>Ga0256407_10003348_pt1 | contig 28729 bp, 18 predicted proteins | sample RumenRJG_04DNA_FD_193489 | JGI IMG/M metagenome (GOLD analysis project Ga0256407, IMG submission 193489) | Bovine rumen microbial communities from Lethbridge, Alberta, Canada - RJG_04 | ecosystem: Host-associated > Mammals > Digestive system > Stomach > Rumen | place: Canada: Alberta...
ATCATCCTCATGGGTTCTGCTTGTGAGGCTGCTAAGGAGGCTATCGACTACCTCATCTCTCAGGGCAAGAAGGTTGGTATGGTTAACGTACACCTCTATCGTCCATTCTCTGTTAAGTACCTCCTCGCTGCTGTACCTAAGTCAGTTAAGAAGGTTGCTGTACTTGACCGTACTAAGGAGCCAGGTGCAGAGGGTGAGCCACTTTACCTCGATGTTAAGTCTGCATTCTACGATGTAGAGAACCGTCCATTGATCGTTGGCGGTCGCTACGGTCTCGGTTCTGCTGAGGTAACTCCAGCCAAGATCATCTCTGTATTCAACAACCTCGAGCTTCCACAGCCAAAGAACCACTTCACTGTTGGTATCGTTGACGATGTTACAAACCTCTCTCTCCCAGTTGTAGAGGAGATGGCTCTCGGTGGCAAGTCAATTCAGGAGTGTAAGTTCTTCGGTCTTGGTGCAGACGGTACCGTAGGTGCTAACAAGAACTCTGTAAAGATCATCGGCGACAACACCGACAAGCACTGTCAGGCTTACTTCTCTTACGACTCTAAGAAGTCAGGCGGTTTCACCTGCTCACACCTCCGTTTCGGTGACGAACCTATCCGCTCTACATATCAGATCACCACACCAAACTTCGTTGCTTGTCACGTTCAGGCTTACCTGCACATGTACGACGTAACACGTGGTATCCGTGAGAACGGTTCATTCCTTCTCAACACTATCTTCGAGGGCGAGGAGCTCGTTAACTTCATCCCTAACAAAGTAAAGCGCGTATTCGCTGAGAAGAACATCAAGGTTTACTACATCAACGCTACAAAGATTGCTCAGGAGATCGGCCTTGGTAACCGTACCAACACTATCCTCCAGTCCGCATTCTTCCGCATCACAGAGGTTATCCCTGTTGACCTCGCTGTTGAGCAGATGAAGAAGTTCATCGTTAAGTCTTATGGCAAGAAGGGTCAGGACGTTGTTGATAAGAACTACGCTGCTGTTGACCGCGGTGGTGAGTACAAGCAGCTCACTGTTGATCCTGCATGGGCTAACCTCCCTGACGACGCAGTTAAGGAGGACGATGCACCAGCATTCGTTAAGGAGCTTGTTCGTCCTATCAACGCTCAGGCAGGCGACCTCCTCAAGGTTTCTGACTTCGTTAAGCACAACACAGTTGACGGTACATGGCAGAACGGTACTGCTGCTTATGAGAAGCGCGGTGTAGAGGCATTCGTACCTGTATGGAATGCTGAGAACTGTATCCAGTGTAACAAGTGTTCATTCGTATGTCCTCACGCTGCAATCCGTCCATTCGTTCTCGACGCTAACGAGCTTGCAGGCATTGACACTCCTACACAGGAAATCAAGGCTCCAGCTGCATTCAAGGGCATGAACTTCGTTATCGCTCCATCTCCACTCGACTGTCTCGGTTGCGGCAACTGCGCTGATGTTTGCCCAGGCAAGAAGAACAAGGAGACAGGCGAGAACGAGAAGGCTCTCAAGATGGTTGCTTACAACCCAGACGCAGAGGATATGCAGAAGCTCGCTAAGGATTGGGATTACCTCGTTAAGAAGGTTCACACAAAGCAGGATCTTATCGACATCAAGGCAAATCCTAAGAACTCTCAGTTCGCTACCCCACTCTTCGAGTTCTCAGGTGCATGTTCTGGTTGCGGTGAGACACCATACGTTAAGCTCATCTCTCAGCTCTTCGGTGACCGTGAGATCATCGCTAACGCAACAGGTTGTTCTTCAATCTACTCTGCTTCTATCCCATCTACTCCTTACACAACCAACGAGAAGGGGCAGGGTCCAGCATTCGACAACTCTCTCTTCGAGGACTTCTGTGAGTTCGGTCTCGGTATGGTTATCGGTAACAAGAAGATGAAGGAGCGCGTTGCTAAGCTCTTCCAGCAGCTCATTGAGTCTGACAAGACATCTGCTGAGTTCAAGGCTGCTGCTGCTGAGTGGATCGAGAAGCGCGAGGATGCTGACGAGACAAAGCGTCTTGCTGCAATTCTCAAGCCAATGATCGCTGAGGGTGCTGCTGCAGGTTGCGACGTTTGCAAGGAGCTCAAGACTCTTGACCACTACCTCATCAAGCGTTCACAGTGGATCATCGGTGGTGACGGTGCTTCTTATGATATCGGTTACGGCGGTCTCGACCACGTACTCGCATCTGGTGAGGACCTCAACATCTTCGTTATCGATACAGAGGTTTACTCTAACACAGGTGGTCAGGCATCAAAAGCTACTCCACTCGGTGCTATCGCTCAGTTCGCTGCACAGGGTAAGCGTATCAAGAAGAAGGACCTCGGTATGATCGCTACAACTTACGGCTACGTATATGTTGCTCAGGTTGCTATGGGTGCTGACAACGCTCAGTGTCTCAAGGCATTCCGCGAGGCAGAGGCTTACCACGGACCATCTCTCGTTATCGCTTACGCTCCATGTATCAACCACGGTCTTAAGATCAAGGGTGGTATGGGTCGCTCACAGGCTGAGGAGGCTCGCGCCGTTGAGTGCGGTTACTGGCACCTGTGGCGCTTCAACCCAGAGTTGGCTGAGAAGGGACAGAACCCATTCTCTCTCGATTCTAAGGAGCCACAGTGGGATAAGTTCCAGGACTTCCTCATGGGTGAGGTACGTTACCTCTCTGTTAAGAAGGCATTCCCAGCTGAGGCTGACGAGCTCTTCGCAGAGGCACAGAAGATGGCACAGCGTCGTTATCAGTCATACGTTCGCCAGACAAAGATGGATTGGTCAGAGGAGCTCTAATAGCTTTATCTTGAACAAATAGCAAATAAAGAAGGTCGCGAGTATTCCCTCGTGGCCTTTTTTGTTTCAATAATCCCCTACCCTTTTTAAACGCTAAGCCGCAAAGATTTTTCGCGGCGAGCACCGAAGATGCAACACATAATAGGGCGTTGCGTGAGCGCTTACATAAAAGGTGTTATTGTAATTAGAGGTCTGTAAGTGCGACACCTAAAGACTTTAGGTGTCGGTCCTACAGACCTCATCCCTCTAATATCGACAAATATAACAGCCCTAACGGACAGTCCTTTTAGGTGTCGCTCCTTCAGAGCTCTTTCTATTATATGATAATCAACGATATACGACTTAAGCAATTCGTCGAACTCACGTTATTTACATTCACAAGTGGTGTGGCAAGCAAGACCAAGAAAGTGTTTAAGGGCCTTATAGGAAAGAAATCGGAAATCAAGTAATCCTACGCAGTCTCAAGTCTCAGTCTCAGTTGTAAAAACGGAGTCATGTTTTTCTTATATCTCTTCTTATTATATTATATATATTATATAACTAATTAATAATAAGATAGATAGAAGAAGTAAGAAGATAGAAGAAGTAAAAATATATGTTCAATTTTTTGAACTGAGACTGAGACTGAGACCGTTTTTTAATCAGTAACATTTCCCTAAAAAGCTGAAATACAACAAAATACGATATTTCAGCAGTAGTGCTCTAGCTATATCAAAGCCAGATAAGGGCACAAAAATCATCAAATTTTTGTCGCCTGAGACGCGTAAAGCCATCACTCTGATGCCTTTTTCGGCATTTGCCTCTCACCTACAAGGTGTGAAGGTTATTTATTGCAACAACCATTTCCTCGAACTCCACGACCAAATCACCCCACTTTATTGGAGCATCAAGTGTAGAAAAAGGACCAGTTTGACAAGATTGTTGAAAATTGGGCACTTGCTTTAGCTTGATGAGACTACGAAGAACTGCGAAGCTGGAGAGCTTGCGAACAATTATTGTCAGTAAAAATAGCTTGCTGCTTGTTATAAAAACTTTGCGACTTCGCGTCTTTGCGTTTGAATAAAAAAGTCAGGAAAATGTCCTGCTATTGCACGCTAACTCATGCTAAGTCCTAACCGCTAATTCGGGATTTAGTAACTTTGCATTCGAAACAAGGAAACTGAATTCGGGGACAAGAATTGCTTGGAGGCGTCCAAAGCAAGTCCCATGTGATTCCCAAGTGATTCCTATGTGATTCCCATTTTCAGATGGGAGGCAAAGGGAGCCGACAACAGAACAACGGAGAATGAAGAAATGCAGGTCACGCTCTTCAATCAAAGGCCACGAGCGAAGAATAACTGATTCTAATTCCACCCATTCTCTATCACCTCAACAAACTCCTTTGGCAAAATCACATTCTCCATGTTGATTGCATCGGCAAAGAGAGGGGCTATCTCCTCTATACGGAAACCGGCTATGCCACAGGCAACTTTTGTGACAAGGAATTTCAGTTCTGGATGTTGCTTTGCACAGGCGATGAAAGCGTTCACCTTGCCGGCAATATAATCCACACCACCTTCCATGGTCGGCAGAGCATAGCATTGTCCGGTAATGCCCTCTCCCACTCCCCACTCTGCGCCAAATCTCTTGTGGGCAACGCGAGCAGCACCACCACCGTGAAATCCGCCGATATTACTGCCAAATACGAATATCTCGTTAGGCTTCAGCTCTGTTATAAAATCCGAAGTAAATTCTCTGTTGTAGGTCATAAGCTTTAGGTTTTCTATTACGAAATAAGGTTGTTATAAATGTCAGCTTCCAAGACTCTCTTCTGAGAAAGCAAACGGTAACAGGTCTTTGATGCTACTGAAAATGAAGATGCCATTCTGCCCCACAAGGATCATGCGAATAGGCTGGTTGAAACGCATTTCCTGCTCAAGAATGACCTGACGGCAAGAGCCGCATGGTGAGACCGGTACGCTGACGAACTCACCCTCTGTGTTACGGGCAGAGATAGCAAGCGACAGGATCTTAGTGTTAGGATATTGCGCCTGAGATGAAAAGACAGCCACGCGCTCGGCACACAGTCCTGCAGGATATACGGCATTCTCCTGATTGCATCCGCCTACGATAACGCCGTTTTCGAGTCTCACGGCAGCACCTACATGGAAGTTACTGTAAGGCGCATACGATGCCTCTGTCATCTTCATCGCCTTATCCACAAGCTCACGATCATCAGCATCCAATTCAGAATACTGCGACATGAGGTAGTTTATAATCAACTGTTTTTTCTGCTGCATAATAGATCTAAGTTTTATAATTTTCAAACGCAAAGACACAGAGACGCAGAGCATTTCTTTTCCAACACAGATTGCACAGATTATAGGGATTGTCTCGCTTACGCTCGTGATTAACATCTGTGAAATCCCAGATATCTGTGGTTTATTTTCTGAACACTAAAACACGAAAGAAACGAAGTTTCGTTTATTCTGTGTATTCCGTGTTCAAATATATCTTTGCGACTTCGCGACTTTGCGTTTAATTATTCATTATTCATTTTTAATTGCCACGTGCTTTGCCGTGGCTAATAGCACCCCATATTCACCTTCTTCTCATCCCTTGCAACGCCTTCCCTGTTGAGTGGAAGCATCCATCGGGCATCAGCTGCGCCATTCGCTTTTGAGAGGGAGTCGAGATGGAAATCATATCGCAGAAGATGGGTATCTACCAGAACGAAGTTCTTACCACCTATAGACGTGGTGTCCGTCATATTTTTCGGATCTTCCACTTTTTCCCAAATGATGTTCTCATAATGATTTGCAGAGGCAGTATCCTCAACCTCAGATGTACGAAGAAGTGAATTATAGAAGTGGTAGTTGAATGCTACGGAATCATTCTTCTCCTTCTTCACATGATTACCTGCAAAACCTGTTATGATGCAGTTCTTCACTTCGAGATTTAGCGGATATGTATGAGTACCAGAATAATTCGCAAAAGTTAGAGCTTCAAGTCCTCTTTTACTATTTATCCCATAGAACTGCGCAATAGTGTTATGGATAAGGGATATTTCACCACCATAGATTGCTACACATCCCAAATAGGCGTTTGTTATCTGCGTGTTAGCCACATACACCTTGGAATTATTGAGATACATGCCATATCCATCGCAATTATGGATAGTAGATGAATTGACTGTGAGTTTCGTTTGGTTTACATCACTAGAATCACATACAATGCCATCATATCCGCTATGCAGATCTGTATATTCTATAACATTATCATAGGAATCTTTAAGGAAATGAATGCCTTTCCAACGACCAGGCATACGATCATAAGGCAGATCCTCTAGGATATCGTCAAGTCTGTCACCACGAAGCGTGACGTTCTTCTCAGCTGTTCCCTGACATATAAGCTTGCCCATGACTTCGATTCCTGCATCATCATGGAAAAAGATTGTTGTGCCTGGGGCTAGTGTGAGGGTGGCTTCTGGATGCACTCTTATGCCACCATAAACGACCAATGCCCTGCCAGAAGCCGACGTATCGATGGTAGTGTCGCTTTTCACTTCAAAGTTACGTACCACATCTGCCTTCCATGCAAAGGCATTCAGATTGATGACCTGCTCTACTCCACTTTCCAAACGGAAAATGAGTTTGTCGTCCATCTCCTTATATATTTCAGAGCCATTGTCAGGCGATGTAGCCTCTACAAAGACACGTATGCTGTCATTATTGCGTACCTCTATTTCCGATGTCTGATAGCCTGTTTTCTCGCCAAGGTATATTCCATCCACATTAACACGGAATCCAGACTGATTACCTTTCTGTAGCCTTACGCTTGCGCATCGTATTCCATCTCCAGAATAGTTATATATCCAGAAATCCTTAGATGGAGCAGGAATCTTTGCAAATATAGTATCCATCTTCAACGTATCTTCAGGAATATACAAGCGATTCTGCTGAGATGTGGTGAAGGTATCATCGTCGTTGCAGGAGACGAGGGAAAAAAGAAAGACCAACAACAGCCCCCCAAAGCCTAACCAAGCCTTCCCAATGGGAGAGAGAAAGCCCCCCCAGCCCCCGAGGGGGCGTATTTTAGATTGTTTTTTTGCTGTATCAAACATCACCAATATATTTAAATATAAGCCTACATTCTTCCCATTTTGACAATAATACTATCTACTCCCCCTTGGATGGTGGGGAGCCTTCCATTTGGGAAGGACGGGGCGCGGGCTTTTATTTAAAATAACGTATTGTAAGTGCTTTTATTGTGTTTTCCGTAATGCAACAACGAGCATCAGGACGCTCGCCGACAAGCCACAGCACGTTGTCATTAGCATCAAGCAAAACGAGCTGGTTCTGCTTCTCAAACACGTTTTTCTTCCTGTCCGTGAGATAGTCGCTGATTAGTTTTGAGCCTTTCATGCCAAACGGAATGAAACGATCCCCCTTCTCAACACGACGTATGGTAAGTGGGAAACGCACCTTCTCGGCATCAAGCGTAACGGTATCACGCTCCTTGCTAATCTTAAAGACATCATCAACAACAACCTCTTTTATTGATATGCGCTCGGTCTCGTTTTTTGTCTCAGAAATAACGTATGTCCCTGTCTCGGGAATACGGAAAGGCCGACATTCATTTACATTCTTCTTGCGAAGGAGAAGAGCCTTTCTGTCAACCACCAATTGATATGTGGAACTCTCCCAAGACTTACCTGATTGGCTATAATCGGAAAGAGCAATTTCCTCTATCTGGGCAGGCGAGAAATGATATGGAGAAAGTATGGTGTGAAGCGCATATTCCTTGGATGGAGATACTTGTAGTTTTTCTTTATCAATATACACCCAATCGTCTGTACTTCCGAGAGTTATATCTTTTACAATACCATTCATAGAATCATCGAACACCTTTCCGGCTTCAACCATTCTAAGAGCTGTCTTTGCAATATTTTCTGATGCCGCAGGATTGATTTTCTCAAGAAGAGGAATGATATTCAGGCGCAGTTTGTTACGTGTTACATCATCTTCAAGATTGGTGCTGTCAGTTACATAATCCTGTCCAATCTCCCCAAGCCATTCAACAATCTCCTTACGGCTAACACAAAGAAGCGGACGGATGATGTTTCCGTTACGAGGCTTGATGCCTTGAAGTCCGTGAATACCAGTTCCTCGGATAAGGTTCATTAGTAAAGTCTCAACGGAATCATTCATGTGATGCGCTACGAGAATAGCCTCTGCATCTATTGCCTTTCGCAACTGCTCGAAATAGTTGTATCGCAGTTCCCGGGCAGCCATTTCTATACTAATCTTATGAACTTCTGCATAAGTCTTAGTATCAAAGTGAACGGTATGGAAAGGTATCTGCTCACGCTCGCACAAACTTTTACAGAACTCCTCATCCCTATCCGATTCAGCTCCACGCAGACGGAAATTGCAATGGATAGCCTCAATAGCATATCCCAGACGCTTCATCGCCATAAGAAGACATACGGAATCTGCTCCGCCGGAAAGGGCAACGAGAAACAAGTCCCTCCCCCTGCCCTCCCGAGGTAGGGAGCCAGAAGAACTATGATTCCCTAATGAGTTCTCTATGGGACTCATTAGGGAATTATCGTGAATAAACTGCCTTATCTTATCAATGAACTGCATGAGACTGAAAAATACTATCTAAAAGCCTCCACTCGGGAATGGTTGGAGGGGGCTACTCCACATAAAGCACCAATCCCTTTAAATACTCCCCCTCTGGATGATATATGTTGATTGGATGGTCGGCTGGCTGATGGAGCTGATGCAGGATGCGAACCTTACGACCAGACTGTGCTGCTGCGGTAAAGACTGCGTTGCGGAAATTATCCTTTGTAACCACCTGAGAGCAACTGAAAGTGAACAAAATGCCACCCGGTTTGATATGCTCAAAAGCCTTCACGTTCAATCGTGTATATCCTTTCAGCGCATTATGAAGAGCGCCACGATGCTTTGCAAATGCTGGAGGGTCGAGGATTATAAGGTCATACTTATCTCCCTCAGCATCAAGGTATTTGAATGCATCTTCACAGAATGCCTTATGACGAGGATCGTTAGGGAAATTAAGTTCCACGTTCGCATTCGTGAGTTCTATTGCCTTGGCAGAAGAATCAACAGAGTGAACTAGCTTGGCCTCTCCTCTCATAGCATAGAAAGAGAAGCCGCCTGTGTAGCAGAACATATTCAAAACGCTTTTGCCCTTTGCATAATGCTCAAGAAGTGAACGGTTCTCGCGCTGGTCAACGAAGAAGCCCGTCTTCTGCCCACGAAGCCAATCCACATGGAACTTCAATCCGTTCTCAAGTGCCACGTTCTCGTCCGTGCCGCCAAAAAGAAATCCGTTCTCCTGTCCGAGGTCAGCCTTATAAGGAAGTGTTGTCTCGCTCTTGTAATACACATTCTCAATACGGTTGCCCATTACCTCCATGAGTTGCTTGGCAACTGCCATACGACATTCGTGCATTCCAACGCTATGAGCTTGAACCACAGCGGTTTTGCCATAGCAGTCGATAACGAGTCCCGGGAGATTGTCGCCCTCTCCATGTACAAGTCGGTAGGTGTTGTTCTGAGGATTGTCTGCTATACCAATACTGATACGCATCTGTAGAGCGATGGCAAGTCTTTTGTTCCAGAAAGCATCATCGATGAGTTCATCGTCAAAGGTGAGGATTCTGACGGCAATACTGCCGATCTGGTAGTGTCCGCGACCAATAAACTCACCATAAGACGCTACCACATTAACCACTTCGCCTTCCTCGATACCCTCATCCATGTGATGCACGGCACCTGAGAAAACCCACGGATGATAGCGTTTCATGCTCTCTTCCTTGCCTTTTTTCAGATATATGTTTTTATACATACTTATTCTTCACTTTTCACTTCCCCTTCTGGGGCTTTTTCTTCCTTTTCCTTCTTCACTCTCGGCTTGCGCTTGGTGAATGTCTTTCTGCGTTTGGTCTGCTTTTTCTTTGGTTTTTCATCAGTTTCCTTCTTTTCCTCGTTAGCAGCAGGACTTGTCGAAGGTTCCGGTTCTGGAACAAACTCAAGGAAATAATCGTTTGTCTCTTTGAGCCTGACATACTCCTCATATAGCCTTACACAAGCCCATGCGTCTGTTGCGCCATAGAGTTTCTGCTTATCGGTTAGGACATCAGCCTCCCAGTTGCTCAATTGCTCTCGCTTGCTGATACGCTGATGAAACAGGTTTGCATAGAGTTTCGCCAAACTCATATCCTTGATGCCAAGCTCAATCATGTGATCCTGCAGGTCGATGAATCCGTGAGGTTCAAAATCACCTCTCTCATGTAGGCTACGGATATCATCATGCCATGAGAGACCAACTTTTAGAGGCCCCTCAGTCTCTAGGAGTCGCACTATGGCAGGTGCGAGTCCTATACAGTTAAGTCGGAAGAGAAAACATATTTCCCTGTTACTCACCTGTAGTAGCGCCACCTTATTGCGCTTTCCCTTGGTGAAGCAAGGTCGTGTTTCGGTATCGAATCCGAGGATGTCGCTCTTCAAGAGGAAATCTACAGCTTTCTCCGCCTCACCCGCAGAAAGGATTGTCACAATCCGTCCCGGAAAGGTTACTCGTGGGAGCTCTGCAATTTTTGCCTTGTCGAACCTGCTATAAATTATTTTGTTCATATATGAAAAATACGCATTATAAAGAAGTGAAAAGTGTTCAAATTATCCTTTCTTGGTTCACTTTTTATAAAATCAAGTGCAAAATTAGCAAAAAAAATGGAAAAAGGATAAGGTGATGCATAAAAAAACGAGAAAAAAGCAGAAAAAGTATGGCTTTTTGATAAAATATAGGGGGATATTGGAGTCGGAACGGTTTTGAAACGGATTTGTAACGGTATTACAACGGACTTACTACTTACGAATAAAACAAAGTTCCCGGCATACATTTTTTGTTTGGAATTTCGTTTGGTCGCCCCCTATGCTTTCTGTATTTCCCACTTGAAAATCTCTATAGAAACATGAGGTTTCAGGCAAGCAATCTGCATGCAAATTCAGGTACTCTTGACCTCGATGCATTTTTGTAAATAGTAAAGAAAGTAAAACTATTAGGAATCAAAGCATTAAGCATAAAATTCCGAACTAATTGTTTAATCACTATAATTACAGTTGTATAAGTATCAAAAAGAAACATTTCTACACGTTTCAATACAGAATGATTCTTCAGGCATATTCACTTTGACTATACAAAGTATAAGATTTCACAAACAAGCTATTTTTGAGTGACAGATATTTCCGGTTCTTCTTCCATTTTTCCGAGTTTTTATTAAAAAAATTGAAAAAAGAACAACTTTTCGAATATTATTATGATTTTTCGGCATATATTTGAGATTTTTCTATTAAATTTGCACGTGAATATAAATTTCACATCAAAACGACAAAGAATTAACACGGAGTTTCAGCTCCTCAACATATATGGCAAAAAAGAAAGAAACTGAAAAAAAGAAGACTTCATTCCGCGAAGCTATCGGGATTCCATCATTCGTAAACAGCGAGAAGACGAATTTCACCGTCGGCATTCTGCTTCTATTCATATCAATCATAATGGTTATCTCATTCATCTCGTTCTTCTCCACAGGACAGAATGACCAGAGCATCATACAGCATCCTATTGCTGGTGACCTTAGAAACGAGAGTATGGCATTTTCAAACACATGTGGCTCCATAGGTGCATATATTGCATATTTTTTCATCACATGCTGTTTCGGATTTCCGGCGTTCCTTATCCCGCTGTTCCTGATATTCACCTCACTCAAACTAATGGGAGCATATAAGGTGAGTCTGGTGAAATGGTTCTTCGGCAGTATGCTTGCCATGATCTGGAGCAGTATTGCCTGCGCCAAGTTCATCAATCCCCTACTCTCCGGCCAGGTGTTCAATGCCGGAGGTGGACACGGAGACTATGTAAGCCGTTATCTCGAATCAATAGCAGGAACACCGGGACTTACCGGCATCCTCATCGTGACAGCCATAATATTCTTCACCTTCGTTTCTTCCGAGACAATTACATTTGTCAGAAAGGCGATGAATCCTATCGGCTACATCTCAAGGAGGGTGAAGTTCAATGTGAAAGACAGCAAAACCGTGGAACTTGCAACCGGAAACATTGTAGCTCCAGAGGCACCTGTCGTAGCTGCTCAGCCTCCTATGGACGATTTGCTTCGTACTCCTGAAACGGTAACGCCTCAAAACAATAACGAATTGGAAGATGAGGAAAAGGCAAATACATTTGACCTCACAGACGATGACGTAAGCAACGTAACCGCCCCGACAACAAAGGATGGTGACGATCCCGCATTTACCGTCGTTAAGGGTTTCAAAGAGGAAGAGGCATCAGGCACGAGCCTCACCACCGAGGAGATACTTTCTACTCCTATAAACCCTCGTGAGCCTTACACGAAATATGTGTTCCCAGGTCTTGACCTGCTTAAGAAATACGATGACAATCAGGACTACACCACCAAGGAGGAACTTCTTGCAAATAAGAAGCGCATCATAGAGGTGCTCAACTCCTTTGGCGTACAGATACGCGAGATTACGGCTACCGTAGGTCCGACAATCACTCTTTATGAGATAACTCCTGCCGAGGGTGTGCGTATTTCGAAGATACGTAACCTTGAGGATGATATTGCCCTCTCGCTCTCAGCTCTCGGAATCCGTATCATCGCCCCAATACCGGGCAAGGGCACCATCGGTATCGAAGTTCCAAACGCTCATGCCTCAATCGTGAGCATGGAGTCAATTCTGAACTCTCGCAAGTTCCAAGAGACGAAGATGGCTCTTCCTCTTGCTTTGGGTAAGACAATCACGAATGAGGTCTTCATGGTTGACCTCGCAAAGATACCTCACCTTCTCGTGGCAGGTGCTACCGGTCAGGGTAAGTCTGTAGGTCTTAATGCCATGATCGGTTCTCTGCTCTTCAAGAAGCACCCTAACGAACTGAAGATTGTGCTTGTCGATCCTAAGAAGGTAGAGTTCTCTATCTACAACCCTATCGCCAATGCCTTCATGGCTCAGATTCCAGATACAGAAGAGGAGCCAATCATTACCGACGTGACAAAGGTTGTACGTACATTGAAAGGCCTCTGCACGCTTATGGATCATCGTTATGACCTTCTCAAGATTGCAGGTGTTCGTAATATCAAGGAATACAACGAGAAGTTTGTCAACCACCGTCTGCGTAGTGTGGACAGTAATGGCAATCCTCTGCATGAATATATGCCATACATCGTGGTAATCATCGATGAGTTCGGTGACCTTATCATGACGGCAGGTAAGGAAGTAGAGCTTCCTATTGCGCGTATAGCCCAGCTTGCACGTGCCGTGGGTATTCACATGATTATCGCTACACAGCGTCCAACAACGAATATCATCACAGGTACTATCAAGGCCAACTTCCCTGGTCGTGTGGCATTCCGCGTAGGCTCTATGATAGACTCACGTACCATCCTTGACCGTCCGGGAGCAAACCAGCTTATCGGTAAGGGTGATATGCTTTATCTCAACGGCAACGAACCTGTACGTGTTCAATGTGCATTCCTCGACACCCCAGAGGTAGAGGCTATTGCAAAGCACATCCACGATCAGGAAATGGCAGGACTTACCCCTCAATGTCCTATGGATCTGCCAGAACCTATGGAAGATGCCGGTGAAGGAGGTGAAGGCGGAGCTGTCGATACAGGTTCTTGGGATCCTCTTTTTGTTCAGGCTGCACACGCAATCGTAAGTTCGCAGAATGGCTCAACGTCCATGATTCAGCGTATGTTCTCTATTGGATACAACCGTGCCGGACGCCTTATGGATCAGTTGGAAAAAGCGTGTATCGTAGGTCCTGCACACGGTTCTAAGCCTCGTGAAGTTCTCTTTACAGACGAGCAGGCTCTCGACAATCATATCGCATCATTGAGAGCAAGATGATAATATAGAAAAAAACATTAAACTGAAACAAAGGAATTAAACCCTCCCAAAAAGGGTGCGTTAAATATATAAACACAATAACAATGAAAAAGATTCTTACAATCATTGTTCTGATGGCTACGGCAGTCATCACCTCAACAGCAGCTAATGATTCGTCATCTGCCGCCAAGAAAACACTTGACAAGGCAGCAGCGAAATTCAACATTAAAAGCGGAACAACCGCAAACTTTACAATCACGGGTGACAAGATCAAGCAGAGCGGAACTATATCTATTAAGAAGAATATGTTCCAGGCCTCTACTCCAAGCACCATTGTATGGTATAACGGGAAAACGCAATGGACATACGTCAGGAAAAATGACGAGGTAAACGTATCAACCCCAAATGCCGCAAAACAGGCAAGTATGAACCCATACACCTTTCTGACATTATACAAAAAGGGATATGACATGGAACTTCAGCAAACCGCAAGTGGCAAACAGGTACATCTGAAGGCGCAGAATCAGAAGTCAAGCATCAAGGAGGCATATATCCTTGTTGATGCCAATTCCGATATAAAGGAAGTGAAGATGCGTCAGTCATCTGGCTGGATTACGATATCTATTTCGAACGTAAAGTCTTCCAACCTTTCTGATGCTTTGTTTACATTCAATGCCAAGGACTATCCAAAGGCTGAGGTTATTGATCTTAGATAAAGAAGTGTAGAGAGTATAAAAGAATAAAATGTAAAGATTATGAGAAGGTTTGTTCTTTCAACCATATTTGCATCAGCACTTGCCCTTCAGGTCTCAGCTCAGACATCAAGCATTAGCATAGACACTAAGGGACATATGTGTGCCACGGATGGAAACTCCATCTGGTATGCAAATGATCCGGCCTCACTATGGATATCTGCTGCGCCACCAATGGGATGCAAATGTTCATGGATTGACTATATCGCGCCTAAGACTCTTGCTGCATGTATGGAAAAGGATGGTGAGGGTCGCGTCTATGTTTCAAACAACAACGGCAAGACATGGAAAGTAAAGAAATTAGCTTCACAACCATGCTCTGCAGCATTCCATTCAGATGAGTGCGGTTTGTGGGTTTCTTTCTCGGATATGGATCTGTTTCACTCGATGGATGAAGGAAGAAACTGGAAGACAATACACTTACCTAATATCTCTTCAGCCCATATAACTGACATCTGTATGCTGAGCCCGAAGGAAGGTCTGTTCGGGGTGTCTGAAAACAAGATTCTGCATACTACCGATGGCGGTAAGACATTCGAAAGCATCCCTACCCCATTAGATCAGGCATTACATGGAGGTGCACGAATTTCGGATGAAAAAACACCAGTCAGTCAGGTTATGCGCATAGGTCGTTTCTATATTGTTAAACAGGAAAGCTATTTCGTTACAAGCTACGACAACATAAACTGGCAGCGAATACCCGATGTAACGTATGCCACGATTACAGATGCCGGTACTCTCATGACCGTTTCTTCTGACAACTCCATACAGGAGTATGATGACAAACTTAGCAGATCATGGAAGAAAAAACTGACGGATGACACAAAACCTCACTCTATTAATTCCGTCTGCGTGGATATCAACTATGCATACGTAGGCTTTGACGATAAGGTGTGGCGCTCTGACGGAGATACCGTAAATGTATTTACTCCTTCTGATATTGACGGCAATCATCTTTCATATACAATTCCTACACAAAATGAGGTCGTAGCTACAACCAGCACAAAACCTGTAGTAAAGCGTAGCGAGGAATGCGAGAAAGCTGTAAACCTGTTCCTTGCAGGAAACTATACAGAAGCATTCCCTTTGCTTGAGGCATTGTCAGAGAAAAACGACAATGAGATTCTGGAAAATCTTGCATATTGCTATGAGGAAGGAAAAGGCACACAACAGGATTATGCCAAGGCCATCCAACTTCTTGCCCGTGCAGCAAACAACGGTTCTGACTATGCCCTACTCAATCTGGGTTACTATTATCTGAATGGCTGGGCAGTAAAGAAAGATACAGTACGAGCACTTGCCCTATGGGATCGTGCAGCCGATCATGGATATGATTTCGCAAATCAGAATCTCGCCAACCACTATGCCTATGAAGGTGATATCGAGAAGACCGCAAAATATATTGGTAAGTCCGTTGCCCTCGGCAATAAGGAAGCTATGTATAAGTATGCCATGCTCTATATGGATGGAATGGGACTGAAAAAAGACTCCATACAAGGCATAACATATTTGAAGAAGGCAGCCGATCTGGGTGTTGCAGAAGCTATGACATACATCGGAGATTCATATCTCTCAGGACGCATACTCCCGAAGAATAGTCTTCTTGGCGTTGCATATATAGAAAAGGCAATAGAAGGCGGTGACATATACGCAAAGAAATTCCTTGCCCGTTGCTATATCAAGGGTGAAGGTACAGATAGAGATAACAAGACTGGGTTCAGGCTTCTCAAGGAAGCAGCTGATGCAGGTGATGCAGAAGCATATAATGGAGTGGCTACCTGCTTTATAGAAGGTGTCGGCACACTTCCAGATCCTGACATGGCCATTCATTACCTGAAACTCGCAGAAGCTTCTGGTGATACTTCTGCCTCCCTTAAGATAAAGGAAGTTCAGAACATAGTGGCAAGAACACAGTCGCAACAAAAATAAACAGACAGGTCTCTCCCTCTTCCACAAAGGAGGTTGGAAGACAAAAACAAATAAGTAAATGCAAACGATAGAAATGAAAACAACTAACCCTAAACACACTTAAATAGATGTCAAAGCAAACTATCCTAACTACATCATTCCTTGCATTGTCGCTTTGTGCCAATGCACAGTTTAATATGCTATTCACTTCCGATTCCGATTTGCCAAACAGTTTGGTGAATAAGGTTGAAGAAGACAAGAATGGTATGATATGGGTTGCTACGGAAGATGGTCTGTGCAAATACAACGGTTCAAGATTTATCACCTACCGTCACAATCCGACAAATCCACATTCTCTCAGTCATAACTTCATACGTACAGTATGTGCCGACTCCATAGGAAATGTCATCGTTGGAACTATCAATGGTGTACAGGTATATAACATCCAGACGGATGACTTCACACCACGCATTTCCGCTAAGGAAATAGGTGCAAAAATGGGTAATGTGAACTCTATCCTACGACTTGCCGACGGTGAGTTCTTTATTGGTGGTACTGATGCTTTCACACTTCTGATAGACAAGAATGGTGAAATAAAAACAAAAAAGAACGCATTCACAGGTAAGACTCATGAAATACATCGCGTAGCCCGTACTAATGATGGCTTTATATGGGTATCAAGACAGTCAGATGGCGTAATGTACGCCGACAAGAACGGAAAACTTCACCATGTGAGGAACTACGATGGCAGCGAGTATAACTTCTCAAGTCTATGTGTAGGTCGTGACGGTATCCTATATGCCGGAGATGTTGAATCCGGACTATACTACTATAATGTCAATACCCGACATTTCGACATTGTGAAAGGTACAGAAGACATCATGAAGGTGCGCGACATAAAGACAATGCCTAATTCCGACAATGTTTGTATTGCAACAGACGGTAACGGAGTGATGTTCTTCAACATCCGTACTCACCAGTTTGTTCCTTCCCATCAGTTTGACGATCCATTTGTTGACATATCTTCACAGAAGGCACATTCTCTCTATATAAACAATCATGGAGATATTTGGATGGCATTATATCAGAAAGGCGTGTTCATGGCATCACACAGCTCTGCCCCCTTCGGATACATTGGCCGTCGCTCACAGAAATTTGACCTAATAGGTGACCGTTGTGTAACTTCAATAATAGAGACAAAGGATAAAAAAATATGGATCAGCACAGATAATGGCGGTCTGTATGGTCTCACGCCTGATTTCCAGACTTTTGCAAAATTCCGTGTAGGAACAGGCGCCAATGATCTGCCCCCAACGATTCAGGGACTCTTCTGTGATTCACAAGGCAGACTGTGGTTTGGATCATATAACAGAGGTTGTGGTATCGTGAACACTTCAACAGGAAAAGCGATGTATGTTCCTATTGAAGGACAGCCAGGCAGAAAGACAAGCGTATATGGATATGCAGAAGATAATCACGGAACCATCTGGGTAGCCACAATGGGACAAGGCATATTCCGCTATGATGCCTCACGCAATATTATGACGTTCTATACGTATAGCGATGGTACACGATGGACAAACTCCATATTCTACGATTCTAATACCGACAGAATATATACTGGTACTTACGATGGTATAGTATGGTTCAAGCCAAACGATCCTAAGAAAATCATGCATCGTATGGGTGAATCGGAGATTATCTATAGTATATCCCGTCTTAACAACAACACCCTTGGCTTTGCTACTTCAAAAGGTGTGACGCTGCTTGACACCAGCAACGACAAGCTCAGAACCATTACAAAGGAAAATGGTCTTATATATGCCGTACAGATGGGAAATGATGGACATCTATGGCTAAGTACGAGCATGGGACTCATCCGATTCAATCTGAAGGATAACACAAGTGAAACCTTTACCTCACGTGATGGACTTCAGGGAAATGAGTTCTATAAGAATGCATGCCTACGTTCTGATGATGGTCGTCTATGGTTCGGTGGTATAAACGGCATTACCTACTTCTATCCTAACCGTATTGGTGAAAGAAGTACGAAATGCACTACACGCGTAGTAACAATTCGAGCTAATGAACGATTCCTCGGCCTTAACCAGTCTATGGAATATGAACTTGAGTCTGAAGACAATACATTTACTGCAGAATTCGCAGCATTACCTCTTTACATGACTCATCGTATTGCCTATAGCTATAAACTTGACGATGGTAATTGGGAAACACTTCCTATACCACAGAATCGTGTTGTATTCAATGGTCTATCAAGCGGAAGCCATGTACTATATACCAAAACAATAATTGACGGTCGTGATTCTGATGTAACAGAAACATACATTCACATCGCATACCCTTGGTATCTCAGATGGTGGGCTTTGTTAATCTGGCTGGCAATATTTGCTTGTGTTGTATATATGACCCTTATAGAGGTGCGTCGCCGTCGCAATCTGCATCGTAGCATACGTGAACATCGTCGTGAAGAGCAGGCAAAGGAACAGAAACTGCAGTTCTTCATGAACATTGTCCATGATCTGCGTACTCCTATCACTCTGATTTCCACTCCGCTGCAGAAACTTCTATCAACAGACCACGAGCCTGAGCGTCAGCGTCTATACAGCACTATGAACCGTAATGCAGACCGTCTGCTACGTCTTACAGATCAAATCATGGATCTCCGTAAGATTGACCGTGGCAAGATGGAACTTCATTGTACAGATGTAGCTCTCAGTCCGTTTGTAAGGGGTGTCATCGCATATACAGAGGATATAGCTCAAAGCCGTCGCCAGACACTTACGTTGAAAGACTACACCAACGGTCATGTCAACGTAATGATAGATACAGACTGCTTTGAAAAGATTCTGCTCAACCTTTTGAGTAATGCATTAAAATATACACCTGAAAACGGTAGCGTAACCGTCAGCATTGACCTTGAACCAAAGACAGATCTCAAGGCTGGCAGCAACGTCACCCTCCTTGTCAATGTTATTGATACCGGTATCGGTATTCCTGACGATGAGAAACAAAATATCTTCACACGTTTCTATCAGGTTCACACAAACGGGAAATACGTCAAAGGCACGGGCATAGGTCTTAACCTCGTAAAATCCCTAGTAGAACTTCATAAAGGAAGTATCGACGTAAGCGACAACCCTGAAGGACAGGGGGCATGTTTCTCTGTTGCATTACCTCTCAAGACCAGTTCTGCTGAAATCGTAACAGGTGAAGCCTTACCGGTACAGGAATTACAGGAAGATGTCATCGTATCACCAGATGCAAACGGCGGACACACAAAACTCAAGTCTCGCAAGACTATCCTTGTTGTCGATGACGATGATGAGATTCGTTCTTTCCTATGCGAGGAAATGGCATCACTATATAATGTCATCGACTGCGCAGATGGAAAGACTGCATACCAGACTCTCAATAAGGAACATGTTGATATCGTAATCAGCGATATCATGATGCCAGAGATTGACGGTATTGAACTGTGCCGACTTATCCGTCAGAATGTTCGTATCAGCCACCTTCCAATTATTCTGCTTACGGCTAAAGGTACTGACCGTGACCGAATTGAGGGACTTCAGGCTACAGCCGACGCATACATCACAAAGCCATTCAACCTCGCACTTCTCCAAACAATCGTAAGCAACCTCCTATTGCGTCAGGAAAAGTTGCGTAACACATTCAAGGGTAATGAACTTCCTACAGACCAGATTGCAACCCCAGAAATACAGTCTGCTGACGAGAAGTTGCTTGAACGTCTTGTGAAGTGTATTAACGATAATCTGGACAATCCCGACCTCACCTCAGAATATCTTGCTTCTGAGGTCGGACTTAGCCGAGTACACCTATACAGAAAGCTAAAGGAGCTGACTAATCAGTCTGCTACGAACTATATCCGTAACATAAGACTCACTAAGGCTGCAGAACTCCTGCGTCAGAAGAAATGTTCAATCTCTGAGGTTGCTTATCTCGTAGGATATCGCACACCAAACCACTTCTCTACAGCATTCAAGGAGTTGTATGGAGTATCTCCTTCCGAATATGTAAAGGAACAATAGAAGTTTAAATACTATTTTATATAAAATATGATGTATAAAATCATAATCACATACATTATATGTTTGATGTTACTGCTATTCCTATTCGGATATGTAGCAGCACCTATTCTATGTTATGCAGAAGGATGGAAAACATTCTATTACGATAGTTACTACTGCTCACTGATGCTATCATCCTACGGAACTATAGGAACCATCAAGGCATTCCTACTTCAATTCTTTGCTCACCCATACCATGGGATGGTAGTCATAACACTTCTACTGCTAGTGTTTATGGCAGCTATCAACTGTATCCTTCTGCGCTTTATGAAAAAAGTGTACGCATGTATTATGAGTGCTATTATCTGCATTATATCAGCCATATCACTCATAAGCTGGCTTGGGAATATAAGTCCGAAATACCTTCTCGGGATTAAAAGTGACGAAGAAAAAAGCAGGTATATATATATGCGTCTAAACAACTGTGTACGACATCAGCAATGGGACGACATCATCACAATCTGCAATGAGAATTCCCCTGTTAACAACCTACTTCACCAGAATTGTCTCAATATGGCATTAGCAGAAAAGGAACTCCTAGGAGAAAAACTCCTAGATCAGCCGGTGAGAGACATCAACAGCATCTATGTCACCAATATACAGACTGCAGAGGTGGCAGGACTACTAAGTGATGTGTATTTCTCTTTCGGGCACATAGCGCAAAGCCAACGCTATGCCTTTGAGACAAACGAGAAGATGAACAACCTCTCCCCTCGTATGCTTCAGAGACTTGTTGAGACAAACCTTATATATGGACAAAAGGAAGTAGCAGACAAGTATCTGTCTGTTCTCTCGAAAACCCTCTATTACAAAGACTGGAGTCCTTCGGAAAAACTGATTGCAGAAAAAAGGAAATGCCTCTTTGATGACAACAGATTCTCTGGCATAAAGGGACTTGACGATGACCTTCTCCACGTTGCACGTAACACGCGTGGCACCCATCAGTGCCGTGTAACACTGCAATATCTCGGTTCACTTTATATCCTTGCAGGATACGATAGTTTGTTTGTGAAGATGGCAAATGAATTCTGCGGTTCCAAAGATCTGTCAAAACCTATGCCACAGTATTTTCAAAGTTACTATAATCATCTGACAAAGAAAAAACAATGAACAGAAAAGTCGTAATAAACTATCTCCTATTGTGCTTATTCCTCTGCACAACAATGACATCATGTTCACCCAAACGACAGAACGCCACCCCACTCAAAATCAAACCGGCAATCTACCCTGACTATACAGAGGTGACTATGCCATGTAATATCGCTCCCCCTACATTCGCTCTATGTCAGCCTTCTGACAAAGCTCATCTGGAGAGCCTTCAAGCTGTATTCAAGGCAGGAAACGAAGAAACTGTAGTTGAATGTGATGGAGATAACGGGTTCTGTATATCTGCAGACGACTGGCATTCTCTAACACAAGCAAATAATGTCATTTCTATTACCATACAAGGCCATGACGGCAACAAATGGGTTGAATACAAACCTTTCAACATCACGATTTCCACAGATTCCATTGACTCATACCTAACCTATCGACTGATAGAACCTGGTTATGAGGTGTGGAATGAAATGGGAATCTATCAGCGTAATCTTGAGACATACGACGAAGAAGCCATCCTCACCAACAAAGCGAACGATTTAGGTTGCATGAACTGTCATTCATTCTGTAATCGTAACGCTTCCACGATGTCGCTTCACCTTCGCCTAAACAATGGAGGAACATACATTGTAAAAGAGGGCAAGACAAACAAGCTCTCACCTTCCCCTTCATTCGTATATCCTTCATGGCATCCTGAAGGCAGATATATAGCCTACTCACAGAACGAGACCAAACAGATGTTCCATACCACCGACCGCAATCGTATTGAGGTATTTGATTTCCGCTCTGATGTAATCGTATATGATACACAATCGGGGAATGTGCTCACTTGTCCTCAACTACACTCTCCTCTGACCTTCGAAACGTTCCCCTCATGGAGTGCCGATGGGAAATCTCTCTATTACTGCACTGCGGACAGCGTAGAGATACCCGCCGATTATGACAAGGTACATTACTCTCTCTGCCGTATCTCCTTTGATGAATCCACAGGCAAATTTGGTGAAAAGCCTGATACACTCTATAGCGCACACGTACTTGGCGGTAGCATTTCCTTTCCTAGAGAATCGCCTGATGGTAAGTGGGTTATGTACACCCATCACGAATATGGCAATTTCTCCATATGGCATAAGGATGCAGATTTATGGATGCAGTCAACCACAACATTACATCCTGCAGCAGAGAATGAAATAATAAAACTCGAATCACCACGTTCTGACAGTTATCATTCATGGAGTAGTACAGGCAAATGGGTGGTCTTCAGTTCAAGAAGAGATGATGGCCTCTACACCCGTCCATATATCATGCATTGGAATGGCAAGACATTCTCAAAGCCATTTATCATGCCACAATCTACTGCCATCCACGACAAAAAAATCCTGAAATCATACAACATACCAGAATTCACCATCAATGCTTTCACTGCAAATGATGCTCTTTTGAATGCCATTGAATAATCGGGGATTTTTCCCCGACAACAATAGGGAAAACTCCACACCTGATTATAGTTTTCCCCTTTGGTTCATGAGAAAAAACACGTACCTTTGCCTTCGAAATAATAAATGTCTAACGAGTCGCAAGACTCTTTAATACAGAAAAGAATATGAAGGCAACATTCAAAAGCATGATGGTAATCGGAATGATGATCCTCGGCACAGCAACAGCATTCGGAAAGTCAAACTTTAATGTTGACAAGTATAATGCGACCAAAGCTCCTTACACGATGATTGTACATAAAAACTGCAAGATACGTCATAAGCATAACAAGTATTGTGGCGATGCATTCACCGTTAGGATGGACAAGAAGATGGAGAAGCACTTCAATGAGGGTAAACATAAGTTTGACAAACACGGAATGTGCAAGAAATGCAGTCTCACAATATACGAGATTCGTTCTGTTGAGCGCGAAATGAGAAACAGTCGCCCTACCCCACCTCCAGCTCCTGCACATCGTCAACATCACCCACATTATTAATTACAAATATTTCTGTTCTATTGGAATCTAATTAACAAATCATTTGGAAGATCATGAATACAAGTGAAAAGATTGTCCCTGCTGCAATCATTGCCATAGGTGTAGTAATAGCAGGACTCTCACTCCGTAGTGGTATCGTCACTTTCAAGGAGATGGACAGGAAAGTGTCTGTCAAGGGACTTGCCGAGCGCGAGGTCAAAGCCGACAAGGTTACATGGCCGCTCATATACAAGGAGATAGGCAACGACCCGTCAGAGATGTACGACCGTCTGAGTTCAAAGAACAAACGTGTCATCGCATTCCTAAAGTCTGCCGGTATCAAGGATTCCGACATAAGCGTCAATCCCCCTGTTATCTCCGACCGCCAGGCAGACAACTACGGTAACGAGATTATGAACTATCGTTACAAGGCTACAAGCGTCATCACCGTCACCTCTTCTGAAGTTGACAAGGTACGACAACTCATGCGCCGACAATCAGAACTCATGAAACAGGGTATTGCCATTGTAAGCGAGGAATACGGCAATAACTCTATAACATACGAGTTCACAGGCCTTAACAAGATCAAACCAGAGATGGTTGAAGAAGCAACAAAGAATGCACGTACAACCGCACAAAAATTTGCAGAAGACTCTGACAGCAAACTTGGTGACATACGTAATGCACAACAGGGACAGTTCTCTATTGAAGACCGCGATGCCAATACTCCTTATATAAAGAAAGTCAGAGTTGTTAATACCGTAGAATATTCATTAGAATAACATTAACCTTAATTCCATATATAAAAAGAGCGGATATTTTCTATCCGCTCTTCCCCTTTTTTATACAGCAAGCTGCATAAGATGGTTAACAACCGATGACCAGTCACGGAAATCTCCATTTTTCTTATTAAGGTAGATCACCTTACTGCCATTCTTGTGGGATTCATTACTATATGGTTCTCCCTCAACAATATAAGAGTCGGTTATGTTTGTAACATCCCTATCCTGTGCTAGAATAAGGCGTTTATAGAATGTTCCATTCACATTGTCGGAATCGAAGTATTTCTTTACCCACTCCAACTTATTACTCCAAGATAGAGGATTAGCCCATGAAGCATGTGAAACAATAAACACCTCAAACTTCTGTGAAAGGGTTTTCAGAGCCTCTACAGCCCCCTTGACGGGTTTTGAATAAGTGAAGATATCAGGAATGTCATCATAATTTGTTTTCTTCACGCCATTCACGACACTTACATATTTCGGGACCTGTTTCTTTATCTTATCAGCGCACAAGGCCGACTCAAAGTCAACAAGGACATTGTCCATATCAAAGAATACTATTTTCTTTTTCATACTATTAGTGGTTAGATTGTTTAAATTAGTGAATTAAGGCTTCATCAAGCCTGACAGATATTTTAGATATAAAAGGAAATAAATGCAATTTTTATGAAAGAGACAGAGAACTTTGTTCTAAAGAGGAATTATTCATTTCTCATGTTGCAAAGATACAAAATAAGTTTGATTTCTCCAAATTTTTTCAAGAGAAAATCAAACTTTTTCGCAAATTAAATTAGTGTATTTTATACGTTTTCAGCATAGTTTTATTTTAGCGAAATAAAAGAAATATCTGTATTTCAAATACTTTTCCTAAAAATCACTTATATAAGTGTAATTCAGACAATTAACATAGAAATAAATAAAAAAAGAAAAGTGAAAAATACAAATTAGTGTTTATCGCGAAGAAATATTGCGAATGTTACAAAACTGTATCTTTCACTTATCATTTTTCATTTATCCTCCTCCTTCTACTTCACGTCAAGAATCACCCTCGCATACGAAGTCAATGGAATCTCTCCATTATCCTTCACCTCGCACACAACATGAATGGTCTTGCCCTTTGCATCCTTCGGAACATCAACAGAAGCTATAAAGCCAGTAGCAGCGTCCATAGGCGAATGATTTATATTCACTTCTCCCTGATATGTAGAAGCCTCTGGCTGCACCCACCAGTTTATAGTCCAACTATCACCTTCTGCATCAAAAGCCAAAGCCGAGAACACAGCTTTATCCCCAGCCTTTACCTTCATATGTATAGGAGCAAGCGAGAACTGATTATTAATAAGGATACGCGGATTAGTATTTCCCCTACCCTCCTTCGCCCATTGCATACGAGCACAGAAGTCATTCAGTTCCGCTTCATAGAAACGGCGCTTATACCCCTCTGTAATGCTCTTCTGTGGCTCTTGCCAAGAAGTCCAGGCATATGTCAGCGAATCAGCACACATACCGAACTTATGACATCCTGCCCAACCTGCCTGCGTTGGGTCTTCAGGATCATTGAGTCCGTTAGGCATAATATATAGGAATGAAGGAGTATCGCCCTCCACGCCCCATTTATAGCTAGGATATATCTTGCCCAGTTCTCCATGTCCTTGAATCATTTCCTGATGCCTTTTCCATTCCTGCTTGCCAAGTTCACATTGCAGTTGCCATGTTCCCTCATCCCAGATAAACTTCAGGTCATCCTTAAACTCCCTGCGCATCCATTGGTGCGAGCTATATGCACGGTTCATACGCATGGCATACACCATATCCTGATCCGTTATGGTATAAACACGGAACTTATTCAGAAATGCCTTCAACTGCTTTGGAGTGCGAGTTTGCTGAACCTTCCAAATAGCCTGAGCCAACGTATTGCCACTTCCCCACGTTGCAATCCATATTGGACGCTCATCATCCTCATCGGCAAGTTTTATAAGGAACTCGCTACCCTCGCTCTCGTTATCCTTGCCAATGACTCCGATTCCCGCCCTATGACTGCCAGCCATGCAGCGCGACTTCACGTATTCCATGCTTGGCCAGTAGCCAACGGTCTGCCTGCCGTTCTCCTTGTCAAGTGAAAGGAAATCCTTCTGCTTTGAACGAGCCATCAGATTATGCACATCCTTGCCGTATGCCTCTACAACCTTGTCAAGATATTGCATCCATTCCTTTGGATATGGGTCACAGTTCCATCCCACGGTAGTCATGATAGCCTCAATCTCGAACATATCGGCATACGCCATCAACCTTATAGCCGACTGCATATCATCTGGCTCAACATCACAGTCACCTATATCCGTCATCACCACAAGGCGAGGTTTGAGTTGATGAGAGTCTGCAAATCCTCCAAGAGGGAGGAAAAACGACAAAACAAATAAGATAATTTTATTCATCTAAGATAATTTTATTGATAATAACATATATAAATCTTGCTTGCGCAAGTAATTGTTTTGGTTTTGAAAATAAATTTACTTTCTAAAATTTTAGGTAATGATATACATGTTGGCACAAAGCCTTGTATATCTTACTGCTTCATAGGGAGTCTTGTGACCTTGCCCTCCACAGTCTTTATCCCACTTACCTATGGGCATTTGATATATGTTTATTTGTGAGCGAAGTTACAAAAAAATTCTGAAACCGACAAACATTTTCATAATAAATTATTAATCTAATGATTATGACTAAATTGTGCCAACATGTATATCGTTACCAAATTTTATCCACGTAGCCTTTCTCCAAATAGTCTCCATAGGTCCACGCTGATGATTCATGTCCCATTGCTTCAGAATGATAATCTGAATGGTAATCATGACAATTCCGACAAGGAGAGACCACGTTGCACCAAGGTCATCACAGAGTTTGAAGCCCCATCCATAGAACAGAACTGAGCCGAATACAGACTGCATGAGATAGTTTGATAGACTCATTCTTCCGAAGAAGCATACATTACCGAGAATCTTGCAGAAAGGCTTCCAACGATACCACAGCAGTACTATTGCTGATACCTCGGAGAACAATATCAGCATATTCGTAATAGGCTTTGTCCATACGCTGAACCTGCCCATATCCACGAAAGAGCCAATGAGGCATAGTGGGAAACATATAATCAGCACCCATAGCCATATACGAAGGTTATTGCCCTCGTTATAGAACAGGCGATGACGACCTACAAGTATTCCGAGATAGAAGAATGCAAGTGTCTGTGTCAGACGACCTGCCCACAAAGCCCAAGCCAGATTTGCCACATAAGCTATACGCACGTTTGTTATTCCTGACTCCCAGAACGAACCGTTAATGTTCGCTTCCGTTATTTTAGCACATTCAGCCCAAAGTTCATCTTCTGGAAACTTCCATCCAGATAAAAGACTGTATATCTCAACAGGCTGTGCAAGAAGGAATATGGTGATAGCCCACAGCCATCGTGTAGATAGATAGCCGGCAGGAATCATCAGCAAACCTATTGATGCATAAGAAGTTAGAATATCACCATTATAGAAGAAGATATTGATTAATCCAATGATGAATAGCAACACCATTCGCCACGCAAAGCGCAGAGAGAAGTCCCTACCCTTCTGTTCCTGATTATCTCGCATTATAAAGAAGCTAACGCCAAAGAGCATGGCAAATATTCCATACATCTTACTAGAAAGCAATATCTCACACACAGAAAAGACGGTAGCATCAGTTGGCAAAGCCATAGACTTGTCATCAAGAAAGATGTTGAAGTTCTCCAGACAATGAAATATTATAATACCCATCACAGCAATACCACGCAGAGCATCTGCAATCTCAATACGTGTATTGGGAAGACCTTTTGTTTTATACATGCAATTATTTATTGTTTAGATTTTGATTTTCTGAATGCAAAGTTACTAAATAATCACGAGATATCCAAAGAAGTAACATGAATTTTTGAAGACAGAAAACGCAGAATGGACGAACTATCAATCAACAAATGGTAACATAATATCAGTTACCCAAACACAGCCTCGAAGCGTTGCCAAATAATGATTATACATAATAAGACATTTAAAGAATGTAGGGGATAGTCCCCTTATTTGGTAACAGATACTATGTTACCTTTCCCTTTTCGTGTGATGTCGTCTCTGTCTGGTATGATGTCAACAAATGCAGTATAATAACAACTAAAACTGTATACCTAAATCTGGCAAAGACACTCAGAAACAAATGGTAACATAGTATCAGTTACCAAACACACACACCCGGAAAGATTACTATATAATGCTTATTATATATATAAATAAAACCCGTTGGCGGAATTAAATCAACGCATGCTTAACCCTTCCTATAGGTTTCCCATTTATTAAGTTAATGTATTGCAAGATAGTGAACGAGGCTATCTTCGCTAATATTCTGGTGAAGTATCCCATAT
>Ga0256407_10003349_pt1 | contig 28728 bp, 26 predicted proteins | sample RumenRJG_04DNA_FD_193489 | JGI IMG/M metagenome (GOLD analysis project Ga0256407, IMG submission 193489) | Bovine rumen microbial communities from Lethbridge, Alberta, Canada - RJG_04 | ecosystem: Host-associated > Mammals > Digestive system > Stomach > Rumen | place: Canada: Alberta...
ACAGACGGATCAAACACCATCCGCGCGCTTTCTCTGCTGCCGCGCTGCATCCATGCTTTTTTGCGGGATACAAAGAGACACACATCCGTGTCATCCCCCCTGTAGGAAAAAAGATATCCCTCCCCGCTTCTGGTCTGCACTGCCCGATACAAGTTGACAGTTTCCTGTGTGTTGCCTTCCGGATCCGTCTGTTTTCCCGTGACTGTCAGAAGGACGGGCCGGCCGCCGGATTCCGGAGCCCCGCTCATCAGACCTTCCTCCCTGCGCTGAGCGGTTCGCCTGAATAGTGATAAATATCTATTTTTTCTGACGCCAGGATCCCATATTTTATAATGGAATTGGCAAACTGCTGGAACTGTTCCGCCATATCGCTGACATAAAAGCGGTACTGGGGAGTAGTGCTGCCGAGAAACGGACGCTGGTCAGACAAAAGCTTCAATTCTTCAAGCATATGCCGAAGTTCCATGGCAGTCTCATAAGCCGGATTGATCAGGGAAATCTTCTCTCCCGCGGCCCGGCCGATCGTCTTACGGATCAGTGGATAATGGGTGCAGCCCATGATCAGGGTATCGATCCCGTGGTCCAGGAGCGAGGCCATATACCGGCGGGCAATCTCATCCGTCACAGGATCCTCCCAGAGTCCCTCTTCCACAAGCGGGACAAACAGGGGGCAGGCCTGAGCAAAAACTTCCGCCTCCGGCATGATCTCATGGATGAAGTCCGTGTAGGATCCGCTGGAAACGGTTGCCCGCGTGCCGATGACGCCGATCCTGCCGTTTCTGGTGCAGGAACAGGCAGTCCTGGCACCGGGACGGATCACGCCGATCACCGGAACCGGACATTCCTTTTCAATTTCCGGAAGCGCATAGGCACTTGCTGTATTGCAGGCGATCGCAACCGCCTTGACTTTCTGATCCAGCAGAAAACGGACGATCTGCCTGGAATAGCGAGTCACAGTCTCTTTGGACTTGCTGCCATAAGGAACACGCGCCGTATCCCCGAAATAAACGATCTTTTCGTTGGGCATCTGGCGCATGATTTCCCTTGCGACCGTGAGGCCGCCGATTCCCGAGTCAAAAACGCCGATCGGCATCCCGGGTTTCAAATCACTGTATTGTCTCATTGGCATCTAATCAATCTTTTCTATTCACGATCGCGTGTCCGCCGGCGCCTTCCTTTGATTTGCGAAGCTGTCCCAGTATAAATTCACGCTGCCGGTCAATGTGGTTCTTTGCCGCCGCGGAAGCCTTCCTGGGATTTCCTTCCAAAATCGCCTGGCAGATTGCGCGGTGTTCCATGATCAGCTGTTCGTAGTGAAGGTCATCACGTATGTATTCATAGCGGAAACGATAGATTGTGTCTGCCATACCTGTCATCACCTGGTTGAGACGTCGGTTTCCCGCAGCTCTTGTGATGACTTCGTGGAAATTGACATCGCTCTCCGCAATTTCCTGCTCATTGCCGAATTTGGTGCTGTACTCAAAGGCCTCGTTTGCTTTGATCAGCTCCTTTTTGTCTTCTTCGGAAATTCTCTGGCTGGCAAGGGATGCGCAAAGCTGGTCGAGGGCACAGCGCACTTCCATTACGTCCTGCAGATCACCCTCTGTGATCCTGGCTACTCTGGCTCCGCTGCCGGGAGTGATGGTAACCAATCCTTCGATTTCCAGCTTCCGGATAGCCTCACGAATCGGAGTCCTGCTGGTTCCGAGAATTTTTCCGAGGCGAACTTCCGTCAACCTCTCACCGGGATCAAGTTTTCCGGTCAGGATGAGCTTTCGAAGGGTCAGAAAAACTGTCTCTCTGAGAGGAATGGACTGCTGATCATCCGGGGCAGGCATAGCCTCGGGGATCACAGAGAGAAATTCTCTTTCGTTGTATTTTTTCTTCTTCTGGTCCGCCATAAATACCCTCCTGGTCCTGCTGTCTGTCACTCCAGCATGAATCCCATAAGTCATCTATCTACATCGGATACCGGCGCGCACACAAAACAGCGGCAGCCCTTTGCAATTTCCGAACACCGGAAAGCCTCTACTGCTCTCTCGGCATCCGGCCTGTTTTCAAAAATACCGAAAACAGTCGGGCCGCTGCCGCTCATTCTGGCGGCCATAGCACCTTGTTCCATCAGCAATTTTTCTATGCTGCCTATAAGGGGAAGTTCTGCTCCCGTGACAAGTTCCAGAACATTTTCACACCGCCTGACAAGACCCGGGAGATCCCCGGCGTTCAGTGCCGCAATCTGCCCGTCTATATCAGGATGATGGTATTCCCCGATCGCATCCACTGCGCGATAGACCTGCGCCGTTGAAGCCGACGCCTCCGGTTTGATGAGGACAACAGCACAATCCGGCATGGGAGGCAGTTCGGTGAGGATCTCACCGATTCCTTCCGAAAGCCTTGTACCGCCGGCAATGCAGTAAGGGATGTCGGCTCCAAGCTGGACACCCAGTTCCATCAGCTCCCGGTCTGACACCTGCGGCGCAAGCAGATCCCTGACTGCCCGAAACGCAGCCGCGGCGTCTGTACTTCCGCCCGCGAGGCCGGCAGCAAGCGGGATCCGCTTGGTCAGCTGCACCTCTACATCCGCGTGGAGATCATACCGGTTCATCATCTTGCGGATGGCACGGCAGATCAGATTGTCCTCTCCTGCCGGAGAAAGACCGCTCTCATCAATGAGGCTGATCTTTCCTGTTCCCTGCTCATTCACAACGGTAAAAGTCAGGGTATCAAAAAGGTCGATCTGCTGCATGATCATGCGCAGGAGGTGATAGCCGTCCTCCCGCACGCCCACAACATCAAGACCCAGGTTGATTTTTGCATAAGCCTTTCTGGTAACTGTTTTTTTCATATATTTACCTGTCATGCCGGAGCGCGTCTGTGCGCAGGCATCGTCAAGGTTGTTGACTTCAGGAAACAATTCCCGTCAGCGAAGACACATGGTCCACCCCGTGGGACGCACACCATTTTTCCATTCCCTGTGCCACACGTATGGTCGTGCAGGGGTCATGGAAATTCATTGCGCCGACAGCAACTGCAGTGGCACCTGCCATCATAAACTCAATGGCATCCTCAGCGGAGGCGATGCCCCCCATCCCGATCACGGGGATGGACACCGCGTGAGCCGCCTGCCAGACCATCCGGACTGCGACCGGCTTGATCGCGGGGCCGGAAAGGCCTCCCGTCTTGTTGGCAAGTACGAACTGTCTTTTCTCTATATCGATCTTCGCCCCTGTGATCGTATTGATCAGCGAGATCGCGTCCGCGCCTCCGGCTTCGGCTGCGCGTGCCATCTGCGTGATATCGGTCACATTGGGCGTCAGCTTCATGATCACGGGCTGTGCCGCCTCTTTTTTGATCCTGCAGGTGATATCATAGAGCGCGTCCGGATTCTGGCCGAATGCAATGGCGCCTTCCTTCACATTGGGGCAGGAAACATTGATCTCGAGCATATCGACCGCTTCATTCTGCAGGCGGCGGACTACGTCCAGATAATCTTCGACACTCTTTCCGCAGACATTGACGATAACTCTGGTATCAATGTCTTTCAGATAGGCAAGATCGCGTTCAATAAAGACTTCCATGCCGGGGTTCTGCAGTCCGATTGCGTTGAGCATGCCGGCACTGACCTCCGCCACGCGGGGCGTGGGATTCCCGGGCCACGGGACATTGGATACACCTTTGGTCACAATACCGCCAAGTCCGGCAAGGTCAATAAACTCCGCGTACTCCAGGCCGGACCCGAAAGTTCCCGAGGCCGTCAATACAGGATTCTTGAATGTCACGCCCGCTATGGTGACGGACATATCCGGTTTCCGCAATGATATTTTATGCGATGACTGAGAAGTATTCAATGGCGATTCCTCTATACGAAAAGGCGGGCAAGCCCTGTTTTACAAGCATCTGCAGCAAATTCAGGTTTGGCAGTTTCAGTCAAGATCCACATCCTCCGCCGGGAAGACGGGTCCCTCTACGCAGACGCGTGCATTGTGTACTTTCGAATGTTCGTCGACTTTTCTGGTCTTTGCAACACACCCGAGACATACGCCGACGCCGCAGGCCATCCTCTCCTCCAGAGAGAGAAAGGCGGGGATATTCTGCTCTTCGGCAAAGCGCTTGATGGCGCGGAGCATAGGGAGGGGACCGCAGGCACATACGACATCCGCCTGAATATTATTTTCACGGACCGCATCAAGGACATTGCCTTTTGTTCCAGCACTGCCGTCCTCTGTTGCTATATACACATCCGCGAAAGCATCCATCTCCTCCCGAAGGAAAAGCTCGCTGTTCCTGTATCCCATCACAGCGGTGACTCTCGTCCCCGCGTCAGCCGTGTCGTGAAGGGCCGCGGCCAGCTCCAGCATGGGCGGCACTCCGATACCGCCGCCCAGCAGCAGGACATGTCTGCCGCGAAGCGCATTCAGGTCGTATCCGTTTCCCAGGATCCCGAGCATATCCATCCTGTCGCCCTTCTTCAGAGCGGTAAAAGACTGTGTTCCCTTTCCTGCAGCCCGGTATACAAACCGGAGCACGCCCCGGTCTCTGTCCCATCTGCAGATACTGATAGGCCGCATCAGGAGCATTTCGCCCCCGGCGGGAAACAGTCCCGCGAACTGTCCCGGACGCACTTCATCCGGGAGATCTTCGGGCGCATAGGCGAGTTCCAGAGACCATATATCCTGTGCCAGCATGCGGCTGTCAAGAACAGTCATTGTTGTCTTTTTTTTCATCAGCCAGATCGTCTCCTGTTCAAAGCAGTTTGCGATTGCGTTCGTATGTCTCTATGATCAGATTGCGGACGCGGTCCGGCAGTTCCTTCTGCTCGTCGCGCCCCATCTCTGCGGTCTCGATCGGTTTGCCGAACTCCACGACGACCGGAGCGGCTTTGATCCTGGGGAAATGGTCTTCCAGGATATCTCCTGTCCCAACGATCGTGACCGGCACGATCGGTGCCTTTGCCTTCGTCGCAATCTTGAAGCTGCCCGCATGGAAGGGAAGGAATTTCCCCTCTTCTTTGGAGCGGGTCCCTTCAGGGAAGATAAACATGGACTGTCCGCCCTTTACAAGCTCGATTGCCTTCAGGATCGTTTTCAGAGCCTTTCTGTCATCGCTGCGGTCCAGAAACAGGCAGTTGATATCCTTCATCTGCATGTGCAGGAGAGGGATCTTTTCAAGTTCGATTTTTGAAATGAATCCGACCGGAACAGGGATCACCGATCCGCAGATCACCACATCCAGCATACTGCGGTGGTTGCCGATAAAAAGGACAGCTCTGTCAGTCGGAATGTTCTCCAGGCCGATGATCTGCGTCTTTCCGACTGCGACAAACCGCACGGCTGTAAACCCTGCCCTTACATATGCGCTCCTCATTTGCAGGGCTGCCTTCGGGTCAAATTTTGCGACCACCCATGTGATCACGTGTTCAATAATACCGATCAAGAGCACCAGGACCAGAACAATCGCTGTCAGTGCCAGACGAAATATCCACATGTAATAACTCCGTTTTCATTTTCCAGTAATAAAGATGCAACACAAAACGGTATACACTTTCAAGATAGTATACCACACGAATACCAAATTTTAAAACAAATCGTCATAGGAATCAAGTTCATTCACGCTTTCCGAGTTATCTCGTCACACCCTGACCAGGGTGTGACGGTAACGTTGCAAGACCGGATATGCAGGCATATCCGTCTTTGCGGCCGCTTGCTCGCTGTTTATTCACACTTGTGGCCATGGGCGGGTGCCCGCAAACATGTATGAATAAACTACGCGTGCTGTCGCGCTTTCACGCTCTCAGCCCGCTCCAAACATTCGGAATCCGCTCGTTTTGCGCAAAAAGCATGCGCAAAACGGCTTCTTCCTCATGTTTGGACGCTCGCCAAATGTGCGCAAGCGTCTGTGCAAGCACACGCTTGCGCACGCTTGGCTCACTGTTTATTCATACTTTATGATATACTTATGCGTAGAACCTGTTACAATTCAGGCCCGCCTGAAACGCAAGGTGTTTTTCGCGGCAATGCCAGGCTTTGTCTTTTTCGCGAAAGACCCGGGTCGTTCATTATATTCACGCCCCGGCGCGGGCGCGGCAGCGGCCTGCTGCCACACACCCTTCAAGGAGGAGACTTATGCTTCTTATCAAAAAGGTATTTCTATATGATCCCGCCTCCGGAACGCAGAGAGAGACGGATCTGCTTATTGAAAACGGAAAGTTCACGCGCATAGAGCCGGATCTCTCCGAAAAAATCTCCGGGATTTCCGCCGGATCCCCCTCTTCCCTCCATGTTCTCAACGGCAAAGGCCTCTGTGCCGCGCCCGGTCTCATCGACACGCACTCGCATTTTCGCGATCCCGGCTATACCCACAAAGAGGATCTGCACACCGGGTCACTGGCTGCGGCGCGCGGCGGATACACAAGTATCATACTGATGGCCAATACAAATCCGGTCGTTGACAATACGGAGGTTCTCTCCGATATCCTGACACGTGCAAAAAAAGAAAAGATCCACCTCTACAGCTGCGCAAATGTCACGCAGGGTATGAAGGGGAAGAAGACTGTCGATTTCGATGCGCTTGCATCCACCGGTGCAATAGGCTTTACGGATGACGGCGTCCCCATCATGGAGGCATCCGTCCTGGAGAAAGCCCTGCTCGCGGCAAAGCGCCTGGATCTGCCGGTCAGCCTCCACGAGGAGGACAAGACCCTGATCTCCCAGAACGGCATCAACGGAGGAGGAGCCGCCGCACAGGCCCTGGGCCTGATCGGCTCTCCCCGGGAAGCGGAGATCACCCTGATCCAAAGGGACGTGGAACTGGCCGTGAAAACCGGGGCGCCGCTCTGCATCCAGCACATATCCACTGCGGAAGGTGTGGACCTGGTCCGCAAGGCCCGCAGGCAGAATCCGCGGATTCACGCAGAGGCAACTCCGCATCACTTCTCCCTGACAGAAGAAGCCATTCTCCGCTGCGGCACCCTGGCCAAGGTCAATCCTCCTCTGCGCACAGAAGCGGATCGTCTCGCCATTATCGAGGGGCTTCGGGACGGCACGATCGATCTGATCGCCACCGACCATGCGCCACATGCGGACCATGAGAAGGCACAGGATGATTTCACAAAAGCGCCCAGCGGAATGATCGGACTGGAGACCGCCTTTTCGCTGGGCCTGAAAAACCTTGTGGAACCGGGCTTCCTGACAATGCAGCAATTCCTTGCCTGCCTCACCTGCGGCCCCGCGGACTTTTATCACCTGAATGCCGGCCGCGTTTGTGAGGGAGCACCGGCTGATCTTGTTCTTTTTGATCCCAAAGCCGTCTGGACCGTGGAGAAACCCTTTGCTTCCCGCTCCTCCAACTCCCCCTTCCTGGGCATGCAGCTTCCCGGTGTGATCCGCTGCACAATAGCCTCGGGAGAGATCATTTACGAGAATCCGTCCTGACCGGCTAAATACCGGGAATCAAAAAGACCGGTTATGAGATCCCTGCCGCAGATCCCCGTCCGGAACCAGGCAGCAGGCAGCATCAGCGCAGGAGCCTGGACATATTGACCAGAAGGTCCTCTGTCATCTGCAGGAGCGTCTCCTCATCTTTGATAGTGCTGCCGGACAAAGGATAGTGAAGCTGAAACTGAGGTGTGCCTTTTGCCGTGAAGGAAAGATATCCCCGGTAATGCTTCACAAGCCTGGGAATATTCTCCACCTTCATGCCTCTGGCATTTGCGTCCGGTATGATCCGGAGTGTTCCGCCGCTGCCGGTGATCTCTGAAAGGTCAAGACGGGCCGCGACAGACCGGATCAGTGCCACACGCAGAAGATTCTTTGCCGGCAATGGCAGATCGCCGAAACGGTCTGTCAGTTCCTCCCGGACGTCCTCCGCGTCAGCCGTGCTGTCAATGGCTGCGATCCGCTTATAAATCTCCAGCTTCTGTTCTTCATTTACGATATATTTCTCGGGCAGGAAAGCATCCACGAGGAGATTGACGGTGACATTTTTTTCCTCCTCAATCTCCTCTCCTTTTGCCCGCTTGACAGCTCCTTCGAGGAGCTTGCAGTACAGATCGTACCCAACCGCCTGCATGTTGCCGTGCTGGACGCGTCCGAGGATGCTGCCTGCTCCCCGGATCTCCAGATCCCGCATGGCGATGCGGTATCCGCTTCCCAGATCCGTAAATTCCCGGATCGCGGCCAGGCGTTTCTCCGCAATTTCCTTAAGGATCTGTCCGCGCCGGTACATCAAAAAGGCATAGGCCGTCCTTCCCGTGCGGCCAACACGCCCGCGCAGCTGATACAGCTGGGAGAGGCCCATCTTGTCGGCATCGCTGATAATGATCGTATTGACATTGGAAATATCCAGGCCTGTCTCAATGATCGTGGTGGAAACCAGAATATCGATCCCGCCGCTGATAAAGTCATACATGATCTTTTCCAGCTCGGACTCCTTCATCTGGCCGTGCGCAAATGTCACTCTGGCCTCAGGCACCATTTCCTGGACTTCCATAGTCGCCCGTTCAATATCATTTACCCGGTTGTGCACATAGTAGACCTGGCCTTTGCGGGAAAGTTCGCGGACAATTGCCTCCCGGACCATTTCTTCATTGTATTCCATGACATAGGTCTGGATCGGCACACGGTCTCCGGGCGCCTGCTCCAGAACACTCATATCCCGGATCCCCACCATGCTCATATGAAGCGTGCGCGGGATCGGTGTCGCGGACAGCGTCAGCACGTCCACATCTTCTTTCATCTGCTTGATCTTTTCTTTGTGTGTGACGCCGAAGCGCTGCTCCTCATCCACGACCAGCAGCCCCAGATTTTTGAATTTTACATCTTTTGACAGAAGACGGTGTGTTCCCACGACGATATCCACGATTCCGGCCTCCAGGTCGCGGATCGTTTTTTTCTGTTCTTTAGCAGTCCTGAAACGTGACAGTACGCCGATATTGACCGGAAAGCTGTGCATACGCTCGGAGAAGGTATTGTAGTGCTGCTGGGCCAGGATCGTGGTCGGCACCAGGACCGCCACCTGCATACCCTCCTGTACGGCCTTGAATGCCGCACGGACCGCGATCTCCGTCTTGCCGTAGCCGACGTCTCCGCAGATCAGACGGTCCATGATCTTTCCGCTTTCCATGTCCCGTTTCGTGTCTTCGATGGCCGCCAGCTGATCGTCGGTCTCCTGGTAGGGGAACATTTCCTCGAGTTCTTTCTGCCAGACTGTGTCCTTGCCGTATACATGGCCCTTTCTGGACTGGCGCTTTGCGTACAGTTCCACAAGGTCATCCGCGACCAGTTCCACCGCCTTCCTGACTCTTCCGCGGGTATTGTTCCACTCCTGGGTGCCGAGTTTGTTGAGCTTTGGCTTGCGGGCGCCCTCTGCCGCCGAGTATTTCTGCAGGACTGTCAGGTCTGTGGGCATGACAAAAAGTACGCCGCCTGCGCCGTATTCGATTTTGAGGTAATCTCTCGCGATATGGTCAACTTCGATCTTCTCGACGCCCCGGTAAATGCCGATCCCGTAGTGTTCGTGGACCACATAATCTCCGACACGCAGCTCCGCGAAGTTCCTGATCTGCTCTCCGCCGTCATAACGGCGGGCCTTCCTCTTTTTCTTTTTTTCCTCTCCGAAAATATCCGCTTCCGTAAAAACCGTAAAACCCAGATCCGGGTAGGAAAAGCCTTTGCGCATTCTCCCGGCAAAGGTCATGATGTCTCCGGCTTCCATGGGCCTCTCCGGGCTTTCGCGGAAATAGGCCACCACATCGTCCGCCGTCAGGCTTTCTGCCAGACGTTTTGCCCGCGTCCGGGAAGGGGAGACAATGATGACGCGCTCCTTTTTCTTTCGAAGCTTTGACAGTTCCTCCCGCAGCGTCTCGTAGCTCATACCGGATAAAGACGCATCCCTTGCGTGCATCTGCACCGCTGTATCAAAGAACAGGGAAAACGACTCGTCGTCCGGAAGGGCGATCGTCACATCCGATTCCTGTGCCGCCCCGGAAAGCAGGGAAAAACCGACACGCCGGTACCCCGTAAGATCTGCGAGTATTTCTGAAGTCCTTCGGATCAGTTCCATCTGTCCTGGCAGGACATATCCTTTTTCGGACCTGCTGATCATACTCTCCCGAAACTCCGTCTCCACTGCCCTGGCATGCTGCAGGATCCTGAGCGGTTCATCCAGAAAGACAAGGGATTTTTCCGGTGTAAAAAGATCCAGCAGCCCCTCTGTCATGGGATAAAAATAGTGGATAAAGCTCTCCAGACCGGTGTAGACATGAAGCTCTCTTGCCTCCTCCGTAATGCGGGCGATCTCTGCCCCGATCCGACCGGCCGCCTCAAGATCTCCCTTTTCACGGAGCTGAGCCGCCACCCGGTCCGCCTCCTTTTTCATCCGCTGAAGACCGTCGTGCAGCCGCATTTCATCCAGGATCATTTCAGATGCCGGAAAAATGCGCACAAACTCCAGCTGTTCCAGAGATCTCTGGCTCAGAACATCGAAGCTTCTAATCGTCTCTATTTCGTTGTCCCAGAACTCGATCCGGAAGGGATTTTCCTGAGTGAGATCGAAAATATCGAGGATGTCGCCGCGGACCGCAAACTGTCCGGGACGCTCAACCTGGTAGTTTTTTTCATATCCCATCGTGACCAGCCTGTCCACCGCCGATGAAAGATTCAGGACTTCCCGCCTGCCGATCTCCAGGACACTGCCCTTCAGTACCCGCACCGGGATCTGCGGCGTCAGGAGCGCAGAAAAAGTGGTCACGACCGTCACGGGTTTCCCTTCCATGATCCTTCGAAGGCACTGCAGACGTTCCTTGTCGATCTCGTTGCCGCGCAGATCCGCCTGATAAAAGATCAGATCCCTGGCAGGAAATACCGACACGTTCCGGTCATAGAACATGCAGTCCTGGGCAATCTCCCTGGCCCTGAGGTCGCTGTAGGTCAGTACCAGCCGAAGCCGGGCATTTTCCGCAAGGCTGTCCTCCCTGCAGAGCGAATACATCAGATGCACCTTCTGCGGATCCACACAACTGTCCGCAAGCACACCTGCCTTCTTAAGGCCGTTTGCAGCCTCCAGCCGCTCTCTTATTCTGTTATATGATGCAAGTCTACTGAGCGGTTCCGAAAAAACGTCCATGTCTCCTCCGGTTTTCTCCTATGCTTCTTACAGTGTCCGGTCTGCTTTTTCCTGTACAGTATTTCCGGCAGATCCTTCTGTTTTTTCCTGTGCAGGCTCTCCGTCAGAGCCTTCCGTCTTTTCATGTGAAGTCTCTTTGACAGATCCTTCCACTTTTTCATGTAAAGCCTCTTTGGCAGATCCTTCTGTTTTTTCCTGTGCAGTTCCTTCTGCGTTTTCCTTCGGCGCCCTCTTTTTCTTCTTTCTGGGCGTATTATACCGGTTCATTGCAAGATCAATACCGTCTGTGACTGCGCAGGCTGCCGCCTCGGCCGCCTTCGCGACAGCATCTTCCATGATCTTCTTTTCTTCCCCGGAAAAATGTCCGAGCACATAGTCCGCCAGGTCGTAATCGGGATCGGGCTTTGCACCGACGCCGACCCGGATCCTGGCAAACGCCTCTGTTCCCAGATGCTGCACGATGTTTTTGAGTCCGTTGTGGCCCCCTGCGCTCCCCTTTTTGCGTATGCGGAGCCGGCCTGCCTCCAGGTCGATATCATCGGAAATGACCAGCAGATCTTCGGAGGGGTCCGCTTTGAAGTAATGCACGATCTCCTGCACGGCTTCCCCGCTCAGATTCATATATGTCATCGGTTTGACAAGGATCACCTTCCGGTCTCCGATCCGTCCTTTCCCGATCATGGACTTCCCGAACCGCTCAGGCCCGCCGATATGGTAGCGGTCCACGAGTTCATCGATCACATCAAAGCCCGCATTGTGCCTTGAACCGTCATACTTTCTGCCGGGATTTCCCAGACCGACAATGATAAAAAAAGTGTCCATTTTTGTCTTTCCTTTATGCTTTCCTGTTATGCTGTGAGCTGCCCGACAAATGGGCACATTGCTGCATGCGCTCCGCGCTTTTTACGCGCTGCGCGCTCCAAAATCGCTTCAAACATTCGGAATCCGTCTGTCACACAGCCCCTGTTTCCCCTGCTGTCAGCGAAAGAAGGGAGCGCTCATTACGCCCCCTTCCAAATACGTGTGTTTTATAATCTGTCATGGTGCATGATGCAAATGCTATGCTGTCGGTACTGCTGCTCCATTTTCTCCCTGAGCACCTTCTTCCTGAAGTGCGCTCTCTTCATAACTCTTTAAAATAATTTCTTCCAGCATACTCCTGGTTTCAGAATTGATCGGATGAGCAATATCTCTGTACTCACCGTCCGCGGACTTTTTACTTGGCATCGCAATGAAAAGACCTTTTTCACCTTCAATTACCTTAATATCGTGGACGACAAACACATTGTCTATCGTGATAGAAACGACTGCTCTCATTTTGCCTTCTCTGGCAATCCTTCTCACTCTTACGTCTGTAACATGCATAGCGTTCTCCATTTCTAAATGGTATAACGTTCGCCTTTCTCCAATACGATCTTTATACCATTTTCTCCTCTGTAACAGGAATTAGCCTGAATGGTGTCGCCGCTTTCCACGATGCAGTTTTCTATTATAGTGTTGTCTCCGATGTACACATCATTCAAAATTAAAGAATTCCTTATTACGCAATTATTACCCACATATACCTGATGGAACAGTATGGAATTCTCAACCGTGCCGTTTACAATACAGCCGCTCGACAGAAGGCTGTTTTTGATATTCACTCCGACATTGTATTTTGCCGGCGGCAGATCCGCCGCACGTGAATGGACCTCCGGATACTGCCGGAAAAAGAAGTTCCTGACGGGTGCCTTCAGAAAATCCATATTGGTGCGATAATAATCTTCAACCGAAGCAATATTGCTCCAGTAGTCTTCCATACGATATCCATAGATTCGCTTAAGACCTCTGTACCTGATCAGAATATCCTGTACAAAATCATAGCGGTTTTCATCCATGCTCTTTTCAAGAAGCTCGATCAGGAGCCTCCTGCGAATCACATAAATACCACACGAAATCGTGTTATATTGAGCTACTACAGGTTTTTCAACAAAATCCTGGATCCGGTTGTCCTCATCCATGTGGACGATGCCGTATCGTTCCACATTAAAGTCCTCCGGCATTTCCTTGACGACGACTGTAATATCCGCTCTCTTATCAACATGATAGGACAGGATATTATTGTAATCCATCTTATAAACACAGTCACCAGATGCGATGACCACATATGGTTCATGCGATGTTTTGAGGAATTGGATATTCTGCGCCATCGCGTCAGCCGTTCCCCGGTACCAGTTGCTTTCTGCATCCGCAAAAGAAGGTGTAAATAAGTACAATCCTCCCTGTTTTCTGCCAAAATTCCACCACTTTGAAGATGCAAGATGCTCATTGAGACTTCTGGAGTTGTACTGTGCCAGTACCGCAACCTTCTGGATGCGGGAAAATTCCATGTTGCTGAGTGCAAAATCTATGCTGCGGTAGCTGCCTGCCACCGGCATTGCACAGACTGCTCTTCTCTTTGACAACTCTTTCAATCGTTTGCTGTTTCCGCCTGCCAGAATGATACCTATTGCTCTCATGCCTCGACCTCCTTTTTATGAGGCTCTTTATGTCTTACCATGTTGTCAGGTCTCGAGGAATCTGCACGCATCCGCGTGTAAAAACCGAAACAAAATCAGCCGGAACCGCCCTGATCGCCTATGAGGCTTCCGGGCACAGCTGCAAGGGTCACAGCGTCTGAGCCGCAACCTGCAGCGTCTTTCCGCTGGCAAGCCTTCCGCCGGGGTAGTCCGATTCCGTCGTATGACCGGAGATCATCACGTTTTTCCCGATTCGGACACCAGCCGGAATCACTGTATTCTCCCCGACAGTGACAAGTCCCGCACAGTATATATCCGGACGTGTATCGTTGGGCGCTTCCTCCCCCTCTCCGAGGACTGCACCGCTGCCGATCACCGAATTTTCTGCGCAGATGACTTTATCCAGTATGCATCCGTCACCGATCACCGTTCCGTTCATAATGATGGAATTTCGTACAATACTTCCCTCACCGATAGTAACATCACAGCCGATCACAGAGCTGTAAACTTTTCCGTAGATATCCGTGCCCTCACCGGTTATCGTTCTTTCTATTACGCTGTTCGGGCCGAAATACTGCGGTGTGATCGACGTGCTTTTGGTATAGATCTTCCAGTACTCTTCGTACAGGTTGAACTCGGGAACAATGTCGATCAGTTCCATATTGGCTTCCCAGTAGGAAGTCAGTGTGCCGACATCTTTCCAGTAACCATTAAATTCATACGCATACAGAGGAGCTCCTTTTTCTCTGCAATAGGGGATGATATGTTTTCCGAAATCCATTCCGGGCTCATCCTTATTTGCCAGAAGAGCTTCCTTGAGCGTACTCCAGTTGAAGATATAGATTCCCATGGACGCCAGGGTACTGCGAGGATGAGCAGGCTTCTCCTCGAAATCCGTAATCCTTCCGTCTTCATCCGTGATCATAATTCCAAAACGGCTCGCCTCTTCCAGAGAAACCGGCATGACAGCGATCGATACCTCTGCCCCGTTCTCTTTATGCGATTCCAGCATCGCCTCGTAATCCATTTTGTAAATATGGTCACCTGACAGAATCAGAACATATTCCGGATTAAAGCTTTCCATATAGGCAATGTTCTGATAGATCGCGTTTGCTGTTCCTGTGTACCACTCCGTATTCTGGATCTTCTCATAAGGCGAAAGTACACTGACACCGCCCAGATTCTTATCCAGATCCCACGGGATTCCGATCCCCACGTGCGCATTAAGACGAAGAGGCATGTACTGGGTGAGGACTCCCACTGTGTCAATTCCCGAATTAATACAGTTGCTGAGCGGGAAATCAATAATCCTGTACTTACCGCCAAAGGAAACGGCAGGTTTTGCTACATCCGAAGTGAGTATCCCGAGACGGCTGCCCTGTCCTCCCGCCAGGAGCATGGCGATCATTTCCTTTTTAACCATCATCTTAATTTTTCCTCCTATTTAGCCCGTCTGATGCAGGCCATGACTGAATAATCCGCAGGATAATACCGTTTCCTTAAGGGATACGGCAAACAGAAATATACCATATTGCGAACAAATTCACAATATTACGTCAATATATTCGCAATAAAATTATAACATAGAGTGAAAGGAAAAGAAACTGTACTTTGATTAACAGTTACCCCAAAATGTATATGTGGTTACAAGTCACACCCAATGTCAATCAGGTGAGTCATCGCCCAGATGAGTCACCTGATTGACATTGGGTGTGACCAGCAACTATATGTGTTACCGTTCAGTAGTCTCAAGCGCGAGGTGTCCGGCGCCTTCCAACAGGCTTTCGTTCCATGACGCGGCGTCACAATCGGCGTGTGCTAAAAGCTGTGCATTGCTATGCTCTTGCGAAACACGACTTCGTGGTGTACATTACTGTAAATAAAGATAATTTGCTGCCGTATACGCCCTGTCGGACGCGTAGACAGCAGCCGGTCTTTCTCCTGTCGGAGAGCTGACAATATCCTGCGAACGGCTGTACAGTAAGATAAAAGGAGATTATTGTATCATGTATCAAATAGATTTCAAACACCCCATCCGTGTTTTTTTCGTCGGTATCGGCGGCATATCCATGAGCGGCCTGGCGCAGATCCTGGCCAGCGAAGGTTTTACCGTATCCGGCTCCGACAGAAGCGAATCGCCGGCGACCCGTGAGCTGGAAGCCTCCGGCATCAAAGTAATGATCGGACAGCGCGCCGAAAACATCACCGATGATATTGATCTGGCCGTCTTCACGGCAGCCATCCATCCCGACAACCCCGAATACATTGCTGTACACGAGAAGGGCATACCTTCTCTGAGCAGGGCTGAACTCCTCGGACAGCTGATGAGAAACTACCGCCTTCCTGTCGCTGTGAGCGGGACCCACGGCAAGACGACAACCACTTCCATGCTGTCCGAAATCCTTCTGGCCGCAGACGTGGACCCCACTTTGTCCATCGGAGGCAACCTTCCGGATATCGGCGGCAATGTCCGCATCGGAAACAGCAGTTTCTTTGTGGCAGAAGCCTGTGAGTATACCAACAGCTTCCTGCATATGTTCCCCGGAATCGGAATCATTTTAAATATAGAAGAAGACCATCTTGATTTCTTCAAGGATCTCGATGACATCCGTCATTCCTTCCGCCGTTTCGCCCGGCTGATCCCCGCAGACGGTGCTCTGGTCATCAATGCCGGGATCGAAAACTATGAGGAGATCGCACGGGATCTTCCCTGTGAAACAATAACCTTTTCCCTGGAACCGGGCGCCGACTATTACCCCTCGGACATCGTCTGTGACGAATGGGGACATCCTTCATTTACACTGCACAGCCCCGCCCGCTTCGGCGGAGAGTCCAGGATTTCCCTCCATGTTCCGGGCATGCACAATATAGGCAACGCGCTGGCCGCCGTCGCAGCCGCGGACAGGCTGGGCATCTCCCGCAGCGCAGCCGTAAAAGGCCTGGCCGCCTTTTCCGGCACCGACCGCCGTTTTCAGTACAAGGGCGTAAAGAACGGTTTTACCATCATTGACGATTATGCCCACCATCCGACAGAAATCAAGGCGACCCTGTCAGCGGCAAAGTCCTGCCCCCACGACCGGATCATCTGCGTTTTCCAGCCGCACACCTACTCAAGGACAAAATCCCTCCTGGACGGCTTTGCCCGCGCCCTGTCCCTGGCGGATATTGTCATCCTTGCGGATATTTATGCAGCCCGCGAGACGGACACGCTGGGCGTCAGTTCTCAGACCCTGCAGGAAGAGATCAGGAAGCTGGGACATAACTGCCTCTATTTCCCGACTTTTTCAGAAATCGAAAATTACCTACTGGCAAATTGCCGAAAAAATGATCTGGTGATAACCATGGGTGCCGGAAACGTCGATGAGATCGGGAAAAACCTGCTTTCCTGAGGACTTATCAACATCATCCACATTTATCCCCATCCCGCAGCACGATTTTCTTTGTGGAAATCATCCTGCGGGATGTATACGTTTTCAGGAACTTATCCACATTATCAACTTTATCCACAATTGCACAGACACTTCCCGCTCCCGCTCGGGGCGCCCGATTAATCGTCAAATTGTCCATTTCAAACCTTCGCTCCCCTGTGTTATTATGTTGTTCCACAAAGATAAAACAGCATCGGAGGAAAGACAGTGTTCACCATTTACAACGACAGCGGATCCGATTCGACCATGGTGTCGAATCTGTTTATTGACGAATATATGAAAAGCGCCAATGACGCCCAGATCAAGGTCTATCTCTATCTGCTGCGCATGATGGGCACACACCGCGCTGCCAGTGTTTCCGATATCGCGGACCAGTTCAACCACACAGAAAAGGACGTTGTGCGTTCTCTGCGCTACTGGGAGAAAAAAGGCCTTCTGAATCTGGATTATGACAGCAGGAACACCATCGTTTCCATCCGTCTGCACCGCCCGGAGACAGTATCCGGCTTTTCTTCCGGCCGTTCGGGAAACGCAGAAGCGCATCGTGTCCTTGCCTTTTCCAAGCCTGCGGAAATCCTTCCTGCGGATCCTTCCAGAGAGAATCCTTATATGCGCATGGCATCGGGAGGAGCCTTCCCCGTGCAGTCCGCAGTCCCGGCAGACAGATCCGCAGAGCCTGCTTCTGCAGACAGGACGGAGGCCGGCTGCGGTATCCGTTCAGTTGCCCCGGAAACCTCTTCCGGAACAGGTACCGGCCATGAGCAGACCGCCTCTTTATCCGTTCCTTCCTCTGCTCCTTCCTCCGCTCCTTCCGAGCTGGAGGCACTCGAGAACTTCCGCAGGGATTCGGGACGCGCTCAGCTCCTCTTCGTCATAGAACAATATATCGGCAAGCCCCTTTCGCTGAATGAAATCCGCATCATCTACGGCATCTCCGAAGGCCTTCACTTTACGGACGACATGATCGACTACCTGCTGCAATATTGTGTGGACCGCGGAAAAAAAGATTTCCGCTATATCAAAAAGGTTGCTGAAAACTGGGCTTCGTCCGGCATTATGACCCCCGCACAGGCAGAAAATGCAGCCGCCGCGGAAATGACTCAGGGAAAGGAAAAAAAATCCCGGAAAGCATCTTGTCCAAAGGATCCGGAAGCTTCCGCCGTACCCCGTTCGACCGGTAAAAGATCCGGAAAGACCGGCAGCCGTACCCGCTCTGTCAACAGTTTTAATCAATTTGAGCAGAATGACTACGATTTTGATGCCCTCGAAGAAGAATTGCTGCAGTCATAAGTTTCAACGTAAGTTTCAATGAATTCAGGTAACAGACGTGTCCTTAAAAAAAGACCAGTATGACCAGATAATGATCGAATATGCAGGCATCCGTGACAGGCACCGGCACGAGCTGGACCAACGCCGTCTCCGTGCCTACGCAAGGGTTCCCGAATTGCAGGAGCTGGACCGCAAGACTCCGTCCCTGGCCATGAATGCTCTGCGCAGACGCCTGTCGGACGCCCCTTCCTCAGATCCGGCCGCTCCCGCACAAACACAGTCCTTCCGGGATACAGCTGCCCGGATCACCCGCCGGCGGGAACAGCTTCTCAGAGAAAACGGTTTTCCCCCCGACTACCTGGAGCTGACATGGGACTGCCCGGACTGTCATGATACCGGATATATCGGAAGGGAAAAATGCCATTGCCTGCGCAAAAGAGAGACAGCCCTCCTGTACGACCAGTCCAATCTGGAAATGCTGGCGGAAAACATGGATTTCTCCTCTCTTTCGGAGTCCTTTTACACAGGCGAAGACCTGGAACATTTCCGGCACGCACGCCGCACCTGCGAGCGCTTCGTCGAAGAGTTCGACGATGTCTTCCGCAACCTCTACCTCTACGGGACAGTGGGCACAGGCAAGACCATGCTTTCCGTCTGTGCTGCGCGTGCACTGATCGAAAAAGGAAAGTCCGTTCTCTATTTCAGTGCAGCCTCTCTGTTCGACAGACTTGCCGACTGCACCTTCGGCAGCGTGAGCAGAGATTCCCTGCGTGCGTTCACCGCAGATCTCTATGGCTGCGATCTGCTGATCATCGATGACCTGGGAACAGAGTTTACCAACGCTTTTGTGGCCTCCCAGCTCTTCTCCTGCATCAGTGAACGGGGACTGAACCGGCACTCGACCATCATCTCCACCAATCTTTCCCTGCGGGAAATGCAGTCCCGCTACTCCGACCGCGTTTTTTCCCGCATCACCAGCACCTACGAGATCTGCAAGCTCACCGGAAAGGATATCCGTCTCCAGAAACGGCGCCGGAGCAGGCGCTGACTGTTCCTGTCTCATCCGCCTCTGCGGCGGATTTTGAGCTCCGGTTTCGAAAAATATACATGTCGCCACTGTTTTTTCTTCTTTCCGGAGAAGAATAAACTTGTAATAAAGAAATGATTCTGTTAGAGTATGCGGGAAGCAGGATATTATTGAAGATCCGTGTACGGGTCCTGCGCCATGAATCATGCGCTGATAATAAGACTACCGCTTCTCTTCAGAAATCCGGCAGCCGCCACCCCACCCATTACAGAAAGGACAGCGAACCTGATGGAACCCATCAAAAAACATGACAAACGTAGACTGGACAATGCCCCTTTCGGCCAGCTGGGCCTCATCACCGTCACAGGATGTGAGACGATGGGGAAGGAAATTGACTATTATCTTCAGGTCTGGCGTACCGAGCGTCAGCACGAGCACGAAGACAGCCCCGCCTTTGTGGGTTATGAGCGCCCCACTTACATCATCAATGCCAAAGAGCCCCGTTTCGGCACCGGTGAAGGCAAGGGTGTCTTATCCCAGTCTGTGCGAGGTATGGACCTCTACATCCTCGTCGATGTAGTCAACTACAATGAGACTTACCGCATGTTTGGTTTTGACAACCACATGTCACCGGATGACCATTTTGCCAATCTCAAGCGCGTGATCGCTGCTGTCGGCGGAAAAGCCCGCAGGATCACTGTCATCATGCCCTATCTGTATGAGAGCCTTCAGTCCAAGAGAACTTCCCGCGAATCCCTGGACTGCGCAATTGCTCTGCAGGAACTGACACGTATGGGCGTGGACAATATCATCACCTTTGATGCCCATGATCCCCGCGTCCAGAATGCGATTCCTCTCAACGGTTTTGATACAGTTCAGCCGGCTTACCAGTTCATCAAAGGACTTCTTAAAAGCGTTGACGATCTGCAGATCGACAGCGATCACATGCAGATCATCAGCCCCGACGAGGGCGGCATGAAGCGTGCTGTGTATTTTGCCAACGTCCTGGGTCTGGATATGGGTATGTTCTACAAGCGCCGCGACTACACGCGGATGGTTGGCGGCACAAACCCCATCGTCGCGTTTGAATTCCTCGGCTCCAGCGTAGAAGGAAAAGACATGGTCGTCATCGATGATATGCTGGCCAGCGGCGACAGCGCCCTGGAAGTCGCGCAGGCTCTTAAGAAGCGCGGCGCAAAGCGTGTCTTCCTGTTCGCGACCTTCGGTCTCTTTACCGGCGGCCTGGAGAAATTCGACAAAGCATACAGGGAGGGGATTATCGACAAGATTTTCACCACCAATCTGATCTATCAGCCCGAAGAGCTGTTTGAGAAGCCCTGGCATTACAGCTGCGATATGAGCAAGTTTATCGCCTATATCATCGACACGCTGAACCACGACAGTTCCATCAGCGACCTGCTCATCCCTTCCGAGCGTATCTGGAAGATCGTCGAGCGCTACAATGAGAAGAAGAAGTAAAAACAGAAGCAGTAAAGACAGGAAGAGAAAAAAACAAAAAAACTAAAAACAGATATTTGCACACGTAAAAAAACCCTTGCGCGGACCGGATGGTCCGCGCAAGGGTTTTCCTTGATCACAAAGATCTTTTCATTCATGGCTTACAGCTCAATACTGATCTTTCTGCCTGTCCGCTCATACTGGCGGTATGTCACGCCCGCGGCATCAAACATTTTCTTACTGGCAATGGTGCTGTCCGCCTCCGCATATTTATCGCTGTCATAAACGACATTGCGGATCCCGGACTGGATGATCGCCTTGGCGCACTCGTTGCAGGGGAACAGTGTGACATAAATTGTCGCCCCCTCCAGGCTTCCGCCGCGGAAATTGAGAATTGCATTCAGTTCACTGTGCGTCACATAGGGATATTTGGTCATAAGCGGTCTGCCTTCCCGCTCCCAGGGGAAATCATCGTCCGAGCACCCGATCGGAAGACCGTTATACCCCATGGATAAAATCTTGTGCTCATCACTGACAATGCAGGATCCGACCTGTGTGCTGGGATCCTTTGAGCGCATACCCGCAAGCTGCGCCACAGCCATAAAATACTCGTCCCAGGAAATATAACCTGTCCTCTTTCCAGCCATGCCTTCCCCCTTTCCGTCTTCGTCCGGGCTGCATACAGCACCTCAATCGTATTTGGATCGTATTAAGATTATTTTGTTCCGAAAATCCTGTCTCCGGCATCTCCGAGGCCGGGTACGATATATCCGTGCTCATTGAGATGATCATCCAGAGCGCCGATATACAGATCCACATCGGGATGCGCCTCTGTAAAGGCCTTCACACCTTCCGGAGCCGCGATGATGCAAAGGAAGCAGAGTTTTTTGCATCCGTGCTCCTTGAGCATCTGTACTGCTGAAATAGCGGAACCGCCGGTTGCAAACATGGGGTCTACAACAAAGATCTGTCTCTCCTCACAGTCAGCAGGCAGTTTACAGTAGTACTCGACCGGCTGAAGTGTCTCCGGATCGCGATAGAGGCCGATATGGCCGACCTTGGCGGCCGGGATCATGGCCAGCATTCCATCCACCATGCCGAGTCCGGCACGGAGGATCGGGACAACTGCCAGTTTCTTGCCTTTCAGTTCCTGTGTGACCGTCCTGCAGATCGGTGTCTCGATCTCAACATCCTCCAGTTCCAGGTCTCTTGTCGCTTCATAGCACAGAAGCATCGCAATCTCTGAAATAATATCCCGGAATTCCCTTGTTCCGGTTTCCTTTTTCCTGATGATGCCGATCTTGTGTGCGATTAAAGGATGATTCATTACGACTACTTTACCCATTTTTTCCTCCTGTGCTGTTCAATATGATTTCTACTGCATGATACCTGCCGCGCTGCTGCCGGATTCCCGTCAAAGATGTATTACTCTCTGTCCGGCCGCCTTCAGCAGGCGGTTCATGACCGCTCTTCCGACGCCGGTACTGTCGAAGGATTCCGCATAGATCTCGCCGGCTTCTTCATCGTCAAATTCCCGTAGAATCCGAAAAAGCTCTTTGGCGACCGTCTCCTCATCCTCCCTGGGACCTGCACTTTTCACAAGGTCCGCCGAGTATGCGTCCTTTGTCTCCTCCGTACATATCACACCGGTTCGGATGCCTGCCGCCCGATGACCGCGGATCTTTTCATTGATATAGGCTGTGACCTTGTCTGCCGGGCCATCCACTATGGTCAGGTTCCCTTTGGGCGCGTAATGACGGTATTTCATGCCCGGTGCTTTCGGGGCACTGCTGTCATTCAGATCCGGTACAAGACTTCCCGCGTCTACATTTCCAAGGACTTCCTGCAGTTTTTCCCAGGTCACAAAACCCGGACGCAGGATGACCGGAACCTTGTCCGTCAGGTCTATGATCGTCGACTCAAGCCCCAGGCCCACCTGTCCGCCGTCAATGATCATATCCACCCGTCCGTCCAGGTCTTCGCGGCAGTACTGTGCCAGCGTCGGACTGGGACGTCCGGACCGGTTTGCACTGGGAGCGGCGATAAAACCTCCGCCTGCTTCGATCAGTGCCATCGCGATCCTGTTGGATGGAAAGCGGACCGCCACTGTGTCCAGCCCCCCGGTCGTTTCCCCGGGAAGTTCCGGCCGCTTGGGCAGGATCATTGTGAGGGGACCCGGCCAGAAGGCTTTTGCCAGGATCCGCGCCTCGCGCGGCACCCTGGCAGCCACACGGTCCAGATCCTCGATCCTGCAGATATGTACGATCAGCGGATTGTCGGACGGCCGCCCTTTGGCTTCATAGATTTTTCTGGAGGATTCGGGATTGAAAGCATCTCCTCCCAGGCCGTACACAGTCTCGGTCGGAAAAGCCACCAGTCCTCCCCGGCGCAGGATCTCCCCTGCGCGGAGAATCTGCGTCTCGTCAATATCCTCTTCTGTCATCTTCGTATAAATCGTATTCATCCGTTCCTTACTTTGTCAAATTCTGTACTTTATTCTTTTGAGCCAGGGGACAAATGAGGGCACATTGCATGCCTGCATGCAAACGGGCACTCATTTTTTTACATAATCATCAATCTCGTCCCAGACATCGTTCGTCTCCAGACCAAGACGCCAGACTGCAAGACCGGCCAGCCCGTTGGACTCCATCAGGTCCAGCTTGGTCTCGATGGATTTTTTATCCTCGAGCCAGATCTGATACAGCTTGTTTCCGGACTCCTTCTCGGCATAATTCTGTCCGGCCGTGCTGTTCCATTCTTTTTTCATATCGTGTTCTTTCATGAACGCCTTTGCTTCCGCCATATCCAGTGTCTGTCCGGATACATTCCCGTTTTCCGTCGTCCAGCCGATTGTGTAAAAGGGAATGCCGTTGATCAGCCTTTCGGCCGGCACGTCCATGAGTGCTTCCTCGATTCCGTATTCCACGTAACCGATGGAGGCTACACTTCCTGCCTCCTCACTTCCGACAATGTGCTCATCATAGCCCATGATGATGACATAGTCCGCGAAGGCAGCCTGCTCTTTCAAATCATAGTGGTCATTATAATTGTAGGGGACATAGTTGTTGACGGAAATAAACAGTCCCGCGCGGCGGCAGGCGATGGAGATCTCACGCACAAATTCAATGAAATCATATACATCCGTCGCTTCCGCCAGACCCTCGATATCCACATTGATACCGTCCAGATTATAGGACTGTGCCTCTTCGATCAGAGTATCGATCACTTTCTGTCTGCCTGCAAGCGTATTCAGGAATCTGGTGTAGACAAAGAGATCATCGTTCTGGAAATTGTCCAGGACACCCCAGACCTGCATGCCGTTCTCATGCGCTTTCTTCACATATGTACGGGAGGCCTTGACATTGATATTTCCATCCTCGCTGCTCAGAGTAAACCATGTGGGGGCAAGCACATTGATCGCCTTGGTCCCTTTGAGCATACCGTCAATTTCAACATTGCTGTCTGCAAAATACGTCAGGTTCCAGGCAATACATGCTTTTCCGTCCAGGCTCCTGTACTGGGGCACATATTCGGGAACATCCGTCACAGGTTCCATCTCCTGTTCCCTGACCTCGGACAGATACTTGCTCTCCACATAGCCATAGTATCCGTCAGCCGTCTCGATCCTCGTCCAGTCATCCAGTTCTTCCAGGACCAGGACTTCCGTCCCTTCCTCCACTGCAGCGATGATGGGCGCTTTCACGCCGCCGAGTGTACGCATATTTGTGCTGCCTCTGACCGTCGCCATCTTTTCCGTCCCCCAGGCATTGCGCAGGACGACACGGTTAGGGCCTTCATAAGCAGCATAATAGATATTCGTAAACTTTTTGACATAATCAAGAGCAACATAGACGGTATCCCCGTCCAGGACAACGGGTGCGTAGGACTCCTGTGTCACACCGCTGACATCACTCTCCCAGCTCTTTTCGCCCGCCCTGGCGACAAACTTTTCCTCCGGAAGACAGTAGATCAGCACATTGTCCTCTGTGCCGTAATAGAACCTGCTGTTGAGAAGACTGCGGACGGTCTCCAGGTCCATGTAGCAGGCTCCGTCAAACCTTCTCGCATGCATATCCGATACCAGATTCTCATAAATGACCGGAAAATCATCCTCGTCCTGAACCCCGTAGTAAGCGTCCAGATCCTGCCGTTCATTGGTATACATGTAATGATCATAGTAGAGTTTAAAAAAGACTCCTCCCACAACAAGAATCAGGATGATCGTGATGAGATAGGGAACTGCTTTCTTCATTAGGGCCTCGTTTCAGATGTGCAGATAATGTGCCATTCCATATGATGAACCCCTCCTCAACGCAGTGCTCCTCTGCGCTGTGCTTTCGCACAGCAGTCTTTCACGCAGCATTCCCCGGCACGCCGGCAAACCCTCTGCAGACGCCAAAGCGTATAAAGGCACAGATTCTTTGTTATTATAGCACAAGCAGCGGCCTTAGAAAAGCCGGGCGGGTCTGAACTGCATTATACACTGCACTGCATTGAAAGGCGGCCTTATGCAGAGTGTTATTAAGTATTCAGAGTGTTATTTAGAAGTATGAATAAACAGTGAGCCAAGCGGCCGCACAGACGGACGTGCCTGCACGTACGGATGCGCGGACATTTGGCGAACGTCCAAACATGAGGAAGAAGCCGATTTGCGCGCGTTTTACGCGCAAAACGCGCGGATTCCGAATGTTTGGAGCGGGCTGAGAGCGTGAAAGCGCGACAGCACGCGTAGTTTATTCATACATGTTTGTGGGCACTCGCCCATGGCCACAAGTATTATTTAGAATAGAAGGGACAGATAACAAGCTGTATCAAAGCGTAAACAGACGTTGAGCCTGTCCGCCGTGCGTCTTCCGCACAGGGCAAAGCGCGCCGGTCTGTAAGACCTTTTGCAGACCGGACGGCGGAACAGGCTCTCCCGGAGAAATGTGTTTCTGATCTGACAATTATGAGATGATTTAAAGACTGTCGATTCCCTGACAGGAGAATCGCCAGGACAGAGAGGAGATGGTCGGGGCTTCAGATCACAGGAGTATATTTACGTGGAATTTTATCCCGCCTTCCTTCCCCGGTCCTGCGGGGCTGTATCGAAACCTCATTCCGGAATCATTTCATTCTGACATAACAAAAGTTCTGTACGCAGATTGTACACCATCTTTTATGAACAGTCGGACTTAAGTGATCTGCGGTATACGACGCTGGTTTATAAAAGATACTTTACACTCTACTTTTTTGGCAAAGTACATATTTTCAGATTGATTCTGCACTATTCTGTTTTTTATTAACCGCCTGTAACAAAAATCCTGCTGCTAAATACGATTATGCTGCCCTCCTTTCTGATACATTTGAACGCCCTCTGCAGGACAGAGATATTTTAAAATATGAATCTATTCAGTACAATAGTATCAGCCATCTAAAATACTAAAATTGATATTCTTGTGAATTTAGCACAATTCGCTTTAGTTTTTTCGTAAAATGAGTACTTGACGCTTTGCCCCGCGCAGTTATACCATGAATCCATATACATACAATGAGTTGGCCGGCAAATAGGCACATTGCTGCATGAGCCCCGCGTTTTTTACGCGCTGCGCGCTCCAAAACCGCTTCATACAACGGTGAGGTGGTAAAAAGGTTCGGGTACAGAGATGAGAATAGAAAAAGTCAATGACAATCAGATCCGATGCTACCTCTCCAGGGAAGAACTGGAGAGCCGTCAGCTCCGCCTGAAGGAGCTGGCCTACGGGACAGACAAGGCAAAGCGCCTTTTCCACGAACTCATACAGGAGGCTTCCAAGCGTTTCGGTTTTGAAGTCGAAAATATACCGGTCATGGTAGAGGCTGTCCCTCTTCATGACGACAGTCTGGTCCTGATCGTCACCAAGGTAGATAATCCGGAGGAACTCGATACCCGTTTTTCCAATTTTGCCCCTTCCGTCAAAAGCGGATCCTCAAATTCCGGCCAGTCCTCTTCTACTCTGGGCCAGCTTCTGGACAGCATCCGCAAAGAGCTCGGGGAAGGCAGTGGTGACAGGACGGACGGCGCGCACCCTTCATCAGGGAAAAAGAAACGCGCCGCAGGCGCAAAGGAATCTCCGCAGGAACAGGCCGGCAGCCTGCTTCCCGCAGGCGCCCAGCTGTATACATTCACCACACTGGGATCGGCCGCAAACGCCGCCTGCCTTGCCGCTCCGGTTTTTAACGGAACCAGCGCTCTGTACCGCGATCCCGCCGATACCAGGTACTACCTGTTTCTGACGCCTTCGGATGACACGGACACGGCACAATATACCAGCGCTCTTTCCACCTTCTCGGAATTCGGGACTTCCGAATTCATCACCCCCGCCCGCGAGCAGTATCTGCGTGAACACTGTGAGGTTCTGTGTGCCGCAGATGCTGTACAGAACCTGGCGGAGCTCGGCCGGTAAATGAGGCCCCGGCTTACGGAGTCCATACTGTTAATGAAGATCCGGGACTCGGCTGCGAGTTCTGCGCACATATCCCCCGGCTGAGATCAAGAATATTGCAGGATGAAAATAAGCCCTTAAGCGGACATCTGTGTCAGACGTTACCGCTTAAGGGTTTTTTTGTCCGGATTTCCCGATACATATCCCGAATGATTTCTATCCTGTGATCAGGATCGGCTCTGTCCTGCAGACTGCGTTTTCCGCACAAAGCCCCGCCTGCGGTGATGCCGGATAATACGGAAAATGACACTTCGGAAGATTTCTGACGGCAGTCTTCTTTAATAGAAGTTTTTTTATTCATATCTCCCAAAAGTTAGTTGCTAATAACCGCTTTTTTCGTACATTTTAAATGATTATTTTTGTGTACAATCTTAAAATCACATTGCATTTTGCATAGTGCAATGTTAACATAAATATGCTGGATCCACTCACGGAGCATGTATCGTGCGGCAGTTTGTCCAGGCGCTGTATACAGTTTTCAGCTGCCTTGGACCCGTAGCCCGGAAGTCACAGATTTCCGGCCGCCGCAGGATCTGAGGGGGATTCGAAAGCCAGACCATGTTTTGGGCGGCAGAGGGATCACATTTTTATGTAGTTTCTCAGGTGGTACCAGCAAATCCGGAACATGCGTTTGCTGCTTTTTCAATCTTTTATGAACAATGCGGTAACCGCTTCAAAATTACAGGAGGACAATGTAATGGCAAGAAAGTTTCTCACCATGGATGGTAACGAAGCTGCTGCACACGCCGCGTATGCGTATACAGAAGTAGCTACCATCTATCCCATCACTCCTTCATCCGTCATGCCTGAGCATGTCGATGAGTGGGCAACTGCCGGAAGAAAGAACATCTTCGGTCAGAAGGTACAGGTTACGGAAATGCAGTCGGAAGCCGGTGCAGCTGGTGCTGTCCACGGCTCCATCGCAGCCGGTGCTATGACCTCCACCTTCACTGCTTCCCAGGGTCTTCTTCTGATGATCCCGAACCTTTACAAGATCGCCGGTGAAGGTCTCCCGGCTGTCTGCAACGTTGCAGCACGTGCTGTCTGTTCACATGCGCTGAACATCTTCGGTGATCATTCCGACGTTTACGCTGCCCGTCAGACCGGATGTGCTATGCTCTGCGAGTCCAGCGTACAGGAAGTTATGGACCTGACCCCCGTTGCATACTGCGCAGCAGTCAAGGGCAAACTTCCTTTCATCAACTTCTTTGATGGATTCCGTACTTCCCACGAGATTCAGAAGATCCAGATCTGGGATTATGAAGACCTCAACGACCTGATCGACCACGAGGCAATTGCCGAGTTCCGCCGCAACTGCCTGAACCCGACTCATCCTCGTCAGATGGGCTCCGCTCAGAACCCTGACATCTTCTTCCAGACCCGTGAGGCCTGCAATCCTTACTACGATGCAATGCCCGCGATCGTCCAGGAGTACATGGACAAAGTCAATGCCAAGATCGGCA
>Ga0256407_10003350_pt1 | contig 28727 bp, 13 predicted proteins | sample RumenRJG_04DNA_FD_193489 | JGI IMG/M metagenome (GOLD analysis project Ga0256407, IMG submission 193489) | Bovine rumen microbial communities from Lethbridge, Alberta, Canada - RJG_04 | ecosystem: Host-associated > Mammals > Digestive system > Stomach > Rumen | place: Canada: Alberta...
GATTTGAAACAGGCATTCGAATATTACGATAGGTTGCACTGCCAAAAAAAGGCTGATGTTAAATTGATAATAATTCTGCTCTCTAGGGGTGGAAAAATCAGGGAATATACAAAGCTGGACATAACCTATCATCCACAAATCATTAAAACCAAAAAAATCAACAAACAAAAACCTTTAAGTATCATAAGGGACAAATTACAACACAACAAAAAATTGACCGAAGAGGAAATCTCATTGCTGATAACACTGCCATTATTTGACATTAAAGAGAGTGAAGCAGACATTACAGAAGAGATTTGCGGATATGTCAAATTTAAAAGGCAATTTATTCCTGAGAATTTGTATGATGAGATGGTTCTTGCAATGTTTTTAAACATTGAGGAATATGTTGATGAGCAAAAGAAGGAGAAATTACTGGAGATGATTAATATGGCGGAAGCATATCAGGGAGTTATAGCTGAAATTAGGAATGAAGCTAGAAATGAAGGTAGAAATGAAGAAAAAAAGAGTATTATATCTCGTTTGTTGAAAAAGTACTCTGTTGATGAGGTTTCTGAGATATTGGAGATGAAATCTTCTGAAATCTTAAGTATCATCAATAAGGTAGATTAATTTCTTTTTTTCTACTTTCCTTTGTGAAAATGGGTATTGTATTCCTGAGAATTTGTATGATAAGATGGTTCTTGCAATGTTTTTGAACATTGAGGAATATGTTGATGAACAAAAGAAGGAGAAATTACTGGAGATGATTAATATGGCGGAAGCATATCAGGGAGTTATAGCTGAAATTAGGAATGAAGCTAGAAATGATGGTTTAAATGAAGGTAGAAATCAAGGTAGGGATGAAGGAAAAAAGAGTATTATATCTCGTTTGTTGAAAAAGTACTCTGTTGATGAGGTTGCTGAGTTGTTGGAGATGAAATCTTCTGAAATCTTGAATATCATCAATAAGGTAGATTAATTTCTTTTTTTTCTACTTTCATTTGTGAAATAGGGCATTGCATTCCTGAGAATTTGTATGGTGGGATGGTTCTTGCAATGTTTTTGAACATTGAGGAATATGTTGATGAGGAAAAAGGGAGAAATTGTTGGAGATGATTAATATGGCGGAAGCATATCAGGGAGTTATTTCTGAGATTAGAAATGATGGTATAAATCAAGGTAGAAATGAAGGTAGAAAGTGTATTATAACTCGTTTGTTAAAGAAACTCTCTGTTGAAGAGGTTGCTGAGATATTGGAGATGAAACCATCTGAAATAGAGGATATGCTCAATAATTAACATTCCATTTTTCACTGATTATTGCCCTTAAATTTCCATTTTCTTTTTTTTTTCAAAAAGAGTGTTGGCAGAAATTATTAGATTTTGAACATTTTTCATTTACTCCATTAGATTTTTTTAATATTTTTTTAAGTTAGTGATATGAATTTTATTGAACTAATTACTGAGTGTAAATCCATTTTATTCACTTTAATAAGATTAAACAATCTTATTAAGTTGTAGGAAGCTACAATTGTGAACATTAGGTTTTGAACTCTTTTTAATCCAATTATTGGAAGGCAATCATAGTTGTAAATTCTTTTGAAAGTCCCATTATGTGCTTCAACAGTCTTTGAACGTAACTTATAGTCTTTTATTCCATCTTTAGTGGACATTAATCTTTCAACTTTGTAAGTAACCTCATGAACATACCTAGTTATTGTTCTATGATTGGATGTGTAGCATTTTCCTTTATATTTGCAATTTTTGCAGGCTTGATAGTTGGAATAGACCAATTTGATTTTATTTCCCCCACCTTTTTCTTGTGGAGCATTATATGCTCCATCAAGAGTTAATTCTTCATTATTGGGACAAATGAAAACATTTTTATATTCATCAAAAACAAAATAATCTATAGCAAATGGATTGTCAGGTAGATTACCTGAATTCTCTCTATTTTGCTGTTTTGTTGGAATTAAAGCAGTTATACCTAATTCCTCGAGATATTGCAAATTTGCTAGTGTTGAATAGATTGTATCCGCGCTAATTTTTTGGGGTTTAATTTGTAAATTAACGAGGATTTGATTCATTAATGCAGGAATTTGATAATGATCCGTGGGATTTTGAACTGCATTAACTCCACATATTAACTTCGATTTGGTATCAGTGCCCAATTGAATGTTAAATGAAAATTTAGGATACTTTTGCCCATTATCTTTAACTTTCATCAGTCGAGCATCATGATCATTCAAAGCCAACGACACCTGGCCAGAATAATCCAACAGCTGCCACCAATGAAAAAGAATTTCAATTTTTTCTTCATCAGTTTTTGATTTATCGTCTAAAAATTTTCGTGCTGTTCGTCTAAGCTTTTTAATTTCATCTTTAGTTAATTCTTCGACCATATAATGCTTTATTAATAAACTGATGTCCTTTTCTTTGATTATATTGAATGAAGAATTGTAAGCATTTTTTATTGTTCCATCAATTGCAATATGTTCAAAATCTGTTAATCCAATTCTATTGGCCACAATTAGGATAAAACTCATAATTAATTGGTAAATTGATTGAAAATACTTACAATAATCACGTATTGTTCTGTCACTTGGTTCTATGGCATGTGAAATTAAATTATACAAGTGATTGTACTTTGCATTATAAGCCAGTTCCACAGTGCTTGTTATTTTATTTATATATCCATAAAAAATTAGTTTTATCATATCTTTGAGGTCAAAAGGTGGTTTTCCAACATTGGAAATTTTTCGTTCGATTTTAAAGAAATTAAAAGTACCATCAACGATTGTTGATGCAAGATACATTAGTTGAAATTCATCTTCCATTTCTTCTATTTCCCTGCTTTTATCGCTCAAAATATAGTTATTCAAAATCATATCAATTAAAAACTCCTATATTGGATTAAATAATTATAGATTTAACTATAATTAATTATATATTTGTTATTTCTAATATAAATAGATTTAAATAACTTATAGTTAGAATAATTAGTAATATAGTATTAAAATTAAATATTAGCAATTTTAATAAAAAATTAGATTAAATTACCTGCAACAAGAGGATTAATTTAAAAAATAGTAAGTATTCATGGAAAAAAATTTACACAAATTAAAATTGAACAAAATTTAATAAAAATAGAAAAAATAGGATAAAAATTGAATTAAATTTAAAGCTCAATAATTTCTGCCAACACTCAAAAAACCGTTGCCCTGCCGTTAACTGTTTTTTCAGCATCGGTTTTTAGACAAATTATTTAACAAATTAAAATCTTAATATAATTATAGTGAGGTTTAAACATGGAATTTGGACTTTGGGAAAAATATTATACTGAAATTCTTGATGATTTTGGGTTTTCACGTGAAAATGATGAGGAATCCGCAAAGCTTTTGGATGAGATACTGTCAACCGAAGGATGCCTTACCCTGGAGGACTTGAAGGGATTTGTTGACTTTTCAGACAAGTTCATCGTATTCGGTGCAGGCCCGTCCTTAAGGGAGCATGTAAGATACTTGAAGGAGAACTATGACTTGAAGGATTATGTTTTGGTTGCAGCCGACGGTGCCACAACCGCCCTGATAGAGCAGAGGATTGCACCGGATATAGTGGCGACAGATCTTGACGGAAATCTTGATGACATTCTTCTGGCCAATGTCAGGGGAGCAAACGTGGCAATCCATGCCCACGGGGACAACATCGAAAAGATTGCAAGCCTGACACCATTTTTCACAAGCGTTCTCGGAACCACCCAGGCACAGCCTATCGGAAACCTCTACAACTTCGGTGGATTCACCGACGGTGACCGGGCAATGTTTCTGGCGGTTGCATTGAATGCAGAGGAAATCATATTGGCCGGAATGGACTTCGGCGATGTGGTGACCAGATATTCAAGGCCAAACATCGAAACGGACACTGCCAAGGCCGATGAGTTCAAAAGAAAGAAATTGGCATACGGCGAAAAGTTCACCCAATGGATAATTGACAATGAGAATGTCAAGATGACCAATCTGTGCGATGAAAATCTTTTATAATAATAACAATAAAATATGATAACATGGGAATAGAAGATATTTTGATGGCTGATGAAAGTCTTTTTCAAGACATAAATGCTTTTGATCCGGACTATGTCCCTCAAAACTTCAATTACAGGGATACACAAATGGAAGCAATGGCAATAGCAATAAGACCTGCCATGAGAGGAGGAAAACCTTCAAATGCAGTTATTTTAGGCTCACCTGCAACAGGAAAGACCACCTCAATGAGGAAAGTCTATGAGCTTGTCGAAAAGAACACTGATAAGGTCGTATGCGTCTATATCAACTGCCAATTGCACACAACACGCTTCGGAATCTTTTCACAAATCCACAAAAGGATTTTCGGCCATGCACCTCCCGAAACAGGAATTCCCTTTTCAAGAGTCTATGACAAGATCATGAAGGACCTTCAGAAAAACGAAAAGTCCCTTGTGGTTGCATTGGATGATGTGAATTACCTGATTCAGTCAAAAAATGCCAATAAGGTATTTTATGATTTGCTCAGGGCATATGAGGAATATCCTGGAGTGAGGACTTCTATTTTTGCAATAATGTCAGATCTGGAATTCAAGTATTCCTTTGACAAGAACGTGAATACCGTATTCATTCCCCAGGAAATCGTATTTCCTTTATATTCCTATTCCGAAATTGAAGGTATCCTAAGGGATCGTGTAAAGGCAGGATTCTTCCCGAATGTTCTGCCGGATGACATACTTGAGCAGGTTGCAATGTATACCTTCGAGAATGGCGATTTGAGGGTTGGAATCAACCTTTTAAAATCATGCGGCAACATTGCCGAAGCCGATGCCAGTCGTGAAATCACTCAGGAGCATTTTGACAAGGCAATAGAATCCCTGGTGTCCGTCAATGTCTCTGAAACCCTTAAAGGTTTGAACGATACCGAAAGGGACATCCTGAAAATGATTGCAGATAACGAAGGAATGTGTTCTGCAGGTGAATTGGCTGAAATGTATAAGGAAAAAACAGGTTCCAGCTATGCATCCTTTAACCGTGCAATCGATAAGCTGGAATTCGTAAGATTGATCGATACCAAATATACAGGAAAAGGGGTTAGAGGAAATTCTAGGGAAATTATATTGCGTTTTAACCCCGATGACTATGTCATATAGTTTTCCTGTATGTGGGAAATTAGTTTTTGTTAACATTAGAGTGCTTGCATGGTAGCAGTAGTCTAATGAGCAACTAAAAGGGTTTGGCATCGATTGTCCAATTTAAATAATTGGAGCTTGAGCTGCTACAACTGAAATAACAGATAAAAGTAGTCCTGCTATAACTACAAGAACTACCATGCAAGATTGAACGTCTAAATTACTGTATACTATTTCATCTTTCACTGAACTTTTTTTTCTTAAGTCTACTTGAAGTGTGGTGTCTTTATTTCCTAACATTTTAATCACTAATTTAAAATTGTTGAAAGTACATATATAAGCAAAGAGTGAGAGCATTTGAAAAGTAATATTTTTTTTACATATTTGGTGGAATCTCTATGAAAAAGTATGAATATTTTGAAGCAACGGCCGACATTGGCCTTAGGGCATACGGAAATGACATGAATGAGGCCTTTGAAAATGCAGGCCTGGCAATATTTAATATAATATCTGACACTTCACTCATAATTCCGGAAAGGAAAATAGAATTTGAAGTGGCATCAGAAGACGACGTGTCCCTTCTTTATGACTTTTTGGAGGAGCTTCTGTTTTACCATGAAACAGAATTCATGCTTTTCAGCCGCTTTGATGTTGAAATCGACGATGGCTTCCATCTGAAAGCCGTAATCTATGGTGAAGAGATTGACTGGGACAGGCATGAGAGAAAAACCGAGATAAAGGCTATAACCTTCCATAAGATGGAGGTTAAAAAAACCGACAGTGTCGAGGTTCAGGCAATTGTCGATTTGTAGCGTCATCCGATGAATGGTATATGCGACAGGGTATTTTTTTGTTGCCAATGTGGGGCATTCTTTATATAACTGTTTGAAACATATCTATAATCATGAAAAAAATCAGAATTCTTTCAAGAAACTTTGAAATGATAATGGGTATCATAGGCTCAGTCATTGGAATTTTTTCAGGATCATTTCTAATATTTTTGAAAAGTGTCGGACCGGCACATACTCCCTTTTTGGGCCTTATTGCAATTCTGGCATCTGTTTTAGGATTGGCTTCAACATATTATGTCCGAAAGAATCCGGACATGGCGGGAATAGGATTCGTCATAGCCACAATGTTTGTCATAGTGGGTTCAGACTACATCAATGTGATAAGCGCAGTATTCCTGCTTGCAGCGGGCGTTTCAGCACTCTTCAGAAAATAGTTCCATTCACCAAAACCTTATTTAAACACCACCGATATATATTAAAACATAATATTTTTGTGATACTATGAGCATTAAAGATGAAATTAAAAAAGTTAGAGATAACGTTTATGAAATTCCGGGGTCTTTCAACAAATCAATGAGGGCTTCCGGGAGATTTTACATAGCTGACGAATATATTGACGATTTGGAGGAAGGGGCCATCGAACAGATTGTCAATGTGGCCTGCCTTCCGGGCGTTCAGAGATACTCAATAGGACTTCCTGACATCCACTTCGGATACGGATTCCCAATCGGGGGAGTGGCAGCATTCACCCTTAGAAACGGTATCGTATCCCCTGGAGGTGTGGGATTTGACATCAACTGTGGCGTCAGACTCATCAGGTCCAATTTGGGCATAGAAGACATCGAGGACAAGCTTGACGAGCTGACAGAAAAGCTTTTTGAAAACATACCCTCCGGTGTGGGAAGCAAAGGCAAAATCAGACTCAAGGAAGATGAAATAAATGATGTTCTCGACTACGGAGCCGAATGGGCAGTCAAGAACGGCTATGGATGGGATGAAGACCTTGAAGTCCTTGAGGAAAACGGCAGAATGCTTGATGCAGACTCAAGCATAGTGTCTGATAAGGCCAAGAAAAGAGGAATTCCACAATTGGGTTCCTTAGGTTCCGGAAATCACTTTTTGGAAGTTCAAATCGTCGATGAAATCTACGATGAAAAGGTGGCTGAAGTGTACGGCCTTAGGAAAGGAATGATTGTCGTCATGATTCACACAGGCTCAAGGGGCTGCGGACATCAGATATGTTCAGATTATCTCAGGATTATGGACAAGGCCTACAAAAAGTACAAAATCAATATCTCAGACAGACAGCTGGCCTGCGCTCCGCTTGATTCAAAGGAAGCTCAGGATTATATTCAGGCAATGGCTGCAGCGGCCAATTATGCATGGGCAAACCGTCAGATGATGACCCATTGGGTAAGGGAAACCTTCGAGGAAGTCCTCGGAAAGTCTGCTGAAGACATGGAAATGGGCATTGTCTATGATGTGGCTCACAATATCGCCAAGATGGAAACCCATAAGGTCTACAATCGTGAAGAGGAACTTCTCGTTCACAGAAAAGGCGCAACAAGAGCATTCGGTCCTGGAAGAGAGGAAGTTCCTGAAAAATACAGGGAAGTCGGCCAGCCTGTACTGATTCCGGGCACAATGGGAACCGCTTCATATGTGCTGTGCGGAACCGAAACAGCAATGGAGGAGACTTTCGGATCCACAGCTCACGGTGCGGGCAGGGTCCTGTCACGTTCAAAGGCCAAAAAGGATTTCGATGCAGATGAGATTACCGATGATTTGGCAACAAAAGGCATTAAAATCAAGGCCACAAGCAAACATGTGATTGAGGAAGAGGCTCCTGGTGCATATAAGGATGTGGACAGTGTCGTTCGCGTGTCAGACAGCACAGGCATTGCAAAGCTCGTTGCAAAGGTCAGGCCGTTATCAGTATGTAAAGGATGATTAAATTGATAGGCATAATTGGAGGCAGCGGTGTATATGAAATCACCCATAAGGCTGATTCCTGCACCGAAAAACTAATCGGTACCGACTATGGTGATGTGGAAGTGTCAATATTGGAGATATTCGGCAAAAAGGTGGCATTCATACCAAGGCATGCCGCAGGCCATTCAATACCTCCCCACAAGATCAATTTCAGGGCAAATATTGACGCGCTCAAGAATGTTGGTGTCACAAAAATAATCGCCACAAACTCTGTCGGCTCAATGAATGAGGATATGCCTCCGGGTTCATTTGTAATTCCCGATGATTTTCTTGATTTCTCACAGGACAGGGTAAAGACCTTCTATGAGGATAAGGTGGTGCATATTGATGTCACTGAAGCATACTGTCCAAGCTTGAGGGATGTTCTTGCCGCATCAGGAGATGTCATCCTTGGAGGGACATACGTCTGTACAGAAGGGCCAAGATTCGAGACTCCTGCTGAGATTAAAATGTTTAAAATGCTTGGAGGGGACCTTGTCGGAATGACAGGAGTTCCTGAAGTTACTCTTGCCCGTGAAAGGGAAATATGCTACAATTCCATTTGTATCGTATCGAATTACGCCTCAGGAATATCTCCGGATGAGCTGACCATCGATGAAGTCTTCGAAATGGTTGCAAAAAAAGAGCATGAGCTACTTGAACTGATATATAATTTCATAAAAAATGTGGATGATGACACAGATTGTATGTGCAATCACGCATTAGATGGTGCTGAAGTATAGGTATTAAAATAATTGATGGAGTGGTGAATTAAAATGCGTTTGGCAGTGGTATCTTCAGACGGTGAAAATGTGGACCTGCACCTTGGCAGGGGAAAGTCAATTTATGTCTATGATTATGATGATGAATTGAGCTTCGTCGAGAGAAGGGACATTGAAATTGAGGATGATGCAAAGCATCAGGGCGGCAAGGTAATCAAAACATGCAGCGATTGTGATGTATTGATTGCAGTTCAGTACGGATTCAAATCCAAAATCAAGGCTGAGGATGCAGGAATCAAGCTGGTGATGGATGAGGGTCCTGTCGATGAGGTCCTCAAAAGGTACATTGATCATGTCGAATTCATGAGGAAATAGTATATTGTATACATTTTTTCATTCTATTGTAACATTTTTCAATATTGATTCTTTGAGCTTGATTTCATGTTTCAGGCTCGCAAATTCCTTTTTCATGATGCTTATGATTTTGGTGTGAAAATTTATTATTTTTATTTTTTTGAAATTTTTTCCATATGGGGGAAATTTCAATAATCTTTATATATCATGAATAAAATAAGTTATTATAACCTTTATGGGCGGGTTTTATAAATTAAAACTTAATTAAAAATATTTTCTTAAAATAACGTGAGAATAACTCACAATAGTCGAATAAACGATTGTAAATCTATACTTATTTGAAATCATTTTTACAGTTTAATTTAAGTAGTATACTTAATTTGAGACTATTTTTAAAATTTTAATGGCGAAACGCTATATTACACAGATTTAAATATATAATTATAAACGGTTGATATAATGGCAAAAGCAAAAGCAAGACGTAGAGTACGTGATACATGGAAAGAAAAGTCCTGGTACACTATCAAAACACCAGTGAACTTTGAAGACAAAGAAATTGGAGAAACTCCAGCTAAAGATCCTGAACTTCTCATTGGAAGAGGAGTGGAAGTTACCATGAGGGAATTGACCGGAGACTTCTCAAAACAATACATCAAACTCAGGTTTGAAATTGACAATGTTGCAGGAAACGTTGCAAACACCAAATTTACCGGTCACAAGACCACTACCGATTACGTAAGAAGTATGATCAGAAGAGGAACTTCCAGAATCGATGCTTCCGCAGTAGTCAAAACCAAAGATGACCGCTTATTAAAATTACAGGTTTTAGCAGTTACCATCAGAAGAGCTAAATCTTCCCAACAAAGATTCATGAGAAAAACCATCGAAGAATTGCTCATTGAAGCAGCTGCTGAAAAATCATTCGATGAATTGGTCACAGTTTGCGTAAACGGTAAATTGGCATCTGAAATTTACCACAACGCCAAAAAAATCTACCCTCTCAAAAGGGTTGAAATCATCAAAAGTAAAGTAATCAAATAGGATTACTTTTCTCACTTCTTTTTTTCATTTTAATTTTTGAAATCGGCTATTTTTTGTATATTGTATATTATTTTCAGGGCCTTGTGTTTAAATTATATTAATCATTGTTGCTCTAATTTTAGCTTTGGATTTAAGTAGGGAATTTTTGCCCATTTTTATTAAAGATTTATTTTACATTGTTTAACTTTTTTCATTTTTTTTAATCTAATGTTTTCCATTTTCTATTGTAGAATGAATGATATTTAGGCATTTTTTGGCATTTTAAGGATTATTCCTTTCCTTAATTCATTTATTTTGAATACAGTTCATATTAAATTCATACTTGCTAAAATATTTTTAATTATTTTAAGCTTTTGATAAAGGAAAAGCATATATATAGGGATTATCTTATAATATATTATACCCACTCCTAGATTTACATGAAATTTGAATCAATGTAAAAGAGGTAATATTATTAACATAAAGCAAACAGTTGTTGCATTGTGTTTTATTATATTATTGATTGCAACAGTCTCATTTGCATCCGCAAGTGACATGTCAGACAACATGACTGTATCTGAAGTTGACGATCAGGACACAATCAAAGCGACTGAAATACAAAAAGATGCCCTAGGAGAGGGTCAGAAGTCATTCGAGCAGCTGGATGAGGAGATTCATGACGGATCTGTTCCTGAAGGCGGACTCATCGAATTGAATTCTAGTTATACTTTTTCTGACACCGACACTGTTAGCGTGGGCACTGAGGGAATCGGCATCACTAAAGATGTCACTATAGACGGTAAAGGATATACCCTTGACGCTTCAAACAAAGCATCCATTTTCAAAATAGCAAACAATGCACATGTAATCTTAAAGAATATCGTATTTTCAAACGGTAATGCAACTGATGGCGGTGCAATATATGTTGAAGCGGGCTCAACCATAGAGGTGATAAACTGTACTTTCCAAAACAACTTCGCCTCAAACGACGGTGGAGCCATCTACATGGCTGACGATTCCCTAACTTCTACCTCAAGCATTTATGATTCAATTTTCACTAAAAACTTCGCAGACAACAATGGTGGGGCAATATACACAGCATCCACATTGAATGTTACACTATCCGATTTCTCATATAACAATGCATCCAACAGCGGAGGGTCAATGTATGTGGGCGGTGCAGTGCACATAAGCCGGTCAACATTCGACCATGAAAGCGCAACTTCAGGTGGGGCAATAGATCTTTATGATGAGGAAGACAATCATTCTACAATAGAAAATTCATCATTCACAAATTGCTATTCCTCAGGTGATGGTGGTGCAGTCTACATTAGAACCGACAATGTTATTGTAGAAAATGTTGAGTTCGCACAAAACACTGCAGGTGATGACGGTGGTGCCATATTCTGGGAAGGTGGCAACGGAAGGATATATAATATTACATGTACCGACAACAGGGGTATAAGCAGGGACAAGGATGGCAATGACACCTCCAGCACTAGGGGAGGAACAATCTGTCTTACAGGATCAAATGTCACAATATCCAAATCCAGCTTCACTTCAAGTGCAGCCTACATTGATGAAGGCAAGAACTCAAGCAAGGTCGATGGAGGTGCGCTCTTCATCACAGGTAATGATGTAACTCTCAGTGATGTCACATTTTCAGACTGCAATGCCGCAAATGAGGGAGGTGCAGTGTATCTCATCGGAAACAACACCAGAATCATCAGATGTGATTTCACAGATTCCACTGCAAAGGACGGTGGAGCATTGTTTGTAAACGGTACTCACTGTGAATTGCATAATTCAACATTCACAGGCAACATTGCAGGCGATGACGGTGGTGCAATATTCTGGGAAGGAGACAACGGAGTAATATATAATATTACATGTGCAGACAACAAAGGCATAAGTTTTAACGAGTCAAGCTCCAGGGGAGGAACAATATGTCTCACAGGAGACAATGTGACCGTTAATAAATCAAGCTTCAAGTCAACTTCAGTTTCAATCGCTGCCGGAAGGGACTCAAGCAAGGTCGATGGTGGAGCCCTTTTCATTACAGGAAACGACATTAAAATCATCGAAACACAGTTCGATGACTGTAAGGCCACAAATGCAGGCGGTGCAATATATATTCTAGGTGACAATACCCATCTCATAAACTGTAACTACACTAATACTCAAGCCCTTGTGGGAGGTGCAGTGTATGTTGCAGGTGATGACACTATCATAGATGATTCTCTCTTCAGGCACAATGATGCCAAGGGAGCCACTCAAGCCGAAGGAGGTACAGGCGGTGCGGTCTATGTCGACGGTCACAGATCAATAATTTCAAACTCAGACTTTGCATACGATACTGCAGTCCGTTACGGCGGAGCCATATCAGTATGGGGAACCGATGCGATAATCACAAACAACGTCTTTGACTATTCAAGCACTACCGAATTTTACGGCGGAGCCATATTCGTCAACGGTTTCAATGCCACAATATCCCTTTCAAACTTCACAAGATGTAAGGCTATAAATGATTTTGCCCGTGGTGGAGCGATTGACATCGGTGGGGGTAATGCAAACATATCCGAATGTAATTTCAATGACTGTTATGCATATTATGGTGGAGACATATATGTAAACGGTGCAAATGCAATAATCAACGGCTCTAATTTTGAACATGGTGGTATATATAATAATAAACATTCCTATCAGGGAGGAGCCATTTATGTGAATGGTACTAATACAGTTATTGCGGAATCTAACTTTACAGATTTCATCGCTGAGGATAACGGTGGCGCTATCTTTATCCAAGGAGAAAATACACTTATCATGGATTCTAATTTCGATGATAGTGAAGCTAAATGGGGCGGAGACATATATGTATTTGGTAACTATGCAAGAATTGAGGGTTCCACATTCTCTTCAAGCAATGCTGACTATGGCGGTGCAATTTATCTGAATGCTTGGGGTGCTGTAATTAAGGATTCTAATATTTCAACTTGTGTTGCAAGCAGCAGTGGCGGTGCCATTTACGTTGCAGGTGGAGGTACCAACATTGTTGGAAGCAGTTTTGAAGAGTGTAAAGCTACACAAAATGTCAATTCAGCTGGTGGGGGTGCTATTTACATAACCGGTCCGGACACACACATTTCAGAATCTGACTTTAATGGCAATTGGGTCACCGGCAGCAAAGCCCGTGGAGGAACAATTTATATTAATGGTGAAAGAACAATCATTGACGGGTCCTGCTTCAATGACAGTTACGCAGGTGAAGGTGGAATAATATATATTCAAGGGGAATATGCCCTGGTCGATTCATCCACTTTTGCAAACAGTTCATCATCAGACTATGGCGGAGCAATATCCGTACATGGGGATAATGCCACTATAAGATGGTCCGATTTTGAAAACGTTAAGACTACCAGCAGTTCTGGAGGAGCTATTTATGTGGACGGTAAAGGAACAAATATCCTCTATTCCTCATTTGATAATACTGTTGCAAAAAGTAATGGGGGATCAATTTATATTTCAGATATTGGAACCACCGTTGCATATTCCAATTTCACTCATGCTCGCGCTAATACTGGTGGAGCAATCACTATTGATGGTGTAAACACCATAATTTCATATTGTAATATAAACAATAATACTGCAACTTCTGCAGGTGCAATTAAAGTTTCGGGAAGTGATTCTTACATATCTAACTGTAATATATCATACAACAGTGCAACTTCCGGTTCAGGAGGCGCTTTAGACATTGGTGGAGAACGTGCATCAGTATTATACTCATATTTCAGTTTCAATACTGCAACCGGTACTGGCGGGGCAATTAACTGGCAAGGAGGTCATGGTAACGATTCAATTATTGGAACTATCTTCGTCAATAATTCATGCACTGGACAACCTGGTGGAGGAGCTATTTTTTGGACACAAGGGAATTCTATGGCTTCAGGTGGTCTAATCAGGGACTGTATATTCATTAATAATTCTGCTTATGCTAAGCATGGCGGCGCTCTCAACTGGTATAGGACAATGGACAGTACAATTGACAATTGTCTATTCATCAACAATTATGCTTCAAGTGACGGTGGAGCTCTTTATACTGGCGATCAAGGGGGTAACAGTTTTAATTTAACTTTCATCAACTGCCAATTCTATAACAATACTGCAGCAAAGCATGGTGGTGCCATTGCAAACCAAATGGGTAAATCATACATATATAATATCACCTTTGATGGAAACAAGGCAGGTTATAGTGGTGGAAGTATATTGATGAAAGAGGGTCCGGCTAGAGATACAATAATTGACCATTGTTATATATATAATTCTTATTGTACTCAAAAGAATGATGAGTATGGTCACGGGGGAGGTGCAATCCATATTGGTGACGACAATATTACCATTTCCAATTCGGCCATTATAAATTCCACATCTGATCTCACATTTGGTGGAGCTATTTCATTTGAGGCATTTAAAGATAAAGTGGGAAAATGGCACTATGCCCGTTATGCATCTCTAATCAATGTCACAATTCAAAATGTTGCAACTAACAACGCTAACGGCGGTGCGATTTATTGGTCTGGTGATTATGGTTACATGTACAATGTTACCATATTTAACGCATCATCTAATTCTAAATATGGCTCTGAGGCAAATGGTGGAGCAATTTATATATCTGGTTCCAATGGCAATTTCAATAATATTACTATTGCATCATCATCTTCAAACAATAATAATCCTGCTAATTCAAACACTGCCAATGGAGGTGCCATTTATGTCTCTGGAAAAACTAATGCTTTCACTAATGTCACCATTGATGATTCACAAGCTTCATCTGTAAGAATGGACGCCAATGGTGGTGCAATCTATTGGTCTGGCTCTTCAGGCAGTTTAATAAATGCATCCATTTCAAACACTCTTGCAAACGGTAAGGGTGGTGCAATATATTGGAGCGGAAGTGCAAAGACTTTTGAAAATGTATCAATTGAGTATTCCCAAACCAATGTCACTTCTTCAACTACCATTGAAAATAACGGTTGTGGCGGTGCAATTTATACAACAACCATTGATGAGTTAAAAAATGTCTACATCGTTGATGCATTGGCTTCAACCGAGTCCGGAGATATTAAAGGCGGTGCAATTTATTTTGCCGGATCCAAATTGAATAATGTCACTGTAATAGGTTCACGTGCCGTGACTGGTGATGGAGCATCTTACGGTGGAGCGGTTTATTTACGGGCTGGTTCAACCACTGACATTCGTGACTCCATGTTTAGGGTAAATAGTGCTGATTTTGGAGGAGCAGTGTTCAGCGATAGAAAAATTAACGTTTATACTACTTTATTTATAGGAAATGTGGCTCTTGATGGAGGAGCCATTTATGTCCAAACAGGCGATATTTCATTAACTGATTCCACATTTGAATTGAATAGCGCTAAAAGAGGAGGGGCAGTTTTCACAGATGATGTCCTCCTTAAAATTGATGGTTCCGCCTTAAGAAACAACACTGCAGAAGAAAAAGGTGGAGCCATTTATCACAATTTAATTAATAAGGCAGGAACAACCTACATCAGAAACAGTGATGTGGTCAACAATACAGCATTCCAGGGTTCTGCAATATATACAACCAAATTCTTCGAGCTTACAAATGTTGTCCTTTTGGATAACCAGGCAAACTCCAAGGAATTCATAGAAAAGCATGTTGGAGTGGATGAAACAGGCAAAAACTACACAAGTGCGGTGTTTGTTGGATTTGACAATCTTCTAAATGCGATATGGCTTGTGGAGAATGTAGATAGGGTCTGCAACAACGTAACCTACTGGGGCACAACTGGAGTGACCGTATGCAATTCAAGACCTAACAGAAGCGACAGGGAAGTAGGACAGAACGTCACAGTTGAAATGTTCAACAGCAACGGTGAAAAGATAAAAGAGGCTGTTGTAGTCACTGATGCCGACGGCAAATGCACATACTACTTTGATGCTGAAGACAATGAGGATTATTACTTCGCATTCACACATGAAACCGACAGGTACTACACCTACTTGAGGGACACCCTGTCAAACAGAAGCCTTGTAAAGATTTACGCCTACACTCCTATCTTCTACGGTCAAAATCAGACCATCCTCATTTCCCTGACTGACGGGGCATGGGGAGAGCTGAACGGAACGGTTATTGTAACCGTCAAAGGTCCGTTCAATGCCACCTATGAAATTGAAGTCATCAACGGCACATACACCAAATCAAACATTTCAGGTCTGCCTATGGGCATATATAATGTAACAGCCGAATTTAACGGAGACCTTGACCATACGGGAAGTTCCGACTGGGTACTGTTTGAAGTGCTTCCTTATGACGACCTGCACATCACCAAAACAGTCAACATAACCGCTGACTATGTCAACGTCACAGACATCATCCAATACAATGTGACAGTTACAAACCATGGCCCTAGCGGTGCCCGTGGTGTTAATGTTACTGAAGTCCTGAGTCCTTATCTGAAACTGCTGGACAATCAGACCACTAAAGGATACTATAACTATACCAACGGAACCTGGTTCATCGGCGATTTGGATGTCAACGAAACAGTAACATTAACAATCATAGCACAGGTAATACATATGGGACCTATACTCAATGCAGTTTGGGTCTACGGCCTTGGAAACGATACCAATCTCACAAACAACAACGCTTCAGCCCACAACTTCACTGCGCTTCCTATCCTTGACTTGCGCATTGTCAAGGATGTGGATGTCGAGGGCGACATCATCAATGTGCTTGACATGATCACATTCACAATAACCGTCTTCAACGACGGTCCTTGCAATGCCACAGGAGTATTTGTGGCCGAAGCCCTTGACTACAATCTGAGGATAATCTCCAATCAGACAACTCTTGGTACCTATGTTGGGGATACCTGGACCATCGGCGAAATGCCTAACGGCACAAATGCCACCCTGACCATTGTCGCTCAGGTCATATATTCAGGAAACATCACAAATGCGGTTCATGTATACGGTTATGAAAACGAAACCGACTATAAAAACAACCATGCTGAAATCAGAAACATCACTGCAATAGCTAATGTGGATGTGGGCATAACCAAGACAGTGAATGTCACCGGATATGTCAATGTAACTGACTACATCCAGTTCAACATTACAATATATAATAATGGACCTTGCAATGCAACAGGTGTTTATGTAAGTGAAATCCTGGACTATGCCCATCTCGAACATATTTCCAATTCTACAACCAGAGGACTCTATGATGGCTACTCATGGATCATCGACACCCTGGATGTGGGAGAGGTCCTTAACCTGACCATAATCGCCAAGGTGATAAACGTCGGCAAATTCACAAACATTGTTAGCATATTTACAAGCGACAACGACACTGACTTGAGCAACAACAATGCAAGCATCGACAATGTCACCGCATTGCCTATTGTCGATTTGGAGATAACAAAAGAGGTCAACACCAATGCTACAGTCGTCAACGTGACTGATGAAATCATTTTCACAATCACTGTCAGAAACAAAGGTCCTTGGAGAGCCACCAACGTCACAGTGGTTGAGGTATTGAGCCCTCATCTTAAAATGACAGAGTATCACGCATGGCAGGGAGAATATAACGTCACAACAGGAATATGGTATATCGGCGACTTGCCTGTTGATCAGGTCAAGTTAACCATTACCGCCAAGGTAATCTCTCCGGGCGTAATCTCAAATGCGGTTTTCGTAAACAGTACTGAAAACGATACTGACCTGACAAACAACAATGATACAATCAAAAACATTACCGCTTTGCCTATCGTCGATTTGGGAATCGTCAAGGAAGTCAACGTGACTGTTGTAAATGTTACCGACAAGGTTCTCTTCACAATCACCGTGACCAACATAGGCCCTTGCAACGCAACCCATGTCAACGTGAGTGAAGTCCTGAACCATAACCTCAAGTTGCTCAGTAATGAAACCGATTACGGATATTACAATGTCACTGAAGGCATTTGGCACATAGGAAATCTCACAAACGGCTCCACAGCGGTTCTCACTTTAATCTGTAACGTGACAGGTAATGACACAATCGTCAATTACGTCAATGTCACATCATTTGAAAAGGACACATATATATCAAACAATACATATAGTGTCACTTTAATCGCATATCCTCTTGTGGATGTAAGCATAACCAAAGGTGTCAACGTCACTGCAACCGATTATGTATACATTGGAGACAGAATCAAGTTCACAGTAACTGTTCACAATGCAGGTCCAAGCAATGCCACAGGCGTATTTGTCGAGGAATTTTTGGACACCCATCTCAGGCTGGTATATTATAATGCAACCAAGGGCAGCTACGACAACTTCACATGGACAATCGGCAAGATGAACAACGGTTCAACCGAAATCCTGACCATTGTGGCTGAGGTCATCTCTCTTGGAAACATTTCAAATGCGGTTGTCGTGAACAGAACTGAAAACGATACAAACGCCTCAAACGATAAAGACAGCATCGACAACATCACTGTCGTGCCTATTGTTGATGTCGGTATCACCAAAACTCCTTTCTATTACTATAATGTAGTTAACGTCGGAGACCTTCTGCAGTTCAATATCGATGTTAAGAATTATGGTCCTTGTGATGCTACAAACGTCACAGTAAGCGAAGTTTTAAGTCCGCTTCTCAAAGTGACAAATGTTATTGTCTACAGAGGCAGCTATAATGCCACAACAGGCATATGGTATATAGGGGACTTGCCAAATAATGGAACTGCACAGCTGATTATTCAGGCCAGGGTCATTTCAAACGGCACACTCTCCAATTTCGTTAGCGTAAACAGCACAGAGCTTGATACAGACCTGTCAAACAACAACGACACAATAGACAATGTCACAATTGCGCCTATCGTTGATCTGGTCATTGTCAAGGAGGTCAACCAGTCAGCAGTCAATGTCACCAAACAAATCAAGTTCACAATCACAGTCATCAACGACGGTCCGTGCAATGCCACCCTTGTCAACGTAAGCGAAGAGTTGGGCAATCATCTCAGATTCATATCCTCTGATGCCACACACGGCAGCTACAATGTCACTGAAGGCATCTGGCACATCGGCAGCCTGACCAACCACACAAACGCTACCCTAACAATAATATGTGAGGCTGTCCATGAAGGCAACTTCGTCAACTATGTCAATGTGACATGCCATGAACGTGACACCAATCCGTACAACAACCACACGGAGGTTTATTACACAATCCTTCCGATTGTTGATGTTTCAATCACAAAAGAGGCCAATGTGACAACCCTCAACGTGACAAACCAAATCAAGTTCACAATAACCGTCCATAACGGAGGCCCTTCAAATGCCACAGACGTACGGGTCACTGAGTTTCTGGATTCACACATGAGCCTTGTCTCATTCAACGTGACAACAGGTTATTATCTGGATTCCATATGGTACGTCGGCGATTTGAACAACGGATCAACCGAAATGATGACAATAATCGCCAAGGTTGAATCCGCAGGCAACTTCTCCAATTTCGTAAGCGTAAACAGCACTGAAAACGATACAAACCCTGATAACAACAAGGCTAATGTTACCAACATCACTGCACTCTACCTGGTTGATGTGGCAATCACAAAAACAGCCGTGATATGGGGAGGTGAAAGCATTGCCAAAGTGGGTGACACCATACAGTTTACTATAAACGTAAACAACTATGGCCCTTGCGATGCAAGCAATGTGACAGTCAGAGAAGTCCTGAACTCTCATCTCAACATGACTTCATACACTATTTCTGGAAGTGGAGACTATAATGTCACTACCGGAATCTGGTACATCGGAGACCTGCCTTACAATGGATTTGCACAGCTTATCATTCTCACTGAAGTAATCTCTCCTGGAAACATTTCCAACTTCGTCAGCGTGAACAGCACAGAAAACGATACAAACCTCACAAACAACAACGATACAATCAAAAACATAACTGCAGTGCCTCAAGTTGACCTGGTAATCACCAAGGACGTGAACGCATCCGTCGTCACAGTCAATGACATTGTCCAGTTCAACATTACTGTCTACAACAGGGGACCTTCCAATGCAACCCTTGTCAACGTGACTGAAATGTTGGACGACAACTTCATATTGATCAGTAATTCAACCGATAAGGGCTATTATAACAGGACAGGCGGCTACTGGTACATCGGAGACTTGAATGTGGGCTCAAATGCGACCCTGACACTTGTCTGCGGACTGAAAAACGACGGCATATTCCGCAATTACGTTGAAGTGTCCAGTTATGAAGAAGAGAAGTACAGATATGACAACTGGGACGATGCTTTCGTATCCACATCTCCTATAGTTGATGTTTCAATCACCAAAACGCTCAATACCAACTCAACAACCGTCAATGTGGGTGAATTAATTGAGTTTACACTCACCGTCCACAATGCAGGTCCTTCAAACGCAACAAGCGTATATGTGGGCGAGGTCATATTGGATCCTCTCCACCTCGTAAGCAACAAGACAAGCAGGGGCACATACAGCGCAGGCACATGGTACATCGGAGATTTGGCCAACAATGAAACCGTAACGATGACTCTTGTCTGTGAAGTGATGTATGAAGGCATAATCAACAACTTCGTTCAGGTGTTCCGTTATGAAAACGATACCGATCCTTCAAACGACAAGGCAAACGTGACCAACATCACCGCAGTCGTAAACGTCGATGTGGGCATCACAAAGACTGTGAACGTCACAGAATTCGTCAATGTCTATGACTACATCCACTTCAACATTACCGTCTATAATAACGGCACATTCAATGCAAGCGATGTAAGGGTAACCGAGTTCTTTGATTATGACCATCTTCAATTCATAACATATAATGCTACCAAAGGCAATTACACCGGTGATGTATGGGTAATCGGCAAGTTAGCTAAAGGTGAAACAGCCAACATGACTATCTATGCAAGGGTAATCGCTCCTGGAGTCTTCACAAATGTGGTAACAGTAAAATCATTTGAAAACGATACTAATCCTGAAAACAACAGGGCAAATATCACCAACATCACTGCCCTTCCTACAGTTGACCTGGTGATTACAAAAGTGGTTACAGGCAATGTAACTGTTGTCAACGTGACCGATTCGGTTCAGTTCATCATCACGGTGACAAACAGGGGTCCTTGCGTTGCAACCAATGTCACAGTGGTTGAAAAGCTAAGCGAGCTTCTGAATGTGACCAGGATTGATGTCTATGGATACGGCGAATATAATGCCACTTCAGGCATCTGGTACATCGGAGAGCTTCCTTGCAATGGAGAATTTGCTCAATTAACCATTGACGCAATAGTCAATTCAAACGGAACAATCACAAACTTCGTTGCTGTGAAAAGCAATGAAACCGACAGGAACGAATCCAACAACAATGACACAATCGACAACATTACTGCACTGCCTCTTGTTGACATAAGCATTACAAAAGAGGTAAATGTGACCGTCGCATATGTAGGTGACAGGGTCAAATACACAATAAAAGTCACCAACAACGGCCCAAGCAATGCAACATATGTGAACATGACAGACAAGTTGGATGATCTTTTACACTTCGTCTCATTCGATTCCAACCGCACAGGCATAACATACAATCCTGATACAGGCATTGCCAACATCGGAAGTCTGAATGCAAAAGAAACTGTTGTCCTATATATCATTGCTGAAATATCCGGCAACGGAACCATTCCGAACGTGGTCAATGTCACAAGCCATGAGAACGACACAGACCCTAATAATAATATTAATGCATCCGATAACATCACTGCACTGCCTGTGACAAATCTTGTTGTGGTCAAGTATTCAAACCTCACAGAAGCAATCTATGTAAACGACCAGGTCAGATTCACAATCAACGTTACAAACAAAGGTCCTTCCAATGCAACATGGATTGAAATCACAGATGACTTGCTTCCTGCATTCGAGTTTGTCAATGCCACAGGCAACTGGACACGCACAGGAAACAAGATTACATGGACAATACCAAGACTCAACAACGGCACAACAGCTTCAGTCAATTTGATTGTGCGTGTGCTGACCAACGGAACATTTGAAAACCTTGCATTTGCAAAATCAAGTGAAAACCAGACTGATGCCGGAAACGGCACAAATGTCACCGTAAATCCAGTCGTAAACCTGAACGTGACCAAAACTGCCAACGTGACTGTCGTGAATGTCACAGGCCTGGTAAGATTCACAATCAATGTGACAAACTGCGGTCCGAGCAATGCCACATGGGTTGAAATCACAGATAATCTAATTAGCGAGTTTGAGTTTGTAAATGCCACAGGCAACTGGACACGCAATGGCCAGACAGTAACTTGGATGATTCCTAAACTGAACTACGGCGCTACAGCTTCAGTTGATCTGATTGTGCGTGTGCTGACCAACGGAACATTTGAAAACCTTGCATTTGCAAAATCCTCAGAAAACAAAACAGATTTCACAAACGGCACAAACATAACCGCAAATCCTATCGTAAACCTGAATGTAACCAAAAAGGTCAACGTGACAGTCGTATATGTAGGTGACAGGGTCAAATACACAATCAATGTCACAAACTTCGGCCCAAGCGATGCAACCTATGTCAATGTTACAGACAAGCTTGACGGACGCCTGCATTTCGTTTCATTCGACTCCAACCGCACAGGCATCACATACAACCCGGACACAGGACTTGCCGAAATCGGAAACCTCAAAGCCAATGAAAGCGTAATGCTCTACATTGTCGCTGAGGTATGGCTTGCCGGCGAGATTCCAAATGCAGTCAACGTCACAAGCCATGAAAACGAAACAGACCCTGACGACAACAACGGAAGCTCCGAAAACGTCACAGGCCTTCCGGTTACAAAGCTTGTCGTTGTCAAGTATTCAAATGCAACCGGCGCAATAAACGTCACAGACCTAGTCAGATTCACAATCAACGTTACAAACAATGGTCCTTCCAATGCAACATGGATTGAAGTCACAGACGAGCTAGTCCCTGAATTCATGTTCGTCAATGCCACAGGCAACTGGACACGCACAGGAAGCAAGATTACCTGGATTATCCCTAAATTGAACAACGGTACCACTGCATCAGTCGATTTGATTGTGCGCGTTCTGACCAACGGCACATTCGAAAACATTGCATTTGCAAAATCTGCTGAGAACCAGACTGATGTCGGAAACGGCACCAATGTCACTGCCAATCCGATTGTCAACCTAAACATTACAAAAACGGTCAACGTGACTGTTGCATATGTCGGTGACCTTGTAAAATACACAATCAATGTCACAAACCACGGTCCAAGCCCTGCAACCGATGTGGTTGCATATGATAAATTGGACAAGGATCTTTTGGAGTTCATATCATTCACTCCAAGCCGTGAAGGCATTACCTATAATAATATTACAGGCAGAATCGATATAGGAAATCTGGACGCCAACGAATCAGTACTTCTAATCATAATCGCAAAGATTAAAACCAACGGCACAATTCCAAACGCAGTCAACGTCACAAGCCATGAAAACGACACCGACCCTGATGACAATCACAACTCATCCGAAAACGTCACAGGACTGCCGGTTACAAAACTGGTTGTAATCAAATATTCAAACGCAACCGGACCGATAAACATAACCGACAGGGTCAGATTCACAATCAACGTCACAAACAACGGTCCAAGCAATGCCACATGGGTTGAAATCACTGATGAGCTCATTCCTGCATTCGAGTTTGTCAACGCTACCGGCAACTGGACACGCACTGGAAGCAAGATTACATGGATTATCCCTAGATTGGACAACGGTACAACAGCTTCAGTTGATTTGATTGTGCGGGTCATCAAGGACGGCAAGTTCGAAAACATTGCATTTGCAAAATCCAATGAGAACACTACAGGCGCCACCAACGGCACCAATGTCACTGCAAATCCTCTTGTTGATGTGAGCGTCATAAAGACTGTCGACAAGACCGAAGCGCTTGTAGGGGAAAACATAGTCTACACAATCTATGTCATAAATGCAGGCCCATCCGATGCAACCGGAGTGAACGTGACAGACAAGCTTGACCAGCTTTTATACTTCGTGTCATTTGATTCCAACCGCACAGGAATAACATACGATTCGAATACAGGCATTGCCAAAGTAGGAAACCTGAGAGCAAATGAAACCGTAATATTATATATAACTGCAAGAGTGATCGACCTTGGTGAGATTGCTAATGTCGTCACAGTCAAAAGCAACGAGACAGACACTCATCCTGAAAACAACACTTACCCATGTGAAAACGTGACAGCCGAAAGGAGAGCCACTCCGATAAGGCTTGATGCCGTAGACATCTACTATGGTGATGATGAAATCCTAAACGTGACCCTTCCAAGGGAAGCGACAGGAACCGTCAACATCACAGTCAACGGAAGGCCATACAACAACGTTCCAATCAACAATGGTGTTGCAACATTGCCGCTCATTGACCTCGGAGGAGGGGACTATCATGTCGAAGTCATCTACGGCGGAAACTCAGAGTATGTGGGCAACTCAACAAGAGGAGACTTCAAGGTCCTGCCGCTTACTCCAACAATAAGAATAGAAGTGGTCGACATCTGGCATGGGGAGGTTGAGGTCTTGAACGTAACTGTCAACGCCCCTGGAACCGTAAACATTACTGTATACGGAATGACAATAACAATCCCTCTTGACCATCAGGTAAGAACAACCAATGTGCTCAAGTCATCAGCCGACAAATTGAGCTATGACGGAAAGGCAACATGGAACCTCATCGGACTTCCTGTGGGAACATACCCTGCATATGCGGTATACAACGGAAACGAAAACTACACCACAGTAAGCACAAGTGATGTCTTCCATGTAAGGGACAAGCCTTCAACAGTTGTGGTGACTGCCGATGACATCCATGTCGGAGAAGATGCCGTAATCAATGTCCAGGTCGGACCTAGAGGCGTTACAGGATACATCACACTTGTAGTCGAAGGAAAAGCGTATGACCTTCCGATTGACGCAAACGGAAGGGCCAGCCTGACCGTTCCGGGACTCAAGGCAGGACTCAAGCATGTGTACGTCAAATACCATGGTGACATACTGTACCGCACAAGCGAAAATACGACAACCTTCAAGGTGCTTAAATACAAGCCTCCGGTCGACGTCAAGTCCCCTGACATCAAGGTGGGCGAGGACGGCAAGATCACAGTGACAGTTCCAGAAGATGCAACCGGAACAATAACCATTAAAATCAACGGCAAGACCTATACCAAACCGCTGAGAAACGGCAAGGCAGTCTTCATAGTGAAAGGCCTTAAAGTCGGTGTCCATGACATCGAGGCATTCTACTCAGGAGACGCCAAGTATCTGCCTGCAAGCACTGAAGGAAAAATCAGTGTGCATCCGGTTGATGAGCAGGGCCATGACAATCAGGCTAATCATGAAGTCGGACTGGCAAAGCATGCCACAGGAAATCCTATAATTGTCCTGATTGTAATGATGCTGGCATTATGCGGAATCGGGCTCAGAAAATTCAAAAAATGATTAAGTATACTTGATAATTTTACAATAGAATATTTCCTTAAATTTATTATTTTCCCTTATTTTTTCAATTATGCCTTAGAGGATAATTATTTTGAAAGTTATTACATTTGATGTGACTATACTTGCAATATTTCACTTATCCCGTTTAGATTGGCGTATTATTAATTATAATTTATGTTATGATTTCATATATTTGAAGGCAATATATATTGTATATAATTTTGCAATTTCAAGAATTTGTTTGAATTTTGTTCAATTATTAAAATATTTCTGACCACACATATAATATGCGTTTTTGGTGTTGTAACGGCGTACAAGATATGCCGATTTTGCTTGAATTTAATACATTCGCATTGCATCGAATTGTAATATTTTTAGTATGCAATTGCTGTCATTTGATAGTATTTACCTTAATATGTTATTCTTGTTGTTTGTTTAACTTTTTTTAAAATTATTATAATTATTTCATAATTTTTTGTATTTTTGCTAAAAAGTAAAACTTATATATTATCTTTTTCTAAAATATATATCATAATAAGACTCTCCATCATGTATAAAATACATGACATAAGTGGAGGGGGTGTATTATGAATAGAAAAGAGATATTTATTATATGTTTAGTCATATGTTGTATCTTCTCGCTTCATGCCGTTGCGGCAGTAAGTGATCAAAATACTACAGATGACATAGGTATAGCAAGTGACAATGTCTCTTCATATTCACTTCCTAACGCTGATAGCCAACTGCCGACTGGAAGTGAAAATGTAGAAACATTTAAAGACTTGCAGGAAGCAGTCAGAAATGGCGGAGAAGTCGAGTTAAGTAATAATTATACATTTGACGCTAGTGCGGATTCCGGCTTGGAAAATGGTATATTCATCGATAATGACATTACCATAGACGGTAAGGGCAAAGTAATCATAGATGCCAGCCATCAGGCCAGAGTATTCGACATAGCCAAAGGAAAATCTGTTACATTAAAAGGAATTACATTCATCAATGGTAATGCTTCAGGCAACGGAGGGTCTATTAGTTCACACGGAGTACTTACCATTATAGATTGTAAGTTCATCAACAACACTGCCTCAGAGCATGGTGGTGCGATATATCTGGACAACAGTACTCAGAGTACAATTGGGAACTGTGAGTTTAATGGAAATGTCGCCGGCTCAAACGGTGGTGCTATTGATTGGCGTTATGGTTCCACACATGGAAAAGTGATCAGCTCAACATTCACCAACAATACTGCAAAACGTAGTGGTGGTGCTATACATTGGAGTGGTCATGACGGAACAATTCGAGATTCAAATTTCACCGACAATGTTGCTACCGGTGATGTGATATCAGATATAGGTGGCATCATTGGCGGTGGAGACGGTGGTGCTGTGCTATGGGTAGGTAGTAATGGTACCGTCGACAACTGTAGGTTCATACATAATGAGGCCAACCAGCGTGGTGGTGCAATATTCCTCCATGGTAACATTACGGAAAACTGTACCAATACCACTGTATCCAATTCAATATTCACTGATAACATTGCAGGTCTTAACGGTGGTGCAGTCGACTGGCAGGAAGGTGCTAATGATGGTAATATATATAATACTACTTTCACCAATAATACTGCAGGTTCTAATGGTGGTGCAGTATTCTGGGCAGGTCACCATGGTGAAGTACATAATTCTAACTTTACCAACAATACTGCTAAAGGTACCATCACTGATACTCATGGTAACATTGGTGATGGTGGTGCTATCATATGGTCTGGTGTAAATGGTATTGTCACCAATTGTATGTTTATTAACAATAGTGCTAATCAACGTGGTGGTGCAGTATACCTGCAAAACTCTACTCATGACAACTGTACCAATACTACATTTAGTTGGTGTACATTCCTCAACAATACTGCAGGTGTAAATGGTGGTGCACTTGACTGGCATGATGGTGCGGATGATGGTAATGTATATAACTCTACCTTCACTCATAATACTGCAGGTTCCAATGGTGGTGCTATATTCTGGGCAGGTCATAATGGTAGGATACTTGACTCCAACTTCACAAGCAACACTGCTAGAGGTTTGGCCATTGATGTTCATGGCAATATTGGTGATGGTGGTGCAATCATATGGTCAGGTATAAACGGTACTGTCGATAACTGTAGGTTCATTAGTAATGAAGCTATGAAGAATAGTGCATATGACTTTGGTGGTCGTGGTGGTGCAGTATATCTCCAGAACTGCAGTCATGGTAACTGTACCAATACCACATTCACTAATTCATACTTCTATCATAATGTTGCAGGCACTAACGGTGGTGCACTCGACTGGCATGATGGTGCCCATGATGGTCTTGTTGAAAACGGTACTTTCATCAACAACACCGCTAAACGTTCAGGTGGTGCAATATTCTGGGATGGTCACAATGGTACTGTAAGGTATTCCAAGTTCTATGACAACCATGCACTGGGCAATGTCAGTGCAATCAGTGTCCTGGGTGACATCACCACAGGCGGTGACGGTGGTGCGATCATGTGGTCTGGTGCACTGGGTGATGTGGAGTACTGTAACTTTGTCAACAACACTGCAGCGAAACGTGGTGGAGCTGTATTCCTGCAGGCCAGTGAAGAGGAAAACGCTACAGATACTGAATTCAGGAATTCCTACTTCAGGAACAATACTGCAGGCACTAACGGTGGTGCTATCGACTGGAACAAAGGTGCCCACAACGGTATTGTGGACAATGTCACATTCATCAACAACACCGCTAAACGTTCAGGTGGTGCAATATTCTGGAATGGTCACAACGGTACTGTGAGATATTCCAGATTCTATGACAACCGTGCATTGGGTGAGGTCAATGCAACCAGCGTTCTGGGCGACAACACTACCGGCGGTGACGGTGGTGCGATCATGTGGTCTGGTGCACTGGGTGATGTGGAGTACTGTAACTTTGTCAACAACACTGCAGCGAAACGTGGTGGAGCTGTATTCCTGCAGGCCAGTGAAGAGGAAAACGCTACAGATACTGAATTCAGGAATTCCTACTTCAGGAACAATACTGCAGGCACTAACGGTGGTGCTATCGACTGGAACAAAGGTGCCCACAACGGTATTGTGGACAATGTCACATTCATCAACAACACCGCTAAACGTTCAGGTGGTGC
>Ga0256407_10003351_pt1 | contig 28722 bp, 29 predicted proteins | sample RumenRJG_04DNA_FD_193489 | JGI IMG/M metagenome (GOLD analysis project Ga0256407, IMG submission 193489) | Bovine rumen microbial communities from Lethbridge, Alberta, Canada - RJG_04 | ecosystem: Host-associated > Mammals > Digestive system > Stomach > Rumen | place: Canada: Alberta...
AGAAGCTTATGGGATACGGCCTTCCGGGAGAAAGCCATGGGCAGCAGGACAGGCCGCGGGGAAACCCGGATGAAAATACAGGCAGCGGCCTGACGCTGGAATACCTGGAACAGATGGGCTTCTAATCACAGGGGAGGTAAATATGGAATATCAGTACGATACGATAGAGAAGGCGCTGGAGGACCTCCGCGCCGGAAAAATCATCCTGGTGACCGACGATCCGGACCGGGAAAATGAGGGCGATATGATCTGTGCGGCGGAATTTGCCACCCAGAAAAACATCAATTTCATGGCAAGTCAGGCCAAGGGCCTCATCTGCACGCCCATGAGCATCGAGATCGCGCAGAAGCTGGGGTTCCCGCCCATGGTGTCCGAGAATACGGACAATCACGAGACGGCATTTACCGTTTCCATCGACCATGTGGAGACCACCACGGGAATCTCCGCGAAGGAGCGGTCGTTCACCATGATGAAGTGCACGGACCCCGCATCAAAGCCGAAGGATTTCCGGCGGCCGGGCCATGTATTCCCGCTGATCGCCCGTCGGGGCGGCGTGCTGGTCAGAAACGGCCACACCGAGGCGACGGTGGACCTGCTGCGCCTGGCCGGTCTTACCCAGTGCGGCGTCTGCTGCGAGATCATGGATGAAGACGGAACCATGATGCAGACCCCGAAGCTCTGGGAGCTGGCAAAAAAGTATGACATGACCTTCATCACCATCAAAGAGCTGCAGGACTACTGCCGGATCCATGAGAGCCACGTCATAAGAGAGGCGGAGGCGAAGCTTCCCACCCAGTTCGGCGAATTCCGGATGTTCGGCTACATCAACGACATCACCGGCGAGCACCACGTGGCTCTCCTGAAGGGAGACCTGGGCGACGGGGAAGACGTCCTCTGCCGGGTACACTCCGAGTGCCTGACCGGCGATACCTTCGGGTCCCTTCGCTGCGACTGCGGCCTGCAGCTGCAGACCGCCATGCAGATGGTGGAAAAAGAAGGCCGGGGCATCATCCTCTACATGCGCCAGGAAGGCCGGGGCATCGGCCTCATCAACAAGATCAAGGCCTACGCCCTGCAGGAACAGGGATACGATACCGTGGAGGCCAACGTCAAGCTGGGCTTTGCGCCGGACCTCCGGGAATACTGGGTCGGCGCCCAGATACTCCGGGACCTGGGAGCCAAATCCCTCCGGCTCATGACCAACAATCCCGACAAAGTCTACGGGCTGGGCGACTTCGGTCTGGAGATAAAAGAGCGGGTTCCCATTGAGATCCCGCCGCAGAAATACGATTACAAATACCTGAAAACAAAGAAAACGAGAATGGGACATATACTGAGCGTATAAACTCCCGGCGCGTGTGGACACGGACCGGCATGCCTGCATGGCGGAACGTGCGGAGCACGAAGCAGCACGGGCTTATACGCGAATTACGAGGGACGAAAGGAGAATACAATGAAAGAAATCAGAGTCGTAGAAGGCAAAGTGGTAGCACCGGAAGGTATGCGTGTCGGCATCATCGCCGCAAGATTCAATGAGATTATTGTCAATAAGCTCCTCGGCGGCGCCGAGGACGGCCTGGTCCGCCACGGCGTGGACGAGGACAATATCACGGCCGTGTGGGTACCGGGGGCCTTCGAGATTCCGACAGCGGCGCTGGCCATGGCGAAGTCCGGCAAATATGACGCCCTGATCTGTGTAGGCTGCGTTATAAGAGGCCAGACCTCCCACTACGATTACGTCTGCAATGAGGTTTCCAAGGGCATTGCCCAGGTTGCCATGAATACGGGAATTCCCACCATGTTCGGCGTGGTGACCACCGAAAATATCGACCAGGCCATCGCCAGAGCCGGCAGCAAGGCCGGGAATAAGGGATATGACTGCGCGCTGGGTGCCATCGAGATGGTAAATCTGCTGCGGCAGCTGTAAATAAGAAATGCTCACCGGACCACTGTATAAAGCAGGAACGGTGAGCATTTGATCTGTAATTCTCTATGTATCAGAAGGCCCGCGGCGGCGGGGTGTTCTTTTGTTTTTTCTCGTTCTGCGCCATTTTCTCCAGGAGAAGGTCATGGAAGCCGGCGGAGATGTAGAGGTATCCCAGGATGATGACCACGATGGTGAAGCTTGTCACCGCGAAAAAGGTCAGGAGCATGGCGATAATCTTGTTCTGCACAAGCCAGGCGCGGATGGCCTGGTAGGCGGCGACGGTGCCGAAGAGGAACAGAAACAGCAGGGCAAAGGTGCCGAGAGTCTGGAAGAAGTTCTGGAGGAATTCATTGTCCAGAGGCTTCAGGGTGGTGTAATAGTACCCTGCAAAAAAGAACAGGGCGATGAAGCCCGCCCACTTCGGCGGAAAATACTGAACCAGCGGCTTCGGGCTCTCTACGGGGAACCGGAGCCGTTTCAGTATAATCAGACTCAGCTGATAGACGATAAAGCCCTGCAGGGCGCCGAAGAAAATCATGGAGATCACCAGCATCCGCTTTAAGAACGCGGGAGTCATGATGGATTCCATGGCTTCCATAGTCTGCTGACTCTGGGGATTGGAGCCGCTGGTGAGCTCCATGGCGTGGACCATGCTCTCATGCATGCCCTCCTTCATAGCCGCCACCTCGGCGGTGATATTGTAGCCGAAGAGGGAGGCCAGAACGATGGTGCTGAGCACATTGGCCAGGGCGGAAAGAACCATCACCATCAGAAGGGTGCGGGTCATGTCGCGCCGGTGGTTTAGGGAAGTGCCGAAGGCCAGACCGATGAAGGCCTGGCTGATGGCATAGAAAATACTGGTAAAGGTACCGCAGAGGAAGGAAATCAGGCACATGCCGATAAAGACGGGGATGCTTCTCTTCCAGCCGTAGATGGCGGAATAGGCCACCATGGGAATGGGGAAAATGTAGAGGAACACTTCCTCAAAGAAGCTTCCGGTCTGCCGGTTTAACAGGAGCAGCATGCCGAAGATGGCAATGATCATGGCTCCGTAGGTAATACTCTGGGTTTTGGAATTCTTGGTGGGCATGAAACTCTCCTGTGGTACGTGTGGAACAGGGTAAAACTGGTAAAGCTGAAAATTAATCGATGTCGTGCTTTTCGGCATCCCGCCCGGATTTTCCGAAGAAGGACGCCAGAGCGTGGTTCTTCATGTGGAAATAGGCGAAGATCAGGGCGATGGACGTCGCAATCCAGCTTAAGGGGTAAATGGTCATGAGCGTCGGGAAGTCCGGGTGCATCCGGAATACGGTGTTGACCCAGAGAATACGGCTTCCGCAGACGCAGATGAGCGTCAGGAGCGCCGGCGGCAGGGAATTGCCGAAGCCGCGCATGACGCCGGAAAGGACCTCCATGAACACATCCGCCGGCTCAAAGAGCAGGATGTAGTGGATGCGGATGAGGCCGGCGTTTATGACGGCCGGGTCCTCATTGAAGAAGCCCAGCACGTAATTGCCGGTCAGCAGGATAACAACCGCCATGGCCACGGCGAAAATATTGCCCTGCAGAAGGCACAGCCGGACAACCCTGAGGCACCGCTCCGGCTTTCTTGCGCCGTAATTCTGCCCGATGAAGGTGGTGGCTGCCTGGCTGAACGAGTTTACCACATAATAGGCGATGATTTCAACATTGAATGCGGCGGCGGATCCTGCCATTACCGCGGCGCCCAGGGAATTGATGGCCGACTGGACGCAGAGGTTCGAGATGGAGAAGATCATGCCCTGCAGACCTGCCGGAAGGCCGATGCGGGCGATGTCCGACAGGACATCCCGGCTGATTTTAAGGTCCTTAGGCTCCACATGGAGGTCTCCGGTATCCCGGAGAAGATAGAGAAACAGGAGGCCGGAGCTGACCAGGTTGGAGAGAACGGTGGCGAGAGCCACGCCCTCCACGGTCATCTTCATAACCAGGACGAAAAACAGGTTCAGGAAGACATTCAGGATGCCGGAGATGGTGAGGCAGATAAGCGGCGTGCTGGTGTTGCCCCGGCTCCGGAGAATCGCCGATTCAAAGTTATAGAGGAAGATGACCGGCAGTCCGATGAGGTAAATGCGCAGGTAGAGCACCGCACCGGGAAGAACCTCCGCCGGGACCGAGAGAAGGCCCAGGAGAGGGTAGACGATCAGCTGCCCCAGGAGCATGAGAAGGAGACCGCCCAGAACGGCCAGCAGGATGGAGGTGTGCACGGCATCGTGGATGCCTTTCTTATCCCCCGCGCCGATGCGTCTTGCGATCACCACGTTGGTGCCCAGAGAAATGCCGGTGAACAGATTGACCAGGAGGCCTATCACCGGGCTGTTGCTGCCGACGGCCGCCATGGCGGTGGTGCCGGCAAAGCGCCCCACCACGGCGATATCCGCGGCATTGAACAGCTGCTGGAGAATTCCCGTAGCGGCCAGAGGAAGGGCCACCATCAGGATTTTATCTCCCAGCGAGCCGTTCAGCATGTCAATTTCATGTCGTTTCATTCAAATCAGTCCCAAATTCGTTTCGAATAGATTTCCGCAGAGTCTGCGGATTACAGCTCCGCAGCGGCCTTGTCCAGGAGAGCGATTTCCTCATCGGAAAGCATCCAGTCGAAGGCACGGCAGTTTTCATAGACTCTCTCCGCCTTCTGGGTTCCCACCAGAACGCTGGAGGCGAATTCCTTCTGGGCCGCCCAGTTGATGGCGATCTCCGACAGCGGCACATGGCGCTCTGCGGCAACCTTGTCCAGGGTTTCCAGAAGCTTCATGGCCTTGGAGAAGCCGGGCTCCTTGAAATACTTGTAGAACCGGTTGCGGTTGTCCATCTCGTCGTATTCCTTAAGCTCTCTGTAGCGTCCGGTGAGAATCCCGCCGCCTAAGGGGCCGTAGAGCATGGTGCCGAGTCCGTCCTCGTGGGCTGCCTTAAGAGCCTCCGTATTCTCCTGCACCAGCATGGAATACTGCATCTGGACGCAGTCGATCCGGGCCACCTTCTCGGCAGCCTTCCGCTGCTCGATGGAGTGGTTGGAAACGCCGATAAAGCGGACCTTACCGGACTTCCGGATATCCGCCATGGCCTCGATGGCCTCCTCTTCAGGCACGTTTTCAGACGGCCAGTGGAGCAGGTAAATGTCGATGTAATCGGTCTGCAGATTCGCCAGAGACTTGTCGATCTGGTCCATGATCTTGGCGCGGGACGCATCACGGACGTACTGTCCGTTGATTAAGTCGGTGCCGCACTTGGTGGCCAGGATAAGTTCATTTCTTCTGCCGCTCTTTTTGACGGCTTCGCCCAGGAGCCGTTCCGCGGCGCCCGCATTGTAGGCCGGTGCAGTGTCAAAGAAATTGATGCCCTCTTCAATAGCGGCCTGAATGGCGGCGAGCTTGGTCTCATCCGGGTTAAAATCCCAGCCGTATCCGCCGATGCCCCAGGTGCCGAGGCACATCTCCGAAACGGTCAGCCCCGTGTTTCCGAATTCTCTGTATCTCATAGTCACTCCATTCTGCCGTTTTTACGGCGGTGTATTTTTCATCGCGCGAATCTGTGACTTCCGATGTTTCTGTGCGCGCAATAAACGATGTTATTCTACCGGCTCCTGCCCAGCTGCCAGAAGGCAACGGCGCTGGCGGCGGCCACATTCAGGGAATCGGCGCCGTGCATCATGGGGATGCAGACGGTATAGTCGGAGGCTTCGATGGTCTCCGGCAGGAGTCCGTCCCCCTCGGTGCCGAGGATGACGGCGATTTTTTTCTCCGCCATAAGCGCCCGGTCATTGATGTTTACGGAATTGTGCGTGAGGGCCATGGCGGCGGTTTTAAAATGAAATTCCCGAAGAAGCGCGAGGCCTTCTCCGGGCCAGGCAGTCTCATCCCCGGAAAGCCTTGTCCAGGGGATCTGGAAGACGGTGCCCATGCTGACTCTGGCGGCTCTCCGGTAGAAGGGATCCGTGCAGGCAGGCGTGAGCAGGATGGCATCCATACCCAGGGCGGCCGCGGACCGGAAGATGGCCCCGAGATTTGTGGGGTTGACCACATTTTCCAGCACCACCAGGCGCTCTGCCTCTGTAAGAATCTTCTCCGGCGCAGGAAGAGAGGGCCTCTTCATGGCGCACAGAAGGCCTCTTGTCAGGTGAAAGCCGGTGATTTTCACCAGCACCTCCGGAGGCGCCGTGTAGATGGGAATATCCCCGCAGCGGGAAAGAAAATCTTCGGTTTCCGGCTCTCTGCTCCGGGGGTCGGTCAGCACCGAGACCGGAACCATCCCGGCAGAAAGGGCACGCAGGGCAACCCGCGGGCTTTCCGCGATAAAGAGGCCGCCGTCCGGCTCGTAATAATGCCGAAGCTCCGGCTCCGAGAGCCTTGCAAAGATATCCAGCTCCGGTGCATTGATGTCGGTGATCGGTAAAAATTCAGGCATGAAAAACCTCATCTGCAATTACGGCTGTTTTACAGAAGTCCCAGGATTCCGTAGAGGAAAACCCAGAAGAAGAGGGTAAACAGCGAAAACACGGTGGTCATGACCACCAGCTCCCCCGCAAGCGGCCCGTCCCCGCCCATCATCTGCGCCATCGTGTAGGAAGAAGTGGCGACAGGAGCGGCAAACATGACCAGGATGACAAAGCGGTTTACCGGGTCCAATCCGGCCGGCAGCATCAGCAGTGTTGCGATAAGCGGCAGCACCAGAAGCCGGATGATACAGATCGGAAGAATATAGTGCATGTTCCTCTTAAGATCCGGAAACTCCAGGGTTCCGCCCAGCACAATCAGCGCGAGAGGCGTCGACATGGAGGAGATGGCATTGATGGGTCCGCGGACCATCTGGGGCAGGTCAATGCCCAACATACGGAACAGAAAGCCGACCAGAGCGCCCAGGATCAGCGGGTTTGTGATCATGTCCCGGAAAATCCTTCCCGGTTCCGGTTTTGTACCGCCGAACCAGGAAAGGACCAGGACGGCGGAAAGATTGAACAGGGGAACGATGAGGGCGATCAGCATGGAGGCGGTCACCGATCCCCGTTCACCGCATACGCTGGCGGCAATGGGCACGGCATAGAGAACAAAGTTGCTGCGGTAGATGGCCTGGACGATAACGCCCCGCTGCGGATTTCCTCTGACAATCCGGGGAACGGCAATCATCGATACGATGATAACGGCGATGATGCTGCCCGCTGCCCAGAGTACAATCCGGAGATCGGCGTGGATATCCGGGTCGATGTTGTAAATATTGGCAAACAGCAGGCAGGGGAAAAAGTAATGGAATATAATCCCGTTCAGCCTGCGGAAAAAGGGTTCATCCGCCGACCCGACCGTGCGGATAAAGTATCCCAGGGTCAGGTAGACAAGAAATGGGAAAACCGCATTCAGTGCGACAAAAAAAGCATTCATTCATAGATCTCCGTCAGTCTGTCATTCAGTAAGCCACCGGATAGCGGCAGGGATAACCTCCCGGTTATGTTTCCAGATACCCGGATATTCGGAAAAGTCCACCGGCGCCTCCGACGCGCCCACCTCGATGGTGATGCCGGGAATGGGATTCTCCCGGCACTGGAGCCAGTCCTTCAGACCTCCCGCAGACATGCTGCTGGGCTGTACATCATATCCTGACACATCAGAAATGGCGCGGGCAAAGCTCTCGGAGCTCTCCTTCGCCTGATTCCAGAAGCTGTCCCAGTAGATGACATTGCCCTTCGCGTGGTAGCTGATGACGGCATCAAAGTCCTCCCGGAGACACAGGTCATAAAGGCAGCGGGATTCCGGTTCGGAGAAGGGTTCTGTTCCGGTATTTACGCCGAAGGCCGTCGGATGGCCGACGGATTCCAGGTAGCCCCATCCCGCGTCAAAATTCAGATTCGGGTCAACACCCGCCGCATTGGTCTTCCAGCGGGTGAGATAATAATCGTAATTTTCCTGCTGTCCGTCCAGATTCCAGGCATTTTTGAGGTTTTCCCTGAGGGCTGCGGAATACAGGGCGTCCTCGCCGAACTGGCTGATCATCACGCCGTCCGGGTTATTGACCGGAATAAAGTGAACCTGAACCTTAAGACCGGGGTCTTCCTCCGGTGAGTCTGCGGCAGCGCGGCCCAGGAGGAGCTCTTCTGCCTGCTGCATGACGATGGGAATGGTAATATATTCTCTTCCGTGGATGGCCGCCGTCACCAGGAGCTTCTTCTCTGCGGACGGGTCTCCCACGACGATGTCAAAGATCGTGCGGCCGTCCAGGGACTTGCCGATGGCATATACCTTCATCAGACTGCCGTAGCGGGATTTAAGCTCCGTGATATCCCGGGCGGTCTGCTGCTGGGAGTAGAGGGCCTCCGGCATAACGATTGGTTCCTCGGAAATATCTGCCGCCCCATTCCAGGTATCCGCAAGGATGATTGACGGCGGTATCATATGAACTGCTGCATGCCCGGGGGATATCAGCCCCAGACAGAGGAGCAGACTTGCAATTTGAATATTCATACGGAACAGTATAGATCGGAACGGGACGGATTTTCAATACAGACTGGGCCTTGTTTTGCATGGATCCTTGACAAAAGGTGACAAATAGAGTATCGTATTTTTAAATTTTTATCATATCAAAAGTCTGATAGAGGCGCGGCTGACAAGAGTAGGCTCATGGAAGGGACAGGAATCCCGGGCTGAAAGGGGAAGCCGCCGAGGCGGTGCAGAAATTCCTGGTTCTGCATATGCCGGGCTGCCGGAGAATATCCGGCGGACTGTCGCAGTTTCTGCGGAGCGCTGTCATGATGGCATACTGCAAACAGCACGGGTCATGATGGAGTTCCATCAGGACCCGTTTCCTATTTCAGACTTTCCCGGCGGAAAGAGGAGTTTCGCCGGAGTTCCGCCCCGCCGGGGCGGGCAGAATCAGAAGGAGGGGAATGCAATGTTTGTAAACACCGCATGGGCGCTGCTTCCGCCGATTATCGCCATCGGACTGGCGCTGATCACCAAGGAAGTGTACTCGTCTCTGTTCGTCGGAATTCTGGCCGGCGGACTTCTCTACGCCGGTTTTAACCCGGTGGTGACCATGGAGCACGTTTTCGTCGATGGCATGATCGGATCCCTGTCCGATGCCTGGAACGTCGGCATCCTGATTTTCCTGGTCATCCTGGGCAGCATGGTCATGCTGATGAACCGTGCCGGCGGATCCGCAGCCTTCGGCCGCTGGTCCGTGGAACATGTCAAGACCAAGGTCGGCGCACAGCTGGCTACCATGGCCCTTGGCGTCCTGATTTTCATTGATGACTACTTCAACTGCCTCACCGTAGGTTCCGTCATGCGGCCCCTTACGGACAAGCACAACATTTCCCGCGCCAAGCTGGCTTACCTGATTGACGCGACCGCAGCTCCGGTCTGCATCATCGCACCTATCTCATCCTGGGCTGCCGCGGTTACCGGCTTCGTGGACGGCGCCAACGGCCTGTCCCTGTTCATCCGGGCCATCCCCTACAACTTCTACGCCATCCTGACCATCGCCATGATGATCACTCTGTCCCTGGGACAGTTTGACTATGGCCCGATGAAGCTGGAAGAGATGAACAACCGCTTAAATCCCACCGAGGATCCCACCGGCGACCCGAGCATCACCGGCGCCGAAGACCAGCCGAACCCGCCCATTTCCCAGAAGGGAAAGGTGATTCACCTGGTGCTTCCCATCGTATCCCTGATTATCTGCTGCGTTATCGGCATGATCTACACCGGCGGCTTCTTTGACGGTGAGACCTTCGTGGATGCCTTCTCCAACTCCGACGCTTCCGTCGGCCTGGTATACGGCTCCTCCGTAGCGCTGCTTCTGACTATCATCTTCTACCTGGCCACCGGCGTGCTGGACTTCAAGGAGTGCATGAACGCCATTCCGGAAGGCTTCAAGAGCATGGTTCCCGCCATCCTCATCCTGACCTTCGCATGGACCCTGAAGGCCATGACCGATTCCCTGGGCGCAGCGGAGTACGTTGCGGGTCTGGTGGAAAATGTTGCCGGCAACCAGGCTCTCATGAGCATGCTTCCGGCCTTCGTATTCCTGGTAGGCGTATTCCTGTCCTTCGCGACCGGCACCTCCTGGGGTACCTTCGGAATCCTGATTCCGATTGTGGTCAATGTCTTCGGCGGCGATATGAGCAATGAGCTGATGATCATCGCCATCTCCGCCTGCATGGCCGGCGCCGTCTGCGGCGACCACTGCTCCCCGATCTCCGATACCACCATCATGGCATCGGCCGGCGCACAGTGCGACCACATCCTTCACGTATCCACTCAGCTGCCCTACGCCATGACCGCAGCGGCAGTCTCCCTGGTAAGCTATGTTATCACAGGCTTCCTCAGAAACTGGATGCTCTGCCTGCCCATCGGCATCGCACTGATGGTCTGCACCCTGCTGGTTCTGAAGAACGTGGACGGGAAGAAGAACGCATAAAGATTAAATAACATAAAAAACCAAACGGGCTGCCGCACGAGAGTGCGGCGGCCTTTTCTTTTGCTGAAAGGTCTGAAATGCCCGTTTTTCAGGGCACGAAAAAGGTGGTTCAAACGCCTTTTTTCGCAGTTGGTTCCGGAGATATTGTGCAAATTATTAAATAATTATATTATTAAATAATTATAAAGTCGGATTATAGAATTACAGCAGACTTCTTGAAGGAGGACCAGGAATGAGGAAATTAATAAGAGGGGCAGTATCCTGTATTCTCGCGGTTTCCATGCTGGCTTTGACCAGCTGCGGGGGCAGTGCTTCGTCTTCGGAGACGGATCCGAAGAAGGTATCTAAGCTTGGCATCGATCGCGGACAGGAATTTGTGACAGTGGCAACCGGACCGACCAGCGGTATTTATTACCCGATCGGCGGCGCATTTGCCAATGTTCTGAACAGCTGCGGATATAAGACATCCGCGCAGGCCACGGGTGCTTCCGTGGAAAATATCAATCTGGTAACCCATGATGATGCGGAGCTCGCGATTTCCATGCAGGATTCCGTGGTTCAGGCATATGAAGGCTTTGGTGCTTTCAGCGAACCTGTGGAGAGTCTGCGTGCGGTGATGCGTCTCTGGCCGAACTACGTGCAGCTGGTTACCGTCAAGAGCACCGGTATAAACAGTGTGGAAGACCTGCGCGGCAAGAGAGTCGGTGTCGGCGCTCCGAACTCCGGCGTAGAGCTGAATGCGCGCATGATTTTTGACGCCTACGGTATGTCCTACAGTGATGCCAAGGTAGATTATCTCTCCTACGGCGAGGCCATCGACCAGATGAAAAACGGACAGTGCGACGCAGCTTTTGTAACCTCGGGCCTTCCCAATTCCACGGTTTCCGAGCTGGCCTTCAGTTACGATATGGTAATTGTGCCCATAGACGGTGAGGGGCGGGACCGACTGATTGAAAAGTATCCTTTCTTTGCTGCCAGCACGATTCCGGCAGATACTTACAATAACGAAGAAGATGTGGAGAGCGTTTTTGTTTACAACATCCTTCTGGCCAGCAGCGAGCTGTCGGAAGATATGGTTTACGATATGATGGACTGCATTTTTGACAATATTGATACCATCAAGGCGTCTCATAATACGGCAGACAAAAATATCGATATTTCCTTCGGGGTCAATGATATCAAGATTCCGCTCCATGACGGTGCTGCAAAATGGTGGCAGGACCACGGATATGAGACACCGATGAATCCATGAAGGGAACGCAGGCTTGTGGCCGCTGACCAGGAAACGGAAGAGGTATATGCGGAGGCGGTGATTCATACCGGTGATACGGTGGAGTTTGACTGGATCCATTCTTTTGAGCATATCCCCTGGAACGAGTATTATACGGTGCAGCCGGATGGAAGCTTTCTTCTGGACACCATCTCGGTAGCCGGGTTCGGTGCCGGAATCCCCGCGGAGATGGACGTGGATTACCGGTATGAGGACGGACTCATCTATATGGATCATATCGGCAGTACCTTTGAGAGGTTTAACTTTTTCAATTCCAACACGGCGCTGGATGTGATACAGATCAATGACCATGATTTTATCCGGGGGGAAGATATGCCCCATCACGCGAAGGTGACAGTGTATGTTGATTAATAAACAGGAGGAAAACGGATTTGAGCAACGAAATGAACGTCAATACAAGCCCTGCGGAAGCTTCTGCGGAAATGACCGAGGAAGAAAAGCAGCAGCTGCTGGAAAAGTTCGATAAAGAGGCAAAAACGAGGACATTTGTCTCGAAGCATATGGACCTGGGATTCAAGATTTTCTGTATCCTGGTTACGGTATATCACCTGGTGTTTGCAGCCGGAATCTTTACGCCGGAGACGCTGCGTCACCGTGCCATTCATGTAGCGATGATGTTGGTGCTGTCTTTCGCGATGTATCCGGCAACCAAAAAAGCCAGCCGGAAAACCATCGCCTGGTATGACTGGGTGCTGATGGCGCTCTCCGTCGTTACGGCAGCATACATGTATATCAATTATAACGATATCGTGAACCGAGCCGGCCTTGTAAACCGCGGAGATGTCATCATGGGTGCCATCCTGACGCTGCTGGTTCTGGAGGCAACCCGCCGTGTCTGCGGACTGGCGCTGCCCATCCTCAGCCTGGTTTTTATTTTCTACGCACTGATGGGACGTCGTGCCGGTCTGATTCCGGTAAATATTCCCGGTATTTTCCTGCACAGAGGATACACGCTGAGCAAGGTGTTCAGCAACTTCTACACCAACACCGAGGGTATCTTCGGCTCCTCCGTAAATGTCGCATCCACCTATATATTCCTGTTCATTTGCTTCGGTGAGTTCATGAATAAGTGCGGCATGGGCAAGTTCTTCAATGATATTGCCATGGCTCTGGCGGGATGGTCCAAGGGAGGCCCGGCGAAAGTAGCCATTATCGCAGCCGGTCTGCTGGGAATGATCAACGGTGCAGCCGTCGCAGTTGTCGTGACTACGGGTGCATTTACCATTCCGCTGATGCGGAAGTCCGGGTATGACCGGGAGTTCTCCGGAGCCATCGTTGCCACCGGTTCTGTCGGCGGACAGCTGATGCCGCCGGTTATGGGAGCCGCAGCCTTCATCATGGCGGAAACCCTGGGCATCAAATATTCCACCCTGCTGATCTCCGCCATTATCCCGGCGATCATTTATTACATGGGCATTCTGTTTCAGATTCAGATGCGTGCGGATAAACTGCATATGGAACCCACTCCGAGAGCAGACCTTCCGAAGGTCGGAGATGTCATGAAGGAATACGGTCACCTGGCAATTCCGATTGTGTTCCTGGTGTACATGCTCTTCTTCTCCGGGAAGACCGTGATTATGGCGGCGTTCTATTCTATCATCTGCACCATTGTTGTGGCCCAGCTTAAGAAGAATACCCGCATGAGCCTGGAGGATATCGTGAATGCTCTGATCGGCAGCGCGAAATCCACGGTTTCCGTAGCCATCGCCTGCGCCTGCGTCGGCTGTATCGTCGGCGTCTGCTCCGTCACCGGCTTCGCCCTGAACCTGGCAGCAACGATAGTGAAGATCGGCGGACAGAGTCTTCTGTTCACACTGGTGTTCTCCATGGTTACCTGCATGATCCTGGGAATGGGTCTTCCGAGCATCCCGTCCTATATCATCACCTCGACCGTTGCAGCCCCGGCACTGGTTACGCTGGGCATCCCGCCGATTGCGGCGCACATGTTCTGCTTCTATTTTGCCATGTTCGCAAACCTGACACCGCCGGTGGCGCTGGCTTCCTTCGCGGCAGCCGGAATTTCGGGCGGAGATCCGATGAAGACGGGATATGCGTCCGTGAAACTGGCCCTGGCGGGATTTATTCTGCCGTATATGTTTATCTATAACACAGAGCTGCTTCTTCTCGACACCACGATCCCGGTTGGTGTCCGTGTGGCGGTGACAGCTATCATCGGCGTATTCCTCATCAGTATAGCTGTGGAAGGGTTCCTGTACACAAAGGTCAATATCCTGTTCCGCATACTCGGATTTGTGGGAGCCTACCTGCTGATCGATTCCGGTTTTATAACGGATATTATCGGCATTGTTATCGCCGCGGGCATTATCCTGATGCAGAAAATGCTTGCAAAGAAGGAAACGCCGGCAGCAGCCTGATGCTGGCCAAAAAGAAAGATCAAAGGTAAAATGTGTCCTGGGCGGGGAATCCCGCCCGGGATATTATGCGTTTATTCGTTATTGTAAGTTCGGGTTCACGAGCGGTCCTGACTCGTTATTGTAAGTTCAGGTTCGCGAGCGGTCCTGACTTGGAAAACCCAGGAAAGACAGGGGGGAAAAGGATGATTTCGGAAGTGATCTTCAGCCTGTGTATGAATATATCCATTCTGGCGGTGATTGCGGCATTTCTGACAGAGAGGACCTTCTTCCGCGGGCTTCTGTTTGAACAGGATAATGAAAGCGGCACATGGTGGAGCCGCCTTCTTCTGGGGACTATTTTCGGGGCCTTCTGCATGCTGTCGGATTATATCGGCATGCAGGTGACCGGTGCAATTCCCAATGCAAGAGTGATCGGAATTCTGTCGGCCGGCCTTTTGGGCGGTCCTGTTTCCGGAGCAATGACGGCGGGAATTGCAGCCCTGCACCGTCTTCTGGTTTTTCCCTCCAGAGCCAGCACGACGGCATGTGTGGCGGCATCGGTGATCCATGGAATCATCGGAAGCGCCATCGGCGCCGCAAGAACCGGACAACACAGGTATTCCAATATGTTTCTGTTCACGGTAGGATTTGCTTCCGGTGCTATCCATAACCTGCTGATTCTTCTGCTGGTGCATCCTCTGGAGGAAGCACTGCATATTACGAATACGGTGATGATTCCCATGCTGTTCGCGAACTCGGTCGGGATGCCCCTGTTCTTCAGTATTTTCCAGTCCGCATATAAAAATGAAGATTTGAAGGCAGCAGCAAAGGTGGCCCAGACGGTCCGCATCGCGGAGAACTGTGTGCCTTATCTGGAAGAAAACAGCATATCCGAGAAGACAGCGGAATGCGTGGTGGATACTGTCATGAATGAAAAGTGCTGTGAGGCCTGTGCAATTGCGGCAGAAGGACGATTTCTGGCCAAAAGCAGCAGTTTTGACGAAAGGCTGAGGGAATCCCGGAGCGGAAAAAGAGAAAAATACAGGAGTCTTTCGGCGCCGATAGAGCTGGATGATACGTTTTCCGTCCGGCTGCTGATGATTTTCCGCAGGAACAGTTATTCGGAACGGGCGGATACGGAATTTACCGCCGGTCTGGCAAAGCTTCTGAGTGCCCAGTTCAAGGTAGGGGCTCTGGAAAAGCATAAGGCAGAACTGGGGCAGGCAGAACTGCGGGCTCTGCAGGCGCAGATCAATCCTCATTTTCTGTTCAATGCGCTGAACACCATTTCCTTTTTCTGCCGGGAGAAACCGGACAAGGCGAGGGAACTGCTTCAGGCGCTGAGTGCCTACTTCCGGAGTTCGCTGTCCGATCTTCAGAAAAAGGTCCCTCTGGAGACGGAACTGGAGCACGTACGCGCCTATGTGCAGCTGGAGGAAGCACGCTTTGAGGAGCGTCTCCGGGTGGTTTTCGAGACAGATCCCGAGGCGGGCGGATGCAGGGTGCCGCAGCTGATTCTGCAGCCCATCGTGGAAAATGCCATTCATCACGGCGCCATGAAGCGTCCAAAGGGCGAAGTGCGGATACGAACGGTCCGGGAGGAGGACTGTACCGTTGTGGATGTCACGGATAACGGACGGGGGATGGCACCGGAGGTTATCGCGGCGCTGGCGGATGATCGGGTTAATGCGCTTGAATCCAGAAGCGGGTCCGGAATCGGACTGAAAAATGTACAGAAACGGCTTCAGGGAATGTATGGGAAAAGCTCCGGACTTCAGATTATCAGCGGGAAATCCGGAACTACAGTGCGTATGAGGTTTCCGAATAATCGTACGGGGGAGGCAGACAATGAAGATAGCAATAGTTGATGACGAGAGACCGGCAAGAAGCGAACTTTCGTTTCTGATCCGGGAGATTGAGCCGGATACGGAGATAATGGAGGCGGACAGCGGCGAGAGCTTTCTCGAATTGCTGCGGCGGAATACGTTCGATGCGTGTTTTGTGGACATTAACATGGGAGATATCAGCGGAACCGCGCTGGCGTCTCTGATCAAAAACATTCAGCCGGATATTCAGATTGTCTTTGCCACAGCATACCGGGAATATGCCGTGAAGGCGTTCGAACTGGGGGCCGTGGATTATGTGATGAAACCCTTTGACGCGGAAAGGCTGAAAAAGACCCTGGATCGCCTCCGGGACTGGAGCAGTCCCGTAGCGGCCATTGATAAGGTGATGCTTTATAACGGAACCGCATTCCAGGTAGTGGAAGTACGGGACATCATCTACATCGAGTCCGACAACCGCGGATGTCTGATTCACACGGCAGCAGGGGATTTTCAGCAGAACGAAACTCTGAACGCCTATGAGCAGAAGCTGAGACAGCATCAGTTCTTTCGGATTCACAAGAGCTATCTCATCAACCTGGACGCGGTGGTGAAGATGGTCCCGGGATACAATAACGGGTATAATGTTGTGCTGCGGGGGTATGAGAAGAATGAACTGCCCATCGGCCGGACACAGCTGAAAGAGTTCCGGCAGCGTTTTGGAAAATAGCATGCAGGTTTTGCAACGATCCATGCATATTTCGCAGGCCGCAGTCGGTCGATCTGCGGGGCGGATCATGCTACAATAGCAGGCAGAGGTTAAAAAGGCAGGATTCCGGCACCCGGCAGGAATTGTCCCATGCAGATGGTTTCCTGCATACATAAGAATGGAACGAACAGAAAAGAGGCGGCTGTTATGTTAAACTACGCACACAGAGGATACTCTGCAAAATATCCGGAAAACACAAAACTGGCATTTCAGAAGGCCATCGACACCCTCGGCTGCGACGGAATCGAGCTGGATGTCCATGAGACCAAAGACGGTGAGCTGGTGGTGATCCACGACGCGACCCTGGATCGGACCTGCGTCAATATGAAGGGATATGTCCGGGATTACACCATGGAGAAGCTGCAGGAGGCAGATATGTCCGGGGCCTTCTCCGGAAAGTGCGAACCCCAGAAGCTGATGACCCTCCGGGAATACCTGGAGATGATTGCTCCCACCCCGCTTCTTACCAATATTGAGATCAAGACCGATGAAATCGAATACCCGGAGATCGAAGAGAAGGTGGTGGCTCTGGTGAAGGAATTCGATCTGGTGGACCGGGTGATTATTTCCTCCTTCAACCATTACACCCTGAAGAGAGTAAAAGAGCTGTGCCCGGAGATGAAGGTCGGGGCACTGACCGGTGCAAGACTCATCGATATGGCCGGCTATGCAAAGACCCAGGGATTTGATGCCATGCATCCGCTCTGCCGGAGCATCACTCCGGAGATTGCGAAGGAATTAATCTCCAGCGGAGTGGAGACCAATGTCTGGGGTATTGATGGGGCCGAGAGCATCCGCCGGATGTTCAAGGCGGGCGTCACCGCCGTCATCGGAGATGACCCGGAGCTTATCACCCGCATCCGCCAGGACATGGAAGAAGAGGAAGACTGGCCTCTCGGATGGTCCATGTGCGGCTACGACGAGTAAGACACTACGGCAGCAGGACTGAACAGAATATACAGAACAAAAGTGAGCCGATCTTTGAAGGTCGGCTCTTTTTTTATCATGCAACGGCTTTGAATATACTTTTATGGATTGAATATGGATTCGGTATGATGTAAAATAAAATCAGAGGAAAGAGAAGAGAATAAAAACAGCTGCGGGTTCCGAGTCCGGCGGAAAGGAGGCAGGCAATGACAATCGAAGAAATGAGAAGAAGAAAACAGGAGCTGGGCTATACCAATGAGATGCTGGCAGAAAAGTCCGGCGTTCCCCTGGGAACGATTCAGAAGATATTCGGAGGCAGTACCAGAGCGCCCAGAAGGGCCACGATTGAGAAACTGGAGAATGTGCTTTTTGAGAACAGACGGACGGAAGACGTACGATATTTTCCTTCCGGCAGGCCGGTCCCGTCCTTTATCCGGGAGAAAATAGCTGCTTACAAAGTTCCGGAACCGCCTAGGGGTCCTCACACGCTGGAGGATTACTATGCGCTTCCGGATGGGACGCGTGTGGAGCTGATTGACGGAATCTTTTATGATATGGCAGCGCCGTCGGCGCTGCATCAGGAGCTGATGCTGATTCTGGCGATGCTTCTGAAGGAACATGTCCGGAAAAAACATGGCGGCTGCAAGGTATTCGCTGCCCCCTATGACGTGCAGCTGGACTGTGACGACCGAACGATGGTTGAGCCGGATGTGATGGTCATCTGTGACGTGAAGAAAGTGACGATGCGCTGCTGCTTCGGCGCGCCGGATCTGGTGATGGAGATTCTTTCTCCGGCCACCAGAAGAAGGGACTTGACGCTCAAAGCGTCAAAGTATCAGAATGCCGGAGTGCGGGAATACTGGGTAATTGATCCGAAGGAAGAGAAACTTATCGTCTATGATTTTGCCGGGGATAAGTTTCCCGCTATTTATAATTTTACGATGCAGGTGCCGGTGGGAATCTGGAACGGGGAGCTTCAGATAGATTTCCGGAAGATCCGGGAAGAACTGGCCTATCTGTATGACGCAGGAGATACAGAAGAAGAGTAACACAGAAACGGCCGGTCCCGGGAGATATCCCGGGACCGGCCGTTTCGAATCCTGTCTTGTTTCAGCCTGTCTTACTTCACAACCTTCTCAAAATCAGAGGCCGGGTGCTTGCAGAGAGGACAGATGAAATCCTCCGGCAGCTCCTCGCCCACATATTCATAGCCGCAGATGCGGCAGCGCCAGATGGTCTGGCCGGTGGGGGTGGTGCCCACAGCCTGGGGCTTCGGCTTGATGTTATTCTGATAGTATTCATAGGTGGCGGAGGAGGCGGCATCGAGAACCATAAGGTCCGTCACCTTCGCGATAAAGAGCGTGTGGGAACCCAGGTCAATGCACTGCTCCACCTCAGCCGAGATGACGGCGTTGGTTCCCTTCGTGATATAGAAGATGCCGTTCTCTGCCCGGGCACAGTCGGTGAAATCTGCGAACTTATCGACGTCCCGGCCGGACTGGAAGCCGAAGTGCTTAAAGAGGTCAAAATCAGCCTTCTCGCTGATGATGGAGACATTGAATTTCCCGGTCTCCAGCACCATGTCGTGGGTATAGTTTGCCTTGTTCACCGCGATGCTGATGCGGTTCGGCTCGGAAGTCACCTGAATGGCGGTGTTGGTAATGCAGCCGTTATCCTTCTCTCCCCGCTTCGCGGTCAGGACGAACAGGCCGTAGGACAGCTTGTACATCGCTTTCATATCCATGGAAAACACTCCTTTCTGTTCTGTGGTATACTATTATTATATTAAAAAGTAAACCGCCGATCCACAATAGAATGTCGGTTTACAGAGAAAGAAACTGATACATCCGGGAGAGAAGATTGATGCAGGATATGATACATCTCAGACCCCACCACCTGCTGTGTCTGCAGGCGTTCCGGGGAAAGGGCTACAGTGAGAGTTTTGTAGAGAAGATGACGGCAGTGCATGCCATGCTCCGGGAGAATCCGAAGCTGGAAATCCGCCTGGCGGAGGGGGCAGACGATCTGTGCGCGGCCTGTCCGAACCTGGAAGATGGCGTCTGCACCTCGAAGAAGCCCCCGGTTTTTGACCGGAATGTGCTGAAAGAGCTGGAAAACAGAGGGATCCGCGAAAGCGTGCTTTCAGGGCTTCCCGGGGAACTCAGCCTTACCGAAGAACTGGTGAGAGGATGCTGTCCGGACTGCCAGTGGCAGGAGATCTGCCTTGCGGTCTGCCGGGAAAAGGACGGGCAGCGGGAGTAAAGCGGAAGAATCACAGGCAGCAGACAGAAGCAGCAGAAGGGAACGGACAGAGACGGGAGGTGTCATCCTTGAAAGTCTATGCCATTTACCAGAAGGGCTTAGGAAAGATAGCCAGAGAGTATATCGATACCCGGGACGGGCTGATCGCCGGAAGATATATGTATATTCCCGAGAATACCCTGCCGGTGGTGATCGGCAGGTTCGGGGACTACTGTACCTTTGTCGACGAAGCCGAGAAAAAGAAGGGCTTTGTGGGCTTTAAGACCTGCAGAGAGGATGAGGCGCCCCTGTCGCGGGAAGAGATGTATCCGAAGAATGCGGAAGCATTTGCCATGGGATGGATAAGCCCCCAGGGGGACACCTACGCCTGCGGATACGCGGCCCATATCTACTGCGCCGATGTGATCTGCCGGGACCTGGGATATGACTGCCGGAACGGACAGCGGACCCTGGAGAAGCTGGGCTGGGCGGAGATCACCAAGAACCTGCACGAAAAGGGCGCGCCCATGGTCCATGTGGGCGGCGGGGAAGGCACCCTCACCGAGGCCCAGATTGCCTGCCTGGAGAAGCTGGGAATTGACGGATATCCGGAGATCCGGATGCAGATTGAACGGGCCAGAAAATAATCGGAAAATCCTGAAAAAAATGTTGACACCGGGAATTAGTTGTGTATAATTAAATTGTAAACAATCTAAATAACACAGACACCTGATATTCAATCTGCAAAGCGGAGGATTTAACGATGGCTGAGATTTATAAATTCCAGGCGGAAGACCGCGAAGACGTGATGGTAGAGATGAAGGAGTATGAGGGCAAGGTGCTCCTGATTGTGAACACAGCGACCGGCTGCGGCTTTACTCCCCAGTATGAGGACCTGGAGAAGATGTACCGCGACTTTAAGGACAGAGGATTTGAGATTCTTGATTTCCCCTGCAACCAGTTCGGACACCAGGCGCCCGGTACTGCCGATGAGATCCATGAGTTCTGCACCGCCCGCTTCGACATGACCTTCCGTCAGTTCGCGAAGATTGATGTCAACGGCGAGAAGGCCCTTCCGCTGTTTGATTATCTGAAGAGCTGCCAGGGATTTGCCGGTTTCGATATGAACAGCAAGCTGGGTCCCCTGCTGGATGAGATGATGCGGAAGGCAGACCCGGATTACGATAAGAAGAGCGATATCAAGTGGAATTTCACCAAGTTCCTGGTGAACCGGGAAGGCGAGGTTATCGCCCGCTTCGAGCCCACCGAGGATATGGCGAAGGTGAGAGCAGCCGTGGAGGCAGCTCTGTAAAAACATCTGGCAGACAGGCGGTCGGACCGGACAGAAGGATAGCAAGGAGAACATCATGGGGAAATATGACAGCCTGAAACTGGAAAATCAGCTCTGCTTCCCGCTCTATGCGTGCGCGAAGGAGATTGTCCGCAGATATAACCCGCTGCTGGAGGAGTTCGGACTTACCTACACCCAGTACATCGCGATGATGATCCTCTGGGATAAGGGAGAGCTCAGCGTAAAGGAGCTGGGAAAGTGCCTTTACCTGGATTCCGGAACCCTCACGCCGCTCCTGAAGAAGCTGGAGCAGAAGGGCTATGTGGAACGGCACCGGGGAACCGAAGATGAGCGGACCCTGTTGGTTCATGCAACCAGCGAAGGCATGGCACTCCGGGAGAAGCTCCTGGAGGTTCCGGAAAAGGTGGGAGGATGCGTGGTTCTCACCCCGGAGGAAGCAAAGCAGCTTTACGGTCTGCTCTACAAGGTTCTGGGCGGACTGGATACTTGAAATATCATACACAGGAGGATAATATTATGGCAGCAACAGTTCTTACAACAGATAACTTTGAGGAAGAGGTTCTGAAGTCCGAGGTTCCGGTACTGGTGGACTTCTGGGCAACCTGGTGCGGTCCCTGCCAGGCCCTCTCTCCGATTGTGGAAGAGGTCGCCGGCGAGGTGGAAGGCGTAAAGGTCGGCAAGGTTGACGTGGATGACCAGGACAAGCTGGCCAGAAAGTATAAGATCTTCTCCATCCCGACCCTGCTGGTCTTCAAGAACGGCGAGGTAGTGCAGCGCTCCGTGGGTGCCGTGCCGAAGGAGAAGATTCTGGAGATGCTGAAGTAATTGCATCACACGAAGTTTTGAGATCATGAACAGACAGCACCGCGCAAGCAGCATATGAAAGAGTATCAATGTACAGCAGATATAGACGGGCTTCTTGCCTGGTATGACAAGGAACGTCGGATTCTCCCCTGGAGGGAGGACCCGACGCCTTACCATGTCTGGATTTCGGAGATTATGCTGCAGCAGACCCGGGTGGAGGCGGTGAAGGCCTACTATGCCCGGTTTCTGGCAGAGCTTCCCGATATCCCGGCCCTGGCGGAGGTGGAGGAGGACCGTCTCCTCAAGCTCTGGGAAGGGCTGGGCTACTACAGCCGGGCAAGGAACCTGAAGAAGGCTGCCCTGCAGGTGATGGAAGACTGCGGCGGAAGGATGCCGGCATCTTCCTCTGCGCTTCTTAAGCTTTCTGGCATCGGGCCTTATACCGCGGCCGCCATCGCATCCATAGCCTTTCACGAGCGGATTCCGGCCATCGACGGGAATCTGATGCGGATTTTTTCCAGAATGACGGGCTATGGACAGGATGTGAAGACGGATGCGGCAAAAAAAGAGGCAAAGGACTGGTATCTCGGTTTCTTTCCGGAGGATCGGCCGGGCGATGCAAACCAGGCGCTGATGGACCTGGGGGCCATGGTGTGTGTTCCGAACGGGAAGCCGGCCTGCGGGAAGTGCCCCTGGGCGGAGGACTGCCTGGCACACCGGGACGGCCGGGAAACGGAACTTCCGGTGACCGCGCCGAAGAAGGCCCGGAAAATCCAGGAGAGAACCATCCTGCTTCTTCGCCGGGGCGAACCGGGAAGACATAAGTACGCCATCCGGAAGCGGCCGGACCGGGGACTTCTGGCGGGACTTTACGAGTTCCCGGGGCTGGAAGAGACCCTGGGGGAGGAAGCAGTCCTTCGGCGCGTGCAGGAGATGGGCTATGTGCCCCTCTGTATTCACGCAGCCGGAGAGGCGAAGCATATATTCAGCCACATCGAGTGGCATATGACAGGATTTATCATAGACATCGCACCGCCCGCGGACCCGGAGGAGGATTCCCGGCCGGGGACGGAGGGGGCAGTCTTTTTTGCCGGGGTAAAAGAGCTGGAAGAGCGGTGGTCGCTGCCGTCGGCATTTTCCAGATACATGGAAGCGGTAAAAAGGGCGGATTAACGAAAACAGACAGGAGAAGCTATGGATCTGACATTCAAACCGATTGAGATACAGGATATTCCGAAACTGGAGCCCTTCTACGGTCTTCGGCCGAACCGGACCTGCGACAGCATATTCCTGGAATCCTATATCTGGAAAGAATATTATAACGTGCAGTTTGCCATCTGGGAGAATAAGGCCCTGCTCTGGCTGATGGAGATGGACGGACGGAAGTTCTCCGCCATGCCCCTCTGCCGCCCGGAGGACCTGAAGGATGCCTTCGATGCCATCGAGCGGTATTTCAATGAGAATCTCGGCTTCCCGCTGGTCATCAACCTGGCGGACGCGGAGGCCATCGAGCTGCTGGACCTTCCGGCGGAGAAATATCTGGTGGAGGAACAGCTGGACTCCAGGGATTATCTCTATGACGGGCAGGCCATGCGGACCCTGGCGGGGAAGAAGCTGCACAAGAAGAAAAACCGGCTGAATGCCTTCATGCGCAATTATGAGGGACGGTTCGAGTACCGGCGGCTTACCTGCGGGGACGGCGAGGCGGTCTGGAATTTTCTGGAAAAATGGCGCCGTGACCGGGAGGAAGGAAGCACCGAGGATCATCTGGACTATGAAGCCCGGGGCATCTGCGATATTCTGAGAAACTGCGGCGAGATTCCCTGCAGCATGGGCGGCGTCTTTATCGACGGGGAGCTGGAAGCATTTACCATCGGGGGATATAACGAGAGCGAGAAGATGGCGGTAATTCCGGTGGAAAAGGCAAATCCGGAGATCGACGGCATCTATCAGTATATCAACCAGCAGTTTCTGCTGGATGCCTTCCCGGAGGCGGAGCTGGTGAACCGGGAGGACGATATGGGCCTGGAAGGCCTCCGGCAGGCGAAGCTCTCCTACAATCCCTGCGGCTATGCCAGAAAGTTCCTGGTGCAGCAGCTCGTGGACGGCCAGAAGGGCTATCACTGGGCGGAGCGCATCGAGAATACGGCAGCAGGTCCGGCCCTTGACTATCTCGAGGGGGACGACCGGCAGGTGACGAGACAGCTCTATGAAGCCTGCTTCCCGGAGGATTCGGCGGCATTTACCGATTACTACTATAAAGAGAAGGTGGAAGACAACCGGGTGCTGGTGAAGAAGGACAACGGTCTGGTGGTGTCCATGACCCACCTGAATCCCTATCCGATGGAATTCCGGGGGCAGGAGATTGCCACGGATTATCTGGCGGCAGTGTCCACCGCACCGGACCGGCAGCGGGAAGGCCACTACCGGGATCTCTTTGACCGGCTTCTGGCCGACCAGCAGGCGGAGGGAAGACCCTTTACCTGGCTTGTCCCGGTGAATCCGGAGGTTTATAAGCCCTTCGGCTTTACCTTCGTGTCGGATGTGGATTCTTACCGCCTGACGAAAGAGGCGGAACAGACCCTTACCCGCAGAGTCTGCACGGAGGAAAAGGAGGATCTCACGGCGGCTGCAGCATACATGGAGCGGTGGTTGGGTAACCGGGCAGAGCTTCATACCCGGAGGACCAGAGCCTATGTGAAGCGCTTTATCCATGAGATGGCCTCGGAGGACGGAACGCTGGAGTTTATTCTGGACGGCGAAGAGATCGTGGGTCTCTATGCCGAGTGGGGATTTGATGTCCGCGAGGTGCGGCTGTTCTACGCCGAGGACCGCTACGTGGAGAAGACCGGGGAAAAGCCCTGGGCCATGGCCCGCGTCTGCGATGTGAAGGCGCTCCTTTCTCTCTTCCGGAAGAAGCCGGAGGAGAGAGACGTGCTGGCGGAGCTGGCCGCCGGCGGGGCGTATGAGGATGCTGACGGGGATATCTGGGACGGAGACGAGACAGAGTCCGCAGAGAAGCTTTCCATCCGCATCCGGGTGGAGGATCCGATCCTTTCTGCAAACTGCCATACCTACGAATGGATCCTCGATGAGGAAGGTTCCGAGGTTCAGATTGCGGACGGCGGGGAGAATGCCGGAGAGGGCGGCGCAGGAGCCGTGCCGGAACCGGATATCACCGTGACCCCGGAGGAGCTGGTGCGCTGGCTCTTCGGAAAAGACAGCATGTATCATATCTGGCCGGAGGCGGGCGTCATGACCTTCACCCTGCTAAACCAGGTGGATGTGATAAAGGGCGTATATCTGGACGAGCTGGTATGACTACAGTGGGGGGACATCCCCCGCTGTAGTCATACGCTCCGCGGGGATGCGCACGCGTGCTGAGCAGCAGACCAGCACGCGGCGCGCAAGACACGCGGGCGTGTCTTGAACAGCAGCGGAGCGGGGATTTCCCCGCCCCGAATGTGTCAGTCTGTTTGACGCTCTGTTGCCAAGATGCTATGATGAATCTGACAGGATACATTACAGAAGACGGAGCCCGGAAGACAGGCCCGGAAGAAGGAAGAGGAAGGAGAGGTGCTGTATGGATGAGAAGATTGCAAAACTGAAAAGCTGGATTGATGAGTGCTCAAGAATCGTCTTTTTCGGCGGTGCCGGGGTTTCCACGGAGAGCGGCGTGCCGGATTTCCGGAGTGTGGACGGACTGTATAACCAGCAGTATGACTATCCGCCGGAGACGATCCTCAGCCACACCTTTTTCATGCGGAAGCCGGAGGAGTTTTACCGGTTTTACCGGGCGAAGATTCTTGTGCCCGGCATTAAGCCGAATCGGGCCCATTACGCTCTGGCAAAGCTGGAGGAAGAGGGAAAGCTTTCCTGCGTTATTACCCAGAATATCGACGGTCTGCACTCCGATGCGGGCAGCAAAGAAGTTCTGGAGATTCACGGAACCGTCCGGAAGAACCGCTGCATGAAGTGCGGAAAGTTCTACACCGGCGAAGAGGTCCGGCTGATGGAGGGCGTGCCCCGCTGTACCTGCGGCGGCATCATCAAGCCGGAGGTGGTCCTCTATGAGGAGGGTCTGGACATGCCGCTTCTGAACAAGGCCGTGGACTATATCCACAGGGCGGATATGCTGATTATCGGAGGCACCTCCCTGGTAGTTTATCCGGCAGCAGGACTGATTGACTATTATCACGGAAACAAGCTGGTGCTCATCAATAAGCAGGCCACAGGCCGGGACGGCGATGCAGACCTGGTCATCAACGACAGCATCGGAAAGGTGCTGGGCGAGGCCGTCGGGGTGTAATTCTACGTTCCGCAGCCGCGGGCGGCACAGGGACACGGGAACGCGTCCGGGACCAGTCATCGGGGAGTAAGTTATGGATTTGCAGCTGGGAGATATCATCAAGATGAAAAAGGCCCATCCCTGCGGAAGCCAGGAATGGAAGGTTCTGCGTGTCGGTGCGGACTTCCGCCTGCAGTGCATGGGCTGCGGCCATCAGGTCATGATGGCCAGGCGCCTGGTGGAAAAGAATGTCCGGGGCGTGAGAAGAGAAGAAGCGGAAGGCTGAGAAAACTTGTTTATGCCGGCCGGAGTTTTTCGGAAAAACGGAGAAGAATCGTGAACTGCCGGGAGATTCAGGAAATAGCCGTAGATTCAGGAAATCTCCGGAGATTCAGCTCATATGACCCGGGGAAACGGTTCTGAGATGTACTTTTCCGTTCTCTATCGGACTTGAGTAAAAAATACATCCTGCTTGTACCAGAGAGGCACCGTCAGGATGTATTCTTTCTGTTTTCCGGGATTTTTCCAAAGAAAGCTCACGTGAAGTCCCGGAGAATTCTGAATACTACATCCTTGGCCTGCAGGAGAAAGAGAAGAAGGATGTATTTCTGAAAAACAGGTCCAAACAAACCAGAAAAGTACAGCTCAGAAGAGTGTTCCGGGGATGACAGGGATGTACCGCCGGAACAATAAGCACAAAACCACCCGGAACGGGGCGGGGTGTCGGAAAAAATATCTCGAGGATGCCTGAAGGAGCCCGGCACCCCAAGAAAAAGCCCTGGAAATTGCCGTTTTACGGAGAAAAACCGCTTGCATTCCCCACAGGGATTTGCTATAATAGCAGTCCGTGATATATCTAATTAATCCTTACTCCCTGCATCGACAGGGGGTCAGAGACCACAAGGAGGAGTAACACCAACATGAATAAGTATGAGTTAGCACTTGTTCTCAGCGCAAAACTTGAGGACGAAGAGAGACTTGCCGCTCTCGAGAAGGTGAAGGATCAGATCACCCGTTTTGGCGGCGACATCAAGGACATCGACGAGTGGGGCAAGAAGAGACTTGCCTACGAGATTCAGAAGGAGAAGGAAGGCTTCTACTACTTCATTCACTTTGAAGCAGAGACTGCCGCTCCGGCAGAAATCGAGTCCCGTGTCCGCATCATGGAGCCGGTTCTCAGATTCTTATGCGTGAAGCAGGATGCATAAATAAGAAAGAGTGATCGTATGAATAAAGTAATTCTGATGGGCAGACTGACAAGAGACCCCGAGGTGAGATACACCCAGGGCGAGCGTTCCATGGCAGTGGCCAGATATACCCTTGCAGTTGACAGACGCCGCAGAACAGGCAATGGTGACAACCAGACAGCTGATTTCATTCAGTGCGTGGCTTTTGACAGAGCCGGTGAGTTTGCGGAGAAGTATTTCCACCAGGGAATCAAGGTTCTGGTGACCGGAAGAATTCAGACCGGAAGCTATACCAACAGAGACGGTCAGAAAGTATATACGACAGACGTTATTGTAGAGGATCAGGAATTTGCAGAGAGCAAGAATGCTTCTGCACCGTCCATGTCCGGCGGCCCGGCCCCGGCACCGGCTGAGAGACCGGCACCGGCTGCTGCCATCGGCGACGGATTCATGAACATTCCTGACGGAGTTGAGGATGAGGGCCTCCCGTTCAACTAAAGACGAGACAGGTTCGGGAGCCATGAGGAGGATATAGAAATGCCGTTCAATAAGAGTGAGAAGCCGGAAGGTGCAAGACCGAGAAGAACAACCATTCGCAGAAGAAGAAAAGTCTGCGTATTCTGCGGAGCAAAGGCTGAGCCGATCGATTACAAGGATCCGAACAAGCTGAAGAGATATGTGTCTGAGAGAGGTAAGATTCTTCCGAGAAGAATCACCGGCAACTGCGCAAAGCATCAGAGAGCACTTACTGTTGCCATCAAGCGCGCAAGACACGTTGCACTTCTTCCGTACACTGTTGAATAATCAGACAGAGTGATACCTACGGGGCTGCCGCATTGCGGCAGTCCCGTTTTTGAACGATAAGGCCGGAAAGCGGCCGCCGTGCTTGCACGAGAGGCCATTTGACGGCCAACGGACATCGAGCGGTTGTACCGCGAGATGCCCGTTTCGTGTCGGATGGGCGCCTTTGGTCTGCCCATCCGACGCAAGATGCTTGGAGATAGTAGGGATATGTGATATAATCTTATAGTTGGCAGCAAGCCGTAAATGAGCAAAAGAAAATGCAGGATTAAAGTGATGAAAGAGCATTCTCCAATAAAAAACCAGCTTAAGACCTACATGCTGTGGCCGCTGGTGATGGTCGGTTTCATGATCCTGGCCAATATTTCGGTGGCGCTGATCGACCGCAGAGCGGGAGCCGCGATGGGCGGATTCACCTTTGCGGGCGTTATCCTGACCATCTGGCTGCTCAGCATACGAAGAAACCAGATCCTGTCGGGACTGGTGGATTTTGCCGCGGAGAGCTCGGGTGTGCAGAAAGAGCTGCTGGAAGAGATGTCGGTGCCGTACCTTA
>Ga0256407_10003352_pt1 | contig 28712 bp, 18 predicted proteins | sample RumenRJG_04DNA_FD_193489 | JGI IMG/M metagenome (GOLD analysis project Ga0256407, IMG submission 193489) | Bovine rumen microbial communities from Lethbridge, Alberta, Canada - RJG_04 | ecosystem: Host-associated > Mammals > Digestive system > Stomach > Rumen | place: Canada: Alberta...
ATAGTATAAATTCATTATTAAAAAATCGCTCTAGTGAGCCAGTCTGGGGGCTGGTCAGGACTTCAAATCCTGGGGAGGTGAAAGCCTCAGGCGTTCAATTCGCCCTCTGGAGCGTTTTTTTTTTAATTTTATTTACATTATATTATTTCATTTTGAAGTATGATTTAAATATTTTTTTCAAATCAAAAGATTTTTTTTCTTGTTTTTTTACTTTTTTTATTTTATTACTTTTAACTTTCTTTATTTTATGATTTTATTTCAATTTAGTTTTAATAAATTTGTTCTTTGATTTATAATTATTTTTTATTTGTTTCTATTCTTTTATTTCCTTTCATTGTTTTTTATACCGAAATTTCTAGAAAAAAAAAATAAAAATCTTTAAAAAAACCTAAAAAACACCAAAATTAAATAAAAAAACAAAAAAAAAACTAAATATCTCAAATTAATTAAAAAACAATAAACATCCCTAAAAAAAAAATCTATATAAATCTCTCAAAAATATAAAATATTATAAAAAAAATGAAAAGAATGAAATCAAAAGGTGGAAAATACAAAGCTGAAATGAAAGCGTTACTAGAGACTAAAAAAACTTTTAGTCTCCAACGTTTAATGCATGATTACAAAGAAATACAAAATCAAACAGTTCCTTTATTTGGAGTATCAGCAGTACCAATAAAAGACACAATGTACGAATGGCATGGAAATATAAAAGCTTCAACCAAAAATGCATATAATGGAGCAGTTCTTCATTTTAAATTTGTTTTCCCAAAAGATTATCCAATTTCTCCTCCTAAAATTTATTTATTAAATCCAGATTTTACTCATCCTAATGTTATGCCTGATAAATCAATTTGTTTAGATATGTTAGTTAAAGAAAAAGAAGATTATAAAGGATGGAAAAGTAGTTATACTATTCTTTCAATTTTACTTCAATTACAAAGTTTCTTTTTTGATGTTGATGTACTTTATGTAAATGAGAAAATGATTAAAGAACAAATTGATAGATGTAATGATTTTAAATGTAATGAATGTGAACATAAAGGAAGTACAAACCCTTATCCTCCATTTATATCTAAAGTTGAAGATAATTCTCTATTTAAATTAACAAAAGAGCAATATAAAAAACTTAAATTTGATGAATTATGTTGTTATATTAGAAAAACCAATTTTAGAGAAGCACCTTTAGGTTTGGGAATTAGTGTTTCTAAAGTTTCTAGAACTGGTGAAATTAAAGGAATTGAACCTTGTTTTGATTTTGTTAGTTTTAAAAGTTATACTAAAGAAAGAATAAGAACTGGTTTAAATGGGAAAAGATTTACACATTGGTTCCCATTATATTTTGGTGAAAATAAAGAAAAATTTTTAAGAGCTCTTACTAGAGCAATTTCAATGGTTTGTAAAGGAAATGCTAAAAGTTTTAGTGAAGATTTAATATTAAAATGTATGCCTAAATTTTTTAATTTTGTTTGTTTGAATATTTTAAGTGAAAAAGTTCATAATTCATCAAGAGCAATTCATATTTTAATTTATTTATATAGGATATTACTTTTATTATCAGAAACATATCCAAATTTAAAAAAAATGTGTAATGAAAATATTGACAAATTTATTAAAGATGAACAAAATAGAATTAAAGATATTACACCTTCTTTAGGAGATTTATTAGTAATGTTATCAATAAGTGATTATAAAATTGAAGATTTATTACCTTCTTATCTTTCAGAACACATGGATAGACAAATTTTTTGGATTTTACAAGAAATTGAAGGATTTGAAAAATTAATTAATTCAAGTGAAATCGATGATATAAGAGCTAAAGTTTGTTTTAAAACTGGAATTGTTTCTGAACATCTTCTTCTTTTTTATTATTTTTTCTTAAAGAAATTAATTTATAAAGATTGTAAAGATTTAGATGAATTTGCTAAAAAATTAGATAGTAATTATGGTAATTTAACAGATGAAGAATGTGATATTCATAGAAAGGAAATTAATAATATATTGAAAATTGATAATTTTAATGATTTTTATAAATATATGAATTTATCACCACCAAATGAAAAAGAATTAAATGAGAAATTAAAAAATGCTTTTCAAAATTCACTTAAAAAAGGATATCATGGAAAAGATGAAGTAAGATTTGTTCCAAAAGAACTTGAACAATCTAAAATTTATTTATCTAAATATCCAGAATTAAGTGAGTTAGAAAAAGATGGTAAATTATTAGATGCAAATGATAATAAATGGAAAGAACTTTGTGAAAAATTTGATATTGTTCAATTGTTTGAATATTCAAAAATAAATGAAGAAATTACTCCTTTGAAAATTATAAGATTCCAAAGAGAAAATTTAGATAATGAATTATTTTTTAAAGTTGATGTTCCTGTTAAGGAAAAAGATTGTGTTAATGAAATTATTACTCAAAAATCATATAAGAAAAAAAATGAAGATGAGGTTATTATTGAAAAAATGAATTTCAGACAATTATATATAAAATTATATTTTGAAGATTATATAAAATTTTTCCCTCATATTTGTAATTTTAAGGAATTATATCAATTAATTGAAAAATTTAAAGATGATCTTATACATTTTACTTTTCATATTGATGTTCTAAGTAATTTAAAAAGTGATTGGAATTATGTAAGAGTTATTATTTCAAAATTAATTAATTTAAAATATTTAGAATTAATTTTCAAGAATAAAGTTGAAATTCAATTATTAAAAAATATGATGAAAGGATTTACAAATGCATTAAAATCAAATGGTTCAATTGAGCATTTAAAAATAAGAATAAACCCTTCATTTTCACCATATTCAACAAAAGATTTAAATATTTTAACAATATTAGATAAATTACCAAATTTAAAAGTATTAGATTTAGAAAATGTAAAATTAGATAAAAATGCTTCATTAAGAATAAGAAATCATTTATATTATTATAGAAAAATTGTGGTTTTAAATGTAAATGGTTGTGGAATTAATGATGATATGGCAAAAGAAATTGCAGATGGAATAATGAAAGCAAAATCATTAGAAAAATTATATATTGCCAATAACAATATGAATAAAGGATTATCAAGCTTTTTATATAATTTAGCTTTTCAACCAAGTATAAAAGTAATTGATATATCAAAAAATAATTCTTGTGATAAAATTGAAACTGCAAATTCTTTATATAAATTACTTAAAATGAGTCAAACAATAGAATATTTAATATGCTCAGATATATCATCATTGAATAATTCATTAAAAGAAGATTTTTTTTCTTCATTAGGTGATAGTAATTCTTTATGTTATCTAGATTTATCATCAAGTGGAAGTTTTAATAATATTAAATTATTAGGTAATGCAATTTCATTTAATGCTCTTAAAAATGGTAGTTTAAAATATGTTGATATTTCCTTTACTTCATTAAATTATTCTTTTTTGATCAATTTAATTCAATCAATTGAAGTTTGTGAAAGTGATCATGTTTCATGGTATGGTTTTCAATTAAATACTAATATTCAAAAAGAATCACATGAATATTATAAAAAGAGTTTCAATTGTAATTTAGAAACATTAATTTTAAAAGGTACAAATTTAAAGACTTTTGAAAATATCAATGACATTAAAAATGTTAATTTTATTAATCATTTCAAAACTTTATTAAATAAAAGTAAAAAATTAGATACTTTAATTTTAGATTTTTGTATAATCAATAAATATTTCTTTGATATTTTAACTAATGCTTTACAAGATGAAAATCAATTAAAATATCTTTCTCTTACTCATAGTAATATTAATGGTGACACTTTAAAATCATTTTTACATGCATTTAAAGACAAAGATAAAAAAGAAATAAATAAAAATTTCCATATTGAAGCACTTAATTTAAGTTGTAATTTACTTGGTTATAGTGGAATTGAAGGATTATGTGAAGTTTTAAAAACAAATAAAACAATTAAATATTTGAATTTATATCATAATTTATTTGATGTAAATGGAGCAAGAAGAATTGGTGAAATTTTAAATGAAAATACAACTTTAGAAAAATTAGATATTGGTTATAATAGAATAAGAAATGAAGGTTTTAATTCAATTTTAGAAGGAATAAAAAAAAATAAAAATATCGGATTAAAATATTTAGGAGTTAAATATAACTTTCTTAAAAATTCTTCACTTGAATCAGTATTAAATGAATTAAATTCAAATACAACAATTCCTTTAGAAGAAATAGAATTTAAAAAAAATCAATTTACAGATGAATTTATAAATAAATTTTTCAAAGAAAAATATAATTCCTATAAAAAAAAAATCAGGTTAGACATTTTTGAAATTTTATATTATTTAATTCCAGAAAGATTAGAAAGAACAGTTTGGATGTCAGTTGGAGATGTAGAAAAGTCAATAATTTATAATGAATTATTAAAAAAAGAAAAAGAAATTATAAAAACAAAAGATAGTCATTTAGGAATTCCTTTATATATAAGAAAAGTTAGAGGAAGAAAAGTTGGTAAAAAAAAGAACCCTACTCCACAAAATGCTTTTGTTGAATTTATTTTACCTAATTCTGTTAATAGAATGTTAAATGTTGCTAGTCTTTCTAATTTTATGATTAATAATAAGAGAGTTAGATGCTTTAAAGGTGGAAGTAAACCTGATTTTATGCTTGTTAAGAAAAGAATTCATTGTTAAAAAAGATTTGAGTTTTATTTTCAGAAAATTTTTTTTGTTTTTATTTAAATGTTTAATTATTAATTGATAAAAAAATAAATTTTTTTGATTATTATTTTAATGTCTTGATTTTTAATTTTTTTTTAATTATTTTTTTTATGTATATAAATATAAATTTAAATAAAAAATAAATAATTCATCCATTAATAAAAAATGTCGATTAATAACAACCATCAAAATAGACAAATTTTATGTTTATTAACTAGAACTTGGTTACGTGATAGTCATGGCTTATATGATTATGAATCAGAACAAATAAAAAAAATGAATTTAGTATTAGGAGACTCAGTTAAAATAACAAGAAAAAAAAATGACCTTCAAACAAATTCTCCAGAAAAAAAATTAGAAAATGATGAAGAATTAATTTTAAATATTAAATATGAAAAATATTCAACTTTCACTATAGAAAATCCAATTCAATTTTTAATGCAACCAACAGAAGAAAATATAACAAATCTCTCAAATAAAATTTGGTATGTATTAAAATCAGAAGATTCAAATTCAACAAATTTACAAACAATAAATAATATAAATGACGATTATCATTTATGTAAGAATGATATTATTAAATTAGGAAGAGTAAAATATGCTTTAAATCACATTCACATACCAGATAAAAAAAATATAATTGATATAGAAACTCCAAAAGATAATTTATCATATAATATAGAAAAAATAAATATTAATTCAGATTCAGTTTTTAATTTTATATATGAAGCTAAAAATAAATTAAATGAAAATGAAGATGAAAATATGTGTAAAATTTGTTATTGTAATGATAATAGTAATGATAATCCTTTAGTTAATTTATGTTCTTGTACAGGAGGAATTAGATTTGCTCATTATTATTGTATTAAAAAATGGATGGAAACAAAATTAATAATTAAAGAAAATGAAAAAAAAACTGTTAAAAGTTATAATATTAAATCATTTAATTGTGAAATTTGTAAAACTCCATATCCATGTAAGATTAAAAATATATAATTTAAATTTTTTTTTAGTTCGATTTAAAATTGAAGGAAAAAAACAAATTTTTAATTTAATTGATATTGAAAAACCAAAAGGTGATTATATAATGTTTGAATCATTAAATCAAGTTAAAGAAAATTGTAATATTAAATCAATTCATGTTATTGAATTAAATGATGATATTATTAAAATTGGAAGAGGACATGAAAGTGATGTTAGAATTAATGATATTAGTGTTTCTAGAGTTCATGCTTTATTACATTATGATAAAAATTCTGGAAGATTGTTAATTAGAAATTTAAAAAGTAAATTTGGTACTCTTATTCTTTTAAAAAGACCTTTGGTTATTAAAAATAAAAAAATTGATTTACAAGTTGGAAGAACTTTTATTGAAGCTAATTTATTTAGTATGAAAGAATTTGAAATGTTAAAAAAGGAAAAAAATAAAAAAATTGAAAGAGAATTATCAAAAAGTTTACAAATTAAACAATCAATTGAAAGGGAAAATAATATTAATGAAAAAAATTTAAATAATAAAAATAAGAGAAGAAGAGATAAATAATTTTTTAATATAATATTTGTTTTTTTATAAAAAACTTTTTTTTCAATTTTTTAAGTTTATTAAATAAAAATGAAAACTGTAATAACAAATGAAAAAAATTTAAATTCAATATTAAAAATAACAAATAAAGTAATTCAAAATACAAAAAATTTTCATAAATATTATATAGAACAAAACGACAATTTTTTTTCAAATCAACTTCCATTATTAACAACACCAAATTTAACACAACGTTCAAATATATTAATAAAAAAACCAAATAAAGAAGATTATAAAAAAATTAGAAGAGAACATATAAGATCAAATCAAATACCAAAATTATGTCCTTTATATAATGAAAAAGGAGATTTAATATCATTAATAGCAACATCATCAAAAATAAGTATAAAAAATTTAAATTTATCAAGAAGAAATATGAATGAAAGTTTAGCAAATATTCCTTTTATTGTTACTCAAAGATATCATACAATTGGAAATATTGGAAATGCATTTAATCAATTTCAAAAAGATATTTTTTTCAATAAGAAATATTATAATTTAAAATATAATGAAGAAGAAATTTTTTGTGATAAAGAAAAAATTAATAAAATTATACATGATAGAATTGAGAAGTTAAAAAATGAAAAAAATATTGATGAAACTAATTCTTATGATGAAAATTATGTTTTTTGGAAAAATAAAAAAAAAATGAATTTAAATATTAAATCATTATCAATAATTTTTGAAGATATTGTAGATGATGGAAAACCAAAAAAAAAAGAAATAATGTTACCTTTTAATTTATTACCTATTTTCTATATAAATGGAGATGAAATATTTAAAAAAATATTAACAAATGTTATTTCTTTTGATGAAAATTTTGAAAAAATTGAATTAAATGAAGAAGGACTTTATATATTTTTAAGAAATAATGATTCATATTTAAATGAAACAGAAAATAATATAATTAGTGAAATTGAATCTTTTGAAATAGCATCAAAAAATAATGAAAATGATAATCAAAAAAAATCAGAAAATGAAATTTATATAACTGAAGGACCACAAATTCAATCTCCTACATCTAAATTAGATGAAGAAGATGAACAATATAATAAAAAAACTTATGATATTTATCCTAAAAATAAAAAAATATCTAATTTTTTATATTATAATATATATCAATTTATTTGGTCAACACCAAAAAAATTATATAAAATAACAATTCATCTTCCTTTAATTACGTTTTCAATACCATCTAATTCAATTAGAGTTCAACAATATATTGATTATGAATTATTATTTTATTTAATGGAAAATAAATTTTTAAATTGGGATTTTTATATAATCAAATATTTATCTAGTTTTAAAAGATTTAGAAATTTAATAGAAAATTTAGCATCTCATTCAATTGTAAATTATATTCAAATATTTCTTAGAAATCCAAAATTAAAAATGTCGAATATTAATAATTTAGAATTAATTAATATAAATACAGATAAAGAATTAATCAATTCAATTTTAGTTTTTAAACCAATTTATGCTTATGTAACTATTATTAATGATAATAATAAGAAAATGGATAAATATATTATTCATTTTAATTTTTCTCAAATGGTAAAATTTATTCAAATTAAAAAGTATTTAAATAGAGTTTTATTCTTTATTAAATTTTTAGATATATTTTATGAAGATAATATAGTTTCTTATAATTATGAAGAATTAGATGATTTCGATCTTGAAAATTGGGTTAATGATGTTCAAAAATTTAATTTAGGAGGATATTTCAATTTAAATGAAGAAAATAATGAAAAAAAAGAATTTGAATTTTTAGGTAATAAACCAAACATAAAAATAAAAATTGAATTAAATGAACCAAAAATACTTTTAAGACAATTTGACTATGGAAGAGAGGAAAAAAAATGTTATAATGTTAATAATGATATTCAAATTGAATTAATAAAAGAAGATAATTTTATAAAGTGGTCAAATATTTTTCCAAAAGGAATTTCAAAAGATAATGAAATTATTTCAGAAATTGTAAATCTTCCAGTTTTAAAAAAGAAAATAAAAAGTAAACAAAGTGTTGATTCAAATTCTCAAAGATACTCTAGTATATATAGGAGTTTATCTAAAAAAAAAGATGATAGTGAAAAATTAAAATCAAAAGAACTTCTTCAAATTAATAATGTTAAAAATGCCATTAATAATATTACTGAAGAAAAATAAAAAAAGTTTATAAAATATAAAATAAGAATATCAAAATATGAAATAAGAAATATGAATTAAAATATATTAAATTAATTTAATATATATTTTTTTGAGAAAAAAAAATTAATTATTTAAAAATTAATAATTAAATGAATTTTATTTTTCTTATTTTTAAATTTTATTTTTAAAAATTTATGAATAGAAATTATATAGGAAAATATGAATCAAAATTTATATTTCTAATAGAAGAAAAAGACAATACAAAAATAATTGACAATGAAAACAATATAATAACAACAATATTCCATAAAGAAATATCCTCCCAATATAATTTATCTTTAATAGCATATTGCTACACATTAAACAGAATCTACTTTATTTTCTTAGCAAAAACCGAAGATAAAGAAATAAAAAACATATATTCAGGTTTATATGATTTAAAAGAAAAAGAATATTTCCCAATATCCCTTCCAGAATTAAACATAACAGAAATAATAGATTCAATTCCAATTAAAGATCATACAACAATATTTGAACAAAATAAAATAATGTTTTTTGGTGGTTTTAACATAAAAGATAAATCAAAAATACAAAAAGGTTGTATAATTTTTGATATTTCAATATATAAATTTGAAAAAATAAAATTTTCAGAATTTACTCTTATTCCTAGATTTAAATGTGGTTCAACTTCACAAAATGGTATTTTATATATTATTGGTGGTTATACTTCATTAGAACAAAAAAATGAAAATATTACAGAATTAGTTCAATTTGCTAAATTTTATGAAGGGAAACTTCATAAATTTAATGTTGCAAAAATTGAGAAAGAATCTCCAAAAGAAATGATTAATAATTCTGTTTTTATTGTTGATGATAGATATGTTGTCTCTTTTTCTGGATTTAATTATTGTAAATTGTGGATTATGGATACTAAAGATAATTCTGGGAAAAATTATGATTTGAGGAATTATGGTATTGATGGGAAAAATGATGAGAATAATTTTTATGAATGTATTCAATGTGATATTAAAGATGAAAAAAATATTAATTTAATAATTGCTAATTTAGTTAATTCTAAAATTAATATTATTAATAAGGATATACCATATTAAATATATAATATAGATAATATTATTATAATTTATAATTAAAGTATTATTTAATTTTTTTTCCTTTTCATTTTTTTTCAAATAATAGGATAATATATATCACAAATTTCTTTTTTAAATAAAATTACCTTATTCCAAAAATCATTTCTTCCAATAGTAAAATCTTCTTTATCAAATCTTTCTAACATTTTCTTTATAATAATACACTTTCCAAAAACCCCCTCTCTCATTCCTAAATCATTTACATCAATCCCACTAATAATCATAAAAGAAAAAATATCAGCTCTATCATTTACTAAACTAATTTTACTATATTCACTTACAAAACATTTATTAGAATTATAATCATTATCCAATAAATCATTTTCATTCCAAGTTTCTTTATTTCCATAATAAAATCCTTTAGGATTAAAATATTCCCAATTTGAATCATAATTATCAAATTTACCATTATAAACAAAATAAAAATAATGAAAAATTTGATTATGAATAATATTTCTAATATATTTTAATTTCCTTTCCTTTCCAGAAAAAACCATACCTCTAATTTCATAATCATAATCTGGTACAGCTGCTCTATATTCTTCTGTATTTAATGTACTTAAAGTTATTGAATTACATAAAATAATTTGTTTTACTTTTAATTTATCAAAAAAATTTTTTGAATATAATGATAATTCTAAAATTAATAATGGTAAATAGTAATTTATATCATTTTCTGTTATTGGTTCTAATTTATACCACCATGTTTTATGATCTATTAATTTTGGTGATGTTATTATTGTTAATTCTAATCCTAGTTTAAATAAAATTGTTTTTATTGCATGATTTATATCTGGAGATAATTTTGGCATTGGAGTTGTTGTGTATATGTCTCTTTTTGAGAGGTTTGTTAGGAATTCGAGAAAAGAAAATTTTTGATATGTAAATGGGGAAGTTTCTTTATATTGATTTGTATACATTTTAGTTCTTTTTTTTAATTTAAATAATTTTTTATTTTTTGATAATATATTTTTTTTTGATTATATTTTTTTCTATTTTTTAGTAGGAGAAAAAAATGGTTTTGAAATTATTATTTGTATTAATTATATTAATAATTAATTCATTTCAAAATGAAATAAATGATGAATATAAAAATCAAATAAAAATATTTGAATCATTAATAAATAAATATTTATCAAATCCAGAAATGAACAAAGCATATTTATCACATAAACAATATATAAACTTTACAAAAGAAATATCAAAAGATTTCCCAGACATAATAAATACATCATCAATAGGAGAAACATATTTAAAAAATCAAATGCCTTTAATTTCCTTTAAATCAAATACAAAAAGTAAAAAATCAGGAATATTATTTACCGGAATGCATCATGCAAGAGAGCCAGTAGCAATGATGATGAATATATATATAATATTATATTTAATTTCTCTTCCAATAAATTTTAGAACAAATTTCTTAAATAATATAAATATATATTTTATTCCAATAATAAATATTGATGGTTACATATATAATTCAGAACAATATGAAAAATATCATAATTTAAAAATTTGTGAAGTTAGAAAAAATAGAAAACCACATAATAATATAAAATGTAATAATGATTCATTAGGAATTGATTTAAATAGAAATTATGATTTTTATTTTGGTATTGATAATATAGGCTCATCTGATAATCCATGTGAAGAAGATTATAGAGGAGAAAAACCTTTTTCAGAACCAGAGACTGAAAATATTAAAAATTTTATAGAAAATAATAATGAAGTTAAAATTGTAATTAATTATCATACTTTTGGAAATTTAGTAATAACACCTTTTAATTATTTAAAATCAAATGATAATATAAATAAATTAAAAGAAAATTATTTTGAATTTTATAAAATTTATAATGAATTTAATAATGAAGCAAATTATCCAAAAGGTTATATTTTTGGAAATGGGGATAAGGCTATTAATTATACTACTAATGGTGATGCTACTGATTGGTTTTTTGGTAAAATGAATAAATTATCTTTTAGTCCTGAATTGGGAAATGGAAAAAGAAATAGTGAAAATTTTTTTCCTAATAAAAATGTTACTTTTGATATTTGTCAAAAAAATTTAGAAAGTGCTTTATATACTATTCAAAAAAGTAATTTTTTTTTAAAAGGATTCTTTATTCATGGATTTTATGTTTATTGTAATTTTAATAAAAGGATTTTTAAAGAGAAAATTTTATGTAATGATGAGCAAGTTTTATTATATTTTATTATTAATTTGGAAAATAGAGGTTTTGGGGATTATGATAATAAAAATTTAATTAATTTGAAATTAAATATTACTAATAATAAAATAAGGGAAGTTTATTCTATATGTTCTTTTAATTCAAATAGTGAAAAACAGTGTAATGAAAATTCAACTTTTCTTATATTTAAATTAAATGAAAATATTCAAAGTTTGAAGAATAAATCATTGAAATTTGAATTAATTATTAATAGAAAAGAATTTATGGAAATTATTAATAATTCAAGTGAAATTCAATTATTTAAAATAACTAATAATAATTCTTTTTATTCTGAAATAATGATTGATAACTCAATAAAGCAATTTATATGGTTATTTGATTCACCAAAAATTAATATTTATAATTTAAATTTTTCAGAAACTACAATAGAAAATATTTATGAAAAAGAAATAAATAAAGAATTCAATTTGAAATATCTTTTACTATTAATTAATATATTTTTTTTTATCATAATATGTTATATAAAAAGAAAAATAGTAAAAGAGAAAATTAAAAATTGTATATTCTATATAATAAATCATATTTATGAAAAAAAAATTAATGAATTTCCACAAATTGAAATACCAATTCCTCAAAATGACATATCAGAAACTTCAGAAATAAATCAAAAAGATGATAATATAATTAATACATTATAATTTTTTTAAAAAAGTAATATATTATATTAAATTATTAAACATTATATATATTTTTAACCAATTTGAAAGTAATAATTGAATCTATACAAAAATTTGAATAAGATAAATATTAAATTTTAATTTTTATAAAATTAGCAATAGAAGAACTAAAATTTAAATCTGGATATGGAGAATTATTTAAATTTTCATTATTATAATATCTTAAATTATAAGTTTTTAACATTGGTGATTGTGATCTTTTTATTTCATTTTTATTATTTATTAATAATTGTTTTTCTTTTGAAGTACTCAATGGTCTTTTAATTATATTATTTTCATTATTTTTTTTATTAATATCTTTAACTTTCTCAAATCGAGGAGAAATTAAATTTATATTTTGATTATTATTATTTATTTTAATTGGAACATTATTTGATTTTTTTATTCTAAAATAAAAGTTATCTTGACTTTTATTAAAATGATTTTTTTGAATTTTTTGGGAATCATTATATGGACTAAAACAAGGTAATTTTATATTATTTATTTTATTATTAAATATATTATTACAACTATTACTTAATATATTTTTTTGCATTGAATGAATTTTATTATTATTTTTTTTTTTTTCTAAATATAAATCTATTTTTTTAGGTAAATTTAAAAATGATAGTTTATTTTGAATTATCAAATTATTCTTTTGAAAACTTAAATTAGATTTTTTTGGAGAAATTTTTAAAAAAAAATTTTTTTTATTTTGTTGATTAATTCTTTTATATTTTACATCATTTAAATATGACGAATTCACTAATATATTATTAATATTATTATTTTCTTCTTTTTTCTTAAATAAATAATACAAATGATCATGTTTTGTATTATTTAATTTATGATTTTGAATATTTTTATTTTTAAAAATTTTTAAACAACTCTTTTGTGGGTTCATTAAGATATGATTTTTAATATCTTCAATGTTTGTTTTTAAAAATAAATCATCTTCTTTATTTATTATATTTTCTTTATTATCTACATCTAAAAATTTAATTTTTTGTGGGATACTTTTATTTAATTTTTTATTATTAAATATTTTAAAACTTCTTTTCTTATAAATAATACTATTAATATAAGTATTTCTCATAATAAATTCTTCATAATCAATTTTATTATTTTCAATATCCCAATTTAAAGATTTTTTAATTTTAGATGATGCATTAATTTTATTTTCAAAATCATTTAATTGCCTAATAAAAAATGAAGGAATACATACATTAATTTTTTTACTTTTAATATATTCAATACATTTATTAACACTCCAATTATATAATTTAATTAAATAAATTATTGCAACAATACAAGCTCGATTTTGACATTTAATTGAAAATACTAATAAACCTTCTCCATATTTTTCATTTTTTTCTATAAATTTAAAAATATTAATATAATTTTCATCATTTAAATTAAATAATTCTTGATTTGAATTTTCTAACCAATTTAAAGTTAAATATGTAATTCCATTTTTTTCAAATTCATTTAAATTTTTATTATTTGTTGCATTGATAATATGAGTTATTTTATATTCTTCTATTATTTCTATATTTGTTCCTGCTGATATATCACCAATAAAAAATCCTTCTCTTATTTTTACTATTGTAATTACATCAATTGGTTTTTCCATTTTTAAAAATTTATTATTATTTATAAATAGTATTCAATAAAATATTATAAAAATATATTTACAATTGTAAATTAAATTATATTTTAAAATAATTATATATTAAAAATATATTTTATAGAATATATAAAATCATTATCAAAATAAGTATTTCTAATAAAAAAATGTAAATAAAATTCCAAAAAAAAACCTACTCATCTAAATTAAACCTATCACCAATATTATTAACCTCACTAATTTCAGTTGAACTAGTAACAAACTCCTTTTTCTTAAACTGTTGTAAAACAGGAACAATTTCCTTAAATCCTTTATAAATATCATTTCTATTCTTAGCTCCAGTCAAAACAATTTTCCCACTGACAAAAACAAGTAAAACAATTTTAGGATTAACCATATGAAAAATTAACCCAGGAAACATTTCAGGTTCATAAGAGCAAAATTTTAAATATTTAGAAGCTAAACCTTCTAATCTAATAGGAAATTTAACATCACAACTTGCAACAATATTTTGAATTTTAAACTTAGAAAATTTAACAGGATAACCTAATTTCATAATAATTTTAGCATATTGTCTAGAAGCAATACGAGAATCTTCTTCACTTCTTGCACCTGTACAAACCATTTTACCACTTGCAAATATTAATGCTGTTGTTTTTGGTTGCTTTATTCTCATTATTACTGCTGCGAAACGTTTTGGATTGTATTCTGCATTACGAGCTCTTAATGCTATTTCACGTAAGTGAAGTGAACATTCTAAGTCACAGGTACTTACTATATTTTGAAGTTTTGGATAGTTTTTTTGAAGATCTATTATATTTTCAGGTAAGGGAATTGATGGAAAGAGTGTTTCGTCTTTTGGAAGGGATGACATTTTTTTTTTTAGTTTTTTGGTTTAAATTAAAATAATGATTAAAAAATATATATATATATTATATAAAATTAGAAAATAAAAAAAATTTTTTTTTAAAATTATTCACCCCGAAATTTTTAATATCATATAATTATAAAGATTCCTAAAAATTTTCAATTGATTCATAATTATATTCTAAATTTTAAAAACATAATATCTTTAATTTTATTTTATACAAATTGTTTAATTATAAGCAATCTAAATTTTTTCTTTTCAATATATTAAATACTATATTATATAATAGGTACTTTTCTTCAGAAAAAATAAATTAATATATTAAAAAGGAAATAATAATTTTTTTAATAAATTATTTTATTAGAAAACCATCATTAAATTTAAAACTTATTATTCTTTAAATAATATTTTTAATTTAAAAATAAGAAATATCCAAAAAAAAATTATATAAAAGGAATATAAATAATATAATTAAAATATAAATAAAAACAATATACAAATTTAATAATTTAAGTATTTATATTGAATAAATTACTAATTTTGGATAACAAATTATTATTTTAACTTAAAATAACAATAAATCATAATAAAACAAGAAAATGAATTTTATAAAATTTGTTTAAAAAAATAAATATATAAGTTTAATTATTTTTAATTTCTTCCATCTTTATTAAACGATGACTAAAATGTCTATCATCATCATCTTTATTAAAATCTTTAACAAATTTTTTAATATTTAAATTATATATATTATTATTTAAAGTAATCATAGAATCTTCTAAAATTGTAAAACAATTACTTCTTTTAATATGATGGTTTTCTTTTTTTTATTATATTTTCTGAAAATAATTTTTCACCATTTCTTTTTTTCCCAATTAATTTTTGTGATTCTAATTTAATTAATAGGATATGAATATTTTGTAAATTTTCATTTACATTATCTAATTTATTTATTTTATTATTTGGAGTTTTTTCATATATTTCATTAATATTATTGGATTTGAAAATTATAATATCTTTTTTTTTTTTTTCCATAAATGGTTTTATAATATTTTCTTTTTTTTCAAAATTATCATTTTTATTCTTCTTTTTTGATTTATCTACTAAATAAAGAACATTACTTGGTTCTTCAAAGTATGATTCTCCTGAAATAATTAATGCTAAATCATTATCTTTTATATCTGATTTTATTATATTAATATTATTATCTATTTTTGCCAAAATCAAATGTTTATTATTTTGTGAATTTTCATTAATATATTCTCTTATACAATTATTATAATTATAATTTATATTTTTCATTGAAATAAATCTTGGATTTAATTTAAAAAAATCATTATAATGTGGTAAATCAATTTTATTTTTATCATTTATTGAAAATATATCATATTTAATTATTTCATTTTGGTCATTTTCATTTAAAAATTCTCTTTTTATAAGATCATAGATCAATAATTCATAATTCCTTTCTTTACATTCATTCTTCATTATTTTATATTCACTTTTTTTACTTTTATCATTTAAATATTTTTGAAAACATGATTTTGAAGTTATTATTCCAAATGTAAAATTTTTAATTTTTCCAAGTGTTTTTAATTGATTTTGAATATTTAAACAATGTATTTTAATACTTTCTAAATTTAATTTTAAAAAATCTTCTTTAGATTTATTTTTAGAAACTTGATATAATTTCATATTTAAATTATTGTCTTTATTTATTAAAATTCCGAAATCAAAAATCTCTCCAGTCATACTTTCTTGTGTAAATATAATATTTTTATTTTTATATTTTTCGAAATCAAAATCTTCATTAATTGTCAATCCAAATAAAGATTTAACTTTTATTCTTTCAATATTTTTCCAATTTTTATCTTTAATGATTCTTTCTGTTAGAATATCTAAAATTATTAAAGCTTCAAATAATTCTCCATCATTAATCTTTAAAACTTCTTTCAAATTATTTTCTGATTGAATAAAATTTAAAGTATAATTTTCATAATATTTTAAAAATTCTTCTTCTATCTTTTTATTTTTAAATTTAATTCCTTTAATTACTACTTTTTTAACTTCTTTATTTTCACAAATTAAATTAATAAATTTCATATATTTCTGAAGAAATGATAAGTCATTTATATTATTAATAAGTATATCATTCTTGAAATTAATATATATATTAAAATTAAATAATTTAATTAGTTCACAGAATTTTTGTAAATCTTTTGAATCAGAAAAAAAATTTTTAATTTGAATTTCTAAATCTTGATTTACTTCTTTATTATTTGAATTTGTTGACATAATTATTCTAATATATTTTTCATTATATATTTCAAAAAATTTTTCCATAGTATATTCTTTTTCAATATTACAAAGTAATATTATATTATAATTTATATAGCATTCTAATTCATTTCTAATTTGATCAATTATTTTATAATCATTTTTATCATTTATATTATTTAACAATATAAAGATTGTATTCTTATAATTTTTTATATTAATTTTAATAATCATTTCTAATAAATGAGGAATATTAGAAAAATTTATTATCTTTTCTATTTTTTGAAAATTTTCTTTATATTTATCATAATCTTTTTTTAAAAAAACTTTTACAAACCAATATGCAACATACTTTATTAAATCTTCTCTTTTACTATTTTTTTTTATATAATTAAAATCCAAATAAAAATACCTATATCCATATTTATAATAATAACTATTTAACTCATCTATTATTTTATAAGGATTTAAATTATTTTCATTTACAAAAATATAATTGAATTGTTCATTATAATAATTAAATAATATTGAATTTAAAAATTTAAAATCACCTATTTTATAATTTTCTATATTAAGATAATTTTTATATTTGCTGTAATTTAGTATTAATTTACAAGTTGAATATAATTTGATATCTTTAATAATTTCATCCAAATTTATTTCATATTCTAAATCATCAAATTCATTTACTCCAAAGTCAATTGCATTATTAAAATCTTCTTCATTTTTAATAGTTATTTGTTCAATATTATCATCTTTATTATTTTTATATACTGCATAAGGTTTTATACATTTTTTTATTTTATATAATAAATATAAACCATAATATGAATTACATATCCATTCTTCTTTATCATTTTTAATTTTTATTTTCATTAAATAATCTATTTGCAAAACATCAATTTTTTTAATTTGTAAAAAAACGTCAATATTATTATTTAAAACTAAAGAAAAATTACTATCTACAAATTTATAATTTGTTTTAATATAATTTTTAATATAATTCCTATATATTTTTTTTTTTGATTTTTTTAAAAAATGAAAAGAAAAGGGATTAGAAATATTATCATTATCACTCTCTTCTTCATCTTCATCATTTTGTTGCTCATTAATATTTAATTTTTTATTGTTAATATTAGTAGTGTCAAAATTTTCTAAATTACTTTTTTCAAAAATTTCAAAATTATATTTTTCAAAATCCTTGATATCACTAAAACTATCATTGAAATTATTTTCACAATCATTTTCTAATTCTTTTTTCATATCTATATCATCAATTAATATCTTAAATAATTCATTAAAAATTTCATTTCTTTTTCCCCAGTAATATTTCCTAAAATAAGCTAATTCACTAGTTAAAGAGAGAAGAGAAATACCTGATTTAATTGATTCTTGTTTATTCATTATTAATGATAATATTTATTATTAATTTTTGATAATAAAATTAAAATATTTATTATTTAAGTGAACATACTCATTTAATATATGTTAGATTTTAAACAATTAATAAATAAAAGATTATTGAAAGAACTAAATCTATAAATATTAAATTGATTTAATTTTGTTTATATTGATAATATTCATGAAAATAGTAATTTTTCTGGATCTAAATTATCTAAAAATAATTAATATGAAATCATAATTCATATATTTGGACAATTTTTAAAAAATATAATAATTGTATAATATCAAATAATTTATCATTTATCAAAAATTATTTTTTGAAATTTTAAAAAATATAAATTATTTTATTTTAAAGAATATAAAATATATTTTTAATTTTTAAAATAAAAAATGAATATAACAGCACCAATTTATACAAAATTCTTCCATTTATTTAAAAATGATTTTGTATCATCATTTGATTTAATAAAAATTAAACATTTAACATTTTTTATTCGTATAATGGTAGAAATAATTGATATTGCTTATTCAAAAACTCAAAATGAAAAAGATAAATTATCATCTACTTCATAAAGAATTTCAAATGAAACTGTTGCTAATAATTTAATAATGGTTATGACTTTTTTTTGTAATAATGAAGTTTTAAATAATTTTATTTTAAGAATAGAAAAACAATGTTCCGAAAATTATTTCATTGCTTTTGAAATAAAAAAATAACAATATTCTTCTAAATTTTATTTGAAGGAAATAATTTAGCAATGAAAAATATTTATTTGAATTTATCAGAAGTATAACTAAATCACCTCTTTTTTCTAATTTTATATCAACATATCTCAATAACAGAAAAATATAAGTTCAGATGAAGTAAAATAAATACAGGAATATTTAAGTAGAAAAGATGCATTTAAAAAAGGAAAAAAATTAAATTTAAATATATTAAATAAAGATAAAAATAATAAATTAGATAATGAAATTTCATATAGTAAAATTGGAGTTGGGAAAAAAAGATTAAGTATTGCAAGTAAAATTGATAGCTTTGACGAACAAAGACAAATTAATTCTCGTTTATTAAATTTTTTTAATATAGTAATAATATGAAATTATGACTTTTGATTTTTAATAAAGAAATAATTAAAAATTTACCTCCTTTATTTAAAAATAATAAAGAAAAAATATAAAGGCTGTATTGAAAAGTTTGGTGGTTATAAAGATTTAATGATTGAAATGATTCAAGGACATGAATTTGTTGAAAATATTTTTTCAAAAAGTGAAATAAAAGAATTACAAGATGAAGGATCTTCATTTAATCATTTATGTTGTTCAATATCAGTTTATAATAAAGATGATTCTTTAGTTTATGATTTATTTACTAAAGGAATTAAATTAGATTATTTACAAATTATATAAAATATCATTTTTCAAGATTATTTATTTGATTTAAATAAACATTTCCTTTTTGAATATATGGATATTAATAGAATGCAAATTTTAGTAGTATTTTTTATCATTTATAGAAAATACTATTTTAGATATGGCAGAAAGTAATAAATTCGATAAATTAAATATAATAAAAAAAATTGGATTAACTAACTAAAAATATCATAGAAAAGCAGAAATGAAAAATAATCCATATTGAAAAATGGCATATCAATTATTTTTAATATTAATTAATTTAAAAGAAAGATATCAATTAATTGAATTAAATGATTTTTTTCATTAAAAAATAAAAATTGTAAAGAAGTAGAAAAAGTAAAAAATACATTTCAAGAAAGTAAAATAAATAATAATAATTTTGATACATGAGAAAAAAATGGTATTTTATGCTATTTTATGGTAATTATTTTAAAATTAATTTTTAAAAATAATTTTTTTAATATTTTTAATTTTTGATTAAATATCATAAATATTAATAGTTTTTAGTTACTTCCTAATTCTTTAAAATCTCTTTCTAAAATTGTCACTCCACTTTTACCTTCTAAATTAGTAATAAATGAATTAATCAAAGAAAATTGAAGGTAATGGAAAACAAACCAAGCAATAATAGCAAATGCAAAGAAATAAATATGATATTGAAGATAAGATTGAACAACAAAAACAATAAAAGCAATAATATAACAAGCTGCAGTAACTACAAAACCTAAAATAAAAAATCTAGTTGCACTTCTAAATCTAATAATAGTATTATTAGTATAAGTTAAATAATATTTAAATGAGAGTAAACATAGTAAAATTTCAACAACTGAAAATCCAAGTGCAATATACCCTGCAGTATTACCTACAAAATACATCATTATTATTAATAAAAAGTTCGAAATTATACTAATTAAATAAGAAATTAATATTGTAACTGATAAATTTAAGCAACCTGGATTTTTTCTTCTTATGGAATCCATAATTAAATATATTATTTATTGAATATTATCATTATTTATATTTTTATTTAATTAAATATATTATATTCTATATTATTAATAAACTTTATATGTTTTTATTATTTGAAAAATTTTATTTACTTTGATCTAAATAAAATTGCTCTATAATCTTTTTTAATTTTTATTTTTTATTTTTTTTCAAAGAATACTTCTTTTTAATTGAACTATCTTCAGATTTATGAATACTATCATATTGTTCTTTTTTAGAATCAATATCTCTAGAACTTTCACTTTTCATATTAGAAGAATTATCACTTTTCTTTTCAGATTCTTCTTCAGATTCATTTTCTTCATTTTTATCATCATTTTTATCATAATTTTTATCACTATCATAATCAATTTCTTGAGCTTTTCCATCAAGTTTTCCATTATTAAAAAAAACCTTAAATTTCTTTTTTTGCATAATTAAAATTCCATGACCATGTGGTTTCCCATTTTTAAAAGGGCCATCAAATATTTTTCCATTTGACCATGTAAAAACTCCATTACCTTCTTTAATATTATTAAAATAATCTCCTTCATATTTTCCTCCATCAGGCCATTTATAAATTCCCTTTCCATGCATTTTTCCATTTAAAAAAGTACCTTTATATGTTTCTTTATTTGACCATTCATAAAATCCTTTTCCAGTTATATTATTATCTTTAAAATCACCTTCATAGGTATCTTTTAATATTTTATAATATAATTTTCCTTTACCATTTTTTTTATTATTTTTAAATTCTCCTTCATATACATTTTCTAATGTTTCTTCTTTTCCTTTTCCATCTTTTATACCATCGATAAAATCACCATTATATATTATTCCTTTTATTGTTCTTTTTATTCCTTTACCTTCTAATTTTTTATTTTTAAAATACCCTTCATAATAATTTCCTTCTTCATCTATATATTTACCATTTCCTGTAAACCTATTATTTTCAAATGTACCATCTAATTTACAACCTTGTTTATTTATTAGTATTCCACGGCCGTTTAATTCGTTATTTATGTTTACTTCACCTACATAAAATGAGTCTATATCTTCATATTTTAATATTAATAATTTTGTATATAAGTGATTTTCTTTTTCTTTTTTGGAAATATAATTTTTTATTGGTAAAGTATTAGTTATTAAACTTTTATATGATTCTTCATTGAATTTTATTCCTAATTGATTTTCCATATTCATTAAATTTGGTGTATGATATAAATTATATAAATCTTTTAATTTATTCATTGTTTCTTCTTCTAATGTTATTTTTTCTAAAGGAAAAATATTTTTTCTATATTGATATCCTCTATAAAATGATTGTATTTTAATTATTAAATTCTTATGTGATTCATAATCAATTATTTTTGAATTATTTGATTTTAATATTTTTTTTTGTACTTTTAAATGTGAAGTAATTCCATTATCAACATTATTATTACTTGAAAAATCTTCACCTATCGAATTTGTTTGTATATTTTTAAATGTTATATATGATTTTAAATCACGAATACTCTCTTCCTTTTTAATTCCATGTTTATTTTCTGATGAAGTTCCTCCATTTTCATTGTTATCAAATTTTAATTCATTATTCTCATTTGATTTACAACAATTCTTACATTTATTCATACTTAATCCCATATTTTTTTAAATTTTTATTCATTATCAAAAAAATAAAAATTTTAAATAAATAACAAATAACAATTTTTTTGATTTTTATTTAATTATATATTTATATTTTTGATATACATTTTATAATTATAATTAAAAAAATAAAATTTTAAATAAAAAAAATATATATAAAAAGCAAATCAAAAAAAATTTTTTTCATATCATAAAAAATATTATAATAATACATAAAAGAATAAAATTTCAAAAAAAAAAAATGTTTATCAAAAATTTTGATTTCTTATCCCCAGAAATAACATTATTCCACTTACAAAAAGATCAACATTCATCATTATTTTCAGGAATAGTATCCCTTCTCTTAATTATATTTGGTGGAATTTTAGCAGTAATTTTCTCATTAGATTTAATAGAGAGAAAAAATCCAACAGCCTATTATTCAAAAACATGGGAAAAAGACATAGGAAAATTTCCTTTAAATGATAATACATTTTTACACTTTATTACAGTTTACAGTGATAGATTTCCATATGATGATGAATATGATTCTACTTTAATGAATTTTTTTGGTTTTATGAATTTTAATAAAACTATTTTTTTAACTAAAGATATTGATAATTATCCTCATTGGATTTATTCACCTTGTGAAGAAAATTATTTAAATTCAATTCAAGAATTTAAAGATTTTGTAGATTATAATTTTACTAGACTTTGTATTAGTTATTATTATGATAATATTACTAAAAATTATACTCATTTTACAGATAAAAATTTTATTTGGCCTGATGTTCAACATGGACTTGAAAATGAAAATGCTACTTTTTATTCTATTATGATGGGTAATTGTTTTGAAAATGAAAATGTAAATGTTAGTGATTGTTATAATGGTAATGTTAAATATCAAGGTATGCAAAATATTATTTTGAATTTTACTTATTATGAACCTTCTGTTGAATTAAGTAATTATAGAAAACCAATTAAAAATCGATTAAAGACACTTTCTTTTTCTTTAACTAAAAGCTTTATTTTTAATGTAAATATAACAATGACACCTATTAAAATTTATAGTAATGATGGTATTGTTTTTGATTCAGAAAAGATTTATACTGGACAAAAATATCTTTCTAAAAAGTCAGGTTATACATATGAGACCAATTTAAATTTATATGGTGGAATTTCTATTAAACTTGAAAATGATGAAGAAATATATTTTAGAAATTATAAAAAATTACAAGATATTGCAGGAGGAGTTGATGGTTTTACTGAAATTTTAGTATTATTATTTAAATTTATAAATTTATTTATTTATCATGATTATCAAGTTGTTTATGATTTTAATAAAATTATTGAAGGTAGAATTACAAAATTTAATAAGAAATATTCTACTAATCAAAATAAAATATGTGATTCATTTGATATTGATAATAAAAAAAATTCTACTAAAGTTTGTAATAAAAAAGTTAATAATAATCAAGAAAATCAATGTAAAAATATCCCTAGTTTAGTTTTTAATAATTATATTACTAGTAATATAAATGTTAGTAATTTAAAGAATAATAATAATGTTAATGAATCAATACAAAAATTTAAAACTCAGGGAACTGTTTATGAGAAATTAACTAGAAGTTATAAAAATATAAAATGGTTAGATTTTTTTATTCATAGAAATGTATGTGGGAAAACTTTAAGTTATATTGATACTATTATTCAAAAAAGAAGTAGATTATTAAGTGAGGAAAAGTTATTTAAAATGGATATGACTATTAAATATTTATGTGAAAATTATGAAAATGAGAAAAATAATAATGTTGGTATGTTTACATTAAAAAAGATTAATTCAGTAATAAATAAAAAAATGTAATATGATTATTAATATCATTTATTTTTATTATTTTTAAGATTTAAAACTTTTTGAAATTGAAAATCTTTTTAACTTTATTTATCCATAACTTTATTTATACAATTATTAGTTTTCTACCAATAAATAGATAAAATATTTATAATTTTTATTATTAGTTAACAATATTTTCTACTCATCAATCAATTAAATTTATTATTTTTATTTGTATTTAAATTTAAAAAATATTTCATTTTTAATTATTATGTCATATGTAAATGATATTATTGAAAATGTTTATTATTATAATAACAATAATAATACAGTTTATAATGGATTTAATTCTGAGTCAGAAATACTTTCTAAATTAATAATAGATAAAATAATAAGTTTAGTTATTAATGAAGTTTTTGTTCAAGAAACATTCAAAAATAATCCTGATTATATTTTTAATAATATGAAAAACATAATAAAACCTTTAATTAAATTGGATCATATTAATTATGATAAAGATAGTTATATAGATAATGAAGTTAATGAACCTCAAAAAATATCTCTTGATATTTATTTATCAAATTATATTAAATATCGAATATTAAATGATAATATAAAGGAGATAATAGAAGATAATAAAATCAAAAAATCAAAAAATCAAAAACACATTTCAAATAATTCATTTAAGATATTATCAAATTCAAATTTAATCAATTTAAATAAAGAAAAATCTCCAATAAAAGAAACATTAAAAACAAAAAAAAGTTTTTTAAATAATAATTTTGAAACATTTTCAATAAAAGATATTCCAATAAATGAAGAACCAAAAGAAATTGAAACATTACGTTATCAATATGAAAATGAATTAAGAGCGAAAATTGAAAGACAACAAGTAAAAGACATTCAAAAAACAAAATTAATAAATCCAAAAAAAAATCAAAATAAAAAAGCAAATCTTCCAATAATAGATTCAGAAAAATATTCATTTGATTCAAATGGAAAAATAATAAATATAATTCCAAATAATAATTTTAATTTAATAAAAGAATTCCAAGAAATTCCTTTAAAAACAAAATTTATAAAATTACAACCAAAAGAAGATGATTTTTATAATTTTCAACCACCTCCAAAAGAGAAAATTCCAGTAGAAAAACAATCAGAAAAAATAAGTAAATTAAATGAAATGATTAACGAAACTAAAAAGTTATTAAAAGGAAATTATTATATTAATATAAAAAAAACAACTAAGACTAAAATTGTTCCTGTTAAAGAAAGGGGAAAAATCTTATATTCACGTTGTCCTCCTTCAGGTGATAATTTTACTTATTTTAATCCTGAAATTGGAGTTTCTATTAAGTCTAATAATAGAGAAAAAAATGGAAGTTTTCAATATTCAAAATTATATAATAGATATTCTAATATTGAATTTAATAATATGTTAGAAGAAGTTGTTCATATTAATAAAAGTAAAATTAAAAATGATAGTTTTAATAAAAATAATATGGAAAATAATGATGAAAGTGTTATTAATCAAAATAATGATGATAATTCTATTATTGATTTGTCTTCTTCTAATATTTCTGTAAATAGAAAAATTCAAAATAGTTTTTTACAATCTCAAAATAAGAAAAATTTATTAAGTGATAGAGCGTATTCTTTTAATCAAATTATTTTAAATAAATCTTTATTAAATAATTCAAGTTTATTAGATTCTGTTGATGATTATAATAAAAGTTTTGAAAATGATAAAATTAATTCTTTGAAAATAAATTATAGTTTAAAAAATTTATTTATAAATAAAATGAATAATGTAAGATTAAAAAAAAATCAAAGTTTTACTAAAATGATTAAAAGTGAAAATGAAGCAAAATCATTTGATTTAATTGATAAATTTAATAAGAATTTAATTAAAAATAGAGGAATATACAATGATTATAATTATTATAATAATAAAAATATATTACCAGAATTAAAGAAACCTCTTTTACCAAAATTTACAAAATTAATCAAAAGAAATGGACTTTTGGTTAAATCAAATTTACCATTAAGAATAAATTTTGCTAAAAATAATTCACAATAAAATAAACTTAAAAAATAGTATTATTAAATATATGAGAATATATATAAATAATATATATATAATTATTTTAAAATAAATTTTTATAAAATTACATGAAATATTTTTTTTACTAATTTATAATATTAAATGGAAGAAAATAAAATATCAAATGAAAATGATATTTCAAATAAAAATAATACAACAAAAATATCATTTGAAGAATATATTAATAATAAAATATCAACTTCAAATGAGGATGATGAAATAAAAATAGATGAATTATTAAAAGAAATAGAAGAAAAGGTAGAAAATGAAAATGAAATAAAAGAACAAATAAATTCTCTTTTTAAAGACAATTCAACAATAAAATTAAAAGATTTAAAAATAAAAATAAAAAATGAAAATGTAGAAAAAAGAAAAGAATTAATAGATATAATATCATCACAAAAAAAAACTTCACCTGATTTAGAATTTTTATCTCAAGATTTACCAGAAGATAAAAACAGAGAAAAAATATTATCTTCATATTCAATAACACCAGAATTAATTGAAAATAAAAATATAGAAAAAAATATGAATGATATTATTTTAGATATTTCAAAAATTGAATCTGTAATAAAACCTGTAAATGAATTTGAAGAAAATAAAAAAGAAGATAATGAAGAAAAAAAGAATATAAAAAAAAGACCAAAAGAAATAAATAGGCCAATTTATAATCCAAATTATAATTCAGAATTTTTTACTTTAAGAAATTCTTCAGATAATAAAAAATTTTTTGATAATAATATTGTTAATTCTAAAATTCTTTTAAAACATAATAATAATGAAAATGTTGTAAATAATAATAATGATTATTTTTTTTCAATTTATAAGACTTATGCTAATAAAAATAAAATAATTAAAAATATAAAAAATTTAAATAATAAAGTAAATAAAGCTGTATCTAAACCAATAAGTATTAATGGAATTTATGGTAATTATATTAAAGGAAATAATGATTTAAATAAATATCAAATTAAAAATAATATAAATATTTATAATAAAACTGATAGAAATAATAATTTTTTTTTAGAAAAAATAAAAAAGGAAAAAAATTCTATTAATAATAGTGAAAATAAAAATGTTAATTTATATGAATTTAAAAAGAAGAATTATGATTTAACAAATATAAATGAGAAAAATGCATATATTAAAGATTTTAAAAATGATTTAAAAAAACTTTCAATTAATATGAATAAACAAAAGAGTCAAAGAAATAAAAATGCAGATTTTGATGACATTAATCAAAAATTAGATGAATTATCTAAAAAAAATAAAGGAGAAAAACATACAGAAATAAATGAAGAAAAAAACCAAAAAAATAATACAAACGAAGAAATAAAAATGGATGAAATTAAAAAAGAAGAAATAAAAACAGAAGAAAAAATAGAAAATTAAAATAAAACTGAATAATAAATATAAATATATTTTATCATTTCATGATATAATAAAATTTATTTAAAAAAAAGAAACTTCAAATATTATTCCATATATAAAAAAAATCTTTTTTTTTTAAAAAATAAAAAAACTTTATTTAAAAAATAACCAAAAGAAAATTAATTAAATCTAAGAACCAATTCTTGAATTATTACTAGCAACAGAAGAAGCTTTTTCACTTAAAGGTCTAGAAGGAATATTAAAATCTTGTAATTCATTACTAAAAATATCTTTAACTTCATCAATTTCACTTGATAAAATAGCAATAGAATTTTTTAAAAATTTATTTTTTAATTTTTCATTATTTAATCTAATTTCAGCACCAATATCAGTATTATCTAAATTAACTTTTTTATCTTTCATTAATTTATTAAATTTCTGTTCACTTCTATCACTAGAATCTTTTTTTTTCTTAGAATCTTCTTTTTGTTTTCCTAATAAATTTTGATAATTTTCAATATTATGTCTCAAAACATCAATTTGCATCATTTTCTCATCAATTTTCTGTTGTCCATTTTGAATTGTCATATTTAAATTATCTAATTCTTTTTTTTTATCCCACATTAATTTATTTTCTTTTTCAACTCTTTTTTCTAATTGTTCAACTTTTGCAATATCAACTTCACCTTTTTGTTTTAAAATCAAAGCTTT
>Ga0256407_10003355_pt1 | contig 28685 bp, 25 predicted proteins | sample RumenRJG_04DNA_FD_193489 | JGI IMG/M metagenome (GOLD analysis project Ga0256407, IMG submission 193489) | Bovine rumen microbial communities from Lethbridge, Alberta, Canada - RJG_04 | ecosystem: Host-associated > Mammals > Digestive system > Stomach > Rumen | place: Canada: Alberta...
CGATTTCGCTATCCCTTCTTCTCGCCTGAACCTCACGATTCAAGCCTTGGGAGTCGCTTTCGGGTTAGTCGGTAACTACCTCCCAGCGGACTTTCACCGCAGAGCATTGATATGCCCGTCATACTCAGAAAAGCACTCCGCTGTCGGAGTGCTTTTTTACTGTATTCCATGATATGACAGAACTGCCTTTATTTGTGCGTTGAAAAAAGTGTTACAAAGTTGTAACATAAAGAAGGTGAGGATAACACCAAAGCACAATATGAAAGGATGTTCGTTATGAAAACAATTGCAAAAATTTTATCCGCAGGCATATCGGCTTTCATGCTGATGTCTGCACCATGTATCAGCGCAGATGCTGTATCTGAAAACTGCTGTAATAAATCAGAGATAATTGCAGCCCTTAGTAACTGTGACCTGTCTCAGTGCGGAGATATTCAGTCGATATTAAGCAGGATTCCGTGTGACATCGGCAGCAGTGACATTGATTCCCTGATAGGAATGCTGAAAAAAGGCGTAGAATGTTCTGATGGTGACTGTGAAAAAGTTCCGTCACAAGTTATTACAGATTCAGGCTCAGCGGAAAAGCCAGCACCGGCAAAGCCGGCAGAAAAGCCCGCAGAACCTGATTCTGCGATTACTGCGGACAGTGATTTCAATACAGCCTATGAAGATGAAGTCATTCGGCTTGTGAATGCTGAGCGTGCAAAATATGGTCTTTCAGCACTGCAAAAGGATCAGGGAGCTGTTTCGGTTGCTCATGTGAGAGCAAAGGAGATAGTCCAGTCATTTTCACACACAAGACCTGACGGCAGTTCATGCTTTACAGCAGCCAAAGAGCTTGGAGTTTCATATTCGGCAGCAGGTGAAAACATAGCTTATGGTTACGCAGATCCCCAGCAGGTAGTAAACGGATGGATGAATTCCGAAGGACATCGTAAAAATATCCTGTCCTCATCATTCAGCAAAATTGGTGTAGGCTGTTATTCAAGCGGTAATACACTTTACTGGTCACAGTTTTTCATAGGATAACTGAATAAAGAATAAAGCCGCAAGGTCAAATCCTTGCGGCTTTTAGGGTGATAAAATAGGTGATTCAATATTTATCCTCATATTTTGTATTATCAAATCCTTTTTCGTTCAGGCGTTTAACAAGTTTATCAAGGCTTTTTTTCCAAAAACGATGAAATAGCTTTGTTTTTCCAAATGTTTTTACGAGAGAAGGACTTGTTGCATAATAACATTTGATGAATAATCTACCGAATATTGATTTATCCAGATATTCGTCTCTGAATCGTCTGAGCGTCCATACGTTAGGACAATCATAAGAACCATATACACAGGTTGCAATATAGCAACCTTTCTTTTTTTTCTGCTGAGGCTGAGATTGAGATTGATTATTGATAATTGGGGGCTGATTATTACTGCTGACTTCATTTGAAACGAGTTTTGGCATTGAATGCTTTTTTCTTACAACAGCATTAACAAGTAATTCCTCTATTTTTTTCTTTATGTAATCACGATTAACTCCATACGAAGTCCATAGCTTCAGTAATGGTATACCAGCCTCTTCCAAAATGTTGCTGACCTTTTCATCCCTTTCTTTGCGTTCTTTGTCAAGATGTGATAGATCATTTATTTCTACTGCTATTTTTGGTTTGTAGGTTTCATCAGTAATAAGAAAATCAACATTTCTGAATAGCTCATTATGAAAGCTAACATTATCTGTACGATCAATAAATGCGGCAAGATTGATTTGTGGAAAGACCATATATCCCTGTGGAACTATTTCTTTTAATGCTACAAAAAAAGACTGTTCAGTTGGTGTTATCAATGAATTTTTAACTTCATATATAAAAAGTTGATCGTTTGTATTTATCGGTTGCGGACATTCAGAATACTTATAATGCCAATTTCCGCATTTGTAGCATTTAATAACAATGCCTTGATTTTTCTTGTCGTTGCAAGCTTTACAAAGTGGATATTTCCCACTTTGGTTTCCACAAACCTGACAGTTCATTCTTAACGCCTCATTTTGTGATATTATATTTAACCCGCAAAGCATTACTGCCTTGCGGGTTAAATTCAAGCGGAGACGGAGGGATTCGAACCCTCGAGCCCGTTAGGGCTAACGCATTTCGAGTGCGCCCCGTTATGACCACTTCGATACGTCTCCATAACATTTATATTTTACAGGATTTCGCTGAGCTTGTCAATAGAAAATTTTTATTTTTACTGATAAAAAAACAGACACAGCATAAAAAGCTGAGTCTGTTTTCTGAATTATGCATTATGCATTATGAATTATGAATTGAAGTAAATGCTGTACCATACGAGGAAAACATATATCGTCCATATTTTACGGCTGTTGTCATCCTTTCCCGTAAAATGCTCGTCAAGATAGGAAACGATAAGGTCTGTATTGAAGAATTTCTTAGCTGTTTCAGATGTGAACATTTCCTTTACAACATCATAGTATTTCTTATCTCTGAGCCATACTCTTGTCGGAACAGGGAAGCCAAGTTTTTCCTTTTGTGCGGTAGCCTTCGGCAGATGTCTGAGTGCAGCCTGACGCATAGCATATTTTGTTGTGCCGTGTGCTATGCGGTATTTTGTGGGGATTGTTCTTGCAACTTCAAATACCTTTCTGTCAAGGAAGGGAACTCTCAGTTCAAGAGAGTTTGCCATACTCATTCTGTCGGCTTTGAGAAGGATATCTCCTACCATCCATAGATTTATGTCGAGATACTGCATTTTAGTTACATCGTCATAGCTCTTTACCCTGCTATAGTATTTTTTGCAGAGATCCTGTGGACGTGTTACGATAGAAGGATCTTTAAGGATACTTCTTTTTTCTTCATCGTCATACATGAATGCATTGCCGATGAATTTATCCTCAGTTTTGCGTGCGCCTCTGAGGATATAGCCTCTGCCTTTGATATGCGGCCATTTTTTAGCCTTTCTTGCAAGTGCATATCTGAGTTTCTGGGGAACGAGTTTCTGATATGTTTTGAAAACGTGTGGTTCGTTGTAGATGGTATAGCCGCCGAAAAGCTCGTCTGCGCCCTCACCTGAAAGCACGACCTTTACATACTGGCTTGCAAGCTTTGATACAAAGTACAAAGCGATACAGGACGGATCTGCAAGCGGCTGATCCATATGGTACTGTACTTTCGGAACGGCTTCCCAGAATTCTTCCGAACCGATAAGATGTGTATGATGTTCAACGCCTATTTCCTTTGAGAGATTTTCAGCCCAGCTTATTTCGTTGTAATGTTCACCGAAATCGAATCCTACAGTAAAGGTTTTCTGATCGGCAAAATAAGTTGAAACATAGCTTGAATCAACACCGCTTGAAAGGAAACAGCCGACTTCAACATCACTTATCTTATGAGTATTTACGGAGTCCTCAAAAGCCGCCTCTATTTTGTCAACAGCTTCATTTATGGTAAGTTTTTCATCAGGTTCAAAAGTAGCCTCGAAATATCTTGTTGTAGTCACCTTTCCGTCACGGAAGTACATAAAATGACCTGGGAGCAGACAATATATTCCCTCGAAGAAAGTTTCGGGCGGAACTACATACTGGAATGAAAGATAGTTATCAAGAGCCTTATAGTTGAATTTTTTCTTGTAACCGGGATATTGAAGTATGCTTTTTATTTCGGAGCCGTATATGAGCTGACCGTCGATAACAGCATAATGCATAGGCTTTATTCCGAAGAAATCCCTTGCGATAAATACAGAGCCGTCATTTTTGTTATATATGGCAAATCCGAACATACCTCTGAGTTTCATCAGCATTTTTTCGCCCCATTGTTCAAATGAGTGAATGAGAACTTCGGAGTCGGTTTTTGTATAGAAGCTGTGACCGAGTTTTATAAGCTCATCTCTTAGCTCACGGTAGTTGTATATTTCGCCGTTGAACATAAGAACAAGGCTTTTATCCTCGTTATAAATAGGCTGATGACCGTTGTCAAGGTCTATTATGCTAAGACGGCGGAAACCCATTGATATACCGTTGTCCTTATAATAGCCTACACTGTCAGGTCCTCTGTGAGTAATGACATCAGTCATATTTTCGAGTACCTTGTCCCTTTCTGACACACTTCCTGTAAAACCGCATAAACCACACATAATTAACGCCCCTTTTTATTCCTTTTGCTGCTTTAGCAGCTTAAATTCCTTGATAAAATATTACCATAATTTAATGCTGTTTTCAACAAAATTGAAAACAGCATTAGTATAAATACTCTTTACATCGCATTAATATTATGTGCAATTTTTAAAAAAATATCATATTAGTAGGGAAGTTCTTGAAAGTCGATAAGTTCCCAGCCGTTTGTGTTGAAATTGAGTATAGAACCGCAAAGCGTACAGCGGGCAATTTTTGGAGAAATTTCTGTCCCGCATGACGGACAAATGCCGTTTCCGAAATCGGAAGATACTGTATTGAGCGGTCTTCTGAACGTAAGAAGGAGATTACAGGGACTATTTATCGCAGCATTATAGGCATTCCTGAAAACTGTACATTGCAGATATGCACTTATTTTTTCGTATGTATCATCGGCAGTATATTCGGTAAGCTTTATGATATCAGCAGAGAAATCCGATATGTCATACTGTGAGGTGACAGGTATTTTTTGCTGTATAAGTGCGCTGTGTCTGCTGAAAAGTTCTTCTGACTCTAATGCTTTCAATACATCTGTATCGTCCTTGCAGCTTGCCATGACTATTTTAACAGCAGTATTTTCTGCGTACATAAGGAACTGTGCAGTATTGAAATACGGATCATTCTTTTGTATTTCAGCAGATATTTCATCTGAAACATCCTGCGGCTGATTAAGATTTGCTTTATAGCTTGATGATGATGAGGTACTGCTGCTATTAGAATTTTTTTTCTTTTTTGCCTTTGCCGATGATATTGATGCTATTATTGCTAACGTAAATAATACTACGAAGAAACCGATAAAAGCAATTACCACCCATGTTCCCTGTTCGGGAGTAAGCTTGACAGATGATTTTGATGATTTTGATTTGCTTGAACGTATTTTTATATGATGTCTTATCCTTGCAAATACGGGAGATGAACATAAAAACATAGAAATAAAAATGACTGCCGAAAATAAAAGTACTCTCAACTTCCTGACCTTTTTCATTGTATAACTCCTTTGCAAATATCATATATCTCAGTATGTAAGATCATCAAAATCCGAAAGCTCCCAGCCGTTTGTATTGAATTTTGCAATACCGCCGCATTGGGGACAGCGTGAAAGGTCGGGGGAAATGTCTGCGCCGCATGATGCACATATACCGTCAGTGAATGACGATGATTTTGTTCCGATTTTTCTTTTGAAAGTGAGAACTATGTCACATGGGGTATCAAGTTTTGTCTGTACGGAATTTCTTGAAACAGAGCATTTCAGATATACTGTTATTTCTTCCGTTTTGTTATGTGTATAATATTCGGTGATCGTCATTATATCTGCCGAAATACTTTTTATATCGTCTTGTGCAGATAATATATTTCCCTCACGCAAAAGCCTGTGATGCTTTTCAAAAAGCGTGGAGCATTCTGTTTCTTTGAGAAATTCCGTATCATGTCTGCTTGATGCCATTACAATTCTTTTAGTTGTATTTTCGGCAAATAACAGAAATTCCGTAACAGAAAAAGCAGGATCGTTTTTCTGTATTTTCTTTGCTGCCTTTTCGGAAATATCTTTTGGTGATTTCAGCTTGTAAGCATATTTTTTTCCGTATTTTTTCTTATTGCTTCCCACACCTGATCTGTCCATTATCCAGCGTACTGTTTTATATCCCATTAATATCAGAAATATGATAAAGACGATACATAAACCAATGAATGCTATACGAATTGATTCGGGGGAGGATTTATATTTGGAAGTATAGCTTCTTGTAATGCGGTTCCTCACCACTCTTGCGCTTGCGGGAACGGAGTTCAAAAGAATTGAAACAAATACAGCTGCCGAAAATAATAATACTCTCAGCTTTCTAATTTTTTTCATGGCATCAGGCAACTCCTTCATTTTAATCTGTTGATATTATACATCTTATAAGCGGATAATATGGGTGTGTATATCCGTGATTTTCGTTTTGTATATCGCTGTTTTATGATTTTTTTACCCGAAAAAATAACCGCAGGACATGCGGTTATTCAAGGACAGATACGGTGAACTATTGGTTTTCGTCATCTTCCTTTGGTATCTCGGGATTTTCATTTTTGGCATGGTGGAATGTGGGGACTATCTGGGCAACGAGTCTTTCCACTTCATCCTTGTTGTTTTTCTGAGCAACATAATAAAGCTCCTTCATGCTTTCGAGAAAGCTTTCATTATCAAATTCTATCGGCTTGCCGATATATATTTTTTTGTTGTCAGTCTTTTTGATGCCTTCTTCGTTGAGAAGAAGTTCTTCATAAAGTTTTTCGCCGGGACGAAGACCTGTATATTCTATTTTTATATCCTCATAGGGCTTGTATCCCGAAAGACGTATAAGATTTTCGGCAAGCACACGTATTTTTACAGGTTCGCCCATATCGAGTATGAATATTTCTCCGCCTTTTGCAAGACTTCCTGCTGTAAGCACAAGGGAAACGGCTTCGGGGATAGTCATAAAGAAACGTATTATTTCGGGATGGGTGACAGTGACAGGACCGCCGGTTCTTATTTGCTCTTTAAAGAGAGGTATTACAGAACCGTTTGAGCCTAAAACATTTCCGAAACGTACAGCGACGAAATTAGTATTGCTTTTTTTGCCCATCATCTGTATTATCATTTCGCATATGCGTTTTGAAGCCCCCATTACATTTGTAGGATTTACAGCCTTGTCTGTAGATATCTGCACGAAATTTTTAACGTGATATTTGTCGGCTGTTTCGGCAAGTTTCAGTGTACCGAAAACATTGTTTTTAATAGCTTCTTCGGGATTGGTTTCCATCAGCGGCACATGCTTGTGAGCAGCGGCGTGGAATACAACGTCAATATTTTTTGTTCTGAAAATATGTTCGAGCTTTTTCTTGTCACGGACGGATGCTATCTGTACTTCAAATGAAAGATCGGAACCGTGTTTTCTTATAAGCTCCTGCTGTATGTCGTAGGCATTGTTTTCGTATATGTCGAGAATTATAAGGTGCTTTGGTTTCAGCCTTGCTATCTGTCTGCAAAGCTCCGAACCGATAGAACCTCCGCCGCCTGTTACAAGAACTGTCTGACCGATGATATATTTTCCGTATTTTTCTGTATCGAATACAACAGGCTCTCTGCCCAGCAGGTCTTCGACTTCAACCTGACGTATTGATGACGTTATCGGAACACCGGAAGTCATAAGGTTATAGATATTCGGGATTATCTTGACTTCAAGATGTGTGTCGGCACAGGCATCAAGTATTCTTTTTTTGTCTGTTATGCTTATCTGGGATATCGTGAATAGTATGACTTCGATATCATTCTTTTTGCAAAGTTCGGCTATCTCATAGGTAGTGCCTTCGACTTTTACGCCGGAAATGCGTCTGTGAAGCTTTTCCTTGTCATCATCGACTATACAGACAGGGATATATTCATTGCCGGGAGTTTTTGAAAGCTCACTGAGAACAGACAATGCGCCTTCGCCGGCACCTATTATCATAAGCCGTTTTTTAGCTTTGCCAGCTAAGTTCCGTCTTTCGAGAATTTTGTTCAGACGATAGATTATCCTGAACAACATCACGAATAGGGTAGACATCAGAGCGAAGGTTATATATATTCTTGAGCCTGAATTGAGGTGATTATGTTCATTGCCTATTATCATCATACACGACATGAACACAAGGTTGGCTGACAGAGAAGCTATTGCCGCATAGAAAAAGTCCTCTATATCGGCATAACGCCACAGCTTGTCATATAGCCTGAACAGAATGAAAACGCCGGAAAATACTATATTTTCAATTACAAGTCCGGTGATAAAAACGCTTTCTTCACCTTTGAGAGTGAAGTCGTTTTTATTTATGGCAAATGACATATAGTACGAAAGATTCCATAATATCATGTCACACAGGAACAGTATTATCTGCCTGTGTTTTTTTAAAGCATTAAATATTCTTATCATAAATTTCTTTCCTTGCGGGTAAACCGCCGTAATTATTGATAATAATTATAGTACATTTTGCCTTAGAACACAATAGTATGTTTATAAATTTGTGAGTTTTATATAAATAAGAACAGCGGATATTTCCGAAATGTTCAGATGAATTTATTATATTCACTGCTGTACTCATAGCCTATAGCCGAGAGCTTTTTTATTATATCCTTTTCGTCACAGTCGGCTGCCCTGCAAAGCTCCTTGAGTGAGGGATAGTTGTCCCTGAGCTGAGTGTTGATATATGACAGAAGTATAACGGGATCATTTGGTATTGACATAGTAAAAACTCCTTTATAATTAAAATATCCGGTAATATGATTATACATCAAAAATTTCGGAAAACAAATGCTTTTTGATATAAGTATCGCTTGTTTATAAAGTTTGTATACATGCCCTAAATTGCTCAACATAACCGCTTATATAATAAATATTTTGCAGATTGTGCCGCACTTTATTTAGATATTATGATAAAATACAGAAGATATGTTTTGTTACTATTTATGATTTATAAGTGTGAAAATATTGCTTATTCAAACAAAAAAAGTAATTTTATTTTTATTTTTGTATGGATATTTTTGTATTTGTATTGCAAAATTCGATAAATAATAGTATAATATAAATAATAGTGTATAAATTACAAAAAATAAATATTTATATGTTGAGGTGTGAGTTTTGGAAGGTATCTCGGCAAGTACTATAATTGCAGGTGCTTATCTTGTTGTAATAATTGCCCTTGTTATAATTATCTGGACAGTCGTATATAAGATAAGAAGAAAGATAAGAGAATATTCACGTTCACTTTTCGGAACTGACAGCTTCATCAAGGGATATCAGAAGCAGGCTGAGCTTGTCGGTCAGAGAGAAAGATCTCTTAACGGTATGACTGATGTTTGTCTGCCGAATATAACCGAGGATTTTCCGGAGTTCAATTATAATGAAGTAAGGTCTAAGTCGGAAACACTTATAAAAGCTTATCTCAATTCTCTTGAAGCCGAGAATACGGACGCTCTCAAAAATCCGCAGTATTCTCAGGATATAAGTGATAAAGTTACAAATATCATAAATGACCTCCGTTCAAGAGGTATGCATATTTTCTATGACAATATCGTTATACATAACACTGTGATATCTGACTACCTTACAGGAAACGGACTCTGTACCGTAAAGCTGCAGTCGTCTGTCGGATATATAAACTATATAAGAGATGATTCGGGTAGTATCGTAAGAGGAAATAATTCCGTAAAAGATGAAACGGTGTACGAAACAGAGTACACATACATACAGGATATTACCAAAATTGCTGCAAGCGGCATGCATAATTCTATCAGTCTTTCGTGTCCCAACTGCGGTGCGCCGATAACAAATCTCGGCGCAAGCAAATTCTGCGAATACTGCGGAACGGGCATTAAGGAAATAAATATCAAGAGCTGGAAATTCACCAATATCGAAGAACACGGTATCAGGGGAAAAAAGTATTTTTAAAACAGGAGATGGTTAAAAATGGGAATTGTTAAGGCTGCAATGAATGCGGTAGGCGGAGCTCTTTCCGATGCTTATCTTGAGGCGTACCGTCCCGGTCCTATGCATCAGAGAACTGCTGTTGTTCCGGGTATATTTGCCGATGCCGGTCAGGGAAGAAATACCAACACAAAAAGAATGAACAACGTAATATCAAACGGTTCTATGATACAGGTTGCTTCAGGTCAGCTTATGTGTCTTGTTGACGGCGGCCGTGTTGTTGACTATACAACCGTTCCGGGTTATTATCAGGTTCAGAATTCAAGCTCGCCCTCACTTATGAACGGTGAGTTCGGTGCTTCTCTCAAAGATGGCTGGGATAGAATAAGGTTCGGCGGAAATAACTACCATGAGCAGAGAGTTATATACATTAACCTCAGACCCATGGAGGGTATTAAGTTCGGTACAAAAATGCCTGTACCGTATTATGATGAGTTCTATAAGATAGATGTAAATGTACGTGCTTTTGGTACATTCTCACTCCAGATCGTAGAACCATGGAAGTTCTTCAACACAGTTATACCGCCTGAGTGTATAACTGACGGTATTCGTCTTGATGTTGACGATTTCCTCGATGACACATTCATGTCGGAATATCTCGGAGCACTCGGTGAGGCTCTCAGTAATATATCAACCCTCGGACTTCCTCTTTCAAGAATACCTACCAAGACAACCGAGCTTTCAAAGTATATGCAGGATGCTCTTGATCCGGTATGGAAACAGGACAGAGGTATAATTGTAAAGAATGTCGGTATTTCCAGCATTTCTTATGACGATGATACCAAGGAACTCCTCAAGGAGAGAAACAAGGTCGCTATCTATAATGATCCGAGTATGCGTGAGACCTTTGTACAGACCTCTATCGCAAGAGGTATCGAGAAGGCAGGCTCTAACTCAAACGGCGCTATGGCAGGCTTTATGGGTGTCGGAATGGGTATGAACGCAGCAGGCGGATTTATGGGAAGTGCTTCACAGACAAATATGCAGCAGATGCAGATGCAGCAGCAACAGCAGATGCAGCAGCAGCCGATGCAGCAAATGCAGCAGCCCATGCAGCAGGCTCCTCAGGCAGCTCCTGCAGCAGACGGCTGGACATGCGGATGCGGAACAAGCAATACAGGCAAGTTCTGTGCAAACTGCGGCAAGCCGAAGCCGGCTCCACAGGATAACGGTGCATGGACATGTCCCGATTGCGGAACAAGCAACGGCGGTAAATTCTGCGCAAACTGCGGCAAGCCGAAGCCGTCAGCTCCCAAAAAGATAAAGTGTGATAAGTGTGGCTTTGAACCCGACATGACAAAGGCTATTCCGAAATTCTGTCCTAACTGCGGCGATCCGATCAACGAGGCCGATTTCCAGTAATATAGGATGATTCTTTTTTCGGGTGATGTTCCCTTGTCGTGATCGTTTTGCCGGCAAGGGGGATCACCCGATTTTATATTACCAAAAAGAGGTGAATCTGGTGTCGCCTGGCACATTAGTAGATTATGAAAACAGTTTCATATAAATGTATAAATTGCAGCGGCCCTTTGCAGTACAATGCTCAGAAACAGAAATTTTATTGTGAGTATTGCAGAAGTGAATTTACAGAGGAAGAACTGAAGAAACATTTCGGAAAGCTTGATGAACAGCTTGAAACAAATGAGGCAGTATCAGAGGAAACTGTCGATCAGGATGTACCCGAAGGGTTTGAGGATTTTGCTTCAAATACCGTAATGTACACCTGTCAGAGCTGCGGTGCAGAGGTCATTGCAGAAAAAACAACGGCAGCAACTTTCTGTGTATACTGCCACAGTCCTGTAGTTCTTTCAAACAGACTGACAGGCGAGTTCAAGCCTGACAAAGTAATACCTTTCCTGATATCCGAAGAGGATGCACAGCAGAGATTTTTCGATTTCTGCGGAAAAAAGCATTTTCTCCCCAAAAATTTTATTTCAACAGCCCAGCTCGATATGATGAAGGGCGTTTATTATCCTTACTGGCTTGTTGATTCTCTTAAAGACGGAAGTCTTTCTGCAACAGCAGAAAAAAGACGTACATGGAAAGAGGGCGACTATGAATATACCGAAACGAAGATATATAAAATATATCGTGCAGGTAAGATAGACTTCAAGGATTTTCCACATGCCGCACTCTCAGGTGAAAACAGCAAGGCTCTTAAATATGTAAATCCCTATGATGATAAGGATTTCAAAAACTTCACAATGGCTTATTTGTCAGGCTTCCTTGCAGAAAAACGCAATACAGAGCGTACTGACTGTCAGGCAGATGTTGATAGTGAGCTTAAGGATTATTCCGAAAAGATATACAAGTCAACTATAAACGGATATGACAGTGTAAGTGTTGACAGCTGTCATGTCAATACACTCAAGGAGTCGTGGCAGTATGCTATGCTTCCGGTATGGATGATGACGTTCAATTATGAAGATAAGAATTATCTTTATGCAATGAACGGTCAGACAGGTAAGAACTACGGTGAACTTCCGATAGACAAGGGCAAGCTTGCAGCTTTCGGAGCTATAATGTTTGTTGTTCTTACATTAATCTGTTTGTTGGGAGGTTATTTCCTGTCATGAAGATAAGACGTATTATTTCCTGCGCTGCGGCAGTGCTTGCAGTATCTGCATGTGCATGTATGTTTACTCTCGGTGCTTCTGCTGAGGAACAGATGAATGCTGCGGCAGTTCAGGAAACAGTAACCGAAAATAACGGAAACAATATAGTAAAAGTGGAATACGACAGCGGATATAAATATGATGCCGTTGATTCCCAAAACAGCTCATCAAAGAAAGAAGAAGTGAGCTGGCCTAAGCTTATCCTGATATCCTTAGGCATAAGTGCAGTCGTTACCGGTATAACTGTATACTTTATTTATAACAGTTATAAAAATAACGGTCAGACCGAACCTTATAAGTATAACGAAAAAGCTCCGCTTGAGCTTTCCGAAAAAACGGATTCGCTCGTAGATGTAAGAGTCACGAAAAGACGTATTGAGCAAAACAACAACTGAATATTTTTATTATCTATTTTTTATCAACCGACTTACATGGATTAATTTAACTGGGGGGTTTTATTATGAGAATTGATGTAATGCCTGTTGCTACAGAAAAACAGATAGTTGAGATTGAAGAGACCGCTAATCACGTATGGCACAACTACTACAAGGATATTTTTTCACCTCAGCAGATAAGCTATATGCTGGAGAAATATCATTCACGGGAAGCTCTCAGAAGACAAATGTCTGAAGGATATATCTATTATATGCTTTTTTCAGATGATAATTTTGCAGGCTATATGTGCTATAAAGTGTGCAGTGACTATGTTTTTATCTCAAGGCTTTATATAAAGCCTGAGTACAGAAGACAGGGACTTGCAAAAAAAATGATAGAGCGTTTCGAGAATGTGTTCAGAAATGACGAAAGCGGTTTTGGACATATCAAAAAAATCAAACTTAATGTTGAAAGAAACAACAGCTTCGCGATCAATGTTTACGAGCATCTTGGCTTCAACAAAACAAGAGCCGTTGATAATGACATCGGCAACGGTTTTGTATGTAAAGAATACGTTATGGAAAGAAAAATAAATAAAGAATCAAGGCGATGAATTATGGGAAACAAGCTGAAAGCATATATGAAGGAGCTTCAGGAGCTTCTTGAAAATGACAGTGAGATAGAAAATATCCCTCTGCTGAAAAAGGAGCTTCTTGTGGAGATAGGATTCTGGCAGCATGAAAGACTTATACATCTTCTGGTGATGATATTGTTTGCACTGCTTACAATGTCTGTCTTTATACTGATACTGTTCTATCATACCATAGGCGTACTTCTGCTTTTGCTGGCAATGCTTTCGCTGCTTGTGCCGTACATAAGACATTACTTTATTCTTGAAAACGGGGTTCAGACGCTCTATGTTTTTTACGAGGAACTTACCAGGCGTGAGCATAGTAAGGATACTTCAGAGGTAATTATGCCGAGGTTAGAAGGGGTAGTTATCAAACCCTTAAAAAAAGAAAAACATAAACAATGACAAAACAGGTACGGTGATTTATTTTACCGTACCTGTTTTGATGTAAGTAATTATTTATCATATTAATCGAGCTTGTCGATATCGTCTATTTCATCAAATCTTATTGTTTCTTCATTTTTTGCTTTTTTGGCTGCCTTTTTATCTGCTTTCTTTTCAGCCTTTTTATTTTTTGGAGTTTCTTCTGCTTCGGCATCAATAAGCTTGCTTTGAGTATCGGCTGTATTTGCAGCTTTCTTTATAGCTTTTGTTATTATCATTACGGATATGATATCCCAGATACTGCTTACTACAAATGCAATTCCTATGAGTCTGAAAAGAAGATCAACAGTCATATTACCTCTGTTGATTATAGCTATAATTCCGAATGCAGCAAGCAGCAGTCCTACTATCAGGTGTATCCACCAGAATTTCATTTTAAGGCGCATATAGTTTATTGCGTTCTGCACTTTAAGGACGGCAATCATAAGGATACTGAGATTTATTGTCAGCTTGAGTATATTTTGGAACTGGTCGGGCTGAGTTATGAAGAATATGCCGAAGCTGAGCATTGCCGCACCCTGAACAAGAGCAAATGAACCGAACATTTCCTCGCTTTTAAGGCGTATGAATGAAAAACACCTTATAGCGCCCCATACCATCAGAACAACGCCGAGTATCTGACCGATAAAAGCTTCAAACTGCTGAGGCATTGTAATCATAAGACAGCCTAATATTACAACGGCAATGTTCATTATGATCATTTCGGTTTTCATTTCTCTGGTTTTGTTTTTGATGTAATCCCATCCCTGCTGATTTGCAGCTGAGTTAACTTCCTGTTTTTTTGCCATGCTTATTCCTCCTTGATATTGTTTTATTGCCCTGAAATAAAAGGCGGTATATAATATTTATATTAACAATTATATCATATATTTTGCCGTATGTACAGCTTTTTTGTATAAATTCGTTAAAATACAACAAACGGTGCAGAGAGGTTGTCTGCACCGTTTGTATCAAGGGGATTATTTGTATCACTGTGACAGTGGATACTTAATGAAGAGGGTTCAGAATAAGATGGCATAAACCAACTCATACCTTATTAAAATTATATCATATGAACTGTGCCAGAACCGTGCCAAAATCGTATCAGAACACGAAATGTTTATGAATTTTTTGTTAATTTTTATTGAAAAAATATATGATATGTGACATAATATTTATGAAGAATTTTTATGGAGGAATTTTCCGATGCAGGCGTTGATAGACCGTATAGGCATACCTGAATTTATACATATTATTATACAATTGTGGAACTTTGTGTTTCTGATAATAATGATAGTTTCAGTTGTTATAAGCAGGAGAAAGGTTGAATATGACACTGAGTCACGAAAACTTGATTTGCCTTTTACAAAAGAAATACTCATATTTTTGGTAATGATATTCATGTATAATTTCTTTGATGTAATGTGTACTGCGATGAAGGGTGAAACAAGCAAGTTCGGATTTTTTGCAGTACAGGCTTCATTTATCGGATATTTTGCTGTCGGTTCTGCTCAGATGATATTCTTTTTACAGCTTATCAAGATCAATATTGCCGACAAGATCGGTTCGGTAAAACTCAGATTTGCAACATCAGGTGTACAGCATATGCAGATTCCCTGTCTTTTTTTACTTTTCATAACGCCGTTCACAGGTGCTTTTTATTATTTTGACCAGTATAATATGTATCACAGAGGGCCTTATTATATTTTTCTGTATATGGTAATGGTGGTATCATTTATATATATATTTATAGTATTTATCTTATTCAGAAAGAATGTAGATCCGTTTTTCGGAAAGATGACATTTGTAGCGTCACTTACTCCGCTTACAACCTTTCTTTTACGACTTATTTATAAAGGTCCTTCATACAATAATATATCTGTTTCAATAACGGCGCTTATAATCTTCCTGCTTTACGAGCAGAATAAAACGGCTATTTCGGTAAATAATGCGCATGAGCTTGAAAAGAGCAAGCAGGAGCTTCAGGAAAACAAGATAAAACTTCTTGTCGCACAGATACAGCCGCATTTTATATATAATTCCCTCATGGCTTTGCAGTCAAAATGTACACATGATCCCGAACTGTACGAGGGTATAAGCAGCTTCGGAAAGTATCTCCGTGCAAATCTGACGGCTATGACAGAGAATACGCTTATTCCTTTTAAGGATGAGCTTAAACATATTAAAGCTTATTTACAGCTTGAAAGGCTGAATTTCGGAGACAAGCTGAGAGTCGAATATGATATTGAGATAGATGATTTTATGGTGCCGTCATTCTGTGTGGAGCCGCTTGTGGAAAATGCGGTGCGTTACGGAATAGGTACATACAAGAACGGCGGACTTGTAAAGATAAATGTGTATGATGAACCGGATTATATTATGATAGAGGTATGGGATGACGGTTCAGGAGGGAATAAGCTTACGGACGTACAGAAAGACAGAAAAAGTATCGGTATAGAAAATGTACGCCTGCGTCTTAAAGCTATGGATAAGGGCGAGCTTTCGATAACACAGAACGAAAAAGGTACGAGTGCTGTCATACGTCTTAAACCAACAGCAATGCTTTAAAAAATTTGGAATGTGGAAAGTGGAATTATAAGTAAAACGGGGGAGTAATGTATGATAAGTGTAACAATAGATGATAATCAGGCAATATTAGACCTTATGAAATATATTATGAATAAGATAGATCCCGAAGGCAGCCATTTTTTTGCATGTTCGGCACATGAGGGACTTATGATGATAGAGAGCAAGAGGGCAGACGTTGTTTTTCTTGATATTGAGATGTCTGAAATGTCGGGTGAGGAGGCAGCGTATATTCTCAGAAGGCACTACGGGAATATTGACATAATATGTATAACGGGACATTCGGAATATGCCATGCTCGGACACAAAATACATTGCAGCAGTTTTATTACAAAACCGTTTGACGAGCATGATATATTTGAAGCACTGAAATGGGTGAGAGTGCCTGTGAAGATAGATGAGAATGTTATAAAAGTCAGGTGCAGCGATCATTTTGCCGTTTTTGCAAACGGCGAGCCTTTCAATTTCGGCAAACGGCTGACAATAGAGATATTCGCATATCTCATATACAAGCAGGGTGCATTTGCGACCAATGGAGAGCTTGTGGGTGTTTTCTGGGACGGTGATCCCGATAAGCAGGATCTTCTTAGAAAACATATAAAGGATATGAGGGATTGTTTTGATGAGGTAGGAGCAGGAAACGTGCTTGTAAAGAAAAGAGGGAGCATAGGCGTGAATTTCAATGAAATAGAGCTTGAAGGCGATCCCTCGGAATTATCCGAGCAGTTCGGCTGGCTGATATAAAATTCAATTCATAATTCATAATTCATAATTCACAATTAATAATTATTAATTATTAATTATTAATTAAAGAAGCTTTCGCAAGGTTATCCCATGCGAAAGCTTTCTTTGGGTTAATGTCAGTCAATCTTTTTGTATATCAATACTGAACTATGAGATAAAGAGCTATAGAAACAAGCAGACCGCATATTATAAAAAACAGGTGACGTTTTTTATGTTCAACGAGCAGTCCTGCAAATTCCCTGAGAAAAGCATTCGGGTAGAAGTACTTTTTGGTTTTTGCCGAAAGTCCGCTTACCTTCATGCCTAACCTTTGGGCTAATGTATAGCCTCGTAACACATGATAATTTGTTGTGGAAAATGCAATATTTGTTTTGCTGATATCTCCGGCATCGCCTTCAATTATCTTTTTTGAAAATGCCATATTCTGATATGTATTGACAGACTTATCTTCTTTGAGAATACAGTCTTCTGGAATACCCTGTTCCATAAGATATCGTTTCATGCTTTCAGCTTCACTTATGACCTCATTACTGCCCTGACCGCCGGAAGGAACGAATTTTGCATGTTTGTTCCATTTTTCATTCTGTTCTTTATCGAATGCAAGTGCACGGTCGATTCGTCCACAAAGAATGGGAGTGGGTGAGCCGTCTTTTCTTATCGCACAGCCGAGGATTATGATATAGTCCATCGGCTTTTTGATTTTATATCTCGTTGAAGCAATCGCACAGAATATAGTTGAAGCAAGCAGACATTCAAGATAACAAAAGATAAATGAGATCGACATAATGATAAGAGTACGCACATGACGTCCGATTTCTGAATGGCTGTAAAGATCCTTTCCGAGAAATGACATCAGTATCAATGAACCGATAACTGAAATACCGAGAAGTATGCCCAGAAGATTATTTATACGGAAACCCTCATGGCGTACCAGCTGAATATTGCTTATGCTGAGTAACAGACAGAACAAAATCAATGGTACAGCAGTAGCATAGACAAAATATGAGGCAATATTACCGAGTGAGTAAATGATGGTTTCCACATTTAAGAAATATCTGTTGCCAAATGATCCGATATTGCTGTTAAGAGAGAATATAACAGTAACTATCATAAAGAACATTATACCGCCAAGCGAGATCATTGAGTAATCAAATTTTCCGTTTTTCTGCCTTTCGTGGAAGGATATGGCACATATAATAATACCGATTATCATAATGGCATCTGTAAGTAATCTGACAGTCCATAGCCCGTTGAAATTGTCATCCGATAAATTGTATATCATGCCTAATGTATTAACATTAAGTGAAATCTCTCCATTTTTCGTATCGGTAATATGTTTTGTGTATGGCTTATCGCTTCCGTCAGGAACTGTTGTATAATCGTATGTATCATCATAGAAAATATTGACGGTTACATTGCCTTGACCGGTACTTTCAAGATCAACCTCCAATATGTTCATTATGTCGTAAAAATTTCCCATCCGGATATCCTTAACTTTGACAATATCATCTCCGGAACATTCTACCCTCACATTGCTGATATCTGTTACACCGTTCAGATAGAAAAAACAAGTATAAGTTCTGCTGTAAAAGCAGAGAAAGATAGAATAACTCACGAGGATAAGTGCAATAGCTGAAATGCCGAAGATATATCGCCGTTTGATTTTATGTTTTGTTTTTTTCAAATGAATACCTCCTGTACAATATTATAAATATAAATATATATTAATTATAGCACATTGTATTCTTTTTGAAAAGGCTTTAAAAATTACAATCAGGGTTTTTGGACGAGTAAATTATTTATGAACAAAACTTACAGAGCCTCATCATTCAGGGAGATGACTTTCGGCAGCACTTGCAATGAAGCCTGTTTATAGTCGTATAAGCCGGTCCGCTGCGAAATTCAAAGGCTGATATATAATCTTCTCATATGAGTAAATAAATGTTCATTCGTTAAAATCACAAACGCCTGTCCAACAAATCAATGGGGATTATTTGCTTTTTTGACAAAAAATATTGATATATACTGTGAATGATTGACAAATTGAAAACAGCGTTTTATAATGAAACCATAAGTTACCGACATAATTTTTAAGAATATCAACGGTTGCTTTTGTGCTCAATAAGGACGATAGAAAAATGTGTTGTTTTTTAAAGCTGCAGAAAGTACTGCAAAACACTGATTATCCCATTTCATATATGATATACTATAACTAAAGGAGTTCCCCCGTTTTTAAAACGGGGGGATTTCTTTTTTACTATTAGTTTTTTCAAACTTGTTGCCTCTTGATTGATTTTTGACAGTATTTTAAAAAAATAATAACTTTTTTATATTTTGTCCCCACTTTTGTCCCCTTTCGTATAGTATAATAGCTTTGAAAGGAGTGCTATTTATTGTCTGTACAGCAATATATTCATTTTTCAATAGAAGTATGGGGTGTGCTTTTCAGTCTTGTTGCACTTATTACCGTGTTTGCAACAAGATATTTTGACAAAGCGGGTTCAAGAAAGCTGTTATTTGTTTTATTCTGCTCCTTTGCCCTGATGATATGTGACAGTCTTACATGGATCTATCTGGGCAATTCCTCACAAACAGCATATTATATTGTCAGGTCAGCAAATTTTGGTGCATTTTTTCTCGGGATGTTAAATATGGCGGTTTCGGCAGAGTACATCTCACATCTGATATATAAAAGAACAGACGGTATTGATTTGAAATGGAAACAAATTGAATGGATTTTATTCCTTGTAGGAACAGTTCTTCTTATTATCACTCTGTACAATCCGTATATCTATACCTTCGATAACAATAATAACTATATCAGACTGCGTGATTATTTCTGGCTGCCGGACCTTGTCATATTTATGGAAGCGGCTGTATCGCTGAGTGTTGCTATTGTGTATATCAGGTATCTTCTCCCTATGGAAAGGGTGGCTATGGTATCCTATCTTACGCTGCCGATGATAGCCATAGTTATTTCGGAATTTGTTTACAGATTTCCATGTACTAATATTGCCGTTGTGGTTTCGACGATAATACTGTTCGTTTCTTACGAATCATATTATGCTCAGTACCTTGTGGAGCAGCAGAAAAAGCTGAGCGAAGAAAGACTCCGTCTTGTCAATCGTCAGATGCAGTCGCATTTTATCTTCAATACTTTGTCTCTCATTCGTTACCAGTGTCTTAATTCTCCGGAAGAGGCCGCCGAAACGATAAACGATTTTTCCGATTATCTCAGAAGCACTACCGACCTTATGCTTGAAACTGAGTGTATATCCTTTGAAAGAGAGCTGGATATCGTAAAAAATTATATCCGCATACAGAAAAAGAGATTTGAGGATGAGCTGAGTGCCGAGTACAATATCAGCGATACTGACTTTGATGTACCGCCCTATTCCATTCAGACTATGGTGGAAAATGCCGTTCTGCACGGTATAAGGGACGGCAATTCAGGTAAAGGAAAGGTAATTATTTCTACAAAGAGAATGAAAAAACAGCATATCATAACCATAGAGGATGACGGCTGCGGCTTTGATACCTCGCTTCTGGACAAAAAGAACGAAAAAAACGTTGGCATTAAAAATACAGCCCAAAGAATAGAAGTAATGTGCCAGGGAACGCTGACTGTAGAAAGTTCACCCGGAGCAGGAACAAAGGTAATGATAACTATACCATCAGAATATTAACGGAGAATAACAATGGAAATACTTATTGCAGATGATGAAAAATTCATCAGAGAAGAATTGAAAAATACAATTGAGCGGCTCAGTCCCGGCAACAGCTATTATATGGCAAGAAACTTCGATACCGCACTTGATGAAATGAAGAACAATAATATTGATATTGCCTTTCTGGATATACGGATGCTCGGAAAAACAGGTCTTGACCTTGCAAGAGCAATAAAGATAATCAAGCCAGATATCAATATCATTATCGTGACTGCCTATGCGGATTACGCCCTTGAAGCACTCAGGCTATATGTCAGCGGATATATACTCAAGCCTTTCAGAGATAAAGATATAAAAGAGGCTCTTGATAATCTGAGAAAGCCTTTAGATGATACCCGCACACATTTATCTAAGCCCGTCCGTGCCCAATGCTTCGGCAATTTTGAATTATTCTTTAACAACAAGCCTATCAGTTTTTCTCGTCAGAAGGAAAAGGAATTTCTTGCCTATCTGATTTGTCTTAACGGTTCGGCAGCAAGCAGAGGCGAGATCTGCGCATATCTTTTCGAGGATGAGGATTCTGAAAAGAAGAACAATGAATACCTGAAAAAAATTATATACACACTGAGGAAAGATCTGTCCCGTCTGGGTATAGAGGACCTTATTATTCACAGCAGAAATTCATATTCAGTTAATACCAATATGTTAGAATGTGATTATTACGAGTATCTGGCAAACCGCAGCAAAAAGCACGATCAGGATATCTACAACGGAGGATTCATGAACCAGTACAGCTGGGCAGAAATGTATAAATGTACTCTTTGATAATAAATTGAGATTTATGGAGGTCTAATAATGGAAGAATTAAAATATTTTACTTTACGTGATATTCCGGAATTAAAAGACAGCGCGGCAGAATGGTTTAACAGTAAGTGGGGTGTACCTAAAGAAGCTTATCTTGAATGTATGGAAAACTACTTAAACAAGGATACAGAATACGGGTGGTATCTTTGCTTAGATGGCAGCACAATTGTTAGTGGTCTGGGAGTTATAGAAAACGACTTTCATGACAGAAAAGATTTATATCCTAATGTATGTGCAGTATATACGGATGAGAGATATCGCTGCAAAGGTATTGCCGGACATCTGTTAGATATGGCGGTTGAAGATATGAGATCAAAAGGAATCACCCCAGTCTATTTGGTGACTGACCATACAGGTTTTTATGAAAGATATGGTTGGGAGTTTCTCTGTATGGTTCAAGGCGATGACGAACCTGAAATGACAAGAATGTATATTCATAAATAAATTTTATAATAATGATTTTATCAGCTGCAATCACGGCTTGCCGAAACAAAAGGTCTGTTCAAAGGCAAGGAGCGCCGCACCCACAACTGCCATTCCAAAGACAGAGAAATATAGCAGGACAAAGCCGACGGAGTTTCAAAATCAAACTCCGTCGGCTATCTTCTATATGAATTATGTTTTATGATATGTAACAATTTTAGGCTTCAAAAGGAACAGGGCTTTACGATGATTATGGTTAAGCACAATTCAAACATCGCAGAAACCTATAGCGTGTTAACATAAATGTTTACAAAATGGAACAAGGGTATTATAATGAAGATATGAAACTGATAAAAAACAACTCAAAAAAATCGGGCATAAAATGACGGTGTTCATTGACCGGCTTTGAAGCAGAATACTTTTGTTAGATTGGAGAACAAAATATGAAAATACTTGAAAAAATAAGTGAAGGCTTCGGAAAATACATGGCCTTCATTGTGTTGGCGGTGGCAGCACTTGCTCTGTTTGTTCCATCGTCAAGCCTTTGGATCGATACATCATGGGTAAATTATCTTTTGATGATTGTTATGTTCGGAATGGGGCTGACCATGAAGCCGTCGGATTTTGCGCTGGTATTCAAGCGTCCGAAGGATATTCTTCTCGGATGTGCCGCACAGTTCGTTATCATGCCTTTGCTTGCATTTGGTCTCAGCAGGCTTTTTCAACTTGACACCGCACTGACAGCCGGCGTTGTGTTAGTGGGAACCTGTCCCGGAGGAACATCCAGCAACGTCATAACTTATCTTTCCAAAGGTGATGTCCCCCTTTCCATTGGAATGACCTCTGTCAATACCCTGCTTGCCCCGCTGCTGACGCCTGCTCTTACATACCTTTTCCTTCAGACTACAGTTAATGTGAATGTCTGGTCAATGTTTCTAAGCATCATACAGGTGATACTGCTTCCGATCGTTGTCGGCTTTGTCATCAATCGCTTTTTGGGGAAATACACGGAAAAAGCCGTCAAGGTGCTGCCGATGGTCTCTACCATAGCGATATGTATGATTGTTGCGACTGTCGTCTCACACAATGCAGAGAAGATCTATACCTGCGGTGCTTTGGTATTGGTCGTTGTCATCCTGCATAATCTGCTTGGCTATCTTTGCGGCTTTGGTCTTGGCAAGCTTCTGCGTCTTAAGCCCTCAAAAGTCAAAGCATTGTCCATTGAAATAGGTATGCAGAATTCCGGCTTGGCAACAAGTCTGGCTTCAAGCAGCTTTTCACAGCTCGCCATGGCAACGGTTCCCGGCGCTATATTTTCCGTCTGGCACAACATCTCGGGAGCTATTCTTGCCGGAATATACAGAAGATGGGACAAGACAGGATCAAAACAAAACGCTGAAAAAAGCAGCACATAACATACCGGAGCACACATAAAGCTCTGAAAATTGCACAAATAAACGCTGAACTGCATAGAGTGTAGTTCAGCGTTTTTGAAAATATTTTTAAATTCTCCTGTTACTCCTTTTTGGGAGGCTCTAAGGCGGAAACCTCTGAGGGAGATTCCTCCGCACTGTTCTCAGGCTCATCATCTGCATTATCTGCTATCATGACAGGGGAGGCATATCTGGCATTGTATGCTACGATAGTGTTATAAGGAATTTCTATGTTATAACGTTCAAACATCAGCTTCAATTCTCTCAGAAATACTCTGTAAGCCTTAGTTCGTCTCCACGGTATTGTGTAAAGGACTATCCTGAGCATAAGACCGTTCGCCTCAAAAGACTGAACACATTGGTATTTAGGCGGTTTAACAAACCACGGCACATTTTTTGCCATTTCAGGCAATTCCTTTTTCAGTATCTTTTCAAAATCCTCAAGCTTTATATGGTAAGGTATGAGGAATTTGACTGTCATTTTCGCTACCTCGCCGTCTGAATTGACTACTTCACGTATCTGGGAGTTGTTCACGATTTTTGTGTCGGCATAGTATCTGATTTTTGTTGTGCGTAATCCTATCTCTAAAACAACACCGCTCCAGCTTCCGATGGATATCCAGTCTCCGACATTTATCGTACCCTCGAATATAATAAAGAATCCTGCTATGATATCGCTGACAAGATCTTTTGCACCAAATGTGAGCAGTAGCGACAACAGACCTGCAGAAGCGAGCAATGTCTGTGTCGGTATGCCGAACTGGGATAATCCGTAATAAATAAATATGATACCGCAAATATATTTGAGAGAGTTTTTCAGAAGCAAACATACAGTTTCGGTACGTTTGCCGGATACACGTGCTATATTGTAAAGTATCGTGTCTGATGCTATAACAAATACATAAAGCTCGCAGAGCAGGAAAATACAGGAAGTAATAGCAAATATATTGAATCCCTTATCCCAACTGCCCTTGATTACATAGGCAATACTGTTCAGATCGTTATCAAATTGAATTCCTGCAAAAGTGTAGTACATGATTGGCAGGAGTATGATAAGGCAGAACAGGAAAATCAGAACCGTTATGATTCCCTTCAGCCGCATTTCGGGTGTCTGCATATGCTTTGGTATATGTGCTTTCCAGCGTTCATCCATACCAAACTTTTCTTTTGTCTTGAAAAGATCGGAAAAACCGGATAATAACCCGATATCATCATTATCATTATCATTCTTGGGCGAACCATGGTTTTTCTTTTCTGTTTCGGTCACTTTTTCCGGTGCCGCTTCATAAACATTTTTCTGATAATGCCAGAGTGCTGCCAAAAAGACAAATACCAGTGTCAGTATAGGAATGATGGAAACCTTAAACGAATTGACAAGTGCATCCATGTTTCCCACTTTCAATGCGACAGGAACAATATACAGATCGGATGTTTCTCCGAAACCGGCATAATAATCCTTGCCGCGTATTTTCAGAAATCCGCCGGAGGATTCATTCAGTTTTTCTGCCGTCAGACCTAACGTTTCCGCACTGTCACCTACATAGCCAAGACCGGTAGTTGCCGAAATGGTCATAGTTTCTTTGTCTATTGCCACTGCATCATCCGGCAGTCCGATGAGAAGATTATCAAGCACTGTATTTACGGTAAGCCACTCTATCAGACTTGTCCGGAGTTCGGGATCAATAGCTATCTGCACGAATCCGTCACACAGATCATTTTTATCACGAAGGCTCACGCCTATGTATTGCAGATACTCACCGGAAAGCTCGTCAATAATGGGCGGCTGAATAATATAATCCACACCGTTGAGCAGTTTGCGGAATATATATGACTGTGATTCCTCGTTGGTACCGAGCGATATATTGTCATACGGTGAATTGGTAGTAACTACATTTCCGTTTTTATCATATCTGTATATATATTTTACTCCAAATATCTCGGAAAGCTCCTTAAGCTCTGCTCTGCCAAAATCTTTTGAACTGTATTTTTCCGACATCATAAGATCGGCAATGAATTTGCACTGGGTAAGATATCTTTCATCAGCCCATTTATTGATGTTGTCACGTGTTTTGTCGAAATCCTCAATGGTTTCAACAGCAGTTTGTGCATGTTGTTCCATTGTCGTGAGTGTGAGTGTTGCTCCGGATAATGCATATATATACCATGAAGTCAGCAGCAATCCGATTGACAAAAACGTGATATGTGCTATGAGTTTTGAACGTATCGCCCGACCTGTTTTCTCGTGCCGGCTTATCAGAATGGATAAATAACGAATAAACACCCATACAGCAATAAATGCGATCAGAGTAACGCAGAATCCCTTTACCATGAACGATGACATTTCCTTCAAGCCGACTCCGAAAATGATATATGTGTCATTGTAGGCGACCGAATATCCCACTGTAATTCCATTCAGAATGGCTTCATCACCGGAAAGCCCTTCCGGCACCATCAATAAATATTTTGCTTTTAGTTCATTCGGATTCATGTCCGGTGTTATATTCATCATATCATACGAAGATGCGTTTTTAGCTTCGTTCATCGGTACGATCTTATTGGAATCCAACATCAGCATACGCTTTCCTACATAATCAGCATCCGGATGCGAGAGAATTTTGCCGTCGTCTTTCGACACGATGACCACATATCCGTCATACCCGACTTTTATTCTGGATATGCGTTCTATCCATGACAAGCTCTCGTCAGGTAAATTATATTCGCCTTCATCAAGCATAAATTCCGACTGCTTATCCTTTGGCAGATCCATTTTTTCATAGTACCATTTCTGCCATTTAATCGTTTCTTCATACGTTTCACGCAGTGTGACATCATTATACTCTATTTCCGGAAACATCTTTGATATCTGTATGATAGCACGGGCTATCTGAGGCTGTGTTATCCTGTCAAAATCATCCATTAAAGTAAAAAATGTTACAATAAGGCTTGCAATAAGACCAACTGTAAAAATAATATACAGCCTGCGTTTTCTTTGTCCGAGTCTTTTTTCAAAAACAGTCTTTTGTTTTTTCACTTTGATATCTCCCTTCATAATATACTCAAACATAAAAGGAATCACATCTGTACAATATTTCGGTGGTTCCTCCGGTTTCTGATGTCAAGTAAAAATATAGTATTACAAGTCTATTGTAGTATTCAGTAAAATCTAAAACTTGTAAACCCTGTCATTCCGAACGTAGTGAGGAATCTTTAAAGATCCTTCGCTTTGCTCAGGATGACATTAAAGTATTAGACTTAACAAAGCAGTAGCTAAAATATTTTTAATTGTCAATAAAATTTGTTTTACTATAAACAAAAATCAGAGGGTGACAAAGCTGCTTCTGCTAAGTTCGATCAGATCATGCAGGAGATGTCATTGTGTCAAGCTTGCCGTCAGGCAGAAACGTGTATTTTGTTCCGTCTTTTGTCACCTTGATATTCAGAGAGCTGTTATTGCTCGGATTCGTGTTCTTTTTGTTACAAAAAAATGCCAGATAATATTCTCATTTAACAAATATTATCTGACATTCCGGAAATGCGGATCAGTTTATTCTGCTGTTTTTTCTTTTTAAGTTTCGGGAGCATCACCAACGTAGTACCGAAGATGCCGAGAGTCAGTCCGCCGATGCCTGCAAGAGCAAGGTAGCCTGCGTTGAAAGCGGATGCCATTGAGGCATTATTGACTGATGTGTTCATTCCTGTCGCTGTGGATTTTGCAAAAGCAGTTTCATCCCCCTTCCAGAAGAGATACATACCCTTGTTGTCGTCACGGTAGCAATAAGCGGTATCATCTATCTTCACGGGATTTTCAAAGGTGAACATATGCAGACATCCGCTGCATTTTGCAGGCATATTGCTGTTGACCTTCTGGAGCGTAAGGAAATCCGCAAGAATCGGATCGCCCTCTATGCTTGAGCGGTTCACATACATAGCAAGCCACTGTTTGCCTACATCGGCATTGATGTCGGCGACACTGCCGCAGCCCCATTCAATATAATCAGACACGCCGTTCTGTACATTCTTGTGTAAGCCGATTTCCTGACGATTGCACTTTACAGCCTCATAACAAACGAACTGATCGAAGTTTATCAGATTGACCTGATTGCCGTTTGCATCTGTGGTATAGCTTACTCTGTCCGCTTTATCGACAACCATAACGGGGATCATAGTAAAGGTCCGGTGATAGAACCGACAGATCTGCACACCGCTCAGAGCAGCTGCCAAAACCATTAATCCGCCTCCGATACCATCCAGCCATCTGCTTGCAGTGATTAAACTTTCAAATTTATTACCTTTCTTCGCATAGCCCATCAAATCATGGTTAGCATCTTCTATGGTTTGTTTAAGCGATATTTCTTCGGTTTGAGAAATACTATCCTGAAGAATATCCTTTTTTTCTGATACGTCTGAAATAAGCTGTTCTGCTATCTTATTATCATCAGGCATCATCGAACCAAAAATTGAATCCAATATCATTTGAATTATAATGAGACCCATATCGGCGTTGTAGATCATCCCGATGATGAAGTCCTCTATCTGAAAATCTTCATAGGGATAATAACCCATACCTTTCTGTATCAATGCATCCATCGTCAGTGCAACGCCCATGCGGAAAAAGGAGCGGTTGATACCGGTGTAGATGGATATACTTTCCGCTTGTTTATTTTTGGAATTGCTAAAAAATTCGTCAATGGAAGGAAGATCCGCTTTCATCACGGAATCGCTGCTGACACCGAGCTTTAACAGGGTAGAAAGCTTGATAAATTCCAGTGCCGCACGCTGTCCTTTGGAGAGAGAGGCTGCCAAAGGAGCAAAAAAAATCGTATTCTTCACTGTAATCCGCTTGCTCATCCTCCGGATGAAAAAAATCGTAGAGTGTTTCGCCCCATTCGCCGGAATAGGAGATATCCTTCAGCTTGTAATAATAGAGAAATATGTCATTAAACTTTTTAGACTCTTTTTCATAACGAGTCTTATCTTCCTTTTTCAGAGCCTTAAAGTATTGTTCAAATGCTTTGGCATTGATCTTACCGCTGGTTTTATCCTGCCAAAGCTCATGTTCATCGCAGTATTGCTCAAACCAAAGAATATCCTCGTGAATGTTGATCCATTCGGCAGCAAGGTTTTTGGTATAGTCATAAAAGCGTGCTGCTAGAGCGTGTTCACATAAAAAGAGCATCAAAAATCATAGCCAACATGATAACAGAAAGAAAAATTGAATCGAGCTTATCGTAGCGTGTAAAAACTTTTCTGAAACGCTTGATTCTGAGAAAATAAC
>Ga0256407_10003356_pt1 | contig 28682 bp, 23 predicted proteins | sample RumenRJG_04DNA_FD_193489 | JGI IMG/M metagenome (GOLD analysis project Ga0256407, IMG submission 193489) | Bovine rumen microbial communities from Lethbridge, Alberta, Canada - RJG_04 | ecosystem: Host-associated > Mammals > Digestive system > Stomach > Rumen | place: Canada: Alberta...
TGCTCACCGCATACAAACCAGATGAAATTGAATAAAAAAAATGAGTGTCCATAACATAAATCCGTTATGAACACTCATACTGGCAGGGGCAGAAGGACTTGAACCCTCGGCACGCGGTTTTGGAGTTTCTCCGGGGGTTTGTTAAGTGAAAATTTTTAGTCACTATTAACGTTAATTAGCCCCGAAAAAGCTCTTAAACTTAGTAAAAACGCCGACAAAATTGGTGAAAAATACACCGCCTCTGCATTTTTTCTGCACGTCGGTTAGAAATGCGTTAGAAACGCCGTGCAGAAATTTGTTAGATAAACAGTGATTAAACAACCATCAGTCAATCAATCGCGCTGTACAGCTATTACCTTTTATCGTCTACTGTTTGCGCGGAATCGTTAGGGGAGATGGAAAGCAAGCTTCTATGCTTCAAATCAACGCTGCTCTCTATCCGGCAAACAGTTGACTTCTATCGGAATAAACTGTATAATGAAAATAGATAAATCTAATCTGTTTCGGGTTAGGAGGCATTGGAATGTCCGGTATAATGGAAGAACAAACTGCGCATACTATCGCTGAGGATGAGGTGCTGCAATATGCCGATGAACAGCTGAATCCATCCATTTACGCTGATGAGGAGCGCATTTATCCAATGAGGTCAATTAAAGTGGAGCGAGGTTTTTTTTCAGCCTATGAGCTGAAAAGAAAGCATGATAGGCTGCCTTCTCAGATTGTGTTGGACAGTGAGTTTCAACGTGAGGGTGTTTGGAAATTACAGCAAAAAAGAGAGCTGATCGAGAGTATCCTCATGGGCTTGCCATTGCCGATATTTTATTTCAATGAGGATAAAGCAGGCAGGCTGATCGTGATAGATGGAAGGCAAAGACTCAATGCTATCTTCTCTTATTTGAATAATGAATTTTTGCTTGATAAATTGAAAATCTTGGATGAATTCAATAAAAAACGGTTTAGTGATTTGAGTCCGGTATTTCAATCGAAAATAGAAGATTACCAAATTGTTGCGCATGTTATTCAGCCCATGACGCCCGATCGGGTCAAATTCGATATTTTTGACAGGGTCAATCGTGCCGGTACGAAGCTTAACAAGCAGGAGATTAGGAATGCGCTATATCAGGGAGAGGCGACAAGGCTTTTGAACCGTTTGTCAAAGTCGAAAGTGTTTGCTGCTGCAACCGGAAACAGTTTTGCCAATGAAAAGCGCATGAAAAACCGATATCTGATTTCCCGTTTTATCGCATTTTATCTTTATTATAACAAAATGTTGCGCAATAGTAATATCTTAATCAATGCGTTATATCGTTATTCGGGAGATATTGACGAGTTGCTTGGAATGACAATGGAGTATTTGAATATGATTTCTGCATCCGAAATTGATGAAATAGAAAGTCAAACACTTCGTTCTTTGGAGCAAGTTTCATTTTATCTGGGAGAAAACGCGTTCCGTTTGGTGGACAAAAACGCGGACGGTGTAGTCGTAAAGCGTTACCCCATCAATATGAATATCTTTGAAACGCTGATGTATGGCATGACGCTTTTGCCTTATAAGGATGAAACTATCAAAGATAAGATTAGCGTTGCCATAGATGCACTGAAAAGCGATGCGGAATTTTTAGACAGCTTGAATAATCACCGTGACAGTGAGAGCAAGGTCTCGCTACGGTTTCAAAAAATACGCCAAATTGCAGGAGAATTAACATGATCAAATCTATATTAGTCAAGGGCTTTAAAAGTATTGACAAGCTGGATGTGGAATGCAACCATCTCAATATCATTACCGGTACAAACTCTTCCGGCAAATCTACGTTTTTGCAGGCACTGTTGCTTATGGCACAGAATGCAACCGGCAATATCGGTTTGAACGGCGAATTGATAAAAATCGGTGATTTTTCGGATGCAAAGAATTTTAATACTGTGTCTAAGAGAATTGAATTTGCCCTTGAGAGCGAGGATGTTAACGACTATAATTTGGTGTTTGAGAAGGATGAGGGTATTCTTATTAACGATGCATTTCTTGATAATGTCCACTCTTTTTGTGCACCGCCTGAATTGAGAAATTTGCGTTATCTTTCCTGCAACCGAATCGGCGCAGAGGATATTTATCGGAAAAACTATATCAGTGATACAAATATCGGCATTAACGGAGAGTATTCAATTTACAGTCTCGAAAAAAACAAGAGCAGCACCTTGCCACTGGAGCTGATAGCCGACACAACTTCTTTTACGCTGCTGGCACAGGTCAATTATTGGCTCGAACATATTTTGGGTGCGTCGGTGGTGACAGAAGACGTTATCGGTACTGACTATGTAAAATGCTTTTTTGCCACCGAATACGGCAAGCTTATCCGCCCCAAAAATACCGGCGCCGGATTAAGCTATTTAATCAGCGTACTGGTACTGTGTTTGCTAAGCAGCAAAGACGACACGCTGGTGATAGAGAATCCGGAGATACATTTGCATCCGCAGGCGCAGTCGAGGGTGTGTGAGTTTTTATACTTTATTGCGCAATCCGGCAGACAGATATTTGTTGAAACGCACAGCGATCATATTTTTAACGGTATCAGAGCCGGGATAGCGACCGGAGCAATGGACGCGAATCTGATAGCAGTGAATTTCTTTGCCATGAATCAAAACAACTGTACTGAAAACAATGTAATTACCTTTGGAAAAAGGGGTAGAATATTAAACTATAAAGAGGGACTTTTTGACCAATTTGATTTGGATCTAAACAGAATGTTGGGGCTTTGAGCGGACATGAATGTAGTTTTTAATGATTATTCGCTTGACGGGCAGTTTGAATCGATCGACACTTTTTTGGATTATCTGGCAAATTGTGTGCTGGATATATTTTCAGCCATCAAAAAACATGGTGTTATTCTGCTGAAATCCTATGTCACCTTTGAGAGAAAGGTGACAAATGATGCGCAACTCTATGATTTGATTCGCGCAAAGGAGATTAACCGTTTCCCTGAAATGTCTGCGCTCAGAAGCCTGCTCGTGGAAATCACAGACGAACCGTTTTGGGATGAATCACCAAGAACCGAAGCAACTGCCGGTTATCAAACAGATGTCACGGGCAATTTTAGCGGCAGCGAACCAAACTGCTTTTCGGAGGCGCTGGAGCGCGATCGATTACTGTTGTCCTTTCGCCATAACGCTTTTGGTTCGCAGCAACTGACGGTCAGAAAGAACGATGATGGGTTTGTACTGGATAACATTACCGACAGTGCGGTGTTTGCGGATTTTTTGATGCAAAGAAACAGCATTACACTCGCTGGTTTGTTAGAAATTCACGGAAGGGCGGCTGATATTATCTTTTTGAAAAATCGTTCCACTCAGAAGTATTATGTGGACGAAAATATCGACGACCGGCTTAAGATAGAGGACAAGATGCAAATAAAGGACGATTTTTGCAATTTTGTAAATGGAAAAATCACCGGCGACATGCTGCGCCGTTTGACAAAGCCAATTCACCACAGAAGTATTACCTTCTATGAATTCCGAACAACTTTGCGCGACAGCAGAGAATTCCGAATTTTCTATCATCAGCAGGGTGACCGTTGGATTTGTCTGTGTGGATTGCTGAAAACAACGCAAGCAACACCTAATTACATAAAAAATCATGTATATGATATGATACGAGGGTTACCAAAAGGGTCTTGCACTCTTTGAAAACTTTGATAATGCGATACAGATGTATGCGTGTGCCGTTGCGGTGCACGCTTTTTTATATGGATTTATATGTGATATTTGGCTATATTATCTCATAAGCATTCATCATTATCCGGAGCAGTGATTTTGAAAACTTTGATAATGCGATACAGATGTATGCGTGTGCCGTTGCGGTGCACGCTTTTTTATATGGATTTATATGTGATATTTGGCTATATTATCTCATAAGCATTCATCATTATCCGGAGCAGTGATAAGGTAATTATAAAAGCATGAAGTCATGTTATAGAAATGACAAGGTTAAGTTGACGGTGCTTACTGCTTTGAAATGAAGCAGAATACTATTACAAACAAAAAAATTACAACAAAAAATTGGTTTTATAGTAAATGTATATTGACTTTTTTGTCAACTGTGGTAGAATAAAAAAGAGAATGGATTAATAGACAAATTTACAATTCATATAACCTTTTGCAAAGGAGTTTGCGTATTATGACCCCTGAACAGCAGAGACATCAACAGGAATACTATCGTGCTAGGAGAAACTATGAGAATGCCGTGATGGAAAAAAGAAATGCGGAAAATGAGATTCAAAATATTCAAGCGCGCAGAACGCAAATTATTAACAGGATAAATGCACTGTCTTCTGAGCGCAAACGAAATGAGAATTCATTGACACACATCGAAAAAACCACAGCGCGCAATAACGAGGTTGAGGCAAGTATCCGGGACACGGAGTCAAAGCTGTCTGATGCGGCGACAGGTTTGTTGGGAATCGGCGAGTCTTCGGTTTGCCGTCCGCAGAATCTCTCTGAAGTTTTCGGCGATTCGAGCAGAGTGAGCAAAAATGCTATTATCGGAGCGTTTGGCAAGCTTCGTGAAACCACCCATGCTATTTTACGAAAAATCGAGGAGCTGAACAGCGCGATCCGCGGTCTCGAAAACGAGATGGAGGACGGCAGGCGACGGGAACGCAGCTTGTCTTACTATGCTGCCGAACAGCAAAGAATCATCAATAACAGCAGTATAGAAATGGCTTATCACAAGAGACATATGATGGCATAATCAGGTTTGATATGGCAACAATTAGCATTTATAAAAACAAAATAAATGGCGTTGGAGGATTGATTGACAGCATAATAAAATCATCCAATAACCTTGACACACAGCTTGGCACGCTCCGCAATACCCTGCAGGGTGTTGACAGCAGTACCTGTAACTTGCAGGGTGTGGTGGATAGCATCAGTTCGTCCTCCAAGAGCGAAAAAGCCAAGGTTGCGGACTTAAAAAGATTGAACGGCAAGCTGACCGAGTTTGTCACAATGACCGCCAATCGCGATGCAGCTGCAAAAAATGCAGTAGAACGTGCGAAAAATGATTTTTATACACGTTTTAGTTACTTGAAGCCTGAGTGTGAGAAGAATGTATTTGAGCATATCGGCGATGGTTTGCAAGCAACTTGGGAATGGTGCAAGGAGCACTGGAAGCTGATTGTGACGATCGTGATTGTTGTTGTTGCGATCGTTCTGCTCTGCACGGGTGTCGGTTCCGGATTAGGTGCGGTCATACTTGCCGGTGCGTGCTGGGGTGCCATCATGGGCGCGTGCATCGGCGGCGTCTCCGGAGGGATCGCCGGTCTGATGAGCGGAAAAGGCTTTTGGAGCGGCTTTGAGGACGGTGCCTTCAGCGGTGCTATCGGCGGCGCGATAGGCGGAGCGATTACAGCAGGTCTCGGCGCAGCCCTTAGCCCTGCCCTGACTTTTGTCGGAAGCATCATTCGCGGCGGCGCTATCGGTGCGGCTTCTTCGGGTGTTTCCAATATGGGTGTGTCCACTATCAACTACCTGATTGAGCATGGTACATTGGAAGGCGCCGGAGGTGTGATACTTTCAAGCGGCATTTCCGGTATTATTTCAGGCGGCATCACGGGCGGCATTATGGGAGCATTAACGTTTCAGAGTCCTTCTTCAACCGCGCAAAGCTGGCAAGGCTCTGATGATTATCCCGGCATTGATAGTTATCAGGATGTTACGGTTCAAAAAGGAACTGTTTTGTACAGGGGTGAGCCAAACGGTTCCGAATACTTTACTACACTTGATGCAGTAGAGAATTCGGGGCGCAATGCGCAGACCTTATTTGAAGGTTTGCAGGTTAAACCGCACGATGTATATGGATATCGCGGTGAGGTCAGCGGTTATATGTTCACCAAGAACGTAACGGGCGGCTATGGGATTACAAGTGCCAATCCTCAGTTCGGTTCTGGAGGATTACCACAATACTTTATTCCAAATATTAAGCAATTGATTGAAAAAGGTGTTTTGATAAAGGTCGATACAATTCCGTTGATAAAATAAGGCGGTGATAGCAGTATGGTTACTGAAACAGGAAGAATTACAATTGACGGTGTAGAGTTTTATCCCGGATATACATTTGAAGATTTCAAAAAGACAAAATTCTACAGCAATCAAGATGGAATTAGAATTATTCGGCTGAACGGAGTTATAAAGATAGACAATCATCAATATCTTGTGAATCTGTTTTTCCGTGAATATACATTATATATGATTTCTATGGTATGTGTAGATATAGATATTCCGTTTGAAGAGGAAGAAAAAAGAGCCGTACTGCACCGGCAGATTATGGCTGAATACGGTTTATCGGATGTGAATGTTTTTTCATGGGGAATCTTAAAGGTTAGTTTTGACCCCCGCAGCAATTCGAGTAAAATCGGTTTGATCTATCAATAAACAGAGGGCGTTTTGTTGAATCATAAAAGGAGTTTGTTATGGCAACAATCACTTTACGGAAGGATAAAATCAACGGAGTCGGCGGATTGATCGACAGCATGGTAAAATCCTCCAACAACCTTGATACACAGCTCGGAACCTTGCGCAACACCTTACAGGGCGTTGACAGCAGCACCTGCAATTTGCAGGGTGTAGTAGACAGCATCAGCTCGTCCTCCAAGAGCGAAAAGGCCAAGGTTGCGGACTTAAAAAGGCTGAACAGTAAGCTGACCGATTTTATTACCATGACCGCCAATCGCGATGCATCTGCCAAAAGCGCGGTAGAGCGTGCAAAAAAAGATTTTTATTCAAAATATTCCTATCTGAAACCGGAATGCGAAAAGGGCGCGCTTGAGCATATCCGCGATGGCATTGTTTCGGCTGCTCAATGGTGTGCAGAACACTGGGATGTATTAAATATTATTTTAGTCGCACTTGCCGCAATTGCTATTGTGATCCTTTCGGTTGCTACCTTTGGTGCAACTGCAGTTGCGCTTGCGGCGGTTGTTGGTGCTTGTGTCGGAATTGTAAGCCAGTTTGTTGGGGACGCCATTACGTTTATGCTCACAGGAAAGTGGACGGGAACATGGGAGTCATATTTAGGTTCAGCTATCGGTGGCGCCTTAGGAGGTATTTTATGCTTAACAGGTCAAACCACGATTGCCTGCGCCGTAGACGAAGGTGTTTCTAATCTTTTCAGCGGCAGTCTTTCTAATCTTACCGGAAATGAAAAATCAACAGCCAAGGATGTTTGGATTAAAGCCATTGGCGGAGCTGCGACCGCAGCTGTTTTCAGCAAAAGCTTTGGAAAACTATCTGATAATCTTTCAAAGAACTTTTCTCATATTCCGGGGTTAAGCAGACTTTCGGGAAAAGGTAGCTATGGAGCATCATTTAAGATGGTTACCACTAAGTTGAAACGGGGTATAATTAAAAGCTTTACCCGAAAAAGCGTTAGAAACGGCATAATTAGTGAGCTCACAGGAGATATTATTACCGATGTTGTAGGAGGAGTTAACGGAGCGATAGATGAGTTAGGTTTGCTTGACGAAGGCAAAATCGTTAAAAAATTCCTTGGATACTTTTATAACAATAAAGCAATATTTGCGTTTTGAGGTTAATATGCAAAAAAAGTTTGTAGTAAAAAACAACTCTAGTCTTACTCTTTGGCTGCTCGCGATAATGGCCTTTTTCTTAATTGGCTTGATTATTCGCTCGGTTTTAGCAAAGGAGCTGTCTGTTCCTCTTGTTGTATCAATGCTTGTTTTCGTTGATATTCCTTGCGTTATAGCGATAATGTGGCTAAAGGTTTTCAGGGTAACGGTTTCATGCATGGGCATTACGTACAGGAATATATTTGGAATCAGCAGGACTGTTGATGTTTCTGAGATAAGCCGTGTTAAGTGGAGGGTTAATAATACAAGATATGGGAAAATGGAAAAAATAACCGTTTATTTTAGGCATCATAAGTTTTCTGTAGAAACTTTAATGCAAAATTTTAACAAGTATTCTGATTATATCAAAAACAATGTTGACGGTTCACGCATCAGAATTGTAAAAAAATCATTTAAATAGTATGTTATATTAAGAGTTATTATGTCAAATATCAGTATATATAAAGATAAAATCAACGGAGTCGGCGGATTGATCGACAGCATGGTAAAATCCTCTAACAACCTTGATACACAGCTCGGAACCTTGCGCAACACCTTACAGGGCGTTGACAGCAGCACCTGCAATTTGCAGGGTGTAGTAGACAGCATCAGCTCGTCCTCCAAGAGCGAAAAGGCCAAGGTTGCGGACTTAAAAAAGCTGAACAGTAAGCTGACCGATTTTATTACCATGACCGCCAATCGCGATGCATCTGCCAAAAGTGCGGTAGAGCGCGCGAAAAACGATTTCTATTCAAAATATTCCTATCTGAAACCGGAATGCGAAAAGGGCGCGCTTGAGCATATCCGCGACGGTATTATTTCAGCTGCCGAGTGGTGCAAAAAGCACTGGAAGCTGATTGTTGTGGCGATCATCGTTGTGGTGTCTATTGTTGTTTTATGCATTCCCGGAGTTGGACCGATTATTGCCGGCGCTTGTTGGGGCGCTCTTTTGGGAGCGTGTCTCGGAGGCGTTTCCGGAGGGCTTGAAAGCATGGCCAACGGCGGTTCATTTCTCGACGGCTTTGAAGACGGTGCTTTGACAGGAGCAATCACAGGTGCCATTTCCGGTGCAGCGATGGCTGGTTTAGGTGTGTTGGGAGGATCCTTAGGAAAGTTTGTGCAATGTGGTTCGACACTTGGCAAATTTGTGAAAGGTACAGCAGCGGTAACAAAGGTTTTGAGCATTGGCATGGGCGGTTTTGATATGCTTGCCATGGCGGATAGATATTTAGGCAACGGCGATATCGCTGCACTAAATGCAAAGCTGCATGAGAGTCAAGCATACAACATTTTCCAGACAGGCGTTTCGGCTGTAGCAGTTTTCACCGGCGGCATGACAACTACCATGAAGTGCTTTGTGGCGGGTACGATGATTCTGACCGCAGAGGGACTTGTCGCAATCGAGAACATCAAGGCTGGAGATAAGGTTGTTGCAGCCGACACTGATACCGGCGTAACGGCTCCAAAGGTTGTATTGGATACTTATATTAGAAAAACATCTCACTTAGTTCATTTGACAGTATGTGGAGAAACAATCGTTTCTACTTACGATCATCCGTATTATGTCAAGGATAAAGGCTTTGTCAATGCTTGTGATTTGTGGATAGGAGCTGAACTGGTTAACAACAATGGAATGGTTCGCTCTGTTGAACAACTTTATCGTGAAGATTTGGGCAAATCTTCTGTTGAGGTATTTAACTTTAAGGTTGAAGATTATCATACTTACTTTGTGGGAGAAAATGGAATCTTAGTTCATAATGCAGGAGATACTTATGAGGCGTTAAGAAAAGTTTCACCTTCTCAAGAAATTCGAGATGCAGTTAATCCAGAAGGGAAAAAATATGATCCTGTTTACGGATACGAAGTTGATAGACTAGAAGCAGATCATATTATGCCGCTCAAAGAAATAACCGAACAACCAGGATTTGATAAATTAAGTTTTAAGGATCAAGTTGAAGTCGCAAATACTCCCGAAAATTTTATGGGGTTAGGAAAGGCATCGAATGCTTCAAAAGGCGCAAAACCAATAAGTGAATGGCAGGGACATTCTAAATTGGGACCAATTCCTAAAGAGGCACAGAAGTATTTAAATCAAAGAGATTCTATTGCGAGACAAGCAATAAAAGACGCAATAGCTGAGAGGTTAAAAAATGCAAAATAACAGATATACAATTAACGGAATAATATTCTATATAAATGCGGATGAATCTCTCGTTCAGATGGCTGATGTTTTAGCTCAAGCGATGAAGAGTATACCCGTTGATAGAATATGTGATGATTATAAGTTTGAAATTGGTTTTTCAGTTTTCATCTGTAAAAAAACTGGAGATGGGTTTACACTGTTTGTTCCAGATTATTTGAATAATCCTTTTTTAAATACAACTGAAGATTTAACCATTTCTTTATGGATCTTAATGGAACAATCGAATTTAATTAAAGAATTTAATATAGAGGGTATTTCAACAAGATTTGACGAAGAAATAGTTATTGCAGAAAATGCACTGAGTAGTTCGCTAATATGTCTGCAAAGATTTTCAGATTTAGGAAAGGGTGCATCTGGATGGTGTGTTGAGTCAATCGAAAAACGACAAGATGATAAATACCATACGATCGAAACAAAAAAATACAGTTCTTGTTACGCATATGAATTGTTGCAAAAAAGGGAAGCGTTAATTAAAGCGTTAGCTTTTCCCTATGGATATATCATTGTATTTGATGGGAATAGTATAGTTGAAATATTGAATGAAAATGATATAAGTCTAATTCAATAAACGAACATTTAAACCAGAGTATTGTGATTATAAAAGAGGTAATACAATGCAACAAGTATTAGCAGATAAAGTTAAACTAATCGTTTCTGATTCCAAACTTGCCTTTATGCAGGGCAGGTATGAGGAATCGCTGCGGCTTGCCAAGCAGGCGCTTGACATTGACCGCAAAAATGCCGACGCGCACCAGTGCGCAGGCAACGCGTATATGTCGCGTGAGGATTACGAGAGCGCGATCAAGGCTTACAAAAAGGCTGTTGAATACGACGCGGACAACGGCGACCGTTACTTTAATCTCGGCTATGCCTATGCTACCGCCAATCAGCCTGTCAAGGCGCTGGAGATGTTCGCCAAGGCGGACGAGGTGGGCTGCTCGCCCAATGTGGTAGGACAGCTCTACAAAATCATGGGTATGCTCTGCTTTGATTTGCAGCGGTATGAGGACGCCATTCTCAACCTGATCAAGTCCGAGAAAATCGTCGGTATCGACATGGACGTTCTGCAGCGCAAGGCGCTCAGCTACAGTTTAAGCGGACAAACTGCGGCAGGAATCGAGGTTGCCAACCAGATGAAGATCCTTGCGCCGACCGACTATTTAGGCTATCGCATTGCTTTCAATGTATTGCTGCAGGAAGAGCGCTTGGAGGAAGCCGAAAAGGAGCTTGACCGCGCCGAGCGTTTCGCAAAGCCGAACGGTGAGATCTTCAACGACTGGGTTGCGTATGAAAACGCGCGCTATGAGCTGGACGGCGACAAGTCGCATTTGTACACGGCCATTGACAAGCTCTATGAGGGCTTGTGCGTGGTTCCGCCGGATGTGAATTTTGCCGTTCAAAGCTATTTGAATGCGGCAGAGATTTATGTGACGCTCGAAAATGCCGATATGGCGATCCATTGCCTGAATGCGGCTGAAAATCCGGTGCAGTCTTTCAATATGGGCTTTTCTGTAAAGGAGATGCCGCAGCCGGTTGCAGGTCCCACGGGACGCCCGAGTGAGAGAGAAATCAATCACGCGGTGGAGGCTGTTCGGCGCAAGTACGGCGACAGGCGGCTGGAAACCATGGGCAGGGAGATGACTGCCAAGGCAAGGCGCAGTACGCCCGGCGCAGATAAATACATGACCCCGCTTGCGGAGCAGCAGCCGGAAGAAACTACAGCGCTTCATATGAATGAGGAGGAGCAGCCGTCTTACACAGAAGAACTGCTTGACCGCATGAACCGTCTGTATGTTTCGGCATACACCATCAAAAAAGATACCGTTTCAATCAAAGCATATGCGGCAAGATTGGCAAACAGCTCCGAACCGCATAGCCAATACATCGGCAAATACAGCCTGACAAAGGCACTCAGGGATGAGGGTTACGAAAAGGCTGATGAGGAATACCGTTCGCTGCTGATATTCTTCCGCAACGAGATGATAAAGGATCCGTCCGATTTGATGGCGTTAAGCTTCCGCGTGCAGTGCCATATCGATCTCGGCGAATTTGACGAGGCAGAGCATCTGTGCGATTTGTTGTCGGACGAATTCAAAAAACCGCTATTGGAAAAAATACGAGAAGCACAAACCGGAGGTGAGGCTTAATGGCAGCATATCTTTCTGAGGATTTAGTGATTGACGAGGAAAAATTCAATGCTGCGGCAGCCGATATGATGGCGCTGAAAAAAAGAACCGACACGCTGAAAAGCAAGCTGAAAGTTATGTATAAGAATCTTGCAAGTGCCATGAATACAGAGGCAGGCAAAGAAGCACAGCTGGAAGCACAAAAAGTGTTATTAAAACCTGTTGAAAATATGTCCTTGGTTGTAGGACATATTTCCGACACATTAAATATGATAATCGGAAACGGCTATTACAAGGATGTTTTCACAGGTTTTGAAGAATTAAGTCATTTACTTTAGGAGGTAATTCATAATGGCAAACATGGGCTCAACAGGAACAGTCAACATCACACACGCAATGATGGACGCTGCAAAACAGGCAATCAGCGATTATCAGGCGACAATCACCGGTTTGAACGGTGAATTGCAGTCTGAGATTGACGGTCTTATTCCCAGTAATTTTTCCGGTTCGGCAGCAAACGGATTCAAGGCTTTCTATGAAACGAACATTCAGCCGAATGTGACAGATGGCTTAACCAAAATGTTGGAATCACTCACCGGTATTTGCGACACTGTAAAGAGCTATATTCCCGGAGAGGAACAGGGTGTAGACGATCAGCTCGGACAGGGCAATCAGGGCGCAGGCGCACAGGCATAAAGGAGGATAATCATGGCAGATTGTAGAATTGTAAACTCGGCAGTACAAACTTCAGTAACGAATATTCAGAATATCGCCAATAAGTATCAGCAGGCAGGCACAGAATTTGAAACAGCATTCAAAGCGGCTATCGCTGACATGGAGGGCGATTCCAAGGACGCTATGCTGGAGCTTTTCGATAAAAGCTACAAGGAATTTGTTACCAGCATGGAGGGCGGTCTTCCCGCTATGATCAAGGGCTTGGCAGATTTGCTGGAAGCTAACCGCAAAAACTTTGAGGATGTGGACGGACAAATCGCGCAGAGCATCAGAGACGGCGGTCAGGGCTGATTTTAGGTGAACTATGCAATGCAGCTCTATTTGTATCAAAGCAAACAGAGCTGCATTGTGTAAAAAAGGAGTGTTTTTTGTGGCATTCAAAATCTTATCAGAGGAACAAATCGGCAGGCTCACACCGCGGCAGCAGGAGAGCTATCGTGCTGCATATGAAGAATATCGGGAGCGTGAGGCGTTTGTCCAAAAGATCGAGAAACAGCGCAATATCAAGAATCCCGAATTAAAAATAAAAAAACGTCCCATTAAGCGGATTCGCCGTCCGTCATCTTCGCCTCTTAAATTTGACGGTTACGGAGTTCAGCTCGGCGAAGCAAGTGATAAGCTTTTTAATACTACAAAGCACACCTCGGAGCAGGCGGAGCGTCTTGGTAAGAGAAGAAAAACAGCGCGAGCGGACGTACATGTGCCGGGTGTGCGCGTTGCCAAAGGCAAAAGAATAAAAACCGCTGTACCAAAGAGGGGGATGCCTAAGCTGAATCGGGTGCCGGTTGTCAAGCCGTCAGATAAGCAATTTGTGTTTAGACCTGCGCGTGTATCTGTCGGCAATGTTTTCTGCCAAGAGGCACCAAAGGTACGCAGGGATAAGCTGACCGTGAAAATGACGCCGTTGTCCGGTGTTGTTCTCGCCAAGGCAAGAAGTGGCAAAATACAAGCGCCAAAAAGAATGCAACCGATTCTGCCAAAGGTCACATATCGTTCGGCTGCGGCGGTGCGGTGCCATATGGAAGCTCCCAATGCTCAGGCAGCTCCCGCGATTCAAATCAAGCAGCCGCAGATTGCAACAATCGCGGTGCCGAAGCACACAGTTGTGTCAACAGAGAAAACCGTTGCGACAGCTCCGATGGTCGATGTAAAGAGAGAACAGCCGGTTGCGCCGGCGGTAAAAGGCACGGTTCCGCTTGTGCCTGCACGCAATATTGCAGTGAACACCGGAATCATCCGCGTTTCTCCGATACATAAGCAGCGGGTAATTTCTGCACCTGCTATTGCGGCAAAACGCGAAAAACAAGTACCAAGGGTGAAAGCGTTGCCTTCTGTGGCGGTTGCAGCTGCCGCGAGAAAGGTTTTCAAGGCAAAGCCTCCGGTGGTCTCGCCTTTGCCGAAGGTGCATGTCTCCAGACCTCAAGCGGTTGCTGCTGATGGAAATCCCTCGGAAGTGTTTCATGCTGACGGCAAAGCGCAAACGGTATCGTGGTATCCGAACAGAGCAACCTTTGCTGTGCCGGTCATCAATCAGACGGCAGAAGTTGAAAAAATATTAGGAACATTAGGTAGATAGTATGAAGAATAATGAAATTCTGTTGTCTGTGCGCTTTGAGGTCAATGACAAGCAAAGAGTGCTTACCTTTTTGGCTTTGAAGGATATTTCGCTCAAGGCATTTGTACAGGGAGTCTACTACGGATTGAAGAATCTTGACGTTCAATCGGACAAAAAAACAGGAGAAAGTGAAAATGCTGTTCAAGGTACCTTGAGTATCGGAGAATGTGCGCATGCGTTTGAAAAATACATCAAAACGCATAGAGAACTCTTGGTGCTGTATACGATCATGGGTGAGTATGCCCGAATCGATATTGCAGCAGAATCAACGGATATATTTGATGAACGGAAAAGAAAAAAACGGAATTGCGACATGCCGCTAAGCAGTCTTGGTATTGTTACATCGAGCCAGATTCTTATTACGGAGAAACCGATGATGAGCCATATTCCGCAGCTGTTTGATCGCGCCGACAAAGAAAAAACATATATCCTGCGCGACAACAATACGCTTGAATACAACATCAGCACACGCAGGCTCAATGTGATTGAGCCTACCGTTATTGATATTTTGCCTGCCGGAGAAATGCCGGCCAAATCAAAGGGAAGCCTTTTGGACACGATCGCACCACCATTGATTACCGGCTTGGGTATGGTAGGCTTACGGTTTTTGGTATCAAAGTTTTCGGGCAGCTCGTCGTTCAACGATTCAATGCTGGCGATGACGATAGCGATGCCGTTTATGTCTGCCGTCAATTCTGTTTACGGACGGTTCAGACAGTCCAAGGAGCACCGTCAGTCGGTGTCTGAGTGGAAAGAGAAGTACGAAAAATATATAAACGAAACCATTATCAAAAAGAAAATCGTGCAATGGCAAAAGGATGAAATCGTCTATCTGAACAAGGTATATCCTGAGATGGGGACGCTATTTAATCAGACCGGAGAGATTTCAACTGCTATTTTTGCACGTTCACAAAATGACAACGATTTTATGAGGATTTCACTGGGTAATTCCGATGAGATAAAGCCGTCATTTGAAATCAAATCGGAAACAAAGGATGAGATTTTTTATGATGTGCGATATAAGCTGCATCCTCCCGTCAAAGGAGAGCATGATACACCATATATTACGATTGAGATCCCCGACAAAAAAAAGCGAAAGAAGAGCTATCAGGAAACGGCGCATGAACTGAAAAATCAGTTTTTGCTCACGGAGCTTCCCTATATTTTTGCGACCACGCAGGAGAGCGAAGGCGAAAATGGAAAGAAGGAGTTGACCGGGTTTAAATTTTTGCGCGATTCATCGCCAAAGGCAGAAAAGCCCCCGCTGCTGATTGACCTGAGAAATATGGGAACGCTGGGTGTTATCTCCAAAAACGACGAGGTATCGCTGAAGTTTATTCGCCATTTGGCATTTGAATTGTCATTCTATCATTCTCCGGAGGATCTGCAGATGGTGTTCTTCTTTCCGGCGGAAAAAAGCATACAAAAACAGGATGCCATTCTCTGTGACTATATGTTCTTGCCACATGTAAATGAACTGTTTGATAATTTGTCTCAGTTTGTTTTTGATGAGGACAGCGCCGGTGAAGTTTTTAGCAAACTGCAAAGTATTATTGCAGAACGAGACAAAAGTCATAGCGGCGACAATTCGGAAGAAAACGCTGTCACAGAAAAGCATACGCAAATTGTTTGCTTCGTGATGGATGATTATGATATCAAGGAAAAGGCATTTTCAAAATATATTCCCGAAGCACCAAAGGAAGGTGACGATTACGTCAATTCTCTCGGGCTGACATTTATTTTTATTCAAAAAGAAAAGGGATTGCTGCCTAAATACTGCGGCAGTATCGTTGAATTGGACGACACACTCCACCGTGTCAGCAACCGCTACAATCTGCTAAGCCACGAAACACTCAGCAAGCTGGCGAAGGGAACCGATTCCTCCGCGACAACCGACGATATTATCGAATACACCGATTTTAACAATGACTATATTTTCGGAAACGGTTCCGCTCTGCACCCAAACAGTGAGTTTTCGCTTGCGTTCAAGCGCTTGAGTTCAATTTATTATACGCGCGTAGCGGAGAACGGAAAAGTGCCCTCCATGGTGACTCTCTTTGAATTGTTTGACGATATTTATTCCGTCAGCAACAACGAAATCCAGCGGGATGGGTTAACAAAAATTATTAGCGAAAATTGGCGAGATATCAAGAAAAATGATGTAACCAAAGACCTGCGTGTGGCACTGGGAAAAAACGAACACGGAATCACTTACTTGGACCTACATGAAAATGCCGACGGTCCACATATGTTGGTTGCCGGTACGACCGGTTCCGGTAAATCGGAAACGATCATCACCTATCTTATCGGTCTGTGCGTAAAATATGCACCTGCTGACCTGAATCTTATGCTGGTCGATATGAAAGGCGGCGGTTTTTCGGAACGTCTCGGCAAGCTGCCGCATTGCGTAGGCACTGTCACCAATACAGCCGGCGAGAGCCAGGGCATTTCAGCTGTTTATATGCTGAAACGCTTTTTGGAATCACTTAATGCGGAGGTCAAGAACCGTCAGATTATTTTGGCTGATTTAGATGTAGACAACGCGGATGCCTATATTCGCGTGCTTCGCAAAATCAAGCGGATTCATGCGCTTCGATATTCGCCCGACAAAAAAGCTGAGCGCGATGAGCTGGTTAATGAAATACGCGAAGGCAAAAAGGAAAAGCAAATTCGCTATATTGATGGTGATATCAGCAAGCTGAAATCGTTATCGCATTTGATTCTTGTTGTTGACGAGTTCACGGAATTGAAGCGTTTTTCCAACGAGTCTGATGATATCGACTTCATCTCCGAAATCACAACGATCGCGCGTATCGGACGTACTCTTGGTTTGCATATCATACTTGTATCACAAAATATTGAAGGCGCCATTAACGATGATATCCGCGTTAACACAAAATCAAAAATCTGCTTGAAGGTGGCAACCAAGCAGGCTTCCAAGGAAATGCTCGGTACGACCGACGCTGCGGCTGCGACGATGCCCGGACATGGCAGAGCATATATTCTGGTAGGAACCGGAAGCAGATATGAGTATTTTCAATCGGCATACACCGGCGCCAACAAAAATACCGATATCAAGCCGCCTACGCAGATGACATATGTTACAAATACCGGAAAGTATAACAGCGAGTTCTACAATTCCTCCAAGCACAATACGCTTATGATGGCAAGAAACAAAAAACTCAGCACCGGAGTTACACAGCTGGAATATGTAGCGGAGCAGATCGTACAGCTTGCCGGACAAAGAACCAAGTCTGGGAAACCCATATTTGAAATACCGGAACAGATTTTCCGCGACCCGTTGCCGCTAATGCTCTCAGATAGCGGAGATGTCTTTAACCAATGGAATGAGGTGTAAACAGCTTTGGATAGTCTTGAAATGTGTACATTGGGAAAATACGATATTCCCAGCAAGCAAAAGCAGTCAAATTTCAGAGTTGATTTGATTCATTCTAATATTGCTGTTTTTGGTTCAGCCATGTCGGGAAAAACAAATTTGCTAAAGCTGCTGATTAATTGTCTGCACAAAAGAAGCAATGAGAAAAACGAGCAGATTTTTATTCTGGATTTCAGTGGCGCACTGCTTGAATATCGGGATATGCCCTTGGTTTCTGCGTATTTTGACAATACCAACGAAGAGTATGTCAAGCGCGTGTTTGTGATTTTGGAAGCTATTTTGAAACGGAATATAAAAGAGTTAGGCAGCAAGAATTTTAGCGTGGGAAGAAACGCCTCACTGCCGCACACAACATTTATTATTGATAATCTCAATGCTTTTATTGATGAGACCCGATATGCTTCCTATCACGAGAAATTTGCGCGTTTATGCCGCGACGGACGTTCAAGGGGTATTTCCGTGGTATTTACTGCAGGAGACACAAAGGGTGTTACCCGCTTTTTGCTCTCCTTTGAACAAAAAGTTGTTTTTAATTTTCCCGCAGACAAATGCATGGATATATTCGGCGAAAAAACAGAGGCTGTCGGCAATATTCAAGGTCGTGGTCACGCCAACGTGACGGAGCGTCCGGAAGATATTATCGGAACCTTTAACCTAAACTCTCCCTATGAAGTGCAGACGATTCTGTGTGATGATATCAGGGACGAAACGACCATGTTTGTACATAAACTGCGGAAAAAGTTTATTTACGATGAAAAAACAAAGACTTTTCTCAGACAGGTCAAAAAGTACAAAACTTTTCCGACCGAGCTGCTGCCGGAGGATTATGCAGCCCTGAGACAACCGTTTGATACTGACGAAAAACGCCATGGTAATTCGTGGGCTGAGGTGGGTTTGGATTATGTAAATTTTCGCCCTGTCGGCGTTGATTTTGACGATTCCAGGGTAATGGCGATCTACGGTAAGAAGGAATTCGGAAAGACCAATCTTCTCAAAATGCTGCTTGACCGTTTGAAGGAATGTAAACCTTATTCCCGTTATGTGTTTTTTGATGACGGCAGAAAGCAGCTCAAGCCTTTTTATGAAAGCTTTAGGCAGCAAACAGAGTCCCGCTATATTTCGGAATATCAGACCATGCCGGTTTTACTGAACTACGGCAAGTCGGTTCAGCGAAAGCTGTCGCCCATGCTGCAGTTCTACAAGCTGCTGCATGAAGAATATCTTAGCCTAAATCGCGAATTTGACAATCCGATCGTGGAGCAGATTTACGGTGTGGATGATGACAAGGTGCATTTTGAAGATATGCCTGCCGGCTGCGACAAGGCAGAAGCACCGGCAACCGTTTTTGTGATCCAAAGCAAATCGGTCTACCTCAATACAAAAACAAATGCGGATTTTATTCACTATACCCTGCAGGAGTTAATTGACATTGCGGATGAAAATGATTTTGTCTTTATTTTTACCGACGTTAAAAAAATTACTGATCCGGAGATAAACTCAATTTTTAACAGCACATTAAAAACAGTATTTTTATTGGACAATATTGCAGAATTCGCCTCTGAACGCGGCGGTAAAACCGTATTCGGAGAAATGGATCAGAAGAGCTTAAAGGAAGAATATGCCAAATGTGAATTGGGTGACGGCTATTACTACAATGTTGAGGCAGATTCACTGAAAAAAGCCAAATTTATCAAGGTGCTTTAAGGAGACATATTATGGGAAAAAAGAGTCTGTTCGTTTCGGCGGATACATCCAAAATTGCAGATTTTGAAACACAAAGCGCAGAGGCAATCAAGGAGTTTGCCGACATTAAAGCAGAATTTAACAGAATCAATAAAGATTTGCTCAGTGCTTGGAAGGGTGCCGGTGCAAATGCTTATCAATATGAAACCGACCATATTTTGGAAAAAATCGGCAGTGTTGAGGATGTGTTGAAGGCAATCAACGAGGGCGCTGTCAAAAACATTCGGGAGAACTACGACAAGGTTGACGAGGAGCTGGGCGAGTTCAACAGAAACCCGAGCAGCGGTGAGGAGGATTGACATGCCGGATCTAACAGGTGCGCAGATCGCAGATGAAGTGACAAGAAGAACCACAAATGTCTCGCTGAAGATTCTTAGTGAAGATGATCCGAATACAATTTTTAATGTTGCCATTATGGAATATGATAAGGACAAAACTAATGCCGAATGATATAATAATTGGTTCTGAGTTCAACTATAAAATCGATACATCACACGGTTTGTCTGCTGACGGATACATTGCAACCGGTACGGAGAGCATTGTATATAAGGGATTGAAAATCTCTCAATCAGGCGATATTATCCTCTCCTGTGTCCTGAAGTTCAAGCTGAAAGCGATTGTAGTCGGCGCAGAAGAGGGGCGCAGCCGGGTTGTGAATGTGTACGACAGATTCCGTACGCATGATTTAAAAATCTTTGATGACCTGCAGGATTGCCGCTCTGTGGTGCGCATTTTTGATGTTATTGAGGATTTGGGCGATTTTTCCGTTACAGATACGCACGTTGCCGAAGGTCAAAAATCCATTTCCATAAACAGAGATAATTTTTTCTGTGTGGTCGAGGAATACATCGATGGTTGGTCGCTTGAAGAGTATTGCCGAGATGAATACTGGAAGCTCACCGAAACGGTGGATTGCGGCAACAACCTTAAAAAGAAAGTCTCTTTTCATGAGTTTTATGATGAAAAGAAGCAACAAATGTTGGAAAGTTACAGCCGCGACTACGATGAGGTCATTCGCTATCAAAGCGAAATGTTTGATTATATGCTGAATCTTTGTGAGATTTTGCAATATATCACTGATACAAAGCATATTCTGCATTTGGATATCAAGCCCGATAATATTATGGTGACCAAGTACGGCAAGGAGCTGGTGCTGATCGACTTTGGCAGGTCGGAGTATATGGATCCGGACACGAATGCTGTCAGAAGCAGCTTGGGGGAAGCGGATTATCGTTCTGAGGAGAGTATAGCGCGCATGTTTCAATACGGTACGCTTGGCTATGCTGCGCCGGAATGCTATGCAAAACCGGTGAGCGGTTCTGTTTTTCCGTTTGACAACAGCTGTTTTGAAAAGGGAAGGATGAGCATTGAAAGCGATATCTTTTCCTTTGGCGCCACCTTTTGGGAATGTCTGAATGTTTTTGAGCTGTACACCAAAAGTCGCAGCTTTGCAACCGACAAAAGTCTCGGCGGCTCCTATGAGTTTTATCGAACGCAAATGCTCAATGACAAGGCGTATTGTGATAGAGATTTGTCGCTGACCTCTCCGCATTATCACGAAAAGCTCGAGGCGATCATTAAAAAATGTACACGAAAACGTCAACAGGGTTACTTGAACAGTCCTGATTATTACCATGATTATAACAGTCTCAAGCAGGATATCCAGTATGCCAAGGAGTCCGCTCCGGCACTGGTGAAATCCGAAAACATAAAGGTGCGCAATTCTTTTAGCGTGGCAGGCGTCATGGCAGGCTTGCTCTGCGTGCTTTTGATGATTGGTGTGTTTTTAAAGCTTACCTCCAATTATTTTGCGGGGCAAAAGATCAACAGCATTATCAATACATATAATCCGACCAAAATCGAACTGTTGGAGGACGCCGCGCTGGAACAGATGGATTCATCTACCGAAGCCGAAAAGCATGCCCTTTATACAAGAATATACGAATTTCTGCGGTCTGAGGAGCAGGAGCTGAATTATTCGGAGTCAACCGTGCTTACCGAAATGTTGCGAGAGATGCGCGATAAAGGCTTTGTGAGCCAAGTTGTTGACGATATGCTGCTGAACATCAGCAAAAGAGATTTGAGTCGGTGTATAGAAAACATCGTCACAAGCTCTTTGGAGCCGGACAGTCCTGGTTATCGCCTTGCAGTACAGATTTACAACGCTCAAAAGCGCAAGGATTTGCTGGTGTGCTATAACACACTTATTGAAAATGCAGCTGACAGCCGCTATCGTCCTCTTGTTGTGCGTCTGGCGCAGGACTTGAATCACGATGCGCAAATCAGCGTGATTGCAAAAGAAATTGCAAAGGGAGATACGGTCAACAGGGATTTGGAAGAGATAGAATATGAAATAGCCGGTACCTTGGACGATATTATAAGTGGGGTGGTGTAATGGCAGGTAACAAAGTTCCCGAACAGCTTTGGAAGCGGGAGGAAATAAAAAGAATTTTGAGGTATGTGCGAAAGCCGTGGCTGGTAACATTGATTATCACAGGCGGTTTGGTCTTGCTGGGAGTGTTGGTGCTTCTGATTAGCGGAAGATTGGAGAGTTTTATTGTCTTTTTCGATCTGCGATACAATTCTCCGGAGCTGATTATGCTTGCGGTTATTGTATTTGCTGTTCAAGTCGGCGCATGCTTCTATGGCATTGTCCTGAGCTTGAAGAAATACAAACGCCCCGGAGCAACCGGTTTCATCAATCCAAAATACAATCGTGGAAATTCATATTCTGCGTTGCATGAAGTAATCAGTTCATCGGAGAAAAAACAATGAAGGTGCAGGATATGAAATCAAGGTCTTCGGTTTTGCTTGTTCTCAGTATGGTCTGCTTTGCAATATCTGCCGCATCACTCTGGCTGATTCCGGTCAATTGGATAGACGAAAACGCAAAGGTTATTTTGGTTAGTATCTTGGTTTGGCTCGGCTTTGCAGGTGGAATGGTGTCGACGCTGATACTGGGAGCAGTAAGAAAAGCAGATGGGGAAAAGACATATCCTTTTCCCGGGATAATTTGCTTTTTCAAAAACAGGACAGCGGCAATTTGCGATGTTTTGTGGTTTTTGTGCGTGATTGATTTGGTGGTTCTGCGTTTTTCGGTTGGAACGCGCAGTTTGGCTTATATAGTATTTTTATCGTTGACATTATTCGGGTGCTGTTTGCATGCGATTCTAAACGGAAATAATTATGCATATGTAAAAAAGAGAGGAGAATAAAAATGAGGGCATTAAAAAGGACAGCTGCAGTTCTTTTGGCGGTTACAGTTATATGCTGTTCCGTGCTCAGCGGCATTGGATCTGTTTTTGCGGAGGAAATGACACAGCCGCCAACTGAGCCGGTGCCGGAGGGTACGCAGCAGCCTACGGAGGAACCGGTGGTAGATATGACACCACCGGAGCTTGAAGTCAACATTCCCAACTGGAATATGTGGACAAACACGGTGGATGATTGGACAGTGAATACCTCCGAAGGCGCTGAGGTGTACTTTAAAGTCAGCAGCAGTGTTCCGGATGATTGGGGTAGTTATACAGACGCAGATGCGCTTTTGTGGAATGGCGGCAGCAATCTTCCCGAAGGAAATAACTACATCAAATTTTGGGCTGTTTTTCCCGATTCCGAGAGACCAGTCAACGATTCGCTGGATACAGCGCATTATCAGTATGATTGCACACCACCCTCAGCTTTTGAAATAATAGAATTCTTGTTCAACTTGAATGCCAAAGAGCCGATCGTTGACAGCGGTTCGGGGGTTCAGGATATCTATTATGCTGTAAATAATGATCGTCTGAGAACCTTGGAGGATATTCATCAGAATGCAACTCAAACAGATGTCAAGGAGATAGAAGGCAGACAAAAGGTCAACTTCTCGATTCCGCTGAGTATGTCAATGTTGATGAAAAAAATTACTGTTTATGTTATTGATACCGCAGGCAATGTGCGTCGTGTTTCTTCAGATGAGAAAGTGACGGCTGATGTGGATAAGCCAGAATTTGGCAGTCACAAACTGATTAGCATTGAAAAAGACAGCCAAAACAAGCCGAAGGAAGTAGAGAAAAAGCGCTTCGAGTTTGGTTCTGACAAATTGGCGGAAAGCAACTTGACAAATCATTATTATGTTTCTGACAACGATTATATCAAGGTGACCATCAAGGAAGAAAATCTGGAGCTGGTTGAACTTAAGGCGACGGTTGGTGATAAGGATTACACTGCAAGCGTCAAAGAAATGGGAACGCCTGAAGGTATCTCCAAAACAGATGATGTTTATTATATTCCCTTTTCAGCCTTGGGGTCGATCTTCCGTGAAAACAATGTGACGGATTGCCTGATTGATAAGCTGGTTGTCAGCGCGAAGGATACACACGACCACACTTCTGATAAGAACATTGTTGAAACTGATTTATATTATGACGGATATACAGCAGACAAGGATGTTGTGATTCAACCTTCTTTTGAAGGTGAAAAAAAGACGAAAGCCGATGTACCGACCTTGTCAAAAGATGTGGACGCATATTTCTCGAGCAGTCCGTCAAAGGTGAAGCTTACCTTCACGGATGATTGTGGTCTGCAAAGCTATGATGTTGTTCTCAGTAAGCTGACAAACGAAAAAAATAACCCCAAAAAGATTATTAACCGTTTGTCAGACAAGGATTTGTGTATGGAAACATCGGAAGGTATCAACTACGTTATGCCGCGCAAAGAAGTAAAGGATTTGTCCCTTGAGTTGGCTGACAACGGAAAATATGTAGTAGATATTACCGTTACCGACTTAGCAGGAAATAAAAAAAGCATTTCTCATTACTATGTTGTAGACACTGCTGCGCCGGAAATTGAAGAATTCAGTTATGCTGTAGAGCCGGATATCCTTCGCTATTTTTCGTTTGGCATTTTCGGCAAAGACAGTGTTGTTGTCAAGGTTAAGGTGACCGATGGAGACTTCGGCGCCGGTTTTGACCTTGACGGCATAAAATTGTACTGGGACAAGGCAGAGGAGCCATATTCTGCTGATTTGAAAGATGGTTGGTGTGAGTTTGCTAATCTTCCTGTTAATAGCTCCGGAGAACCGCATATTACACTTATCGACCGTCTCGGAAATACCAGCAACTATTTCTTCACAACCGTTACCGATGCGGAGAAGGAAAAGCCCGATCAGCTTCTCTCCAATGAAGAAACAAATGTAGCCCTGACACTGGAGAGTGAAAAGCCTAAGTGTCAAATTGTGCCTGCGGGAACCGGAACGGTTGACGGAGACAAGTCATATAGGATCGGTTTGACAGAGGGCGATCAGACGCTCTACTTTGGCAAAAGCAATGTTGGAGATGAAAACAATAACAAACTCATTTTTACTTTCACTGATAACGAAGGTCTGGAAAAATACAGCATCACTATAAAAAATGACAAGGGTGAGACCGTTCGCGCGGCAACCTTGAGCTTTAGGGATGAGAAGAGCGCTGTTGTGAAAAAAACGCAGGAAATCGACCTTGCCAAACTACCAAGTGGTAACTATAGTATTGATGTACAAGCTACTGATCTTGCGGGCAATGCTGTCGATATCAGCACCAGCCCTACATTTGACCGCACCGCTTTTGTTATCGACATTGACGCGCCGACAATAAACAGCAAAGCATATACGGTAAAAAACACCATCCTTAATTACATGACATTTGGTATTTTCGGTAGCAAGGAAATTGATATTTCATTAGAAGCTGCCGATGTGAACAGTGCTATTCAAAAATTGCTGTTGTATTGGGATAAAGCTGAACCATACTACGGAAAGTATGATCACAAAACCAAAAAATTTATATTTGAAGCTTTGCCTGTCAATACAACCGGAAAGCCGTATATTTCAGTAACGGATAAGCTCGGCAATACCAATTGCTATTATTTTGCTCCTTCCTACAAGATGGACGAGAACGAAAAAATAGGCGATTTGATTCTTAACAAACCGGCGGACGGTGTTATCCTTATGCTTGAAAGCAAGGAGCCGCAGTCAAGAGTATATGTTTCCGACAAATACACTGCCGGAAAGCATCTTGTCGGAAACGAGGAATGGTACGGAACCGGTGTGCAGTACATGGTCTATGCACTGGATGCAGAGGATACAGAGGATACAGAGGATACAGAGGGTACAGAGGAAACAGCAATGCCGCAGATTCAGTCCGGACTGAACAAGGTGGACGTTACCCTTAGCGATCTCAACGGACAAATAATATCTACTGCTTCCGAAGAATCCTGCAACGGCATAAAATTTGAATCGTCGGCATATACAGAAAGTGCGTTGTTCAGCTATTCCGTAGACAAAGAAGGACATTATATTGCCTCAGCTTTGGTAACGGATAACGCCGGTAATTCCAAAACCGATTCCCATGAGTTCCATGTTGACTTGAATGACCCCAAGATTGTTGCATTCCGCATTGGAGGCGTCAATCGCAACGAACCTTTCTTTGAAGATTTCTATGGATATTTCTTCCAAAAAGACACAGAGCTTCGTGTATATGTAGCGGATGGCGGCATATCCTCCGGCTTTAATAAAGTAGACATATATCTTGACACTACCCAAAACAATATGCAGAACTACCATTTTACAACCTATGGCAGCGACTTGCAGACTGACGAAAACGGAGCCTATGCGGTTTGTACGATTCCGGCAGGCTTTAAGGGTGAGATGTATGCAGAAGTAACAGATAATGTGATGCATACCAGCGGTAAGATCAAGTCGGATGGCAGTGTTCTGGAAACAGGTGAAATTCATAGCAGCACTTCCTCTCTTGCCATCACACCGGATATCCAAGCCACTGTCAATGACGCTAACCAGATTCCGCTGTATAATACATCTGTTCCGATTACAGTCGCTGCTGTCGATACATATTCGGGTATCGCCTCAATAGAGTGGTCAATTACTAATGACAATGAAAGTGGCGTGGTTTCTGTTGATATAAAGGGCAATTGCACCAGCAACGCAGCTATAGCTGTGATTAACAATGATTCTGTCAAGCGAGACGAAAACCTTGTTACCGCGCTCAACTTCGCACTTTCTGTTGACAGCAACACTAACGGAAATGTAATACATGTCAAGCTGACTGACCGCTCCGGTAACGTGACAGAAGCAGAGACAAAAATCAGCATTGATACAACAGCTCCGACCATCACTGCAGTCAAGAGTAATACAAATCCGGTAAACGGCAACTATTATAACACAACGCAAACAGTAACAGTGTCGATTACCGAACGTAACTTTAATCCGGCAGATGCAGTTGTGCTTGTTAATGGAAGTGCGCAGGCTGTTTCATGGAATGATGCAGCTCCTTCGGTTACAACGGATAACACAGTACACACCGGTACTTTTACACTATCGGAAGACAACCGCTATATTTTCAGTGTGAGTTACACCGATATGGCAGGAAATGCAGGAACGGCGTTTAACGAGCCGGAATTTGTTATTGACAGAACGAATCCGGTTGTTACAAACAACTTTGCCGATTTTGGAAATGCCGGTGACGCGGAAATATATTATAATATAAAGAATAAGGACAAGGCTGTTGCAAATATCAGTGTAACGGAAGTCAACTTTCTTTCAGAGGATATGCATTTGAACATATACTACAAAGCGCCCGGCAGCAGTCATTCTGATGATGGATGGAGTGATTATCCTGTGCCGACTTCATGGACAAGCTCCGGCGACATTCATTCTTTGTCGATTGTTTTTTCAGAGGACGGTGTCTACAAAATCACAATGTCGCCCGTAGACCGCGCTAGTAACACAGGTGTTTTTGCATCAGGTTCCAATAGCATGACGGCTGTTTTTGAGGTGGATTTCACTGCACCAGTCGTTTATGCGCGCAATGACAGTGCGGCGCAACCGAAGGATATTCAGTTCATAGATGTCTATGACTATGAACGCAGAAAGGACGATGCCCCCAACGTTGTGTTCATGGATACCAATATCGAAAAAATCGAATACACGCTAAGAACGTATCTTCCTGAATACGTCAACGGCAAAGAGATTGAAACCGTGAAACCGCTCGAGAAAAAAGATGTTGTACGAACCTATGCGGATAATTCCGATAAGTCACAAATGATTTTTGGAATCAAGGAATTCGAGACCGATGGTGTTTATTCTGCAAATTTGATTGCTTATGATAAGGCAGGTAACCAAAGTGAACTTAATGAGAACACCTATATCAGAATGGTGCATACCAAGGTGCTTGCCTATATCGAAAACAGCGACCAAGAAAAACAAACCGGTTGGTATTCCTTTGAGGACGAAAACGGACCTATCAGTAAACAGCCGACCAGTTTCAGTGATTTAAGCATAGTAGTTCTTTCTAAGCTTGATGACGATATTCACGTCACCTTGGTAGACAAGGCAACCAATGACGCCACCGATACAAAAATCACAGATGATGCCAATGCGATTTTTGATGATAAAATGTATAATGTCGGTGCATACAGATTTACGCTAGCAGGGAATTATTTTGCCGAACACTATACCGCCGACGCCGATACAAGCCTTTATTTGCGTGTGAAAAATGGCAAAAATGCTCTTGACCTTGGCGAAATGTATATCGACAACACAAATCCCACTTGCGTGGTTCCCGAAAACTTTACCGACTGGGCATGGATCGGCGGTTCGGGTAACAAAACCATTGAATTCACCAATGTCAGCGAGGTTTTGGATTCCGAATCAACAGTTGCTTATGTGGATGGTGAAACCGTGTCTATTGAGGACATCAAAACAGATGGCAGTGTGAATTATGCCTACAATCAAGCAGAGAACAAGCTTTCTCTTACCTTGGAGCCGGGTAGCCACAGAGCCGGGCTGTTGTTAGTAGATCGTGCCGGTAACTCTACTTCGATCCAAGAGGTGCAGCATTTGGCCATCGGAAACTATCGCATTTGGATAATTGCAGGTATTGCTGCAGGTGTTTTGGGTTGTGGCGCGTTAGCGTTCTTCTTAGTACGAATGATTAAACGAAAAAGGCAAGGTTAATTCTATCAAACTTACTTAACCGCATATAACAATCAAACTCCGCAGTTCCAAAACGATGGTGCTGCGGAGTCGTTTTTTTGCGTGCTTCAAAAAAAGGATTCATTTGACAAATAATTACTATTTCGGTGATGGGATCGTAACCGTCAAATAAGATAAAGAAACACCCGCCAAGGATACCGTTTTGGCATTCGTGGCGGATGAAATTATTTGAGGATAATTTATTCAGTTGAGTGAGTAGATTTAGAACGGCAGCAATCCGGT
>Ga0256407_10003358_pt1 | contig 28676 bp, 38 predicted proteins | sample RumenRJG_04DNA_FD_193489 | JGI IMG/M metagenome (GOLD analysis project Ga0256407, IMG submission 193489) | Bovine rumen microbial communities from Lethbridge, Alberta, Canada - RJG_04 | ecosystem: Host-associated > Mammals > Digestive system > Stomach > Rumen | place: Canada: Alberta...
TCTTTGCAACGCAACACCCTTGTTTTGTCACGTTGACTGAAAAATATATGACACCGCACAGTTACTATGATATAGCGATTGAAGGGCAACCGAAAGAGCAGATTTATTATCATCGTTCCATACAAGGTATATATGGATAAAGACTTGGAAAAGCTCATGGAAAAATATAACGTTCCATGCAAAGTCAAGAAAGTCAAAAAGCAAACTTTAGACTTGAATCCTCAAGATAAAGTCATTGACTGCGATTATGTTGACCCGGCTGGTTTTCCCCATTGGGACAAAGATTAAATCTTGAATGTCATAAAGGCCCTTTATGCTAAAGAAATTTCTTTCAGTGTATCTCCTTTTATCTGCTTGTCTTTATGCAACGGATTATGAGTGCATAGAGCTTTATGGAGATTATAGAGTTGTAATTGAAGGGACTAAAAATACAGCGAATCAAGTCAGTACAAAACGTTATTCAAGCTATAAATCCTGCAATCGTGATTTGGAAAATTACCTAAATGGTAAAAAGACTCCTATCGCATACGAGTGCATAGAACTTTATGGGGATTACAGAGTCGTGCTCGAAGGAACTAAAAATCCAGCAAATCAAGTTAGCTCAAAACGCTACTCAAGCTATAAATCCTGCAATCGCGATTTGGATAATTACCTAAATGGTAAAAAGACTCCCGTTGAATATGAGTGCATAGAACTTTACGGGGATTTTAGAGTTGTGCTTGCGGGAACTAAAAATCCGGCAAATCAAGTTAGTTCAAAACGTTATTCAAACTATAAATCCTGCAATCGCGATTTGGATAATTACTTAAATGGCAAAAAGACTCCCGTTGAATACGAGTGCATAGAACTTTATGGAGATTTTAGAGTCGTGCTTGCGGGAACTAAAAATCCGGCAAATCAAGTTAGCTCGAAACGCTACTCAAACTATAAATCCTGCAATCGCGATTTGGATAATTACTTAAATGGCAAAAAGACTCCTGTTGCATACGAGTGCATAGAACTTTATGGGGATTACAGAGTCGTGCTCGAAGGAACTAAAAATCCAGCAAATCAAGTTAGCTCATTGCGTTATACCAGCTATGGGTCTTGCAATAAAGCCTTGAATGAATACTTGTCTAAGCAAAGACAATAATCTGCAACTAGAGCTTCTCCAGCTTGCCGTTTTTTATGTAAAAAACCTCTGTTCCGATGGATTTCCACTTTTGGGCGAAGCCTAGATACTTGGACTTCGCCTTTTCTGTTAGGTCGTAAGGGAACGTCAGCGACTCCACGCAATCGACCGTCACATCGCCATGAAATTGCAGTTCAAGATAGCTGCTGATGTTGTCGCTGCGGAATTTCGTCATGTCGTTCGTCTGCGTTCCCTTCACTGGCAGCTTGCTTTCATACATGTCGTCGTAGGAAACCGCTTTCGGGTCGGTGACGAGACTGGGCTGGTATCTTTCGCTTAGGCTGTCGCCAGCCGTCCATGTGCAGGTCACTTTGTCCTTCTTGAAACGTACCGCGACATTTCCGTATTGGGTGGCGCGGTTGTGCGTCGTCGCCTCACGTAGCTTGTCATGGTCGAGAAGGTTGCCGTACTTTTCGTACTGCGAGATATTGAGCTGGTTCGCCTTTTCCGTTGAACCCAGGTCAAAGAGCTTGTGTGCTGCGGATAGTCTCAAATGGCTCTGCTTGATTGAACCGTCCGCGTTTAGCGACGGGCCGCTATACCCGCCGGAGCTTCCTGTCTCGAAGGTGTTTTTGAAATGGCTGTTGAAAACCTTTTCAAGCAGGTCGTCTTCTATGTGCATCCCCAAGTCGTGCTTCTGGAACAGCTCGCGCATCGTCGCCTCGATTTCTGCGGCGTGTTTCTTTGTCGCCGAGCCGTAGTAATGTCCCTTCTTATATTTCTCGATGGCTGTATCAAGGTGTCCGAGCGTGGGAGGCAACTTGTCGCCCTTGAGGGCGCGAAGGTCGTCGATGCTGATGTTTGTCGAGAACGGGACGCTTGAGCCGGACTTGATGCCAGCCTTGATTTTCTTGAGGCGTTCGAGTCCTTCCTTGTATTCGATTTCCTTCCTTCTCGTTTCCGCTTTCTTGAGCAGTTCCTTGATTTCCGTTTTCGCGGCGTTGTCGCCCTTGGCGATAAGCGCGTCCATTTCGGTCGTGAGCTTCTTGAGGACTGCGGACTTGGGGTGGTTCTTGAGGAATATCTTGATGGAGTCCACGCGGCCAAGTTCCGTTTCCCAGTCGATGAGGCGTTCCACTTCGGCGAGAGCTTTCTTGTAAGCATCCTGTGCCACCTTCCAGCTTGCATACTTCTTGTGTTTTTCAACCCAGTCGATTTCAAATTCCAGGTCGTGCTTTTTGCCAGCGAGCGAGCTGCCCATGCCGTCGAGCTTCTTTCTTACGGATTCGTTGACGGTGATGGCGGTTGAATAGTCGAAGTCCCTTGCCGCCTGGAACGGGTCTGCAAGGTACGTGCAGCCCTTCAATGTGTCCAGACTCGTTTCGAGCTTTCGGGAGAGCTTTTTCATGTCGCTGTACGCCTGTTTGCCGCCCTTCTGCAAGGCTTTTTCCAGTTCGCCCATTTCGGGTAGGCCCTTGATGCCGTTCGCGTCCTGCAAAAGCCTGTGCGCTGTCTGTCGCGTGTCGAGCCTTTCCTGCAATTCCTTGCGAATTGCTGCGACTTCCTGCGAAGTCCTGCGGGAATGTCGCTGTTCGGCAGCTTCCTTGAGCCTGCGCCTTGACTTGCGTTCGTCCCAGCGCTTCTGAATGTCCGCGATTTCCTCGGCGCTTCGGGCATGGCGCTTTTCCGCCTCCTGTTCCAGCCTTTGACGGCTCAAAAGCTGCATTTGCTCGTTTTTGAGCTGTTGCAGCTGTTTTTCCTGTTCGGCGATAGATTGTTCCACCTTGTGAAGGTTTTCGCCCGTAGAAGCCTCTGTATGCTGTTCTGCGCCCTTTTCCTGTTCGGGACGTTCCTTGACCTCGTATTTTCCGTCGATTTCGGGGTCCCAGGCGACCATGGAGCAGCGACACTGAAAATCCTCGCCCGGATTTCCGTGAAACATCGAGGCTGTTCTTTCCTTTTCGACCAGGCCGTCGGGCGTTTCCTCGTAATAGACGTTCGGGTTGTCCAGGCTACAGATGAGGCCGTTCAGGTGTGTGTGCGTTTCCCTGTCGCGACCATCCAAGGTCGTGAGCCATACATAGTAGCGGATGCCCAGCTGCTTGTACGTCGAAATGCTCGCGGCGGAATTGAGCTTGGCGGTCTCTGTTCTCGCGATGAGTTCTGCGCGGTGTTTTGTTTCGGCGGGGAGCTTGGCTCGGATGGCCGCTTCCAGTTCCCTCTTGTTCCAGCCCTTCATCTTCGCCTCGGTGGCGATGCGGGAAATGTCCGCCTTGGCGTCGCTCTCCGCGCTGATGCAGAGTTGCTGGAAGTTCTTCTTCCAAACCTCGAAAATTTCGTCTTTCGCTGGTGGCGGGAAATATGGCTGTCCGACGGTCATTTTGGCGTACTCGCTGAAATTCCAGCCGTTCTTGACGCCGACTGCATCGGCAAGCGTGGAAACCTTCTTGACAAATTCGGGGGGCAGCTCCGCAGTGGCTTTCGTCAGGTCGTCAATGTCGTCCGTGAAGCCTCGGAGCGCAAGCTGGATGTTTTCTTCCAGGGCGCGAAGAAATTCTTCCCGCGTTGTGCGTTCAAGGTCCGCCTCGATGGCGCTGGGATAGAACTGGTGCGCGTTGAACACGGGCCTGCGTCCGCGTTTCTTCTGTCCGAGCCGTTCCACGTTCTTGACGAAATTTACGAAGCTGCCAGCCATGTTCTAGTCCTTTACGGAAATGTCCCAGGAATGTCCGTTCTTGAAGATTCCCTCGCGGATGCTCTGCTCGTCTATCGCACCCATCTGATAATAGATGTTGAGCATTTCCGCCTGCATCTTCATCGCTTCGAGCTTTTCCTTTACGGACATTGTGGTAACGGCGCCCCATTCAAATTCAGAACAGACGATGCCGCAGTTCCTTTCAGAAAGGTCGGCAATGAGAGAACAGGCGGGGCGGTAGATGTAGCGGGAACGCCAGCTTTCCACAAGTTCCGCGTATGCCTTGGAGTCGCCCTCGTTCGTCTGGGCGAGTCCAGTCGCGCTTTGGCCAAAAAGGATGCTCACGGGGATTCTCGAATCCGCGCAGACGAGGTTCATCGCCTTTTGGAGAACCTCGGGCAGTCCCGCGAAGTTGTGGCTTAGGATTTGGAACTTGTCGTTTGCGCCGGAGAATACGCCACGGAACGAACTCATTGAAACCTTTACGAGGCTTATGAGCTGCTGTGCGTCCTGTATTCCGCAGTCGGGCTTGGAAAGCATTTCGTTGAAGCCCTCAAGCGAGAAAAGCATCACTCCCGTTTCCGTCGCCATGTTGACGATGGACGCGACTACGTTCGCGAGGTTCTTCAAGCTCTGTTCGCACGCTTTCAGTGCAGGCATACCGAAGAACCTTTCCCTTATGGGTATTCCCTGGAGAATGTCGGGGACAATTTTTCCGTGAATGACCGTGCAGCGCGACGGGTGTATTTCGATGCGCTTGTTATCAAGAAGGACGACTCGGTAAACTTTGGGCGTGTCGCCCTGGAAATCCGTGGGCTGAAACTCCACCTTGCCAGCGCTGTAAACCCGGTATTGCGAAATCTTGCGATTTGAAGGTGCCGGGCGCTTGAGCTGTTCAATGTCGTACTCGTTTTCGTATTCCGAGACAATCAAGGCGCCACCCGTGAGACGCTGATATTCGCCAGCGAGCTGTAATGCCTCGAAAAGCCCGACGGCGGAAGCTTCCTTGAATACCTTGCCCGAACTGTCGCCAGTGATGGTGACGGGTTCCTTGAAAGCTGTTTCGGGGACGCACTCGACAATTCGTGCGGCGATGCCGTCCTGCACCTTTATGCGTGCAAGCTCGACAATATCCGTTCCCGCATAGGGATTGACGAAAGTGTTTTCCGTCTTGTCGGTGTCCCTGCGGCCCATTCCCGTTACGAAATTGCCGTAGGCGCCGTCCCTTATCTTTGCAGTTTCCATGATTTATTCTCCTTTTAGATGAAGCTGATAAGGCCCGTCCCCATACCAGTTGCCAAGTAGTTGAGAGCCTGCGTGGTGGAATCCACGCGGTCATCGTGCGGAGCGCTTGGAAAAGAAACCAGTTCGTCGATGTAGTCGCGAACCCAGGGATGTTCTGCATCCTGCTTGGGTATATAGACGTTTCCCGCCTCGAACAGCGGGCTTACCGCAAAGGCTCGCGCTTCCTTTGAACCTTGCGGCGTGAAGGGAACGATGCCGCTAATCTTGTTGCGCAACGCGCTTATGATTGCGGGGCCGTTCGCCTTGTCTTCAATGATTTTTCGGATTGCCTTGGGGTGCTTCTCGCTCATGCGCTGGAAAGCCCGGATGCTCGAAACAAAGTCCATCTTGGCGCATACGCAGTCAATGAGGTAGAAACGCGCCCCGACCTTTCCCCAGACGGTTCCCGCTACGTTGTCGCTGGATGCGCTGTCCGTGAAGGTGAAATCCCAGCTTTGTATAATCTTGTCGAAAACCTTGGGCAAGATTTCGTACTGTTGCAGCCATTCGCGCTTGATGATGCTTCCGCCGACTGGTGCGGGGTGCTGCTGGTAGAGTGCGTTCCAGTCGTAGCTTCCCACGTTGATGCGGATTTTTTCGAGCATTTCAAGCGGGTATCTTTCCGGGTGCAGCGCCTCGCCGATTTTGCGGTGCGGTTCGTCCTTCTCGGCTATTGCGGGATAGTTTATGACCGTCCATTGGTCGCCATCGCCTTGCTTCATGGCGTTGAGCAGACGCCCCGCCAGGTCGTCTTCATGCCAGCGCGTAAGCGTGACGAGAACGCCTCCGCCCGGAGAAAGTCGCGTATATGCGGTGGATGTGTACCAGTCCCAAATCCTGTCTCGTATGGTGATACTGTTCGCTTCCTGCCTGTCTTTCAGCGGGTCGTCGATGCCGAGGATTTCGCAGCCCATACCCGTTATACTTCCGCCGATACCCGTGCTTCTGAAACTGCCCTTCCTGTTGGGAATTTCGATTAGGTTTGTCGAGCGCGTGTACTTGCTTCCTCGCGGCGGCAAGGTCGTTCGCGGAAATATGCGGTGGTATTCGTTGCTTTCCATGATGCGCTGCACGTCCTTGTTCACGCGCCTGGAAAGTCCGTCGCTATAGCTGCACGCCATGAAGGAAATGTCGGGGTTTACGCCGAAGCACCACGCCGGAAAATGCTTGCTTACAAGTTGGCTTTTGCCATGACGCGGCGGCATGGTGAGAATGAGACGGGGACTTTTGCGTTCCATTACGTCGGTGTAGAAACGCATGAGGCGAGCGCAGATTTCACGGTGGACCCACCCGATGCTGTAATTCGGCATCGTCGCCTTTACAAAGGCAAGAAGGTTTGTCCTTGCGAGCTGTTCAATCTGTGGTGTCATTCTCGTAAATGCCAAGTTCCCGCGCCTGCCTCTTTATCTCGCTCAATTCGTCGGGCGTGGGGATTTCTCCGTTTGTGTCGATGTTTACCGCGTCGGGGTTGTCAACCATCCTGTCGAGCATCTTGCGCTTTGCGCGTGTTAGCTTGGAATCTTCCGTTTCCTCCGCTATGTCGAACACGAAACGCGCCGCCTTGATGTTGCCGGAAAGAGCCATGCCACTCATGACCGAAATGATTGCGGCGCGAAGCTCGATGGGTTTCTCCACCTGGATTCCGATGCTTCGGAGCGATTCCTTCAAGCGTCCTTCGGACAGGCGAAACTTTGTCCCGAGAACGTTTCTCGCGACCTCCCGCGCCTCCTTCGCTTTCAGCTTGCTCCTTGAAGACGCCAAGCCTCCGAGCTTGCCGATGGCCCTCATGTCCTGGGAATCTGCCATACATCAGTCGTTCCTCAACTCCTTCCACCAGCGCAGAAAATCGGGCCAGTAAACGGTCATGCGTCCGCGCTTGCAGCTTCTTCTCACGGGCATACCGCGGGTATGCACCCAGTCATAGACCGTGAAGTGGTTGAAGCCGATTTTGTCGGCCACCTCCTTTATCGTGAAGTAGCCCGGTTTAGGCGTGATTAGGTCTTTGTTTAAGATTTTGTTCCCCATAGAAAGTTTTTCCTATGTTGTGGATATGGCTATCACGGATTTCGAGGGATTGAGAAAAAGGTTTGACGCTCTAAAGAAGCTGAACGAAAAGACCATTTTATCGGGCTGGATAGACGGAAACGGGACTGCACGGAAAGCGAAGGAAAATCTCGATTACAGAAAAAAGACGGGACAGCTGACTCCCGCATTGAGGGAACCCGCATCCAATTCGTTGATTGCGAGAACGCTGAATTACGGCCGCAAGGAAGGGACGACGCTTGAGGGCGTCCACTACCCGGAAATTCCGGCAAGGCCCTTTCTGCGTTTTGCCATGGAAAGGTTTCGCGCCATCATGCCGAAACTTGAACGCAAGTATCTCCCGCAGATAATCAACGGCGAAATGACCGTCCAGACGATGTGCGAGGAACTGGGGATGCGCTTGAAGGACTGCATCACGCTTGCGATGCGCGACAGCGAAAAGTACGAGCCGCTGCGCGATGCTACCGTGCAGGCAAGAATCAGGCAGGGACGGCCCAGTGCTACTCCGCTTATCGACACGCATCAGCTTATAGACTCCGTGACATTCGAGGTCAAGTGAGTTTTGAAGGCGCCGCTTGAGAACAGCGTGCGCGTGACCATATTGCAGTTCTTCGCGCCTCTCGCTGTGACGCAAGCGTGTTTCGCCTCGATGCGAACTTCTACGTCGTTGCTTCCAGTCGCGAGCATGATTACCTCGGCAATGTCGCTGCCGATTTTCTCCTGGAGCTGCAAGCGTTTTCCCACCATTTCGGAAATCCTCGCGAACTTGGAGAGTCCGAGAACTTTCCCGTGCGGGATATAGCGGATTGAAACCTTCATGTCGTACATGAGGGCAAGATGGTGCTCGCAGTGGCTGAAAATCGTTATGTCGTCAACGGAAACGATTTGACCGTCCGCATCTTGCTTGAAACACTTGCCGAACTTCTTCGCGAGCTGTGCGTTCGTGTAGTTCTGGCCTTCGAACATTTCGGCGTAGTATTTCGCGACACGGCGCGGCGTGTCCCTTAAACCTTCGCGGTCGGGGTTGTCATTCAGCGCCTCAAGAAGCTGCCGTACAAGCTGTTCAATCTTCTTCGTCTTTATCATATTGCGCCAGGTTCCCCTCGCTTTCCTGAATAACGACCTTGTGGCAGAACGGCACCTGCTCGCAAATCCATTTCGCCATGTTTTCGGCAGTCGGGTTAAAATCCACCACGTCGTTGATATAGGCGTGGTCGAGTTTTTCCATGATTATCTTCTTGATGTGCGTGAAGTCGATAACCATTCCGTCCTTGTCGAGTGTCTTGCTCTTGCAGAAAATGGTCACAAGCCAGTTATGGCCGTGAAGGTTGCTGCACTTGCTCGGATAAGGGAGTTCCAGACGGTGCGCTCCCGAAATTTCCAGTCTCTTGCATACTCGATACATTGCTTTCTCCTATGGGAATGGGCAGGAAGAAACCCGCCCTTGAAACGAAACAGGCTACTCGATACCGATGAACTTGTGCCATTGAAGCGAGAGAAGCCAGCTGGGGTTTTCCTGCACCAGCTTTATGCAGTGATAGAGGTTTTCCTTGACGAGGTTGTCCCCGTCGAAGCAGGGGCTAAGGCACATGCGTTTCGCCGTCTTGCACGGAATGGGCAGCGGGTCGCCAGCCTTTATGACGAAACGCAGTTCGTCGATGTTGTCCGGCTCGATGCGCGAAGTCTTGGGACTACAGACGATGTAGTCGATGCCCTGCGGAACCTTGTGCGTTCCGTTCGTCTCGATGGACTTGTACCAGCCATCAAAAGCCTTTATCAGTTCGTCGTCCAGCTGCAAGGTGGGTTCACCTCCGCAGAAGGAAACGCTCCTGCAATTTCCCGCGATGGAAAGACAGGTCTGAATAATCTGTTCGGCGGTCATTTCGTCGAAGGGTTCATGGTTTGTGTCGCAGAAGGGACACTTCATGTTGCATCCGCTGAAACGCACGAAAACCTGTGGCGTTCCAACGCGCTTTCCTTCGCCCTGGATGCTAAAGAATATCTTGTTTATCCTGTAGATTTTCTGCATGGCTATTTGCCTCCCTGTGCCAAGGCGCGTTCACGCTGCTTGCAGCTGTCGCACTTGCCACAATGTGTCGAGCCGTTCTTGTAGCAGCTCCATGTGTTCCGTTCGTAGTCTATTCCCAGCTTGCGGCCAATCTTGACGATTTCTGCTTTGCTTACTGTCGAGAACGGGGCGTGAATCCTTACCTTGAAATTCGGGGACGTACCGACGTTTGCAGCTTTCTCGAACGACTTGATGAATGCGAGTGTGTCGTCGTAATACTGGCCGCTTGCAAGCCCGTTGAAGCCACCGTAAATGTCGTTTATGCCGTTGACCTCCGCGAACATGACCGCGTAGGAAAGCAGGATGCCGTTTCTGAACTCCACATAGCTTGTGGGAGTCGCGGAATCAATCTGCTCGAAGCTGCGGTTTTCGCTTATCCTGGACTTGGAAATGAGAGAACACTTGCTTCCCGTAAATCCGAGGTCGATGGAAACGATTTTGTAGGGCTGTTTCAGCCGCTTCGCGTTGGATGCCGCCACCGCGATTTCCTTGTGCAGACTCTGCTTGTAGTCGAAGATAAGGCAGAAAACCTTCTTGCCCTGCTTCGTCAGCTGTTCCAGAACAGTCGTGCTGTCGATGCCGCCCGAAAGCAGCAGGATTGCATCACATCTTGATTTTTGCATATTGCATTGCCTTGAACCATTGTTGTTTGTTATGGAAGCCAAGAGTTTTCTTGTTCTTCTTGAATTTCTTGGGGAGCGAGACGACCTTCATTACGCCATCCTGGAACACGAAACACGTCCCGTATCTTTCGCCGAGGCTCCATGTGCTTGAGTCGCTGCTGTAGAAATGGAACTTGCGCAGAAGCCCCCAGTTCGTGCATCCGAGCGCGTGAACCTTGGAGCCGTTTTCCGCCGCCGTGTCGAGGAAGTAGTGAAGCGGTTTCCAGTCGTTCGCCTTGAGCCATTTGCTCGATGCTGTAAATCCGCTAAGCGAGAGCGCGACATAGGGATAGTTTTTCACCATGTCGAGCCATCCTTCTTTCTTGCGTCCCAGATGCCAAACGGGGATGCTCTGCTTTCCCGTTGCGCGTTCTATGCGGTTTCGGATTTGCTTGACCTTGTCTATGCCGACAATTTCGTCAATGTCCATTTCGATGAAATGGTCAATGTGTGCGCCCTTTATCCATTCGATGTAGCTGTCGATATAACTGTCGTCAATCTTCTTGCCGCTTGCCATCGCCGTGAAGGCGCCGCTGTCCGCGATGAAGTGGTTGAACTCGCGTACATCGTTTCCCATCAACGAACTTTTATATTCAAAGGACGTAAGGATATTGAGTTCCTTCTTCGGGAACTTGGTGTAAAAATCTCCTACGAGTCCATCTGTCGCCATGTGTAGAAGCATTATTTCTCGAAGGTCTTTCCGCAGTGGGGGCAGGTGATGGTCTTGGGTTTCTTCTGTGGATTTTCTTCGTCCGTCAGGAAGCTGTCGAAATCCACGTTCTCGTTCGGCAGGAATCCGAACTGTTCCAGGTCAAAGGCCGCTTCTCCGAGGAATGAAAGTTCCTCGTTGAGCTTCTGGAAATCCCAGCCGCTAAATTCCGAGACTTTGTTGTCAGCGAGGCGGAAAGCCTTAATCTGATTCGGGGTCAGGTCGTCAGCGACGATGCAGGGGACTTTTTGCAGTTCCAGTTTCTGCGCGGCGAGATAGCGCGTGTGTCCCGCGACGATTACGTTTTCCCTGTCGATGATGATGGGAACCTTGAAACCGAACTCGGAAATACTCGCGGCCACCTTGTCAACTGCCGCCTCGTTGTTGCGCGGGTTATTCTCGTATGGCTTCAAAAGCCCGATTTCGACTTCCCGAATTTCCATAAAATTGAATCCTATGCAAAAGAATTGAATAGAATTTAATACATTTTTGAATAAAATGCAATAAATTTTGCATACAATTCAATTTTTCTTTGATTATACCTTTACAAAATCGGCGAATAAACCTATCTTGATTAGGTAAAACGGGAGAATCCTATGCCAGCAAGGTGTCCGCATTGCGGAAAAATTCTTACGGACGCGGAAGTGCGTTCAATCCATTCGCAGATGATTGGGAGCCGTCCCAAGCCCACCAGCGCCGAGAACGGCAAGAAGGGCGGAAGGCCCAAGGGTGCGAAAAACAAGCCCAAGGAAAAAGAATAAGAAGCTATTTCTGCGCTTCCATCTTTCCCCTGATAAACGAAACATCGCTCTTTATGTCGGAAAGAGTCCCCTTGAGGATTTCCGATTCCCGTTCCACTTTTGATGTTCGCTGTTCAATAAGCTCGATGCGCGTTTCCATCTTGGCCATGGAAACGGCGTTTCTTTCCGAACCCTCGCTTACTTCGCTGTGGCTCTTGACATAGGCTGTAGTCGCCGAAGCAAGCGCGATGAGCGCAAGGATGAGGGGCTTCAACATTTCGCGCCATTTGGCGCTGTCCTTTCTAGTTGTCATGCCATTCTTCCTAATTCAAGGAAGTCCACACGGGGTAATTGTTCGAGTCCTTACCCCTGTAGATAAATTGTTTGCTGTTTCCGGGCTCAATCGATGCGATATGATGCGACCGCGTTGTATCGCTTGCCTGATAGACGATGATAGGGTGGTTTACGGGTGTTCCGCCTCCGTACTTGCCTGTATTGGTGACAAGTACGACTTCGCCGACTTCATGGCTGGTTGAGTTTAGCGTGAAATCATCGTTTCCTTCGTAGCCGTATGTTCCAGGGCAAACGGCAGTATAGTATTCAGACGGTATGCCGGATGTGCAGTGGCTTTCGCAGTTTGTCATGGAACGATACTGTCCCTGGCTCGCATCCCCGTCGGACTGTTCCAGCGGCGTGAAATTGAGAATAAGCTGGTCTGTGGAGAGCTTTTTTATAGTTGCCTGTCCGCTTATGGACAAGACCTGGGCGGAGATATACTGCGTCGTAAGCGCAATCATCGTAATCTTCGTCGTTCCGCCCGGTCCCTTTATTTCGATGCCGCTTGGCCCCAGTTCTGTCGAGTAGAAGTTGTGCGTCTCGTAGCTTCCGCTTTTGGCGATATACTTTCCGCTGGAGGTAATGTCACCATCAAGATTGATGGAATGGTCTATCACAAGCTCGTTCGTGGAAGCATTGACGGAAAGTGTGACTGTATGATTGGAGTTCCTGAGCGTGAGCGAATAGGCGGAAAGAAAGGTCGTTGTCACCGCCTGTTTCCCTATTTCTGTAGAGCCACCCATGCCGGAAACAGTCACGCCGGAGGGAGTAATGGTTGTAGTGTCGGGGTGGTTTCCTATGCCGACGACAGTGATGTTCTTGAAAACGCTTTGCAGAAAGTCGCGCAGTTTTTCAAGCGATAGTTTCCTGTCCCTGTCGGAGTTCAGGCCCTGCACGATGTAGAGAAGGTCGTTGAGGGTAAGATTGTCCGCTTCTTCAAGCAGCGGTACCGTGGTAATGTTTTCTTCCAGTTCCATGAAACGCTCCTTGAATTAGACGGTGCTTGCGCCGAACGAGACGAAAGGAATCTTGCTTGCAGTACTGAAAATGCCGTTCAGCGGGTCAACGAAATAAATCTTGTTGCCTACTGTCGTTTCCAGGTTCTGGCGCAGCGTGTAGTCATACTGGTAGTTGTAATTTGTTCTGTCCTTGGCTGCGAGCTGTACGCCGACAGACCAAACTTGAACGATGTAGCGCGTGTTCCGCTTTATCGTCAATGCGCCTTGCCTCATTTCAATCATGTCGAAAGTGCAGAGTTCTGTCGAGCTGTCGAAATCGACGCCGTAGTGACGCAGCCCCGTGTGTCCGAGCAGGTTTCCTTCCGTGTCAAAAACGCCGATGCAGAGGCATGCGTTGTTCGATGCAAGCGTTCCTGCAAGCGCGATGGTGCATTTTGTAATGGAACCCTGGGCGTCCGATATTCTCATGTTCTGGTAAATTTTGGCGTTGCAGTAGTCGAATGTTTCGCCCTCAACGTCGCCCCAGACAAGTTCTTCCGCGCCCTGCTTGAGCTGGTATGAACCATAGTTGCTCGTTTCGCTGTCTATGTCCGATTCCGGCAGCGTTGCGAGTTTTGGGTCGCTTTCTCCCGTCAAGTTCACGCCTATTCGCAAAGTGCCGTTTAGGGGCGTGAGAGTGATGGCGTCCCCGTCGGGAACGAGAACATTGGCGAGAAATCCCGCTTCGTCGCCCTGCTGGACGCAGACCTTGTGGTCGCTTGCTCCGACTCCTTCCAGTTCACTCAAGGCAACCTTGTAGGTGTGGCCAAGGATGCTTACGGCAAAGTACCCGCCCTGTTTGAGGGCTTCGAACGTGCTTGTGTCCAGCTCTAGGATGGTGGTATTTTCTTCTGCCATGGATTCTCCTATAAGACGATGTACTTGCCGTCTTCGGTCATTATCCGTTGCCCAGTTTCTGTCGTGAGATAGTTGTTCTCGATTACGCTTTCTTCAAGCGCGACGGTCACAATCTTCTTTTGCGGATGCTGAACCGTCGCGAGGAACCTGTTTGAACCAGCCAGCTTCAATCCAGCAGCGGGGAGCGCGAGAACGCCAGCAGGCGCCAGCATTTGAAGTACGCGGCGTCGAAGCTGCCTGCCTCGCGGAGTATAGACGAAAAAGATGGCGGGACATTCGTCAAGGAAATGCGGGTTCGGGTCGCCCGAAAGGTCACGGGCGTTTTCGATGATGTTGTTCGGCGTTCCTGCGGAGTTCTTCTTGAAGGAAATCTTGAGACGCGCCTTGTACATTTCGTCCGTCTCGCCGGGTTGTCGCGGGATGTTGCGGAACTTTCCGATAAGGTCGAGCCATTCACCTTCCGCCTCGTCGATGTTCGCGAAGTTGGAAAGCCTGAACGCACTATCTTCCAAATCCTGGAAGCTGGAAAAGACCTTCCTCAAGAGCGAGAGAAGGTTTGTTGAGTCCCTGTACTGCGTGATTACAAGGTGCTGGATATGCTGCCATAAGTCCGTGATGTGCTGCATGGCGGTTTCCTAGCTTACAAGCGAGACCGTGATGTTTTCTGCCGTGATGGAAACAATCTTGTCTTCGTCTATGGGGACGCGCTCGTCTGTCCAGTGGCGCGGATTGTCCACGCTTGCGACCGTGACCGTGATGGACTCGATGCCCGGAACATCATTGTAGATGGGGGCGCTGATTCTTTGCGGTATCAAGTCCTTTCCCGAAGTGTATTCCTTCTTGGCCCATTCGCAGACGACATTCTTTATGACCTGTTCATAGTCTGATGGCAGGGTTTCTTCGTCATAGACAGTAAAGTCAATGTGAACGAGGTAGGAAACGCCCTGGATGAAGCTGAACTGGACCTGTTGCAGGAAGCCGCTTACGTCGCGAGCCTCGCCGCTATTGTTTCCGTAGCTCTGAATGCCTGCTGGCTTGCAGTTCCAAATCTTTTGCGCGATAAAGTTTTGGACAGTGTGGGCGCGCGTACTGTCGTCGAGAATGGCTTGCCAGTCCTTATCAGACGGGTCAATATCCTCGGTGCTGAAAGTGACTGGAACGAACACCACGAAAGAATGGGCGGGGATTCCGCCGACGGTCTCGTTCTTCGTGTTTTCCTTGAAGGTGATGCCGTCCGTGATGTTCTCTTTCAGATAGGTCGTCATTCCGTCGGGAGTCGCCAGGCCGTCGAAAGTCGCCGTTTCTATGCGCTGTCTTAGGGATTCGTCCGTTTCTCCCTCGTTTCGAGCAAGCCCCGCGATAGAGGCTAGCATATCCAGGAATGTCCCCGTCGCCGTTGAAACGTCGATGTTCGCGCCGACGGTCTGTATCACCTGTGCAAGCTCCGTGTACATATATGCAAGCAGGTCAACGAACATCCCGTCGGGAGAGGACGGCTCAAGGTTTATGGACGCACCGAACACTTCCGTAAAGCTGGTGGCGATGGCCTGACGGATTTCGCGGTAGCTCTTGATGGAGATTCCCGATATAGAGTCCACAATGACTGCGTTTATCGCCATCGCTAGAAATCCCCGTTGATGGTTCTGCCGTCGATGCTCTGGACGCTGAATTTTCCCGTGAGGTTTCTTCCGTCCGTCGCGAGGTCAATCGCGATTACGGATTTTACGCCCTTGACCGCCTCGATTTTCTCTCGGATGATGCGCTGGGCTACATCAAGGTGTGAAATGGGTAAACCGGCTATCTTTTCAAGCCAGGGGACTCCGTGTTCTATATTGGTGAACGCTTCCCCTTCTTCCGTCTTTAACAGGCAGAGAACAGCCTGTCGCACCTTCTTGGCGATGTTGCCGATACGGCAGATGTGGTCGCCATCAAGGAAAATGTCGTGGGAATTGTCAAGGGCCATTTCATTCATCAGCCCGTAAACTAGATACGCTTTGGTGTAAGGCGTGAATTATGCCAAATCAACCCAAAAGACACCAAAAGAAGGGCTGAAATTCCATTGTTTACATCTTGCGAGCCTATGCGAAATGAGTATATTTTGAAGAAAGAAAATGAAGGCTGTTTGCAAAAACAAGCCATAAGCGAAATGGAAGGACGATAAGCATGACATCAGAAATTGAAATCAAAACATATTCCCCCGAATACCGCGATGATTTTGTCCGATTGAATAAGGAATGGATAGGGACTTATTTTAAGCTGGAAAAATCCGATTTTAAGACTTTTGACCATGTTGAAGATATTGTTCAAAATGGTGGTCAAATTTTCTTTGCCATTGACAAGGATGTTGCAGCGGTTGTCGGCTGTTGCGCCTTGGTAAAACGGGATGACAAGAATTGTTTTGAACTTGCCAAGATGGCAGTTTCCAAGGATTATAGAGGCCATCACATCGGCAGAAAATTAGGGGATGCGTTGATTGACTATGCGAAAAAGCATAATGTCAAGCGCATTTTTTTGGAAGGGAATACAAAATTGGAAGCCTCTATCGCCCTTTATAAAAGGCTGGGCTTTAAGGAAATTCCGTTGCAGGGAATATCCTACGAACGCTGCGACATCTTGATGGAAAAAATCATTCCGTGAAAGATTGTTCAACTGATGATGAATAAGGTAAACAAATGACGACTACGCTTTACGAGAAAATCACCAAGAAGCTCAAGCTCGAAAAAGGAACGTACAGCTGGGCGAAGGATTATTTCTCCGCATGGCATAGAAGCAAGGTTGGTCTTTTGGACGATGCCATCGACAGCTATTCCGATGGAGTGCCCCGCGCCGTATTTGACAAGCATCTGGTCGATGAAGCGGAAACCATAGCCAAGTTTACGACGATGCGTGAGCTGTTGCTTCATATTGCGAAAATAGCCGAAGCAGAAGGCTTCGTTTAGCTGGGGCTTGAGAATGAAAGAAAAAGGCGTTGCTACTTGCAACGCCTAATTTATCTCAAATATTTACCAAAAGATGGTTGGCTAAGCGAGGCTGTTTATTTCCGTTTCCAATTTTTTGATGCCTTCTAAAAGGGTGGAAAAATCCGGTCTTTCTCCGTAAATCATTTCTTCCATATCCTTATAGTCCTTTTTGAGGGCTTCTATCAAGTGTGACGGTGGTTCCAGTTTTAACGTGCCTATTCTTGCCTTATCATATTGAGCATAGCCACAAGGATAAAACTTCTGCTTGAATTTTGCAACTTTTTCCAAAAGGTCTTTGCTTTTGAAAGCATCATCCTTATAGGTTGAATTTGCCAGACGAAAGATGTCGTAGTAGTGCCTTGAATATCTCGGCTTGAACGCTTTGTCTTCGGGCATATTGGCCAGTTGGTGCAATATGGTTGCTTTTTCCCAGAAAGTGCGTGCCGCTGTCACCGTTCTTACAACTGTTTTGGCTTGCTTGAATACTTTTGGATAGGCCTCTGCTGCATAGGATTGTATTTCCACATTTTCAGATGGAGTCCATGCGGCCAATGGGCCAATTTCCAGTCGAATGGCGGGAACGATGCCATCGGAAGAAAATTGCCTTGGGTAGTAGAACAAAATTGTCTGTTTGTCTTTTTCGTCGATTTTAAAGACTGGGTCGGTATTCAAGATGGATTTGAAATCGCTTTTGAGAGTTTTAAGCAGTTCTGTTCCGATAAATTTTTCAGCCCTTTGGTTTGCTTCCTCGTTGAACTTTACCTGCTTCGTATTTGAACGGTCCTCACGAGGTTCGTCCTTGGAATATCCTAATTCTTGCCAGTCCAGTATCAGGTCTATGTCTTCTGAAAAACGTTCAATAACATTCCACGCCTTTGAAAGACTTGTGCCACCCTTAAATGTGAACCTGTCCTTGAATTTGCATTTGTGGAAAAGATAGTCCAAAGTAAGACATACCCAGAAATCCTTTTCAACAATGGCGTTGTTGAATTTATGAATTTTTCCCACAGTACCTTGGAAAAGTTCCGAACGGTTCTTTTCATTTTGTTTTGCTATGGCGTACATGTGTCCTCGCAAATTTTTCTTATTGAATGAAGATTTCTTCTTGAAATGTAAATTGCTTCTTCCAGCAATTTCTTTTTTTCTGAAAGAGTCAATCGAGACTTGATTTTGTCAAGAACTTCTGGGGTAGTTTGCTCTGCTGTCAAACTTTTCAAAGCGTGAATGACTAAAAGCGTTTTGGGAGACATTCCCGAAACATTCCGATTAGCCCTGTGCTTGAATTCAAGTTGTATTCCGTTGATGTTATATTTTTTGTAAGGACCGTCGCTGACAAAAGTCCATTTGGCGGGAACTTGGGTTGAAAGCCCAAGCATATTGAGAGCCGTGTTTCCAGATGGAGCTATGGTCCATTTGTTGTTTCTTGCTATGGATTGGGCCATTTTGACCATGTCGGTTCCTAAATTTTCCTGTAGGAATTTGGAATAAACAGGTCTTTCAAAATAGCCCCTTTGCGTGCGGCGAATGATGCCTTTGTCAACTAGTCTTTTTAGACCTTGGCGCAGGGTTGCGTCATTCATTTGAATATGCAAATCTCGACAAGAAAAAACCTTGCCTCTGGGTATAGCCAGAACTGCTTTTTCAAGTGGAGATTTTTCTTTCGCTTGTGTAATCATAGGTCACAAAAAATATATATATTTTGTGACAAAATTTCAAATCCAGAATGTAGAAATTTGCTCAAATTTCAATTTTTTTTACGAAAAACAGGGGAGAATACCCGAAATTAAGGGCTTGGCGGTGTATAAACGCTTGGCGGCGTGGGTGCGCCTGTTCCTGCGGTAAGGTGGGTATGGCCAAGGAAAGAAAGCGTCGGAGTGGCGAAATCCGAGCCTTTGACCTTGCCGCTCGCTTCTATTTCGCCGTCGCTCGCGATGTTCCCCGCACTTGAAATGTCGCCTTCTACATCCAGCTTGCCCGTAATCTTGACATTCTCGGCATCCAGTTTTACTTCGCTCGCCTTGACCGTTACGTTTCCTTCACGGTCGATGCTTATGACTGTCGCTGCACTTTCTTGGACGCGCCTAAACGGAATTGCGAGAAGGTTCAGCAGGTCGTTTCCCGAAAAGCTCACGGGGTCGTGCGCCTTGTCGTTCCAGCTTTCCTTTTTCCAGTTGCGAATATCGCGGCTTGAACTTATGCAAAGAACGGTATCGCCCTTGTCTAGTTCATATTCAATGTGGACTTTCGCCGTTCCAGACCATAGCACGGGAATGTTCTTTACGACCATCAGCTTGCCGTCCTTCATGTTCGGCTCCATCTGCATATTGCGCAGACAGTTCCTCACGCTGGGGCGCACATTGACCGTTCCGTCGTCGTTGACGCTCTCGATGGCGGCGGGAAAGGCCGTCTCGAAATCTTCCATCTTGTTGTCAAAGAAACTATCTAGCAGTTTCGCGATGCTGTTGGCCATTACCAGTTTACCTCCCTCGCGTCACATTCGACGGTGAAGTCGCTGCCCATGTTGGAGCCTCTGAAAGTACATTCCGTGATGATGAAGTCGCCCTTTATCGCCATTGAACCTACGCTGTCGTAGGAGTCGCCCTTGCTTGAGTCCATGCGCACGAACACGTTGGGCGCGAACTTGGGCGAGATAAGTGCGGTAAAGTGGATTTTGCGCGTTCTGTCTATTTCCTTGCTGGGCTTCTTCTGTTGGCTGGGTTCGTCCGCCTCGCTCTGCGAGAAAAGGAAATAGGACGGGTCGTCCGCGAAGTTGACCTTGTTCAGGCTCTCGTCTCGTATTTCTTCCGCCTGGAGCAATCCGCTTTTGAAGTCCAGCGTGATTTCCTCCACCTCGATGCTCTTTTCGTCGCTGTTCACCACAATCATTTCGTTATTGTCGAAATAGAGGTGCAGCCCGAACTTGGGAATAAGAATGTTGTCGCGAAAAGAACAGACCGCCTGCTTGAATGTGCCGGAGATACAGAACTCCGTCTCGATGGGCTGGGAGAGTTCCTTCTGGCTTCCGGCGCGTAAAGCCGTTCCCGCATAGTCGCAAAGCTCCTGCAAGCATTTCTTGACTGTGGCGGAGCTGTCGAACTGGATTGCACAATTCAGCCTTGCAAGCTGGTAGAATGTCCCACGCGCCGAGACGCAGGTAATGACAAGTTCCACGTCGCTGCCGACGCGCCTGGGGACGGCCATGCCGATTTGCCCGACGAATATGTTGCCGACGGTTTCATCCTCGTAGCCAGCCTGGAGCAGTACGCTGTTTCCCTCGCTCATGATGAAGTTTATCGCTTCCGGGGAGGGGTTGTAGATGGTGATGGTCGCCTCGTTGTCGTACCACTCGATTGAGCGCGTCACCTCGAACTCTATGTCGAACTGGGAAAAGTCCTTCGAGTTTTGCGAGGTCAGGTTTCCGACGGCGAACTTGCCGACATACAGGTGGATAACGCGTCCGAAAGCCATCAGAGCATCCCCGCCTCTATGAATACGTTTACGTCGTCCTTCGTCAGGTAATGGAGTATATACGCTTTCCCCAGGTTGTCGTGGTTCAGCGGCTCCGCGCAGGTCTTTTCGCGCTTGAAGATTGCAAGCTCGCCGTTTTCGAGTACGTTGTTGTGGGAACGCAGCAGTCGCGAATTGGGAACGAGCCTGATGCCGCAACGCTTGCCGTTGACCGTCTCGAAGTCGCCGTACCAGAAGCCGTCTCGCCAGTTCCACAAGAGACGGATATTGAGCATCGTCCCTTCGATATTCACCTTTTCAACAAGATATGAACAGTTGTTCGTATTCACGGGAATCTTAATCACTGGTAGTCCCTCCCGAGCGATTCGTCCATCTTCGCCGCCGCTTCCTGTGCAGTCTCGCTCGCGTCGCCCGACACGTTGCCAGCGTTCGCCTTCCTTGACATGGCCTGCTCTGCGGCTGTATTCTGTTGTGGCGGCTGCGGCGCGTCCCATTCGCCCGTGATGTTGTCGCTCGCGAAGGTGGCTGTGCGTATCTCGCGCAAGGTCATGGAGAACTTGATTGCCTCGCCGTCCTCTGCGCCCCTGTCCGCCTTGAGGTTCTCAATGACCATTTCCTCATAGACTTCCAGGCTGGTAATGACGCGAACCTTCTTGCGGCTCTTGGCGCATTTCGTCAGCACCTCCCACCTGGAAAGCGCCGTGTTCGTGATGGCGGGGGCGTTGTCGATTTCTACGCGGTTTTCGCGCCACGACTTGCCAGTGAGTTCGCCCTTGTCGTCAACGAATCCGGCGGAGGCGTTCAGCGGGTGGTTCGTGAACATTCCCGTAATCTTGACCGTGCGGAGCCGCTGCTGCACATGGTCGCTGATGGTGGACCCGTTTTCCACGGCATGGTCTGTAATGTCGAAATCCAGTTCGTGGCTTTCGTCAATGAGCAGGTCGAAGGGGATGTTCGTATAGATGTAGTTGCCGTCCCCGTCCTTCGTGGCAAGGCCAAATTCCTCGTTGCGCATGAACAGCGAGGCGGGAATGGCGCGGGGCGGGTGGCTGTAGCGTGAATACGCCTGCTGGGCGATGTTGAGTATTCCAATCATAGCGCAAGGGCCTTTACGCCCTCGGCGCGTGTCTTGAAGGTCAGCTGGGACTGGAGAAGCGTTCTTAGGTTCTCCTTTATGAGCTTGGCCATCATGTCGGAATCCGTGGTGATGTTGTTCGTGTAGTCGATGTTGGTGATGTTAGTGTCGCCCTTGGCGCTCTTTGCAGCGGCCTGCATAGCCTTCTGTATTTCCGCTTCCATATCGACGGGAGTGAAGTTCACTTCGGGAGCCGTGCCGTTTCCGTAGCCGTCGGCGCCAAGGTCGGCTCCCTTCATCATGTAGGCGTCGTTGAGCTGCTTCTGCGCGTACTTCTTCGCGGCGTCCTTGTTCTCGTCATAATACCGGGCCACATTGTACTTGCGTTGCAGTTCGCGTGCGGCAAGCGGTATTCCGAGCGTCGCGAAGTCTATGGGCTTTCCCTCGCTGTCGATGAAGTCGCCCTTCTCGTTGACGGCCATTCTCTGCAATCCGTCCATCTCGACGGGCTGCGTTCCGAGAGCCTGGAAGTCGCGGCGGTATGTGCGCAGAAGGTCGGCGAAGTAGGTTCCGCTTTCCACCTGTTTCTTTACCTCGGAGGCTCCCTCGATGGCGTTCTGTCGTTCATGTTCCTTCCACGCCTGTTTTATGGCGTTTCCCAGCTTGAAAATCTGTTGCAGTCCCCAGATGGTGGCGGTAAAGAGACCCGCCTTGAGAAGGTTCTGCCAGTTCTTTCCGAGACCTCCAAGGGCGCCCCCGAAAGCCATCGAGCCTTTCGTCGCTGCGTCAAGCATGGGAACGGCGTACTTTAGCGCACCGACAAAGGCCATAGTCTTTATGGGCGCGACGGAAAACAGCTGTAGAAGCGACGCAAGCCCATCCGCAAAGGCCGAAATCGTGCCGATATTCTCCGATAGGGTCTTGACAAGCGACTTGAGCACGGACGCGAAGCCCTCGAACAGCTTCCTGATGGAGGGAATGTTCGCCTTTACCTCACGGGCGAGTTCAGCGAACACGGGCAGAAGCTCGCGTCCTATTTCCTCCTTCACGTCGCCGATTTCGTTCTGCAGCTGTGCAATCTTTCCCGCGTCGGTGTTCGCCATTTCCCTGGCGAAGCCCTTGACGCTCGCGAGTGTCTTTTCCAGCGCCTCCACCTGCATCGTCTCGGTGACGGTTCCGCCCTTCTGCTTGAATTTCTGCAATTCCTTGATGGCGGTAGTGTCGAAGCCCTGCTGTTCGAGCGTCATGGTGCCGCGCCCACTCAATGCGGACATGAGCGTCATTGTGTAGCTCTTGAGCTGGTCTGCACCCACTTCCGCGCCGTTGGTCGTTCTTGCCGTGTAGTCCGCGACAAGCTGCATCATGCGCTTGTTATTGTCCACGTCCTTAATCTTGTTCGACCATACGGAAGCGGCGTTTAGAAGCGCCTCGTCGCCGTACATGGAGTTCTTTTGCAGGTTCGCAGCGAATCGCTGCAATTCGCCAAATCTCGCATCCGTGCCGTTGCGCTGCATCTGGAACTTGAGCGCACGCTCGGCCCTGTCCTGCACCTTGAAAAGCTCGACGGTCTGCTTGCCGAACCCGACCAGCTTGGAAAAGCCCTGGAACCCGGCGTATGCGGCGACCGCTGCCGAGATTGTGCCCTTGAGCTTGGAGAAGGCGCCGTCGAGCGCGTCCGTCTGCTTCTTGGCCTCCCTGGATGCGCTTGAAATCTTCTGCGTTTCCTTGGCGGCGCTGGAGGCTTCCTTGCCGATGTTGGCGGTCTCTTTCGCGACCTCGTTGGCACTGGATGCGGCTTTGGTGAGGCTTTCGTCTATTTCCCTGTTCGCCGTTTCGCCAGCCCTGCCGAGAGCAGCCTGGAAACGGTCAAGGGACGCGGATAGTTCCGTGTCCTCGACCTCGAACCGAACTTTCTGTACGAACTCGTTCTCGTCATTCATTCTTGTTCTTTTCCTTCTGCTTGTAGTACTGGCCCCATGCGCTCCTGTAGTCGTTCTCCATGTCGATGTAGGCTGCGAAGCTCATCATGCGCTCGAAAGTCCAGTTCTTCTCTATGTCGGAAAGCGGGACACGCGCCGTCTTGACGATTCGCCAGACGAGCGCGTAGTCGGCGGCGCCTCCCTTGAGCGTACCTATCTTTCCGAGGGCCTTAATGTCCTTCGCGTCCGCGTCGCTGAACGCATTGACGATTGGATTGGAGCTGTTCAGGCTCCATTCTGCTCCGTCGCCGGAGCCGTCACGAAAGGGCTTAGCTTTTCCAGTTTCCACACCTGGAGCATGACCGCGTACATCTGCGAACGCTTCTGCTCGAAATGCGCGGCGATGGCGTCGAAGCTGTCGAGCGTGACGAACTTCTGCCCCTTGGTGACGACCGTGACTGCCGAAAGCGTCGTTTCCAGCAGCCACTTGAAATCGGGCGTAGAAAGCTCGGAGAGCGTGTTGGCGAGAAGCGCGAAAGCCTCCACATCGTCGTTTATGTCGAGACCCTGGCGAGCCATCTTGCCGATAAGCCCGAGAACTTTCCGGTCGAGGTCTATGGCGTCGAAACCCGTATGGGGAAGAAGCTGGTATTCGTCGGATGCAACCTTGAAGTTTATCGCTTCCATCTTTTAGGCTCCTTCAAATGCAGCTTCCGCCTTGACGCGCAGCGTGACGGTTCGCGTTCCGCCGGAGCGTCCCTTGGTGGCGTCGCCCATGGACTGAATCCAGCACTGGCCGAGAAGGACGTATGCGCCGTTCAGGTCGGTACATGCGAAGGGATATGGCCCGACTTTCGTCGTCTCGTCGGCGACGCGCAGCGCTTCCAGCTTGGAGAGCTGGGGGCTGGTCTGCATGAAGGGAAGGGTGACGGTGTAGAGTTTGCGCACCATCTTGGAGCGCTGAACGCAGCCGTTGCTGCCCTCGGTAACGTCCCAGTCGTCGCCTTCCTTGGAAATGACGACATCGCCGTTGAAGTGCGTGAGCGCGATGCCCTGGACGGAAATGTTGACCATGGTGTGGTCGTATGTTCCAAGCATTTTCTAGCCTCCTAGAGAGTGACCGTCAGTTCGACGTTCTTTACGGTATTGATGGAGTTCATGCGCGAGTAGCGACCCTTGACAAGCGGCAGGTTTCGGGCCTGCACGTCCGCGCTGTAGTTTGTCTTGAGGTAGTCGTAGGTCTGCACCTTGACCGTGTAGCCGTCCATGATGTACTGGTGGTCGGTATCTGCGGCCTTGGAGAATACCTGGAGAATTGAGGCGGCGACGGAGTTGATGCCGCTGTCGTCATAGTTGACGCCGAAGCCGTCGTTCGCCTCGCCGAGCAGCGAGTAGATTTTCGTCTGGACATTGAAGCGAATCCAGTCGTCCTTGGCGATGTTGTCGATGAAGCTCGCGGGGGACTGTTCGCCCGTACTGTCGAGAAGGACTGTCTTTCCCGCAGTCGCGCCCATGAAAAGACGCGCCTCGCCAGCGGCGACCGTATAGACGTTGATGCAGTCCGAAACGAGCGCGTCGTACTGGGACTTGGTATAGGAATCGTATTCCACGCCCTTGACCTTCTTGTGGGCGAAGCTGCCACGCGCCGAGTCCAGTGCGCAGCGGTTCGAGACGAGAGCCGCCGCGAGGTTCCCTGCTCCCGCGTGCTGATAGAGTGCCACGCGGTCGCTTGTACTCGCGACAAGCGCCTGGGCGAGCGCCCTGATGGAGGCAAAGTCCGTGGAGGTGTCGTTGAGTTCCAGGTGGACAATCTTGAAGTTCGCGCCGAGATAACCGTTCCAGCCGCCGTTCCCCGTGAAAGCGGATGCGGCGGGGATTGAGCCGTCACCGAACTTGGCGACGATGTGGTAGAAGTTGAGCTTGGCGGCTTCCGCAGCCTTTACCGCGTCGAGCGCGTCGGAGAAGGATTCCGCGTTGATGGCGACGATTTTCGCGGGGCAGGCGTCCTGTGCGAAAGCGCTTTCGACCATGCCGTAGAGCAGGGAGTCCGTGCCGAAAACTTCCGCATCCTCGGCGGATGAACATTCGAGGAAGTCGGGCGGGTTTTCCGCCTCGCTGGAGGCGGGGCCTACCAGCGCAAGCGTGTTCACGCTTGTCGTCGAGACGGTTGAAATCGCCTCGTTTATGCTTATCTTGACGATTGAGTCGATTATCTGGGCCATTTTGCCTCCTAGATGGGTTGCAGTTCCAGCGGGTGGACGGTCTCAATCCGTTCAATGCCGGAGGGTGTCTTGTCGATGAAGTTGAGCGTTGCCGTGAAGCGCCATTGGCGCACGTAGAAGTCGCCGTCGTAGGTGTCGATTTTCTCGATATTGGTGAAGTCCCAGACCGTGAAGCCGTTGTTCCGGGCGTATTCGATAAATGCGGGGAGCTGCAATTCGTTGCGAATCGCCCTGAGCGTGTCCCCGTCGCCTTCAACCTCGACGAAATGGACTGTCGCGACCTGTGAAAAACGGTAGTGGTGGTTTCCGGGCGGGGGCGTGAACTTCTCGCCATATTGGCGGACGCCGTCAATGCCGACGGAAACATATTTGCCGACGGGCGCAGGGCTGTTCGTCGGACTCTTGACAAACGGCGCGGAAAAATCCGCGCTGTCGTTGAAGTACTTGCAGATTGCGCCCTTGAGTTCGTCAACGGTCATTGCAGTCCTTTCGGGACTTGTGCCGCAGGAACCTTGCAAGCGATATACTTCCAATGAGTAATCTTAGGAAGGTTTCCAAAGACAAGTTCATCCGTAATTTCATACCAAAAGCCTCCTTGGTTCACGTAGCCGATTGCCTGCGTCCCTTCCTGTGTCCTTGCCGCGAGCCTTTCGCTGGAGTAGATTTTGACGATGCCCGTATTCCTTCCGCCCTCCTGGTAGGCAATCGCTTCTTCGCCCGTGACGGGCTGTATCGTGCCGCGCACCGTGCGCGTCGTGAATGTCCCTTCGACCATGTTCCCGAAGCTGTCCAGCGTTGGCTTGGACATTTCGTGATAGGTGAATGTCCTAGCGAACAGGGTGGCCACCGCAGAACCCCCGTAGAGGAACGCCGCCCGTGACTTGCGGACGCGGCGAATACTGTTTCTTGAGAAGGAGGAACTGTTGCCCGAAGCTGGTAGAGGAAAGCCAGCCGTCGTCGCCCTCCGATTTTGTCGAGCCGAAGGAAACGGAAATGTCGCCCTCGCGCTTGCTCGCTATGGCTCCAGCCTCGCCGTCGCTTCCACGCGCCTCCAGTGCCGCGATGTGCGCCACCATGAGCGAAAGCGCATAGACGTAGGCTTTCTTGAAGTAGCAGGCGCCTACGTGATGCGACGCGCCGAGAATCCATGCGTCGAGTCTCGGACTCTGTGCGTATTCCTTGGGCAGGTAGGCCACCAGTTCAGCTTTCTGCTGGTCGTCTATGGGAAGCGGAATCATAGGGCCGTTGCTCCCTTTTGCTGTTCCTGCTGTTTCTTCTTCGCTTCTTCCCATTCGGCGTCGAACTCGTCCAGTTCAGTCCGTCTCGCGGCAGCAGCCTTCTTTACGGAGCTGTTGGGCTTCTTCTGCGTCCTTTCAATGTCGTCAACGACCTGTCGCGTGCTTGCCCTGGAAATGGCGTTCGCCGCGACGTTGGCCGTGACTTTATGCTCGAAAACGAGCTTGCCGGAATCGCGCAGCGCCCTAATGACAGGGTGGGTCTCGTCGATGCTGCCGTCGGCGACGATGTTGGAACCTGGAAGAAGCAGGATGTAGCCGATGTGGACGGTGCGTTTCTGGTTGTTCATTACGAGCATGGGAGAGCCTCGGAAGTGCGGAAAAAAGGAAGCTCCACCGCCCCGCGCAGCAAAGCTACGGGCGTTGCAGGGTGATGGAGCCGTTTGGGGACGGATGGATTCTTACAGGCCGTCGGCGTATGCGACGGCGTTGATGTTCTTGAACGCGACGCCACCGATTCTCGCGTAGCAGGGAACCATGTAGTGCAGCGATTTCTTCTGCGGTTCGTCCTGCTTGAACGGGATGGGGATGCAGCGCGTAAGGACGCTGGGGCTGTACTTGTAGATAACGGCTCGCGTAGTGCCGCCCTCGCCAGCTTCGTCCAGCTTGGCGCACTCCTTCCAGTTGACGAGTCCCTGGCTCGCGAAAACCTTCTTGAGGTATTCGAGGATGGTGAGGTCGCCGCCCGTTTCGTCCTTGGGCGTGGTGGACAGATAGACGAAAGCGTCGTGGGGCAGGAGAACCGTGTCCGCCTTGACTGTGCGCCTGGTGTTGTTGCGGACGGTGTCAATCATCGCCTGGAACGTGGCTATGATTTCGAGTAGCGTCTTGCCCTTGATGGAAGTGCCGCCGCTTGCGCCAGTAGGCACGATTACCATCGGCACGTTGGCGTTGTTGAGGAAGCCCGTGGTGTTGGCATCCTTGTCGCCGACGAACAGCACCTCGTCCACCTTCTCGTCAATCTTGCGACGGGCCGTTTCAGCCTCGTCACGGGAAAGGTCGATTCCGGCGGTGAGCCACTGCATGAGTTCAAATTCGCTGTAGCCGTAGGACACGCCGTATTCGCGAATGTCGTTGGTCTTGAGTTCCAGCGCACGGGAAACGGGCGGCAAATCTTCCGCATAGTCGGAAATGAGCTTGGCGACGCCCATTTCGGAAAGAACCTTGTAGGTCCAGGTGCGGAGCCACTGTCCTATTCCAGCCTGGGGAGGAATGAACGAGAGTGCGTCAAGGGACTCGCGTTCCAGTCCGTAGGTCTCGTTGATAATCTGGTTGAACAGACGGGAGAGTTTGTTCAGTTCGCTATCTTGAAAAATCATGCCTGTTCTCCTTTATGCGATTTCCAGTTCAGCGAGTCCGCCGTCGGCAGCGTCGCTCTTGAAGGTTCCGCCCACGATTTGCGTACCGCCCGTGGACGTGGCCGTGAAAGCGTTGTTTGTGTTGTTGACGTAGGCAGCATCCCCGGAAACGACCTCGCCGAGAACGCGAACCCAGATGCGCCCCTTCTTGAGCACATTGACTGTCATTCCTGCCTTGTAGGAGTCGTTGAACATCGTCCTTTGGGCGATGCCGATGAACACGCCAGCGGCTTCTGCGGAGGCGCCAGCCGTGACCTGGTTTACGTCGCCGCCAAAGCCGCAGTCCTCGCTGTATTCGGTGCTGAACACGTCGGCGTTGGCTTCCGCGCCAGCTGTCTTTGCGGTTATTGTGAGCTTGGTTTCGCTCGCCTCGGCGGTATAGTCGCTTTCGCTGTCCCAGGCGCTAGCAAGGGCCGTGAGAAGCGATGCAACGGTGGATTCGCTGGTGACGCTCGACGTGGCTACGGTTTCGCCATCAACCTTGACCGATACGGTGCCGGTGCTTGCCGTGGTCATTACGGGTTCGAGTTCGAGAACACGGGCTACGGCCTCGCTACCTGCAGGCTGGTTGACATAGACCTTTCCAGCTTCGCCAGCGACACCTTTCTTTGCCCAGAGCGCAAATCCGCCCTCGCTGTCCTTATCCTCTTGGAGGATGCCTGTCTCGATGGAATGCGTTACGAACGGGAACGCAAGACCCGGAGCCGCTATCGCCCCGAACGGAGTAGTTTCAAATGCCATGGTCTAGCCCTCCTTCTTGATGGATGCGGAGTTGATTTTCTCGTTCATGGCATTGAAAGCCGCGTCGGTGTCGAGAGCGTCGTTGAGCTTTTCCATGCTGGGAGCGAACGGGGAGCTTTTCTGTGCGGAGTCGC
>Ga0256407_10003359_pt1 | contig 28675 bp, 21 predicted proteins | sample RumenRJG_04DNA_FD_193489 | JGI IMG/M metagenome (GOLD analysis project Ga0256407, IMG submission 193489) | Bovine rumen microbial communities from Lethbridge, Alberta, Canada - RJG_04 | ecosystem: Host-associated > Mammals > Digestive system > Stomach > Rumen | place: Canada: Alberta...
CCTGCTGTTATAGTTATTATAGCTACGCTGAGGGACATAGGTATTACTACCAGAGTTCTGCTGAGAATGCTGACGCATCCTCTCATACATCATACGGTCTGCATCGGAACCGCGATAACTTTGTGCACTTGCCACTAGAGGAAAACAGAGGCAACCTAACATCAAAAATACCTTCTTCATTTGCTTATTCTCGTTATACCAAGTGAATCCCAAGATCTTGGCTGTTTACACTTAGAATGTGGGACTTGTTGATTATTGCATCAACCATTCCTTTTTTGCAAAAATAAAAAGATTATTCGAGATTGTATTTCTTTATTTTGTACAATGTACGAAGTATAGGCTACCGTGTACGAATTACCCCTATAATCCACCTTTTTTCGATAAAACCACCTATTTCTTGTAACGCCTTAGTCGTAGCTCTAATGCTGATTTTCTTCGTGGTTCCAAATTTGTTCACACGAAAAGTCAGCAACTGTTTACTCGGCTGAAGACGAAGCACATAATCGGTATTTACTAAATACGATCTACCAAGTAATGCGAAACGGTTTAGGGCCTCCTTTGATAATTGTTCTTCTAGCATTCTCGCTATTTCTGCTCGCTGATAGGTGAGCGTGTTTATCACGCCCCCATCAGTAAGATTGATGTTACAATAGTTCCCGTCAGCCTGAATATACAATATGTCATCTAGCTGGAGATAGAGAACTTCACTCTTGTTCTTTATGATTAGAACTTCCCGATTCTTCATAATCACCACAAGTTGCGTTTGGGAACGTAGGTTTTATGCCCGTTGTTATTGTAATAATACTGTCCTCCACGTGAACCTGTATGGATGGTGTGGCCAGCTCCATAATTGTAAGCGCCACTTGAATAATCCCTGGCTCGATAGCCGGTTGAACCAGTGAAGGGATTACAGTTTCCCTTGGTCGAGAAGTTATCCCAATTCGTGTTATTGGGCATTGTGCGGACATGACTCTGAACGTAAGTGCCATTGCTGCGAGTATAACAACTGACCGTCGTCGTGTTATAATTCACAGTGCTTGGAATGCTGTAAGTAACACTTGGCACACTATAACTCACTGAAGGAACACTGTACGATACGCTTGGAACGCTGTAAGAATCCATTGCTCTGGCTATTGCTGCCAACTCAGAAGATGAGAACTGTGCAAAACTTGTTGTTGCCATTGCCACGAGGGCGACCATTGTAAGAACTAACTTTTTCATTTTACTTTGAATTTAAATTGTTACTAATTTGTTGTTGTTTACGTCTTATAATACCCATATTGGCAAAAAGGTAAACAGGAAAATGCAAGTTTTTCTAAGAAAAAGCTGCAATACACATAAAAAATTGTAATTTTGCACTCAAATGTGTAATATATGAAGAGAATCGTTATAACTACATTACTATCAATTATCGCGTTGATTAGTTATTGTCAAACGAGTAATCTGATGCAACTCGTTGCTAAATTCCAAAAAACTCGCGTAGAGTTAGACAGAACCAATCCTTATGATGATCCTGAATCTTGCACAGAAAAATCTACTCAAATCATCGATTTGTATAACCAGATTTATAAAATAGACTCTACGTATATTGAACCATACACCTTATATATTCCCTATTGTATGATGGCTTATTCATACTATGGACAGAAGAAATTTAAAGAGTCCATACCTTATCTTGAAAAAGCAAAAGCCATAACAGAGAAGTACCATAGCCAAATATTGCAAACTGGAATAAATGAAGAAGGTCGAATTGGTATATGGATACTGCTAAGAGATGCATACGAAATAATCGGTGACATATCAAGGTCGCTATTACTAGCAAAAGAGATATCATCTGCTTGCGAAGACAAACTCCCTAGAAAGGCAGCAGTTCATAAAAGAGAAGAAGGTTTATTGTATAAGAAAAATGGGGATATAGCTGAATCTATTCGCTGTATTAAGACCGCTCTAGATCTATATGAAAGATTTGGCAACGAAGTGTCTGGTTTTTATGCAGAAATAATGGTGAATGATATCTTAGAATCATATCTTCAAATACCAGATTATGACAATGCATTGTCCTTTGTTGATAACAATCGAGAAAGGTTAAATAATCTTTTTATAGGAAATGATGACCAGGAATATGAGTATTTAAATCAGACGAATAAGTACCTATATCAAATATATCAATATAAAGGAATGTATATGCGGGCTGCAAATGCAGCATCCCTTGTTTCTAATTTTTATAAGCTCGCAGAGGGTGATAAGACTATAAACCATGCCTGCTGGATAAATAATGCAGCCTGCTCTTTTTTGGACTTATATGAATCAGAAGACAACATCGCCTTCTTAAATCAAGCAGACAGCCTATTTAATGTTGCGGGACAAATATGGGAAGTGATTCCCCAAAGGGATAGTATTTCGGATTATGCGACTTATCTGGGCAATTATGGTAATCTTCTATCTTCTATGAAAAAATATGAGGAAGCAGAGAAAATCCAAATGAAATCAATAAACCTGTACATACTTCAGGGTGCTCCCAAAAGGACCTTACTATCTGCCAAGAATCGATTAGCAACAACTATAGGTAATAGCGGAAGAACAAACGAAGCACTTTCTCTTTATCAGGAATTATATAATGAATATAAGCAATTGGACGATACTGTTCAATTAGCGCGTGTATGTAATCTAATGTCCCAGACATATTGGATAGATTTAAATAACAATGAATTAGCCGAACGGTACGCGAATCAAGCCGTTGATTTGGTAACTTCGTCTAACAACAATAGTGTACTTTCAGCTTATATTCTTGAAAATGTCGGACGTATATATTACAGATTGGGGCTAGAGAAAAAAGGATTGGACATTTATGCAAGAGCTATCGATATGAAGCTTTCATTGGGTGTGGCCGTCTCTCCTTATGAAATGCTAAACCTATATGAATTTTATGTAGATTCTTATAGCGACGTACTCTATTATTTCCCACAGGGAAAGGAAGATGTACTTACTAAAATAGAAGGGTATTGTCATTCTCTTTTAGATAATAATCAAGGAACATCATATGAAGAAAAGAAACTCCAGTGGAAAACGAAAACCGTCCTTGCCAAAGCTTATATGTTCTTTAGAAAATTCAAAGAGGCAGAAAACGAGTATAATGATTTGCTCAAAATCGAAGAAGAACTATGGGGACTGAATAGTGATAATTATATCACATCTCTCAATAACCTTGCGTATTGTTATGGATTATGGGGCGACCACAAGAAATGTCGAGAAATATCTCTGAAATGTGTAGAACTTGACCCTACGCATAAGAATTATGAAAACATCCTTTCTAGCAGTATCGCATTGAACGACATCAAGATGGTTGAGAAATATCTTCCCTTAACTTTTAATGCATCCCTAGATTATCTGAAATCACAATTTATGTTTTTAAGTGCAGAACAAAGAGAAGACATTATTGAACGAGGAATGTCGGTTGGATTCTCTAATCTATCTCTTGCTGCATTCGCATATCCTGACAATGATATCTGTGCTGAGTATGCTTATAATTCGGCACTTGTATATAAAGGTCTTTTGCTTAGTACCCAGAATGATATAGAATTGGCTGTGGAATCTTCTAACAACCCAGCACTAAAGAGTAAATATCAAGAGTTGAAACAATTGCAAAACCAACTTCAACAGGCAAGCGATTCTACTAATGTCGTTTCAATTCGGCGAAGTATTGAACTCCAAGAAAAAGAAATATTGACATCACTTAGAGTCTGCGATGATTATACAAAGAACTTAAATCTAACCTATAAGGATGTTCACCATAAGCTAAAAGATGGTGATGTCGCAATTGAGTTTGTTGAACTGGACAAATCTCTTCTGGCCCCCGAAGACACTTCAATCTATTATGGTGCTATTGTGTTAAAGAAAGACTGGGTGGCTCCCAAATTTGTTCTCCTTTCAGGAAAAGGAGAAGTAGATACTGTTGTCAAAGACATGATAACAGAGTTTAATGAAGCAAATGGTTATCAAGGAGAAGAATGGATTAGTGTAAGTAAGCATTTGTACCACAAAATTTGGGAGCCTATATCGGCCTTATTACAGACAAATAACTGTATCTATTTTTCTCCTGTTGGAATGCTTTCGCTTATTCCAATGGAAATACTGCAAGATTCTAACGGACAAGTTATAGATGATCAATATAAAATGTATCGTATGTCTACAACCAAGAATCTATGCCTGATCCGTAATCCGACAAACAAGACACATGCTGTTTTATTTGGCGGATTGGTATATGATGGAGGAAATAGCACTTCTCTATCTGAATCAAACAGCCCTAAGAAACGTGATGGTTGGCAGTATCTTCCTTCTACGGCAGAAGAAATTGCTGATATTGGAGCTATTTTACATTCAAACAATATTTCATATCAAGTTTATGACAAACTTAGTGGATCTGAAGAATCATTTAAATCCTTATCTGGCAAACCGGTTTCATTAATTCATCTTGCAACTCATGGCTTCTATTTAAATGAGGACGAGAGTGATACATTTGGTTTCTTCCACGATATGAATATAAAAATAAATCGCGGAGCAAATATTAGTACACTACTTCGTTCTGGCCTAATGTTTTCTAATGGTCAAAGAGCATGGCTATATGGCAAAAAGGACATCCCTCAAGACATTGAAGATGGCATCCTCTTAGCTTCTGAAATATCATTGTTAGATCTACATAGTGTGGATCTCGTAACTTTGTCTGCATGCCAAACTGGGCTTGGAGATATAAGCGATGATGGGGTCATGGGGCTTCAACGCGGTTTTAAAAGAGCAGGGGTAAATAGTCTTTTAATGACTTTATGGCCTGTCGAGGACTCTGCAACCAAAATCTTTATGAAACAGTTTTATAACAACCTGTTTACGGGGCATAGTAAACAGCAGTCCCTCCAAACAGCACAGAAGTATCTGCGAGAATACAATAATGGTTATTATAACGAGCCAAAGTACTGGGCTGCGTTTATATTATTGGACGGTATAGAAAAGAATTAAGGGCATCTTTCCTGATGCCCCCTCTTCCTAAATCTTGCTGTTACCACAGGTTTCTCTTTGGAACGTAGGTCTTGTGTCCATTGCTGTTGTAGTAATACTGTCCTCCACGTGAACCAGTATGGATAGTGTGGCCAGCTCCATAATTGTATGCGCCGCTAGAATAGTCCTTGGCCCGATAGCCGGTAGAACCTGTAAAGGGGTTGCTGTTGCCCTTGGTCGAGAAGTTGTCCCAGTTCGTGCTGTTGGGCATTGTGCGGACGTGACTCTGAACGTAGGTGCCATTGCTGCGGGTGTAGCCACTGACCGTTGTCGTGTTGTAATTCACAGTGCTTGGAACGCTGTAGGTAACACTTGGTACACTATAGTTCACTGAAGGAACACTGTACGATACGCTCGGCAGACTGTAAGATGAAGAACAGTAATCGTTAACCACTTTCTCTATCATCTGCAAATCTGAAGCAGAGAACTGTGCAAAACTTGTTGTTGCCATTGCCACGAGGGCGACCATTGTAAGAACTAACTTTTTCATTTTACTTTTAATTTTAATTGTTACTATTTGTTGTTGTTTACATCCATTTATACCCAAATTGATAAAAAGGTAAACAGTAATACTTAAAAATAACAAATAAAAATGCGATGCAATCCATTTTTTTACTATTTTTGCAGATGGAATCCAGAAAGAGGATTAGATGAATTAATAGAAGTAGATAGTTAGATAACTCATTTAAAATTTAATTTTTCATGTTGTTACTTTCATTTCTTGTTTCTTTTCTTGGAGGGCTTTGTGCAAACATCGTCACCAAGAATTTGTCTACATCAAAAGGTTGAGAATGGCGTGAGTCACAAATCGCCCTAGATAATTCCAATTTCTTAGATTCTTACGCACTGGCCTGGCCTCTTAAAGCAAGAAATTGCTTAAGTGCATAACAATGTTATGAGTTGCATTTTGCAATATGGCTGGAGAGTCTTTGGCTCTCCTTCTTGAAGACAAGAATAGCAGTACATAAGTTGCTGGCATTATGAATAGGAATAATATGAAGAATAATGAAAAATTTCTGATTTTCTTCTTTTGCTTCTTGGCAGTGTTAAGAGTGAATGCCCAGAAGACTATTAATATTGGAGCAATAATTGAGGATAACACCTTTTTGTGGACACTGGAATCGATGGAGCAATATTCTGACAGTACCATAATCACATGGAAAATCAAAACCAAGTTCCCCAAGACTCGAATGCATTTGCCGCAAAATGTACAAATAAAAGACTTAAACTCTGGAACCATTTTTCAATCTTCATTTATTGGGGAAAAAATCGACTCAAAGAATACAGTTTTTTTCAAACGGGAATTTGAGTTTCAAAGGTTTACGACACGATTTCCTGCAATAAGTGATTCTGCCATCATTTCTATTTTCATAACGCCACGACTTTTTATTGATTCACTATATTTGGAATCTTCTTCCCTTTTTTATGATGTCCATAAATATAAGACTCCTGTATATAATCATGCGCCTTTGTTGACTAAGAACGACTCTATTGTGTATTCAAACGAATTGTATCTCCAAGGGATAGACTATTATAAAAAACGACTTTACCAATTAGCAATTTTTTCGTTTGAAAAAGCATTATCAGTTGAAAGGCAATTACGAAGTTTTGAACTTTATTGGCGTCTAGGAGATGACTTCAATGAGAGTCTTTGGTTGTCAAATTGCTATTACAAATTGGGGATAACTGATGAAGCAAAACAAATAAGTAGTAATTACTTCGTTGAGCCTTATGACAAAACGTTAAGGAGAGAAGCAGATTCTTTATCAATGATATCTGATACAATATATGACTATTCCAAATTGTGTTTCTTAAAAGAAATATGTGTTCTAGACTCGTCACACATAGGCGGAAATAGTTTCAGGTATGCGGAGTCTCTGTGCGATTTAGGATGTCAATACTCATCAATGCGTGAGTTCCAGAAAGCAAAACATGCTTTTGAAAGGGCAAAAGCAATTGTTTCCGAAAGATATAAAGAAAAAAATTGGTTGATTTCTTATATCTATAAAAACCTTGCAAGTATATCATATAATGAAAATGACATTGTTTCTGCAATTAGGTACATGAAGAGAAGTCTATTAGAAGAAAGAGACACTCTCTATATAATTGACGATAGTAGCACTTCCTCAGATTATAATACCCTTGCTAATTACTATTCGTATGCAGGTGATTGGGAAACTGCCCTACGTATAATGGCTAATCGTGTTGATTATTGGTATGAAATGTATAAAAAAGACCCCAAGAAAGTATTAGCGCCATTGGGGCCTTGGATGTCTTATTATGACAACAAACATGCATATTCCGAAGCTCTATCTGATTACGCATCTTTTTATATAGATGCAGGACTCCCCAAAAAGGCATTAAGAACATACAAAGAATCATTAGATGTATTAGGTGGAGAATATAGTTTTGGAGAATATAAAAATCTTGGTTACTATTATTATATGATAAAGGATTATGGTAAAGCAATTCTGTTCTATGAACTAGCAGCAAAAGACTACTTATTTTTAAATTCTGATAATCCCAATAATAATTCAACTGATTATTATTTGAATATTCAAAATTCTATCGCCATGAGCTATGCTTCAATGGGTGATGTCAAAAATGCTATAATAATTCAAAAAGATATTATATGTAAAGCCGATTCTTCAACAAGAGAAAGGGAAAAAATATTCGGTCAATGGGAGGCTGATTTTGATACATATGCAGATTATATCTCTAATTTGGCAAGATATTACAATCTTAATCATCAATATGATAGTGCTATAATCTATGAAAAGAAGAGTCTTGACATTAAACTAAAATATAAACCGATTGAAAATAATCTTGCATATTCATATATGAATTTGGGATATGCATATATGGGCTTAAGGCAATGGAATGAGGCTTTGAAATTTACATTGGAAGCATTTAACATCTATAGCCAAACCAAAGAAAATTTGTTTTATACGCGTTCGTTAATGGACTTAGTGGACTGCTTTTTCCTTTCTCGTGATACTATTAATTTAGAGAAATACACGCCTATATTGATGGCAGCCGTTACAGACGATTTACTTTTAACATTACAAGATCTCACATATGACGAACGCTCAAAATTTTTGGACAACTTTTCAGATTTGATAAATCAGAAAATACCGAAATATTCTTATTATTATCCGCTCTCAGACTTATTGGCCGGAATGACATATAACGCATCTTTATTACTAAAAGGAGCATTACTAAATTCCGAAAATAGCATAAGGAGAATAATAAATGAAAGTAAAGATGCTACTTTGAAAGATTTATGGGAGGAATTGAGGGCTGACAAATACATTTTGAGCAAGCAACTAGAAAAGGATTCTCTGAACAGATTACTAAATACTGATTCTTTGCAAAATGTGATATACAACTTGGAGGACTCTCTTATCATAAAGTGTAAAGGGTACGATGATATAACAAAAAGCATGAAATTGAAATGGCAAGACATTCAGGAAAGCCTGTCTACACAAGATCTTGCCATAGAATTTCTTTCCTTCCCTATCGAGAATGACAGCGTTATGTATGCTGCATTGACTTTGCGAAAAGATGGCAAGTCACCTAAGTTGATCACTCTTTTTGAGGAGAATCAATTAAAGAATATCTCTGATACGTTATGTTATCACTCCAAAGATATGACTCAACTTGTCTGGGAACCACTACTTCTTGAATTGCAAGGAGTGAAAAACATATATTTCTCCCCAGCTGGTGCCCTATACAATATAGGTATAGAGTATTTACCTGGGATGGAAGATTATAATATCTATCGTTTGTCTTCTACTCGTGAATTGGTGAATAGAGGAGAGACAAATGTAAATAATCGGGCTGTATTATATGGCGGATTGGATTATGATGCAAAACTTGATACATTAAGCCAAGGTAGAAGCCAAACAAAATTTAGTGAAAAATTTGTAGACCATTCTGATGTCCGAAGCATGAAATATCGAGGAGGCCAAGAGAAATTAACTCACACTTTGGATGAAGTGGAACAGATTGAAAAGGAACTCAACAGTTCTCAATGGGTGTGTCTTTTGGATACCTTATCTTTGGGAACGGAGGAGTCCTTCAAATCTTTATCCGGTAAGAAAATAAATACACTACACATTGCAACTCATGGTTTTTATTATACTCCAGAGGAATCCGATCATATAGGCTACGCCTTTCTGTTGCCGAATAATCAGACATCTGCTGAAGACAAATCCTTGTCTCGCTCAGGATTGTTGATGTCGGGAGCCAACCATATTCTTGATGGTGATTCTATTCCAGAAAACGTTGAAGATGGCATTTTAACAGCTAAGGAAATTGCAGATGTAGATTTGCGAGGCCTTGATCTGGTCGTTTTGTCTGCCTGTCAGACGGGGCTAGGTGATATTTCTCAGGGAGAAGGTGTGTTTGGTTTACAGCGTGGCTTCAAAAAAGCTGGTGCAAATTCTATTTTAATGAGTCTGTGGGAGGTTAATGATGAAGCGACCCAAATATTGATGACTCAATTTTATAAGAATCTTGTATCTGGTCAATCAAAGCGTATGTCTCTCCGTTATGCTCAGAAATATTTGCGGGAATATAACAATGGTTGCTTTAACGAGCCAAAGTACTGGGCTGCGTTTATATTGCTAGACGGTATAGAAAAGAATTAAGGGCATCTCTTCTGATGCCCCTCTTCCTAAATCTTGGTGTTACCACAGGTTTCTCTTTGGAACGTAAGTTTTATGTCCATTGCTATTGTAGTAGTACTGTCCTCCACGTGAACCAGTATGGATAGTGTGGCCAGCTCCATAATTGTATGCGCCGCTAGAATAGTCCCTGGCCCGATAGCCGGTAGAACCTGTAAAGGGGTTGCTGTTGCCCTTGGTCGAGAAGTTGTCCCAGTTCGTGCTGTTGGGCATTGTGCGGACGTGACTCTGAACGTAGGTGCCATTGCTGCGGGTGTAGCCACTGACCGTTGTCGTGTTGTAATTCACAGTGCTTGGAACGCTGTAGGTAACACTTGGTACACTATAGTTCACTGAAGGAACACTGTACGATACGCTCGGCAGACTGTAAGATGAAGAACAGTAATCGTTAACCACTTTCTCTATCATCTGCAAATCTGAAGCAGAGAACTGTGCAAAACTTGTTGTTGCCATTGCCACGAGGGCGACCATTGTAAGAACTAACTTTTTCATTTTACTTTTAATTTTAATTGTTACTATTTGTTGTTGTTTACATCCTTTTATACTCCAAAAGAGCAAAAGGTAAACAGGAAAATGAAGTATTTTAAAAAAATATCGTTTTGGATTGCAATGGCGGTAGCATTGTGGTATTTTTGATACGATCAATGTTTTGACTCCGCTTAGCGGAGGTCTGGTGGCGCAAAAAACTGGGGAAGTTAAAACTCCCCCAGAAAACTATCTCCTCTTTATAAGAGTAGTGCTACTACAAACGGAACGCTTATCGTTGCTAACAGTGTTAACATTTGAATCACTAAACTCCATCTTTCGTAACTCGTCATCTTAGATTGAGGCTAGTTAATAACCTCAATCTACATTCTGTGAATAAAAATCAATTTAGACATAAAATATAAATATTAATTATTGTGAGTAGATTATAGTCGTTCTCACTACCAGACTGGCGAAAGCTATAGTATGAGAGCTTATTTAAGTGAATCAATTGCCTTTATAATTTCATCTGCTTCATCATCTCCGTCTTCAGCATAGGGTTTCAATAATCTCTTTGCTTTATCCAAATCGTTGTTCTTTATATAGGCCAATGCCAAATACTTCACAATATCCTTCTCATAGTAGATATATTCTGCATAATCAACGTTATTTGACAGAATGTTATCATATATTGTTTGTAAACGGGTAATAATGGGAGTAACATCATCTTCTGTTCCCACCTTATTATATAAGTTGGCAAGTTCTTCTTTGATGGCGTCATCATCTCCACCACGTTCTCCTTGAACAACGTATGGTTGATAATATTCATTAAATAAGATTTCAGAATCGGATTGTCTGTTCCACAACAACGTAGCCCCAAAAATAAGGATAAACATTGCTGCAATGGATAGCGGCCAGCGAACCATACTAATTATTCTTGCCTTCTTGGCTTGTTTCTCTTCAGCCAAAACATCTTCGGTGAGTTTTTCACTCTGTTTTATTTGCTCTTCTTTCATCTCCTTTATCATCAGGGCCATCATCTGTGCTTCCTCACGCAAATCCTTATCATTCTTGAGATCATTCAAGAATGCATCATTTTCCTCTGGAGACATTTGTTCTCTAAGGAATCTTTCAATTCTTTCGCTATTATCTTTATTTGCCATAGAACTTCAATCTTAAATGGTTATACTTCTCTTTGAATGTCTGGCGGCACCTTGATGCAGCTGCCTTTGCTGTATCAGCATTCTTTAGCCCGCATTGCTCGGCTATTGTTGCCCAACTCAACTCATCAGCATAGAAACTCCACAGCAGTTCTCTGCATCTCGTTGCCATTTCTCCCAACGCTTCGTGTACAAGCTGTTTCTTTTCCTTAATAACGGACTCTTGCTCCTCGGAAACCTGAAGGATAGTCTCAACTTTTTTCATCGACACCATATTTGTTTGTTGAATGTTGGTATCATTTATGCCAAGAACAATATGGCTACCTTGCTTTTTTATTGCCTTTAAGGACAGATTATAGCAGATTTTGAGAAAGTACGGATAATCCGGCTTCTCGACTTTTTTGTCTACTATATTTTTATGCAAAACGGCATATGAATCGTAGATTATATTTTTGATATCCTCCTCTGACAAAACAGAATAATGTTTCGACAGAGTGTTTATAGCCTTCTGCTCATGCTTTTGTATAAAGTCTGCAAACGTCTTTTCGTATGATTTATCCATCGTCTCTTGCTTTATTCTTCAATAACAAGTGTTTGAGTTCTTGGCCAATGACCTTTGACTTTAGTCGAGGCTTCAACATTAGTTTTGAATACATCTTTACTGTTTTTATCGAAAGATGACATCTGATTAAGTGCACACCATAGGTTATAGGATAGTGCACCAAATTCTTTTCCGTTTACTCTTATCTCTGTATTACGTTCACGAGACTGGCATGCCTCAATAAATAGTACAGGGGAAAGATTTACACCTTTCTCTACTTGATAATGTCTAACATTGCTTCGAGGAGGATTGTACTTCGTACTTGTTTGTGATGTTAATGCCTCATTGGTTCCTCTTATTGTTTCTATTCCCTTTCGGGAAGATTCTCCTGCATGACAAGCATCTAGGGTTACATAAAGCATTCCTTTCGGACCTATTTTTGTCCGTAGAGATTTGATATAACCATTTAATTCGTCGTCTGTCAGATGCTTCTCGCCTTTATAACCATTTGAGGAATATACTCTACCAGCGTCTATTGGGACGATAGCTTCATCATAACCATCTTTTTCATCTTTAGGAAATTGCTCCAATAGTCCATCTTCTACAGGTTGACCATGACAAGAGAAATGAATAAAGACGACATCTCCTCTTTTTGTGTCAGAAATGAGTCCTTTTAACGAGTTAACGATACTTTGATATGTAGCCTGCTCATTTACTAAAGTGGAGACAGAGAATCCCTTTTTTATCAAGGCTGGAGCCAAAGAATCCACATCTTCCTTCCCATGTATATTAACCCAGGCTGTTCGTCCATTAGCTCTATATTTGGAAATCCCAACAAGTAAAGCTCTTTTCTTGGCATTCCCGGTTAATGGCAATGCCAAGAATAGGGCAAGTATGAGGACGATATGCTTCATAACTCCGAATTTTGGCACAAAGATAGGAACTTTTTGGGAGATTATGTACATTTTACAACCTTTTTTAACTGCAATCAAGCATATGCTACAGGTTGGACACTCAAAATCGGTGCTATAGTCATCTCGCTTTCATGGCCAATATGATACATATTACAATGATGGCATTTATAGACGTTGACCGCTTTGCGACACCAAGGCTTTTCTTTTACCAACTTGATTGCGGATTCCTTGGCTTCCTCAATAGTATGGTAGCCGACTTTCTTCTTGAACACAATTTTCCCCGTATTCGGATCATACTTGCGCTTCCAATGGGTAGAGTTCCCTCTGCTTTGCTTTTCAACATTCTCTACCTGACCAATGATGTAGAGTTCATAGGATACCGCTCTCTTCATGTTATGGCGGCTCTGGTTCCCATGGTCATGAAACACTTCTTTGTGCTGCTTGTGGTAAGTCTGGCACATACGCTTTTCGATAATACGTCTTACCTTTTTGACCAACCAGGATTCCTCTGTTGTGATGTCGATATTGCGAAGCCATGTGTCATCTTTACATTTAAGCCTTTCATTGAAGATGGCTTTAGTGACATGTTCATAACGCTCTTGCTGACCAAAAGTCTTTCTTCTTTTGCTTGTTGTTTTTGTTACTGTTCCCATAATTTTATGTTTTTAAATGTTTGACACTTATATATACCCTTGGCCACCCAGATGTAAACAGAAAAATATTTATTCTTATGTCTGTTTACATTTTCTATTATTATGGTATTAATAGCTGTAGGGAACAGAGAAAAATGAAAAAATCATCATTGACTGTTTACCTTTTGAAGAATTGTGGTATTAATGAGCAAACAAATAAACTTTTAAAGGAAACTATTATGAACATGTACAATGTTAAGGTGAATGAAACGCACATGTGCGTTCTTCGCAAAGAAAAGGATGTAGATCGAGTGAAGGTTGATTTTGTAGAACTTAAGTTTATGCATCAGGATCAACTTGATGAACTGAAACGGATGGCGGATAATGACAACCGTTCCGTGTTGGACATGCAAGACTATGTAAAAGGAACCGCATTGAGAAGACTTTCGTTGGATTTTGATTTCTGCTCTTGTCTGTCGGACTCTTATCAATGGATCCCCTGTTTGCAGTCAATTTCTTTTGCTGATTATCGAAAAGAAATAGATGAGTATGATAAAAGAGGTGATAAAGCCGGAAAAGAAGCTTATGCTCGTGACCAGCGTCAAAGGTATTACCAACGCATAACACATCGCATATTACCAGCGATGTTAGAGGATTTATCCAATGACCTGTATAAAGATCCTTCTGTCTTGGCATATTCACACCGTCGAGTTGGTTGGGCATCACCAGCGTTCAACCTGAACAATGACATAAAGGTGGTCTATCTTACCAACTTTGGCTATGGTAGTGCCAGCTACTTTTTCTTGCAGATATATTATAAAGGTATAGGAATATTGCCTTATTCTCAGTGGGTTCACTACCGCAAAGCCTGTGCGAGTGATATCATCCGTTACACTAGACGATACCATCTTAACAATGAGGAGTGGATGAAGACAATGGCATTCACGGCAGATACCTACAATAGCGCTGTTGGCGATCCTGCATCATTTGTGCAAAAGAACATATTGAATGAGGTGGAAGAGATGGTTTCTGGTTTGGAGAAAATTCAGTCTGCAAGCAGTTATCGGGCACAAGAGAGCTTCTTTAACCCTAACACTATCATTATCACAGGCGATGACATGATACGATTTAAGGGCGAAAAGATCTCTGGAGCATTAGGATTCCTTGACCAACTCCAGACGCTTGCACCAATTACAGATAAAGTCGGTTTCTACATTAAGCGCATAATGAGCTGCAATTTTACAGTCGTCGCAGAACTCGAGAAAGCAATTTCAAGCAAGAAAAAATATTTAGAAACTATCTTGGCCGATATCGAGAAAGAGCAGCCTAAATGGGACGAACTTAGTTCCAAAAACAGCGAGTATAATAAAACGCGGGACGAAATGCGTGATGCCATAGCAGAAGAGGAAGAGTTTAAAGGAAAGACTTGGAGTACGATTAGTGATGAGCGCGACAAACGTTTTTCCAAAGAGCATCCTGAGTATGCAGCTTTCAAGGTAGAATACGATGCCGAGCATAAAGTATATTACGATATGTGTGCGAAGCGAGATCAAGCAGAATCCTTCATAGAAGAGATTCAGTCGTATCTTGACAAGATAGAGAAGCATAAGGATTATATGACAGAAAACAACATCGCTGCCTAGATGAGTAATAGTTTCCCGGTCGCAAGGCAGGCAGGTCTTGCGACCATTAACATAAAAGAGAAATATTATGGCTGATTGTATATTGGGAATTAAATGTAATGGCGTATCTATGAAGATTGATACACTGGAAATAGACGCTAATCAAGCTGCATATGATTACATCTGCAATGTGATGCTTGCTGTGGAATCAAACGGCAATGGCAGATATGACATATCCATTGTTGACAAAGATTTCATTCAAGGGTTTCCTATTGGTGAGTGGAGAATCATTAAGGCATGGATAATCTTTAATTGGGGGTTCGCAGAAGCAAAATACATTATGTCTGATAAAGACGGAAATCTTACTCATGAGATTGTCGCATCAAGACAAAAAGGAAGTATCAGTGGTTTCTCTACAATCACTCTCGCTAAATCGATATTTTCATCTGCGCAAAAAATGGTTTGCGATTTCCCTTCTGCCCCCATTTGTGACAGTGTAATGGCATTAGATAGTATGATAGCGGTGCTTAATCCTCAAAGCATAAAAGAACGCTACAAGAAATATCAAAGGAAGGATACGTATTATACTGAGACGGAGGACTTCTTGGACAGTATGGGGTATTGGGCTAAAGAAATATCCGACCTGGTCGCAAAATATAAAGATGTGACGAAAGATCTTTCTGATGTTGATGATCCAAGGGCAGAACAACTTATCACAAGAACGACAGAGGACTGTAAAAATGCAATCTGTAGTATATTCGAATAAAGGCGTTCATTGAGGAATTAATCATAAACAAAGAAGTATACATTATGGGAGCATTGGGATTCTTTTTAGCAGTTGTGTCATGTGCAATAATAGTCAAACTGTCTAATTGGTGGGACTATAGGAAAGAAGAGAAAGAAAGACAGCGTATAATAACAATGAATCTAGACGCTGCTGCTCGTCAAATAATGAACGATACATTTGAAAGAAGTAAAAACGTTATGGAACAAACAAAAGGAACACGAGACTTGTTTCTGGAAACTCTGTCAAAGATAGGGTGCCAGTATGAATTGGGGGAAGGCGAAGAAGATAGCGACAAGATCTATTTTGCCTACCAAGGAGAAAATTTTACTGCCAGTGCCAGTAATGATGGATGGTACGTTCACCTTTGGGATACCCATTGGGGCCATGTGGAACTATATGATATTGATGAATTTGCCCGTTTGAAAAAGGCCATCAATCTTTCTAACCTGAATTGTGCCACTACGACGGTATATACTATTGATGAAGCCGGTAGCAATATAGATGTACATTGTAAGGCTGTTATTCCATTTATCTCACAGATACCAGAGATTGAGAACTATCTGCGTGGAGAATTGAATGACTTCTTTCGTGCTCATCAGTATGTTGGTAACGAAATGGCAAAACAAAGAGAAACAGAGAATGCTATTTGAGATTTCATTCAACATGAATGATAGTTCGTACAATAGTCCATACATTATGCTAGGAGTTAATATAGGATGATCTATCTTTGCAACTCGATAAACTTTTATGGAAAATAGAGACAGCAAACTGGCATTGTGGAAAGAAGCTGTTCCAAGAATGAACGAGGAGGACCTGGAGTTTCTTCTTGACTTCTCAGAATGCTTTGATCCGATACTGGTAAAAATGGCGAAGGCCAGATATACTGAGCTTACAAAACCTCAGGACGACGAAGAAATCCATGTGGCTGTAATCGATTCACTTGCTTCTGACGTATTCGAAATTCTGGAAGAAATGGAATGTACCGGAGAATACGACAAGGATGGAGAAATCGTCTTCTCGTATAAAGATAGTAACTTCTATATTACGACCTATGAGGATAACCATCAGTTTATCGAAATATGGGAGTATTCTTGGAAACGAATTAATATGAACAATATAGGCGAGGTAACAAAAGCGTATCGGGCCATTAATTATGTGAATTGTATGGGTGATATTTGTGTTAGCTATTCATTTAATGACAATGATGAGATGTGTATTCATTTTGGAACCAGGACTCTATTCTTTGCCCATATTCCTAATCGCAAAGGATATTTAGAATATCTGTTGGAAAGATTCTTTGACGCTCATAAGTTTTTTGAGCATAAGATGCAAACGTTCTATGAAAAAGAACATCCAAATGAGAGAGCAAATTAATATGTATGAGTAGAATAAATCAAATGGTTCCAATTATAGCATAATTTATCGATAAAAGATATAAAAGTAGCTTAAAAATATCGCATATGAAGTTATCTGTAAATGTCCTCATCTTTGCATTTTTACTACAATTTACATCAGTCAGCTGCGGCGCTCAGACAAGTCTGAACGACTCCATGTTGATTCCTGTTGATTCAACGATAAAGATAGGAGTATTACCTAATGGCCTGACATATTATCTGAAACATAACAACTGGCCAGAGAATAGAGCTTGCTTCTATTTGGCGCAGAAGATAGGTAGTCTGCAAGAGACTGACGAGCAAAGGGGATTGGCACATTTCTTGGAGCATATGTGCTTTAATGGCAGTGAGCATTTCAAGGGCAACGGGATTGAGCATTTCTGTGAGAGTCTTGGTATTTCTAGCGGTGATGCCAACGCATTTACAAGTATGGAGAAGACGGTCTATTACTTGGATGATGTGCCAACAACTGTTGGAACTGAAAGACTGGATAGTTGTCTGTTGATACTATATGATTGGGCCAACGGGCTAACACTTGATTCTCTTGAAATCGAGAAAGAGAGAGGTGTTGTGCATGAAGAATGGAGGACGGACAGGGATGCCACTTCCAGAATATACGAGAGACAGCTTCCAGTCTTATATCCAAACTCGAAATATGGATATAGGCTTCCCATTGGGATTATGGACGTGGTGGATAACTTCAAACACGACGAACTGAGAGCATACTATGAGAAATGGTATAACCCAGAGAACCAATGTGTGATAGTTGTTGGGGATATTGACGTTGAGCGCACAGAAAATAAGATCAAGGAATTGTTTGGTGGAATTCAGACAAGTTCAACTCCTGGGAAGGTCGAAAGACTGGAGGTAAGTGACCATCAAGGTGTCATCTATTCATTAGACAAGGACAAAGAACTACAAGACAATAGTGTTTTTGTCATGTTCAAACATAAGGCATACACACCTAAAGAAAAGCGGCATGTATACTATTGGAGCGACAGCTACAAAACAGATGCTGCCATCTACATGCTGAACAGCCGGTACGGTGATGAAGCTCTAAAGCCTGATTGTGCCTATCTTTCTGCAGGAGCGGACGATGATGATTTCTTCGTATCAAGTACAAAGGCGGCATTCCAATTGTATGCTACAATGAAAGACAGTATGCAGACAAAGGCTTTAGAAGAAATGATCAAAGAGTGCAAAAGGGCGGCAGAGCATGGATTCACGAAAGAAGAATTCAAACGTTACCAGGACGAACGAATTTCAAAATTGGACGACTTAATGCTAAATGCAGATAAACGGGAAAACCGGTCTTTGGCACAAGAGTATTACAACAATTATCTGTATGGTGCCGATATTGCGACCATAGAAGATTATGTGACCATTATGAAGCAAATTGTTCTTTCCACGCCACTGGAGGATGTCAACGAAAGAATGAGAGAATTGATGCAAAACGATGAAAACAACATGGTCATTGGCTGCTGGAATATTGAGAAAAAAGATGCTAAGTACCCAACAAAAGAGAAACTGTACAACGCATATTATGCTGGCGTAAGTGCTAATACGGAGCCATACGTTGATGACTTGAAAGGCGCAAGTCTACTGAGCGAGATACCTGATGGTGGCGAAATCTTGTCGAGTGAGTATCACAAGGACTTAGGCTATACCAAAATGATCCTATCAAATGGTGCCACCGTATTGATGAAGAAGACAGAGATAGAAAAGAGTCAGGTACTTTTCAGAGCCTACGGAAAAAGTGGATGGACGCTTTATGATGAAGAAGATGATCCAAATATCATCATGTTAGGAAGCATTACATTTGGCAATAATGGCTTGACATCCTCTCAAGTTGAAAAACTATTAGCAGGGAAACGTGTGAACCTGAGTTATAGTATAGGTCAGCGTAGCTTTACATTTACGGGTAGTTCAAACCCTAACGATTTGGAGAGTTTCATGCAGCTCATCTATGCTGATTTTACCAATATATCTAAAGATTCTGCTGAATATAATAAAGCTATGGAATCGATGGCATTATCATTAAGGAACAGTAAAACAGATCCTGAAAGCGCATTCTCAGATTCTATTACTGTTACATCAAATGGCCATCATCCACGATTCAAGATATTAGAAGAGGAAGATTTAAAGAAGGTAAGTCTCGATAGGGTTCATGAAATAGTCAAGGAACAAACAGCGAGTGCCAAGAACTATACCTTCCTGTTTGTTGGCAATTACGATAGTCTGGAGATCTGTTCACTGGCAAAGAAATATCTCGCATCATTGCCCAACAGAAAGGAAATAAAGAGAGGACCATTTATCAAGACATGGCTCCAGAATGATGCCTACTGTCATTTTGTGAGAGAAATGGAAACTCCGAAAACTATGGTTCAAATGGAATGGTTTACGGAATCTGTACCATACACGCTCAGGAATCGGCTTTTAGCCAGTATGTCATGCGAGATTCTGAATATGGTCTATCAGAAGACGATTAGGGAAGAGAATAGTGCAACTTATGGGTGCAATGCAAACTATTATCTTATCAGAGGCAATGACGGAGAATGTCAGACAGGATTCTCGGCAGACTGCTCCATGAAACCAGAGAGAAGTGACACTGTCCTTATGTTGATGAAACAGGAAATTCGAAATATGTCTAACCATATTGATGAACAAATGTTCAAGAATGCCAAGGAGATTATGCTGAAAGACCTCGATGAGTTAGTAAAGACTAAGAATGGTTTTTGGCTTGATATAATCTGGCAGAAGGAGAACTCTGGTATAGATATTTATACTAACCGCCGTGAGATTATTGAGCAAATCAGCATAGACGACATCATGGATTTCATAAAAACACTATTGAATAATTCGCATTTCTGTGAAACATTAATGCTGCCGAAATAATACAGCGATGTTACTATGAAGATAAAATTCCTAGACTTTGACAGTGTGTGATGAACACGGCCTATTATGACCTTATCAAGAATAAAAACGGGTTACCAGTGAACGATATATTTGGAAGCGTTTTTGATCCTAACTGCATTCAAAATCTAAAGAAAAACATAGACAACACAGGTACCGATATTGATAGATATGGTATTACCATTGCCCATTTAAATCATTATAGCCAGATTTTCATTTTTGCCTGTAATAGGAGTCACCCCTCAAAAACCCCCTTCATATAACTTCGCCTTTCTTATTTATATCATAATAATACCTGAAACCACCTCTGCTAAACTTCATAACAACTGCCACTCCGTCTCTAAAGTCTTCCTCTATATAATCCCATTGGCAAGGAATAACAACATTGCCGGTCTTGTCTATGAACCCGCATTTCCCGTTTTCATCCTTGACACTCGCCAACCCTTCAGAAAAATCGCCAGCCCCGTTCCACTGACAAGGGATAACGATTTGGCCTGCTTTATCAATATAACCAAATTTTTTGTTTTCATCCTCAACTCTTGCAAGCCCTTCAGAAAAATCTCCAATGTATTCCCATTGACATGGGATAACGACCTTGCCAGTCTTGTCAATAAATCCATGTTTCCAGTTTTCATCAACAATTTCTGCCAATCCTGCAGAAAAAAATGCATATGGACCGAACCACTGACAAGGGATAATTACGTTGCCTGTCTTATTAATAAAACCAAGTTTGTTGTTTTCATCTGTGACACTCGCCAATCCTTCAGAAAAATCACTCACTTCGTTCCACTGGCATGGGATAACAACTTTGCCTGTCTTGTCTATGAACCCGTGTTTCCCGTTTTCATTCATGACACTCGCCAACCCTTCAGAAAAATCACCCGCTTCGTTCCACTGACATGGGATAACAATCTTGCCTGTCTCATCTATGAATCCATGCTTTTTATCTTGATCAACAATTCTTGCCAACCCATCACGAAAATCTCCAGCACTGCTCAACTGACAGGGAATAATGATATTCCCCATTTCGTCTATGAAACCGTATTTACTGTCTCGATATATTTTTTGCAATTTATGATTCATATTATATGATTGTTATGTTAAGTTCCTGCGAATAAATAATATATGTACTACAATAACTCTCTTGTCGAGATGTTTTCATTATGCAAATATACACATTTTAATTGATAAAAACGTAGAAAACACATTATTTTTAACTTTGTTTACCGACAAAAGACCACAATAGCAGCGGTTTCTTCTCCTTATTGATAAGTGGCCATAAGAAGTTCATACCTCTGGAAGATACGGTAACACAGCCTTGACAGCTTGCACGATGAAGAGGGATATACTTTTTCCAGCACCATCTATCTACCCATCCAGAGCTATGAATCATCAAGCCTCTTACATAAGCCGACTGATTATATATTTCCATTCCTTTGAGACGGAAACTTCGTTTTAGCCTGTTTCCTCGATCCTTTGTTACAAGAAATCGGCCTAATGACGAGCACTCGCTTCCTGGGCGATTACTGAACCTTGGTTGTTCTGCTGTACTCCCACCACCAGGCCCATGCATCACATAGGTACTCGCAACAATTTTCTTTTGCTGAAAGTCCCACACGAATAATCGTGGTGTTCCTGACGGAATACCATAATCTACGAACAAGGCATAATGTTCATTCATGTTGTGGCGTTTAGCAAAGACCAAAGCCTTTTCTGCCCGTTCTTCTATGGTCTTGTATTCATGGCGGTCAGGCAATTCTGGCAAACCATAGTATTTCCATGCCCAGTGTAAGCCAAACACTGCAGCTACTACAATCAGTAGTAGCATTGCAGTTATACAGCCCCATTTCTTTTTTTTCTTATACTTCTTCATATATAACTAAAAATGACGTAATTCTTTTGATTTATAGGGGAATACAGATAGTAGCAGTAGGTCTGCATCATCGTCGAGGAAAAACCAAGGCGAACGGAAAGGGTTCTCGAAATTCCGCATTATATGAATGTTACGGGCTGGTGTGTTTCCTTCTGCCAAAAGAAAAGCTTTCTTTCCCTTCTTGTTTTCTGCAACATCCACGACCATTATGGCATGACCGTATTTGTGATTTCCGGGCCTATCTACGGCTGCATACACAAACACATCGCCAGGCTGCATATCAGATAATCGTCTTGTCTTCATCTCACGACTCAATGAATAAGTACTGGCCACGCCATATACTCTCCTAAGATAGTTTTCGAAAGATTTTCTTGATGCTCCACCAGAATATCTCATAGTATTGCCATTTACATCCTTAAAATGGATGTTCCCATATTGCTTGCTATAATATAAGTATTCTGCACGGAGTCTAATACAAACATCTGCACACTGCTCTGCATTCGATAGCAGCGGTATGTCAACAACGGCGTAATTTAAAGACTGGAAACGAGCTCTACCTCCAGTGTAGAGCATTACCTCAGATCCTTTTCTCCTTAAAGGTAGCAATCGTAAATAACTACAATACTGTGAATCTGATCCTTCACATCTCTCGTACCCCCAAGGGGCTGGTATATCACCTACGGTTTTATAATTGTTGGGATTACTTGTCTTGTTGCCAAATAATATCCAAGCTCCGTAGCCTAAGATAAAAACTGTGACGAGAGCCAACACGAAAAGTATTCTTTTAATTATCTTCATACTTCTATATACCACTTATAGCATTTTTGTAAACAACCAATGTGCCACAATTCTGCATCTTTGTTCAAAAAGTTGCTTCCGTTCAAAATGCGTGAACAAAGGTGTTTTGTTGAACAAACAGTTAGAGAAAACTCTGATTGTCCATCTTTGTTATATAGTCAAATGTACTTGTTACAGAACGTTTTTTCGATAAATATGGGTTATTTCAAGAAAAGTTTGTACCTTTGCATCCAAATCGAAGAATACAGATATGAGCAGTTGGCAAGATAAAGCAATTAAGGCATTGGATGACAGTCTGCACCCTGTTCCCCAGGAACTGAATGTCATAGACTGGAAATGTGCGCTTTCTGATAAGTCAGACAGACTGGCACAGCACATTTGTGCCTTTTCCAATACCGTTAATGGTGGGTTCCTCGCTTTTGGTGTGAATGATGATACAACGTTTACAACACTTTCAAAAGACGAGATTGAGGAAATCACCAACAAACTGGGTAATATTGCCAAGAATAATCTGGCGTGGTCAGTCCAGTTGGAACATGCTGTTGTTGACTATCACGGACACACTCTGCTATTTATCCGCATACCAGAGCAGACCAATAAACCCATCCATCTTCGTGGGAAGGACATCTACGAGGCATATATCCGTTCGGCAGGGCATACTGTCAAGATGTCGAAAGAGCAGGTGCATGAATTGGTTGCCCAATCTCACGGTCTTTCATTCGAGGATAGAGTAGCAAAGAGCGGTGTTAGTTTGGAAGAGATTGAGAAACTGCTGGATTGTCAGAAGATGTTTGAACTGCTGGGGAGAACTATACCTTCAGACAAACATCAGATAATGAAACTGATGGACGAGTATGGACTTATTACGGAAAGGGATGATCTCTATGACATCCTGAATCTCGGCGCGATTCTCTTTGCCAAACAGTTAAAGGATTTCCCGACGCTTAGGGGAAAAGAGATTATAGTGAGACGGTACCAAGGCACGAACAACCGCATATTGTCATTAGAGTATATATGTCAGACGGGTTACGCTATAGGCTTTAAGGATTTGGTTGACTTTGTCAGCAAGAACACCAGTACTGAGAGCATAGAGATACAGCGTGAGGCAATTCCCTCATATCCCATCGTGGCTATAAGGGAACTCACGGCCAATATGATGGTCCATCAAGATACCGCTATCAAAGGTATGCCTCTGACAATAGAGATCTTTACGAACCGACTTACTTTCACAAACCCAGGCTCATCGCTGAATGATGTGAACCGTCTGATTGACCTGCCGCCACATTCACGCAACGAGTCTATGGCACAGATGATGCTCCTAATGGATATGTGCGAACGTCGAGGCAGTGGAATTGATCGCGCAACAGATGCTATCAGCCAGATGAAACTCCCTGCCTACAAGGCTCAAAGTGGTGATGACTATACAAGAATAACGCTATATCCAAAGAAGAAGGTAAGCGAGATGACCAGAGAAGAGCGTATTGCCGTCTGCTATCAGTATGCATGTCTGCTATATGAAGAAGGGCAGGCTATAAACAATCAGATAGTCCGTGAGCGTTTCAACCTGAACAAGAACCAGACTGTGATGGCTTCACGCATTCTTGCTGATGCTCTTGAAAGTGGGCTTATCAAGATGAAAGACCCTGAAACGGAGTCCAAGAGATACACCTCATATATTCCTTATTATGGGTGACTCTTATTTTCACGCGAAACCACATTGAGATAAAAATTACTGATTATCAGGAACTTCCAATTTTCGCGCGAAACCACATTATTAAAGTCCCATCAGTTCAACCTCTCCTGAGCCTGTACCTCGGTGCATGCATAGCCTTGGCCATCTGATGACATCTACGAGCAAAGGACAGCTCGTCCTCGTGGTCCTTCTTCTTGGGCAGTTCGTTATTGCCGCCACCTCCGCCACAAGATTCAGAAATCATAGTGGCTCCATCAAGGTACCCGAAGAACAGACAAGCAGTCGTTGCAGCCACCTTATCCACATCCTCGACCACATCTTCGGTAATGTCAAGTCCGATTTTCTTCAGGTAGTCCACGCCCGACTCTGCCGCGATTTCATAAACCTCCGCTTTCGTACCATTCACGATTTCGCGGATGGTTCTGGCGGCATCTATCATCCAACTGGCATTAGCCAAACTGATTTCAGGTTCTTTACATAGGGCTTTCCTGACGGTTTCTTTCTCCTCATCAAACATCACATATTTGTCGAGACGTGGATTGATAATGGTCTGAATGGCATCCCACATTCCCGGCCAAAGGGACTCCATAACACGCTGCATGCTGTCGGACTTATCGGCTTTCTCCTTGATTTCCCCGGCATTCTCTGCGGTAATGCCCATTCTCGCCATCTCGTCGTACTTCTGAATCTTACGGATGGCGATGGCATTCTGGCGCAGTTCCTGCTTGACGATGGCCCGGCTCCTGCGGGTCAGTTCCTCTATGTGGGCACTGTCGAAACTGCGCAGGATGGTCTGCATATCGGTCATGATGCTCTTGATTTCATTGTTCTGCTGCCTTCTGAATTCTTCGGCATTTGTGAAGACCGATTTCCTCTGGCTCCTGACCTTATCCACCTCCTGAAATGCCGCCATAATCACATCCATCATCGTCATCTTCGTCTTGCCCTTCGCTTTCAGGTTCTCAATGATGGCACCGCTGCTTTTCGGGTTATAGGTAAAGACCGCATCGCAGAAACCATTGAATACCACCGACTCAGACGGGTCGCCAACGGCATCGGCCAGTTCTCTTGCCCGTAGTTCCAGTTCATTCTTCTCATTCCTGGCAGTTTCTTTCTCCTTATTGATATTTTTCAATTCCTGACGGGCATTATCTATCATATCGTTAAGTCTTGACGACGCTTCCCGTTTCTCGGCCAAGGATGACTCAAAATTGTCGAGCGCCCATGCTGCCTGATCAATTTTCTTCTCAGTTTCCTGAACCTTCTTCTCTGCCTTTTCCGCTTTCTTCAGAGCCTCCAGTCTTTCTCGTTCCAACTGCCGCTTGTTCTTCTTCCGATGCTCCTTCCGCTCCTCCGCCGTCATCAGCGAAGTGTCCTCGCCACGCGCCAATCCCCATTTGTCACCGACCTCATCGTGAAGCATCGTGTGCCACTGCTTATACGACTGCGAGGCTGCAAAGCGGGTCTCACCGAAGTAATGGGAGTAGCTGACAGCAAGCACCTTCTTCTTTTCTGCTGGCTTATAGAATCTCTGTTCGTCCTCGCTCAACCTGCCAAACTGTCGGGTAGTGATGTGCTCAGGACGTTCCTTGCCGTCGCTCTTTACATCAGAATTGAGTTCATAGCCGCCAACCTTTCCACGCTTCACCCGCTCGGCAACGGGAATCACCAGCGCATGGAAATGCGGTGTTGTCTCGTCAAGATGGCACTCGAAGCCGATGACATTCTCCTCGCCGAACTTCCGGCAGAGGAAGTCATAGTAATCCAAAGCCATCGTCTCAATCTGCTTGCGTCCGCGACAATTCGGGTCATCGACGAGCGTGACGTTACTGTTGTCCTCCTGCCAATCAAGATCCATCGGCTTGCCAAAAGCAATCTCCGTCATGCGGTCGTGGTCGCCGCAGATGACGAAATCGACGCACGTGTTTGGCTGGTTCGGCGCGTCCTTCGCCCAAGGCTTGTAGTCCAGTTCCTTCAGCCGCTGCTCGTATCTTTGCTTCAAGGTCTTTCGTTGAGAACCCAAAGGGATGATGCGAGGCTTGATGTAATGCGTCTGGCCATTCTTCATAATCATGGTATGGCCTCTCTTTATCTCAAAGTTCAGGTGCTTTCTCGACCAGTCATAGCGGTTGCCAGGCTGCTTGTTTTTGGCCAAATAGGTTTCCTCAGTCCAGTCACGACGTTCGTTTTCCCGTCCTTGTGCAGTAGCGAAGGACGGGGAGGCAGATATGTTCAGCGACTGATATTGCTTGTCACAGATTTGCATAGTAACTACTATTTTAATATAGGGTTCTTAGGGGCAGGCCCCTGAGCGGAGGTCCAGGAGAGGGTCACTCCTGGTCGGGTCCCGAGGGCAGACGAGCCTTCGGCATATTGGGGTGATATGGCAGTATTGACATTATGACCCCTAATATGTTGTGGATTCATTGCTGAATCCCTGCACGCCCATACCTCCGCTCAGCGTCACTGCTTGCCAGATTCCACATCCTTAGTCCACTCCTTGTCTCGCAGATAGACGAAGAGATAGTTCCGTGAATTAGGGTCACCCTGCCTTCGCTGCACATGAGCGAACGCTGCCGACCGCTCGTCATCAGAGAGTTGCCTCCACGCATCGAAAGCCTGCGATTCGTTGTTACCAACCTTTACATAGACAGCTTTCATCCGCCCAAAGGATGAGGTGGCGTCAGCGGCATCGAAATCGGCGGAACCGTCAGAGTTTTCGGAACAAGACGATACGCTATCAGTTGCTGATTCGTTCGCATCATCAGCATTCGCTTTCTGCTTGGAATTAGTAGCGTTCGCTGCGTTCGTTTTCTTCGCAGGGTTGTTAGTAACATTGCCGTTTCTTGCAGTCCTGCTTTTGGCACTCTCGCTGCACTTACGGCTTTTCTCCTCAGATGCCATTCGCTGCATGTCGAGGTCTTGGGCTATCAGATCAAAGAAGGTTTCCAAACGGATGTCATTAAGTTCCGTTCGCTTACCCTCGGTGACATAGACAACCAAAGCCTTCACCAGTTTACCGACTTCTGTGCTCGGACGCTGGCATGCAACGACGAGTACGTTCGTTAAAAACGATATTCTTTCAAGTGATTTCATAATCGTAAAAAGTTAGAGGTTCTACAATCTGGTTAATCATGCCACGAAGACTTGTTTGGCTTCCGTCTGTGCGAATTGAGGATTGCCTCGTTCTCTTCATCAACGGTAAGTGGCACGGCATTCTTGCGGTTCGCCTCCAGCCATTTGTCCAACTCATCTGAGAATAGCACCCATCGCTTGCCGGGCTTCATTCCTGGCACTTCGCCCTTCTGCAACTTCATGTAGAGAGTGTTCAGGGGCATGCGAACATAGTCTGCGGCCTCTTCGACATTCATCGTGCGACGTAACTTTTCCATCTTGTGCTGCGTTTGTCCTTTTTGAAGGTCCAGCAGGGCCACCTTCATGCCGATGACTTCATCCCGAAGCTCAGCAATGACCTTTGGCAGGTCATTAAACGTAATTTCGCTATTTACCATTATAAACGAATGAGAATCAGATCTCGGCGGCAAAGGAACTACATTATCAGCCGATTATCAAGGTAATGATGGATAATGCATCAGTAATAATGATATAATGTGGATGCTGGTGATAACGAATGGACTTTCCTTGATAATGATGGTAGGAAAGGGGATAAGACCAGTATATGACTGAGCGATTCTGATATGGTCGGATGGTTGCTGATGGTTATTGGGACGGCTGAGGAAAACCCACAGAGACAAAGCCGCCACACTGATCTTATTTAGTCAGTGCGGCGGCTTTGTCGTTAATAGTTATTCGCGGTTGGGCTTATTATTCCTCCTGCCTTGCGGTTTTGGGATAGTGGAAGACGGTCGGGTCGTTATCCTCGGGCTTGTCAATCTTGATATATCCCTTGTCACCGTTGGCTGTCAGGTTCTGGGCAATGGTTGTGTCCTTTACATTCCTGCACAAATCCGGGAATAGTCTCACTATAAAACTGGCACAGTTGTTACCATTGTAACCATTTTCCATGCCAAGTCGTTTCGCTATATTCCAAATCAAGTGACTGATGTCGGTGTACTTGACATTCATTCCCTGCTTCCATTTCCAGTTACGGCTCTTGGGCGTGTGGTGCCTGTCATTCATCCAGTC
>Ga0256407_10003360_pt1 | contig 28673 bp, 16 predicted proteins | sample RumenRJG_04DNA_FD_193489 | JGI IMG/M metagenome (GOLD analysis project Ga0256407, IMG submission 193489) | Bovine rumen microbial communities from Lethbridge, Alberta, Canada - RJG_04 | ecosystem: Host-associated > Mammals > Digestive system > Stomach > Rumen | place: Canada: Alberta...
AATTCATAACAATAACCTATTTTTAATAAAAATAACTAATAGTAATTAAATTATTATTATACTATGTTAAAATTAGTATTAGATTGTTTTAATAAATCTTAACCCATAAAATATTAGACAGTGCCATACCAAAGAGAATTTTATCTGTTTTTTTCCTAAAAATACTCAAATTTAAAAATATGGGATAATTATTAATTCTTTATCTTTAAAATACAAGAATACTGCGAAAAAATAAGTTCATATTTTATTTGTAGAATTTTTAAAAATTTCCAAAAAAAGACAATAATCATCTTCACGTGTGAAATTCTCATATATTTTCTCTACACAATATTATAACTTAACCTAAAATGAGTAAATTGAAAAAAAAGGAAAGATAAAAGAATTTATATATAACTTTCATCTTTTTTTCTAAAGTGTGCTTGCGGGTGGTCACATAATGGACAAACTTCTGGAGCTTCTTTTCCATAATGGATGTATCCGCAATTATTACATTTCCATGCGATTTCTTCGTCTTTTACAAAGACTTTACCTGCAGCAATTTTATCGGACAATGCATTGTATCTGTCTTCATGAGCTTTTTCAGTAGCTGCAGCAGCATCGAATAAATCAGCTATATCATTTAAGCCTTCTTCACGAGCAGTTTCAGCAAATTCTTTATACATTACAGTCCATTCTTCATGTTCACCAGCTGCAGCATCAGCAAGGTTATCGGTTGTAGGAGGTACTTTACCGCCATTCAATAATTTAAACCAAACTTTTGCATGTTCTTTTTCATTATCTGATGATTCTTGAAAAATTTCTTTAATTTCAACATAACCGTCTTTTTTAGCTTGAGAAGCATAAAATTCGTATTTAACACGTGCTTGAGATTCTCCTGCAAGTGCAGTTCTTAAATTTTCTTCAGTTTTTGTTCCTTTTAAATCTGCCATTTTATCATCTCCAAAATTTAGATGAGTATATTATTAATTAACTTTCTAGTAATATATACTTTTTCAATATCTGTCAAAATGAACCTTGGATTCATCATATCTAAGGGTTGTTTTGCCTTCACCTAAAGGGTTTCCAATGCAAATCACAGCAAATGGAATGCAATAATCCGGAATATTCAAATATTCCTTTAACTTTAATGATCTATCTTCAATAGGATGAAATCCTAACCAGACTGCACCCAAACCTTCCCAGGTTGCCTGAAGCAGAATATTTTCACAGCATGCTCCCAAATCCTGTTGAATCATTGATGTGATTTTTGCATCATTCAGATTTCCCAATACTACTATTAATTTTGATGCAAGTCTTGCGGGTTTTGCAAACTTGTGCATCTGTGAAATGGCTTTTTTATCCTCTTCATTTTCAATGACAATAAATTCCCAAGCCTGCTGGTTGCATGCGGATGGTGCCTGCATACCTGCCTTTAAAATATTTTCAATCTGACTGTCTGTTACTTCAACATCTGAATATCTTCTAACGGAATATCTTTCAAAAATAGGATTCATGTTAATATATAAGGCATCACTCCATTAAGTCAATTTCCATCAATTAAATCAAATACCCAATTAATAATCTTAATATCTATTGACAAATATTAAATTTAGTGAAAGAAAAAGTCAATATTTTTAATATTATGTGAAATTTGCATGAATTGGGGTAGGGCAGTCTACATCAAATCACTGTTTTTTGTCATAAATGATTTGTTCTATTTCACGGTTGGCATAAGGAAAATCATTGACATCAGTCAAGATATGAATCTGATCTCCATAGTTAATTTTGAAATCTTCACGGGCAATAACATAACTGCCGTTTCTAATGACAGACACTACAATAGAATTTTTAGGAAACGGAATGTTTTCAATTTCAACTCCAATGTATTTGCACTCCAGAGGAACCACATACTCTGATAAAACATGCTTTGAAGGTTCAGGAGTGTATTCATGCTGACGCTTGTTCAACAGTCTTTCCAAAAGGCTCTCGTAAATCGGTTCATTGCCAAGTAAAGTCGGTACAATATACGCTATTAAACAGACCACAAGCATTGCAACCAAAGATTCTGTAGAACCGCTCATTTCTGATAAAAGAACTATTCCTGTAATAGGAGATCGGATAGTTGCTGTGAAAAATCCCGCCATTGAGATAATGATAAATCTATAGATTAATACATTGTCAAGACCACATATTGGAATAAAAATAGATGCAAAAATAGCTCCAATATAAGCCCCTAAAATCAAAATAGGTAAAAATATACCTCCAGGAGCACCTGAAGAAAATGAAAATATGGAAAAAACATATTTACCGACAAAATAAATTAAAAGCAAAGATAAAGATGGAACAGCAACATCAAACAATCCCAACATATAATGTCCGCCGCAGCTTATTTCAGGCATTAGTAAAACTATTACACCGGAAACTAAAAATACACTTACAAATTTAACTTCCAAACTCAAATTAGGTATTTTAGCCCATAAATCTTCTGCCTTTATCATGCCCACATTATAGGAATAACCTAAAAATCCTAAAATCAACCCAAGCACAATCAACAGCCAGTAAGAAGAAAGAGGAATATTTGATATTGGAAATGTCAGTGCAGTAGACTGACCAAAAATCATCTTAGAAATGAAATCAGAAACAATAGCTGACACTAAAGCTATGAAAACCAAAGTCTTATCAAAGCCATGGTTGATTTCTTCAAGAATAAATATAACTCCAGCCAATGGAGCATTAAAAGCAGCTGTAATACCAACAGCAGAACCGACAAGAATCAGTCTAAGCTCATCAGTTTTTGATTCATTAAATAATTTAGAAACTCCTTTTCCTGCCATAGCACCGATTTGAACAGATGGACCTTCAGGCCCAAGAGACAAACCGCCGAGAGCTGTAAAAACACCACCGACAATTTTAGCAAACAAGGTCTTATACCAGTTAACATCCAAAAATCCTTTAGTCTCGGCATTTACATGAGGAATACCGCTTCCCATAGCATCCCTTTCCCATCGCATCAGATAAGCTGTCAGTAAACCTAAAATAATTAAAAATACAAAAAATAATACAATATAGAAAATATTCCCATTAATGATGGTTAAATAATGTCTTAAAATGTCTTCAGAGCCATTTAAAAGAAACCTATATAAACACACCATCAAACCGGAAAAAATACCAACTAACACACCCTGTATTGTTAATTTAAAAATATGTCTTGGGTTTTCAACAATTGACCTAAAAGTTTTTTGTGCTTCTTTCATTAATTATACTTTTTAATCATCATGAATTAAATAATTTATTTTTTTATATTATTTTTCCCTAATTGAAAAAAACCTCAACAATTACTTTCTTCTAAATAACGGCAACGCAAGTAAAACAAACAGCAAAACAAACACCGGGTTTCCGGAGGCATTTTTTGAAAAATTTGGATTGAATTTTTCATGAAGATTTTCTTTTGAGCCATTGCTGTTATCTGAGTATGTTAAATTAATATTTGAAGATAAATAATAGCTACCCTCCAAAAATTCAATAGTTACATTATTGGAATTAATAATAAAGCTAAAATATGAATTATTCAATTCAACAATATGGGTTTCACCAAATATGCTGTATGCAACCTGACCGGATAACACGGGATTACTGTTTTCATCAAAAACATAACCTTCAACCAAATAACAAGCATCATCCAATTTTGATATTTCTGCAACAATATGTGTTTTTAAAGGAATTATAGTTAATTTAGTGGCATTATTTGATTTAGCATATTTTCTATTTCCTTCAAATGAGAATAAAACATCATAAGTACCAGGATAGAATTTAGACACATCAATATAAACGTTTCCTTCAGAATCTGTCGTTAAATTATACTTATTGAGAAGTAAGTTATCTGATTTAACGATATTTACATATACATTTTCATCACTGACGGGACTGCCATCAGCGCCAGCTAAATTAATAGCTATTGAATGATTTTCCAGTGCTTTGAATGTTAAATTATCAGATGTAATGACTGTATCCAAAATGTTTGCGGTGAATGCCTTTAAACAGACATGAGCATTTGAAAGATTATAATAAACCAATGCAGATGCAAAACCCTTATACAAAACAGTGTTGTTTGAATGTAAATCATACCAGACTACCCCATCAGGACTTACGAAAGACTGGTTGAAATCCGTGGACATATTACCTATCCATTCATCAACATCACATTCAATAGCAATAGGATACAATAAATTAGGTGTAGTAAGCTTGACAACTACCTTAAAAATATCATTTGCATTTAAATCCACCAATTCATCCAGTTTAATGGTATTATAACCAGGATTGTGTATAGTACCCTTTTGAGTATAAACTAAATTGTCATTAACATAAATGAATGATTCGTAAAGAGAATCAGGTGAAAAAGTATACAAACTAAAAGCTGCCAATGGATTACTATTATTTGATTTGAATTGATTTGCAAACCATGCAGTCTCATTATTGAAACCTAAATTAACAAGAGATCCCTTATAATCATAAAAATAGTTTTCCCTGTAATTATCTACATCCTCAAGATTAACTATGGCATAGGGGATATTTTCTTTTGAAAGAGTAATATCATAATATGAAATGTAATTATAACCACCAGCTTCTTCATAAACTGTTGTATTAACTTTTTTATCATAAGAACTTTCACCAAAACTATTTTTTATTATAAATGCACCATCTGGAATATTTTCACCAAATTTAGACCCGGAATAATTATCATCCCATCCAACTAATGCAACGACATGTGAAGAAAATGTAGGCAGTGAATTAAATGGTGAAACTTCACTGTAATAGTACGTTCCATTTATTAAGAAAATTTCAGAAGCATGGAATTTATATCCGATAACAACGCTACCGTATTCCAAAATTGCACGTTTCAACTGATCATTATCCATTACAGGCAGATATACTACATTCTGAACATGTTTAACAACTGATAAATCAGTTGGAGATAAAATAGACTTATCATCATAAGGGTCATCACTTTCATTAACCGGACCTGACCAGCGAGACCAGTATGCAAGGGTTTTTGCAGTTCCCCCTCCAGAATTAGGTTCTAATATCCATCCATGTTCAGAATAGTTACCCATTATATTTTTCTGATTATTTTCAGAAAAGTCATACAATTCATTTTCATGGATCAATAGATAAGTTTCTAAAGCAGAAATTGAAGCAAAAGCCCAGCAAGAACCTGAATTCTTTTGATCTTTAACCGGAGAAATGTAAGATACGATAGTGCCATTTTTTAAAGTAACATTTCTTGAATCATAACTAACAGGAAGCTCATAACTGTCATCCAATACCTTATCAAAAACCATCGGCCAAAAAGTAGTATAAATTATATCCTCATCACCCATACATGTATTATTTTCGATTATTGAATTTTCAAGATTTACTTTTCCGTTACATGTATAAATTGTATTATCAATTTTATTTTTTGTATTATGTCTGTTATCTTTTATTTCTGTATTATTGATATTTAAAACACCATAATTAAAAATAGAACTACCGTAACCATATTCTCCATTTATTGAGTTATTAATGAATTTGGAATTACTTATATTATTTTCATATTGAATAAATGCTATTGCACCACCAAAAGGTGTTTTGGCATTAACAGAATTATTTATAAATCCACATCCATCAATTGAATTTACAGCCCACTGGCTAAAAATAGCGCCTGAAGCATTATAAGCAATATTATTAATAAACATGGAATCTTTAAAATCAGTTACTGAATATTCAACAAAAACAGCCCCTGCTACTTGTGCAGAATTATTTATAAATGAACAGTTAACAAATTGAACATTTGAATAATCTGAAAAAACGGCTCCTCCAGAAATAGCGGAATTATTAATAAAATTACAATTAACAAAAGAAATATTTGTTGATTTGGATAAATATAAAGCACCCCCATTTCCACTTGAAAATCCATTTTTGAAAGTTATATTGTGCAGTACAATATCAGATGCAAATTTAAAATTTAAAATCCTTGATCCGCTTAATGCATCTAAATAATGGCCATTACCTTCAATAGATAATGATTTATTAATTTTAATTTCTGAAGTGGAATTATCAGAAACAAAATCCTCTTTTAATGATATAGATTGACCAACCTCTACATTATCAATCTGATTTTGTAAATCAGAAAAGGTCGCCATATCTGATGTATCATTATTAGCGGATACACATGACAAAGAAACGAATAAAAGAAATATGATTAATAATAAGATATATGTTTTTAAAAATATTGGTCTCATATATTATATATCAATATATTTCTAATATAAATAATTAAATGAATTTATATCTATCACATTCACAATTAAAAAATTGAAGCATACAATAAACTTTAAGAATATCTGTGAAAAATAACCCTAAAATCAGAAATAGGGTTATTAATCACATGAAATATTTTGTCATACATTTCTTTTTTGTGCAAAAAGAATTATTGCAAATAAAAAAGGCATATGTCCCACCCTGCCTCCCTTGATAATGGAATACTTTCCATTAACTGTTTTGACCATATACCTGATTATTTGAAAATACACATCGTTTCATCCTTATTCATATCGTGATACAATTCTGCTGAGGTATCTTCATCGAAGTCTATGACCTGTATCATATCATATATCTCATCATTTAACTTGGGATTTATATCTTTTAGAATATTTGGATAGTCATACAGCATTTCACGGTTGAATTCCAGTTTTTTATCATTTTCAAATAACGCACCATAGTATATTTCTGCTTCAACTAAATCCTGAAACATATGGCTTCCAAAAGACAATTCCGGCATATAACCAACTTCGCTATATGACTCCTCAAGAATTGCTGTAAAATGGCTGATATCTGCAAATACTACGGGAATGCCTAATTCCGGAGAAGACGTACCAATTCTTCCAGGAACTATTAAAATAGCTGTTTTGTCATTGTTTTTGCAATATGTATTGACATCACTGATTATTCTAGGGATTGAGCTTTTTTTAGCATATGGATATTCATAATACTTATGCGGATCAACATAACAGATTGTATCGATTTTGTTCTTTCTTGACATTCCCATTGAGGATTCCTTAATATGGAAGAAAACATTTTTATCTTCAGGCATTTCAATAGCTTCATTATTTACTGAAACCTGAAGCGGACGACATTGCAGCAGATTTATATTGAAAGAATTGTCCTCCCCAACATTGACTGTATATTCAATGTCAACAGGATAATCATATGCAGTTTCCAATGTATTTAGGATTTCCTTCATGTTATCAATGAATTTCTGGTTTTTAACAATTCCTTCACAATTGACAAAGACTATTTCACGGCGTTGGCCACGTTCACGAAACATTCTTTCCGCTTCGCGGTCATGTTCAACCAAAACTTTCTTTGAATATCTTGGAATTACATCCAAACCGTCACCGACAGGAATATCATGCAAACTATTGGCTTTAAAATCTATCACATCCAGATAATGTTGAGAATATCTATGTTTTTCTTTTATGTCCTTCATTAGAGTTATTTCAGGCTTATCAAGATTGATGATTCTGGGATAATCTTTTTTTGTCCTGTCAACAGCTTTTGTACCAAGACCCATAACAAGTCTCAACATACCTTTGGTATTGTCCATATCCGGAAGCGGTGAATATGGACTGTATGAAAACCCTACGCCTGCGGCAGTTGGGAATAAATAGTCTCCATGATAGGAACCTGAAACCCTTTGAACCAGAAGAGCCATCTGTTCATCTGTATCATCCAAACCGTTCAATTTCCGGTATTCCAATGCAGAAATATTCATTGTACTTGAATAAACTACTTTTACCGCTTCTTCAAAGGCAGCTAAACGCTCTTCAAGAGTACCTCTGTTTACACAGAATACTGATTCATATTTTCCTGCAAATGCATTTCCGAAACCGTCTTCAAGAAAACTGCTTGACCTGACAATAATAGGGTTCTGTCCAAAATAATCAAGAATATGTATAAATTCCTTTTTAATCTGGTCTGAAAAAGTACCGTTTTTAAGAGCTTCTTCCAACTCTTTTCCATATTTATAATATCCATCTTTGGTTCTCTGTTTTACCCGAAGATCCCATAAGTCATTTGAAACAATGTATGTATAAAATAAATCGGAACCGATGTAAAATGAATCATCAGGTTCAAAATTACTGTATATCTCCGGACGGTCTTTTTCAATAATTTTTCTTGCAAGCAGCATTCCGCATGTTTTACCACCTACCAATCCGCTACCTACTCGGCGATTGTAAATCGTGATATAATCTTCAAAAGTAAAGTATTCCCTGATTTTAGAAAGCATCTTTTCATCTTTCGTCATCATTAACTCACATATTTTATTACACTCATCATCGATGTTTTTGCCTTCTTCATGCTCTCTTTTTACTTGAAGCATATATCTTTCCCAACTGTCTAAAGTCTGTTCATTTTGATATTTATCAGAATTGATAGTCTTATAATATTTACTAACTTCCTGACCGTCCTGCAGAACTTTAACAAAACCTGTTGTCGGATTGAATTTATGTCCTAAAAACATTGTTTGAGAGTATCTGTTCCATACTTTTAACGGAGTGACATAAACTTCTTCTGCAGAATTAGAGTATACATTTAAGAGCAATTGTGTCGTTTCACGAATTTTAGCAATAGCTTCATATGAATGTCTTCCACGAAGAATAGGGAAATATGCTACAGTATCCAACTGGAATAAAAATGGACAGGTAACCTTAAAGAAATTACCCATCATTAAATCTGTTGACCAAACCGCCTGAAGGTCACTTAAACAGTCGAAAACATAAAATGCGTCAAAACCCTCTTTTTCTATTATCCTGTGGACTTCCAAAGTAAATGTTTCAAATTGCTTATATGGATCTACCTGATATATTTTAATCCCATCGCGTTCTATCATACAAAACTCTGTGTCAGGATTATTCTGTTCAATTTCAAGCAATTTAAAATCTTTTTCAGTCATTTCTATTAACGGATGATGATTAGCAAAGCGAATGTATATTAAATTTCTATTGTCTTCTTTTGCCTGTTTTACATAAGGATTAACAAAGTAAGAAAACTCATTTAAATTTGTAACATTCCATACTACATTATCTCCTAAACGAATATTATCTAAAGCTTTATCAAGCCCGGGAATTCCTGATTTAATTCTATCGAATGCGGCCATAATAATATCTCCTTAAAATTGATTTTTAATTCCTCACCATCGGTACTCCAGTTAATTGTGAAGCTTCCATCGTTAATGCAACAAGGTCTTGACGTTCAAGATTTTCTATATCCGTATTTCCTGCCTGCTGGGTTAAAGACGTTACTTCCTGGGTCATTGCTTCAATATAATTTGCAACTTGCTGACCTTTTCTTACAGGATCCAATCTTCTTCTAAGTACCCTGTCTTGTGTTGCAATTCCTTTCGGACAAATACCTTCAGAACAAGACTGGCAAACTTTACAGCCTACTGATATCAGTGCGGATGTGGCAATATATACTGCATCTGCACCTAAAGCTATTGCTTTTGCCACATCGGCTCCGGATCTTATTCCTCCTGCAGCTATAAGACTTACTTCATTTCTTAAATTAATGTCTTTAAGAGCATCATCAGCTTTTACTATTGCTTCTATTGTAGGAATACCTGCATGTTCTGTAACCACTTCAGGTCCAGCACCGGTTCCTCCTTGCATACCATCAACTACAATTATGTCTGCACCGGCTTTTGCTGCAATTTTCACATCCTGCTCTACTCTACCGGATGCGAATTTTACAATAATCGGTATTTTCCAATCCGTGATTTCCCTTAATTGATTAATTTTCATACCCAAATCTTCTGGTCCTACAATATCCATATGTCTTGCAGGACTTAATGCTGAAGTTCCTTCGGGGATATTACGAACTTTAGCTACTTCTGCAGTTACTTTATGAGAAAGCAGATGTCCTCCCATACCTGATTTTGCACCTTGACCAATTTTTATTTCAACAGCTTCAGCATTGTTTAAATAGCTGGCTGAGACTCCAAAACGACCTGATGCATATTGGGCAATTAATTTATCAGCATAATGCCTTTCTTCAGGAAGCATTCCTCCTTCACCTGTATTGGATATTGAACCTACTTTACTGCTTCCAATAGCTAATGCAATTTTTGCTTCCTTACTTAATGCACCGAATGACATCGCTCCAATCATGATAGGAGTATCTATTTCAATTGGATTTTCTGCAAATCTATCTCCAAGCACTACTGAAGTTTTGCATGCTTCTCTGTATGAATCTATTGGAGGTCTTGATACCTGAGCAGGCAATATGCTTAAATCATCAAATGTTGGGATTTTTCTGGTTAATCCGCAACCTCTTACTTTATATGAACCTGTTTGGCTTTTACGTTTAATTTCCACCATTGTTGAATTTGACCATACTCCTCTACCTTCATCAACAAGAGGTCTGACATATATCGCATGTGTTGGACACATTTCTTCACAGATTTTACATCCTACACAATTTTCCTGATGTATTGGCAGTGGTTCATCGTTAATTACTTCATATACATCATGCGGACAATTTGAATAGCAGCTATAACAGTTTTTACATGAGGATTTTTTAGGATTGTCACATAAATACCAGCAGCAGCCCGGCCTATCATTATTCTGCCTACAAATTTCTATTTTTCGCTCAACAGTAAATGACATTTAATCCACCTCCTCGCCGATATTATTTAACGGTTTGAATACAGGACAAACTGAATATTTTGTTCCGCCTGATTTAATAACCTCATCAATATCACTTGTTATCTTTGCATAAGGTTTCCATGCCAAATAATCTTCTTTATCAACAATAAGTGCATCAGTTACAATGTCATTAGTTAATAAATAGTCCAATAATGTTGTTACAATGGAACCGTCTTGACCTTGACTATGCTTTAAAGATTTAACAGAGAATACTTTTATAAAGTTACCTATTGCTTTGGAATTGTCGTTTCGTAAGTTTTCAGGAATAAAAGTCCTTGGACAAACTGCAAAGCACGCATGACAATCCTCAGGGCATTGTCCTTTCATTATTGGTTTTGTATCGTCAATTGTTATTAAATCGTCAGGACATGCATATTCACATGCTCCACACAGCACACATGCTCCAATATCGATGACATTTGATTTTAAATCCAAGAATGAAGATTGGGAGATTTCTTTTGCGATTGAATCATCGGATTTAGTCCTTTGGTATAATACAGGGCGAGCCAAAAATTCTCTTTTTTCTATCTCTTCAAGATTTTTGTTTATTTTAGTTTCTGCAATTTTATTCAGTAAACTGAATTGTGATTGTGAAAACTCTTTAGCTTCAATGAAATTCTGTTCTAATGCCCCCTCAAAAATTTCCTCTCCTTTTTCAGTTCGTATTATTAATGTTGACCAGCCATCTTGTGATCCTATAGAACCTATTGAAATATCGGATGTTTCTGATGTCAGTTCAACACATATATTACAATTTTTCCTGATAATTGTTTTAGCTACTGATAAAGGTATTTTTACAGTTTCTCTGGTTTTTAATAATAAAAATACAAAGCCTTTTTCAATTTGAAATTTTTCAATATCCTCCATTTTTAAATCATACTCTTTTAAGAGATTTTCAAAGTATTTATATGAAAAATTCTCCATACAAAATAAGCCCAGTTTAACATCAATAGGGCTATCAGTATAATGCTGGAGTTTGGATGCTGCCATAATTTCACATGGTGTTCCAACCATGGCTATTCTATGTTCACTCATTTTTTTAGCTCCTATTGTATATTAACAATTTTTTTAAAATTTGCATAATCTTTATCGGTTAGTTGAAAACCGTATTCTGTTAAAGTTTCTTTTAGCTCACTTATGTCTTCGGGAGTGGTTTTTTCCATAGTAGCATTTTTTCCTAAACTTTTCACGTCCCCCAGAACAAATATGCTTCCTCTCATAATTGATTCACCAACGTCATCGGTTACATCACCAAGTATTATGAGTTTACCTCCCATCATAAGCAGACCAGTCATGAATCCGCTGTTTCCACCGATGATTACAGTTCCGCCTTTCATGATTTCTCCAGTTCTTGAGCCAGTATTTCCTTTTACTATTACTGTTCCACCATAGATTCCCTGTCCTGCACCATCACCTGCCGTACCTTCTATGATTAACTCCCCTTTAGTCATGTTGTCTCCAGCAAACCATCCTGCATTTCCGTTGATATGTATTTTTGCTCCGTTAACCATCGTTCCAACAAAATAACCTGCAGAACCATTAATTTCTATATCAACTTCCTCGGTTAAACCCGCACAGATATTGTGTTTGGATTCCGGATTATCAATAAGTAGTTTATCATGATGTTGGGCCTGTTCTTTTATGGTACGATTCAATTCTTTTTCAGCCATATAATTTGCATCAATAACGAATTCTTTCATAGATAAACCTCCATTATATGGTGTAAGCTCTTGTTTCACCAGGATATATTTGTTCTATTTGATTAGAATCTGTGACATCATGCAATGCCATTTCTTCTGAAGCTATTGCAAAAATTTCATCAGTTTCTACCATTACACCAGGCCTGAGACCAAGTTTATCCTTTGCAATACCAATACCATTAGGTGTTCCCACCAATATTGAAAAAGGACCGTCCAAATCAATTACTGCCTGGTCAAGTGCTTCTTCTAATTTATATCCTTGATTAAGTTTATCGGCCATATAATGAACGATGCATTCAGTATCATTAAATGACTCAAAAATATGGCCTTTTCTTTCCAATGGATCCCTTATTTTCCAGTAATTGGTGATTTGACCATTATGCACTACAGTTATATCCGGTATGATGTAGCTTTGATACGGATGTGCATGATAGCGGTCTACACCACTTTCAGTTGCAAAACGAGTATGGCCAATACCATGTGTTCCCATCCTGTTTGGAACATCAAATCTATCAGCAATGTCTTTTACTTTTCCGGTGTCTTTTATCATTTCAAAAGAATGTGAACCATTGATAACCCTTATATTTTCCAAATCATCTATTTCCCTTATACAAGGCTGTAAAAGAGAGAATTCATCCAATGCGATTTTACATTTGTAAATATCTGAACCGCCTACAGATTCAATTAACTGTTCTTCATATATAGGACTAATTTGATTTAATAATGATTTTAAATTATCTAAAGTTCCTCTTTTCCTTCCTACTTCAATATTTAATTGATAATAATTTTCAGGAAAGTCTAAACTACCATAGATTGCATAACCTGCTGAATCAGGACCTCTGTGCTGAAGAGATTCCAACATTGATGTTAATGCTTCTCCTACATGGTGAGTTTTTTTATCTTTGTATATTACACCTGCTATTCCACACATTTTTCTACCTCCAAAAAAACAAGCGGCGAATACACGTATTTTAAGTTAGTTAAACAAATCCCAATCAATAACTTAAGTTGATTTTATTCATCATATGCCTAATAAATAACATCCAAAAATTACCATATGCCTTAAAATAGTAATAATCATAAATTTTGATTCCAAATATGCCTTAATATAATTCCAATAATTCTAAAATTACCCATATGCCTTAATAAAAAAATAATTCTAAAATCTCAAAAACTACTTAACTCCAATATACATATATTCATCACTTTTAGTTCAATTTTTTAATTTTTAAACCTCCGTATAATTTAAAATTAATTGGTGGACAAAATTTGGCCACCAATTAAAGAAAGGAATAATTTTATACGTTTAAATACTCATCTCTTTCATAATCAAATACCTGTATTCTGTAAGCATCCCATTCAGCTCTTTTAATCTTATAGAATTGATTAAATACATTTTCTCCCAATGCATTTTTAACTACTTCATCTTCTTCTAATGAATGATATGCTTCCCATAAACTAGTTGGTAAACTGCTGATTCCTTTTTCGATGATTTCTTCTTCAGTATATGCGAATAAGTTTTCTTCAGTAGGTTCACCAGGGTCAATTTTATTATCCATACCATCCAAACCTGCTTCAAGCAATACTGCAAATGCTAGGTATGGGTTACATGATGGGTCAGCTGATCTGCATTCAATCCTTGTACCTAATCCGCGGGATGCAGGAATTCTCAATAACGTTGACCTGTTTTTAAATCCATAAGCAATGTAACATGGAGCTTCATAACCAGGCACTAAACGTTTATATGAGTTAACGGTCGGAGATAAGATTGATGATAAAGCTGGTGCATGTTTTAATAATCCTCCAATGAAGTACAATGCCTCTTGAGATATTTGATTTTCACCATCAGGGTCATAGAAAATGTTTTTCCCATCTTTGAATAAACTTTGATTACAATGCATTCCACTACCGTTAATTCCCAAGAATGGTTTTGGCATGAATGTTGCTTTATAACCTAAGTTATTTACTAAAGCTTTAACAGCTTCTTTAAATGTTATAACAGCATCAGCTGTTTTTAAAGCATCTGCATATTTAAAGTCAACTTCGTGCTGACCTGCTGCGACTTCGTGGTGACTTACTTCCACATTGAAATCCAATTTTTCTAAACCTAATACGATTTCTCTTCTAATATCAGTTCCCTGATCTAATGGTTCTACATCAAAGTACTCAGCTTCATCTGCAGGAATGTAATTTCCTTCCTCATCTTTTTTAATAATGAAAAATTCTGGTTCAGGACCCATATTAAATTGGTATCCTCTTTTTTCTGCTACCTGTAATGATTTTTTAAGTACTCCTCTTGGATCTCCGTCATATGGTTTTCCGTCTGTAGTAAAAATATCACATATAAATCTAGCTGTACCTTTTGACTCTGGCCTCCATGGAATTGTTGAGAAGGTGTCAATATCAGGTTTTGCAAGTAAATCACTATCATTAATTGAAGCTAATCCTGCTATTGATGATCCATCAAATAATAATCCGTCTTTTACAATATCTTCAACATCATCAGCTTTCTTAAGAGGTACTGCCATACTTTTTGGCAATCCATGTATATCTGAGAGTTCTAATTTTAAAAATTTTATATCATTTACTTCAATCGTCTTTATAATTTGATCTAATTTATTATCCTTTGCTGACATTTTTTCACATCATATTTTGAGTATATTCCCCATTTTGTTTAATAAATGGAAAGTGGAAAACCCTTTTGACTAAATGAATTTAATTAAATACATAGTCGGAAGGAAGTTTCCTTCCTACTAATAATATGCATTAAATAATATATAAATGTTTTGAAAAAATCAAAAAATAAAAAGTAAAAATAAAGATTGTTCATGAATAATATTATAATATTAAATAAATGGATATTGAAGCTAAAACAGTGAAATAATGAGTATAACAAGAGAATATTGTTAAAACTGTAAATTATAGCCTAATTCTTAAAATTTGAATCTTTAATAAATCATACTAATAAATAAGGCTAGCCTTTACAATAAATAATGCACAATACATTCTAACTTCAATAGAATGTAATAACATTTTAGGCATTGCAATAATTATCAAAAAAAATTAGAGAATTCATAAAAAAAAATGAATAAAAAAACTTTTCAAAAACTGTGAAACTTTAAGTTGGACACCGCTTCATAATAACAAAGAAACAGTTTAGTTAGAGCTTCTCCAAGTATTTCCACATTTTGCACATCTTATAAAATTAGTGGGAGCCTCATCAGCTGAACGTGTTTGTACTGTCCACCAGTAGCCTTTTGTTCCACCACATTTATAACAGGTTATTCTAGTTGTTGGCAGAGCCACATTATTATTATCAGTTACGATGACTTCTAAATCTTTATTTTTTTCTCCTTCAAATTTATATTGTTCTTCCAAGTCATTTTCAGTTAATGATTTTTCATAACCGCAACTGCATTTGATTAATCCGTTTTTAGGCATCAGCATAGATCCGCAATTAGGACAGAATTCCATAAAATATTCACCAGTAGAATAGTAAGTAATTAAAAATATTTAAAGGTTATTATAAAAAAAGTAGAAAAAAAGTTTTAAAGTAGAGGCTTAACCCTCTACCATTATCAGCTTACCGGTCGACGGATCTTTATATACTTTACCCATTTCAGTATATCCTTGACCTGAACTATTAGAGGAATCTGGAGTTTCATTTAATTGTTGACCTTGATTTACTTCAGAAACACTTTTAATAGTTTGCATCACTTGCTGTTTTTCCTGTTGTGTCATATCTTCATTGAAAACTATGGACTGCATATTCCAACTGATAATTACAAAAACAAGAAAACCAACAGCAATAACAAGCATAGCATCAACCAAGTTAGCTGTACCTGCCATTGGATCTTCTTCAACACGACGAGATCGTCTTCTTTGTTTTTTACGAACCATTTGAATCACTGTTTATTCATATAATCTAAAACAGCATCAGACAAAGCATCTAAATCAGATAAGTAACGGTCATACCAACCGCTTCTAATCTTACCAATGACATAACATAATGCACCAGAACCAATACCTACAATTGTTGTGTTAAATGCAAGGGTTAATGATTCTGCAAGAGTATTAACATCACCAGCACCTAATGCTGCAAGACCCGGACCCATAGGAATTAAAGTACCCATTAACCCTAATGTAGGACCTACACGAGTAATAATGTCTGTTTTTTGCAATGTCTTATCAATTTTTTCTTCTTCATATTCGACTAATTTACGAGCCAATGCTTCTCTTGAATTTACATCCAAAGCAGAAGAACTGGCAATTTCGGATAAAACTTTTCTCTGAGATTTAGGGATTTCTGCACTTTCAATAACACTTTTAAGAGCATCAACAGAAGGAGCAGCATTAATTTCATAAATTAAATCCCTAATGCTTCCAACAGGAACCTTTCTTCTAGAGGTATATTCTGATATTAATCCACCTAAAGTAATGATTGATATGATAACTATAATTAAAAGAATAACCAATACAGGAATGGTTAAACTTTGTGAAATAACATCTAAAGAACCTGTTAAAAATTCCCCACCAGGTATACTAACACTCATAATTTATCACCAATATATTATTCTAAAAGACTTTTACTTTTCTTACTTAAAAATACGCCAATAATCACTAAAACAACAATCATGAAAATTACTGCAATAATAGATTCAGGTGAATTCATTGTTAAATCTTTAAAATCTTTACTTAATGAACCTGCAATGTTCGGAATTACAATAGCTGAAAGCAGGAAATAAGCACCTAAAAGCAACATAAAATTACCTAAAATAATAGGATAAGGCTTACTTGTTAATTTAACTATAATATTAGATGCAAAATAAGTAATTATAATTACTGCCACCAATGCGGCTGCTGCAAACCAACTTAAATAAAAAGCACCAACACCAATAGTTGGAGCGACAATCAAAATACTGGCAACAATTGAACCAAAACAACATGGACACGGTGCAATGACCGCAAGAGACGTTGCAGTACTGGTATTGTGATCATGTACTTTCCACTCCCTGATTGTAATTAAACCTGCAATAATCATTATTAATGCCATGATTATATAGAATACAGAATTATAACTATAAATAGCCTGAGTGAGTTGTTCTGCATATAAAGATGCGACAGCGGAAATAATTAAAACTCCACCACCATATCCAACACAAATAATCGCCAATAATTTTTTTGACAAATTCGCTAAACCTGAAGCTAAACCCACTTTTATTCCAAAAACAAGAATAGCGGCAAGAATACCAAATTGCCATAAAACACTCATCATATCCATATTAAAATCCTCTCTTTATAATTAATTAAAAATCAATTACATTTTATTATTTTATTTTTCTAACTATATATATTTTCATTTCAAAAAAAAAATTAAAAGAATAACAAAATGTTATTCTTGAGTTAAAATTCATCTTCTTTACTTTTATTTCTAAAGTATCCTATAGCAAATATTCCTACTAAAACAATCACACATATCAACAATTGAATTGACATAGATTTTTCAGTTGTTGTACTACTGCTTGAAATTGATTTTTCAACTTCATAACTTTTTGATGCTGCATCTTCACCACTTTCTCCAGTATTATCTAAATCATTTACTTCAGATGAACTAGAAGCAGTAGCAGAATGAGATGCAGATTCACCGACACTAGCTGCATTTTGACCGGTGCTTCTACCGGAAGTTGAACTGTCAGATTTTAAAGTTGATGAAGAAGAGTTTGATGCCACATTTGCATTGCTGGCATTAGCACCTGAATTCTGACTTGCATCTGAATCTGAAGAATGCGGATCCGGGTTGTCCTGGAAATTAATTGGGTTGAAGAAGTTATTATGAGTTGCTTGGAAAAGCTGGTCTGCAAATTTGGCAAGTAAATCAGGATTAATAAAATCTACTGCCCATTGCATCATAGCAATATTTCCACAACTACAGTCACAACATGCAACACCATTAGCAATTACGGCTTCAGCCCATTGATTAGCAATATTAGATAATGTAGCTGAATCAGTTTTCCAGTAACCTTCATAAGCAGCGGTCAACATTGTACCTGCAGAAGATATGAATGCATAATTGTTATTTCCAGTTTTCAACCAATCACTAACACCAATTCCATATTTGTCATTGAAATAGACATTGTAAGCATCATCCCACATGTAATTTGAAACCGCTTCAGGTCTTGTTACGGACCATCCAAGCAAATCAGTTAAGAATTTGTTTGAAATATATCTTGCACCGCTGTAACCTTCCTGCATCATTCCACTAATCCAATCAGGGTTTGAATATCTGGTAAGTATTTCTTTTGCAATAGCCTGTTCAATGGATGTAGTATATGGAGAGTTTTTATTACCATACATCAATACATTCATTTTAGGAGTATTTCCATTAACGTGAGCCATTGTCATTGAAAGACCTCCCCAGTAATCAAAGAAATCATCATTGTCCAAAACACCATAAACATTAGTGTTACGGCTGACTATTAAATCATTAGTATTGTTTAATGCTCTTAAGAATACTAAAGGATTGGTTTCTCCCCAATAGAATTTGGAGTACATGTTACCCATTCTTCCTAAGTAAAATTCGGCCAGTTCATCAGTATTATTCCAAGTCCAACTTAAAGATACTGATTTTGCTATTCCCGCACCATAATCACCGTTAGGTGGTGCAAAAATACGGGTGATTGCATATTCAGCAGCATAAGTAGTATTATAACCTAATTGTTTATAATAAATGAAATCATTTACCCAATGTTTTGCAACACTGTTTTCTTCAAATGTTTCTTTACCTACACCATAATAATCAATACTAGCTACAATATGCTCCAATCCATCTTTCATATCATTATAATAAGGATTTGCTTTTAAAGCCCCATCATTCAATATTGTGAAGTAGGATCTTGCCAATGCAACTCTAAATGCATTATCCATTAAAATAGCTTGTGTTGAATATAAATCTCTAAAGTTACCACTTGTAATAACAGTTACGTCAATTCTTTTCTTAGCCCATCCATCAGGACGAGTCAAATCATTTAATTTAATGTAACTTGGCATTAAGTTTGTTTTTGTCCCAACACTTACTTCTTCATCGTGTTCATGGTCATCATGATCTTCATCATTGCCCACCTGGACATATCCACCAGCACTTGGTGATGATGAATAAACAGGTTCCATACCAAGTAAATATAAAACAACTGAAATTAATGCTCCATCATCTCTTGCAGTTTCAACACACCAAATTCCCATTACTAGCTTTTCAGTATCATCTGTTAAGCCTTCTAATGCAAGCAATGTTAAAACTCTTCCATATTCATAAGCTTCTTTAGTTGGAAGTTCCTGAGATTGATCATGGAAAAAGTTACCACCGGTTTCAAGTGAATTTATATCTAAGACATCACCTGCAGGACCTGGAGAAATGTATTTTCCGTTTAATGCTTTGATGAATGAATTCATTTCCTGTTCAACAGATGATTGGATTAATGAAATATATAATTTTGCATAATCAAATGTCACAAGCAAAGATTGTGAATTTACTCCTAATACTTGAGCTACTTCTTCACTTGAATAATATATTAAAGATATTACAACATTTGCTGACAAATTCATCACAACATCTCTTTGAAGGGAATTGAGTTCATCATAGTTTTTAGAGTACTTTATTTTAGCAATCTCATCATATAGAGAAGTGGTAATTCCATTATAAGTGAATTTTTGTGATAAAGCTGTTGATACTGACAATCCTATATCCTTATCAGTCCAATTTTGTCCAAGGGCATGTAACCCCCAAGTATAGAGTTCATTTTGAACTGATTTAATGAAAGAATCAACACTTGAAATCAACTCATCTGATGTTAAGTTATTGAATGTTTCATTGTTAATGCCCATAGAATGAACATAGTTATTAGTATTAACAAGATACTTGATTTCGGATATAAGTGCATCCTTAGAACTTTGATTTAATGCATTTTCATATTCATTTATCAAACCAGCTATTTGTGTCAAATTACCATAAAGTTGAGTATAAGCTAAAGGAGAAGTTAAATGAGAAATCATTACAGCAAATCCTCTTCTTTTAGCTTGGATACCTTCTCCAAGACCATCAGAAATATAGAAATAAATTTGTGGAGTTTTACCCACAACAATTGATCCATAATCTGTTGAAGACAATAAAACCTCTTTACCAGGTAACCATTCGTGAGTAGCGTGTCTTCCAACAAATACCATAGCAGACGGATAATATTCCTGGAAATAATAATATGCTGCTAGATATTGATGTGTTGGAGCAACAGCGGTACTGTGGTATAATGCATCAGAATCTGCTTCCCATCCTCTTTGAGGTTCAGGAGCAATGAAAACATTACCAAAAGTCAAACCAGGAATTACAAAGTATTGTGTTCCGTTTCTCCAAACAGTCATAATATTACCTGGAGCTTCACCCCAACCATTTAAACCAGGAACATTCAAATCAGACCATTGCTGTTTGTATTTTAAGAAAACATTATAATCTGAATCTGATCCTGTGATTAAATACTTTCTTAGAGATGAAACAATATTGTCTAAAATAGGAATTGCACGGGATGTGTAATTATCCGGCAATAATGCTACAATTTCACTGTACCAATCAGATAATCTCTCATCCATTGGAGAAGTATAATCTATGGCTATAGCCCTTCTAGACAATTCTCCAATATATGCAACAGGTCCTTCAACAACTTGCAGTTTAGAAATATCCTCTAAACTTTCAAACCATTCCAAATATTCAGAAACAGGAAGTAAAACTACATTTGATCGGTTAGCTAATTTTTCCAATTCACCTGGAGCCCATGTAGCTACATTAATACCGCATTTAATAATCATGTCTTCTAATTGGCTTGTATTATCAGGCAATTGGCCAACATCATAACCTTCTGATTTTAAAGTCAATAAAAGATTATAAATACTGGTTATAGAGTCCAAATAACTTGAACCTATATTTTGTTTTCCAGGAGGATAATTATAATAAACCAATGAAACTTTCTTATCTTTATTATCCACATGATTTAAGTCAATCCATGAAATAATCCTATCGGTGAATAAATCAATATTTGTTCCATGAGATTTATATCCTGTTAGCTTAGCACCAGTGGTGGCTGAGACTGCATTGGTAACACCACCTACAAAGGTAGCTTCAATAATACCTTGTGCTTCACCAATAGCTACATGCCACCATTTATCACTCCTGTTTCCAGGAAGACCAGTAGTGCTTAACTCCCATTCTTCATTACTTACATAATCAGAATGAACAGCTCTAAATACCGGTACCCCTGATGTTTCGAAATACTCAGTTACTTTATCGAATAATGTTCCTCCAATACCATAAGCAGGCATTGAAATAATAGCATCAACATAACTCTGGTAATATGATGAATTTTCTAAAAATGATTCATAATCCGGAGCATTAGTAAAGTATTCAACCATAACTTTTAGTTGATCATCAGACCCTCCTGCTGCAACAACAGGAATAACATTAACACCTTTAGATTCTAAAGATTCGATTAATGCATAATATGGCTCTAAAGCTGCACTAGATACATACATATTACTTTCAAGTAAACCAACAGTATAATTTCTTGAAGAATCGAAATATAAATTCATATATTCCTTTAAAGTCATGTATCTGTCCCTATATAACCCATATTGATAAGATTCATGAAATACTGGAGCATTATAGTTACAATAATAACCGCAAGCATTTAATGCCCACAATATCTGGTTAACTGAATTTTCCTTATCATTGCAATCTTTATATAAAACTGCTTGATTAAATAAAGAGTTTACTTTATTGCCTTTTCCATTGGTCAGATAATCACTAACAGTTGTATATGCTTGACCTCTTTTTGTTGTTTGGAAATATTCATTAAGATAATCACTTGTGAATATTTCATCACCGAAGATTTTATGATAATTTATAGTAGAATTTTTAACTAAATTAAATGTTTTAATCTGTGAAGATGAAGAACTTTCCAATACAAGAAACATCTCTTTATTTGAAAGATTAGGATATTTAACTAACAGGTTAGTAAATACTGAATCTGCATCAGTTGTCAACCAATTAGCTATTACAATATCACTTGTATTAACTAAATTAAACAAATCTTCTTCTTTCATTGTAGATATTTGAGCCGAACTTCTGACTTGTATATTGATATCAGAATAGTTCTTTAATACTTCATTTGCAGCAGAATCAAGAATATTAGTTCCACTATTATCACTAATAAGGAGCATTGTTTTATTATATGCTTGATTTTGAGAGCTTATACTATCTGTTTGAACAGTTGTATTTTCATCCAAAGCAAATGTAGTATTAATACAACTCAAAAATAAAACAAATAAAATAATTAAAATTGCCATATTTTTTAAATTAAAAGCAACAATTTTACTCTTAATTATATTAAAACCTCCATAGAAAAGAACTTTATTTAATTCTTTTCATGATTAATATCATTTTTATTATTAATATAATTAATTAAAGTATTACTAATTAGATAGAAAATGGTTGAAAAGTATTACTCAAAAAAAGAAGATGGATGATAAAATCATCCAGTAATTGTTATTTTGTTTGCAATATTAGATCCATTATAACTGGACGTTATAATGTATTCACCAGCAAGCAAGTTAATTTTTAATGCAGCTTGACCATTATCGTCTGTCTTTTTATTATAAAATACTCCATTGATGTTGAATTTTACAATAGCATTAGCCAAAGGTTTTCCTTGACCATCAACTAAAACAGCTTTAAATTGGGATCCATCTTTGTACTTCATTGAAATATCTGAAGCCTTTAAAACTGGTAAGACAATAATATCGTTTGATACACTGCATCCTTCATACATTGCAGTAATAATGTATTGTTCGGGTTGTAAGTTAATTGTTAACATAGCAATTCCTGATCCGTTGGTTTTCCTTTCATACATTACACCGTTAATGTTGAAAGTAACAGTTTTTCCTGCACCTACAGGATTGCCGTCATCGCCTAATATTTTTACACAGTATTGGGAAGCATTTTTATAGTATTTAACCAAATCCCTATTCTCAACAATTTTTGAAATAACTTTAATATTATTGGCTGCATTTTCTCCAGTTACCGGATTCATTGCAGTTATAATGTAGTCTTTTGCAGGCAGATTAAGGTTTAATTTAGCTAAACCTTTATCTCCAGAAACTTTACGCTCGTAAAATACCCCATTGATGTTGAAGTTAACTATAGTTCCATCAGGCAAGTATTTACCTTCACTGTTGCGGAATGTTGCATAGTATTGGGTTGCGTTTCTATAGATTTTAACAACATCAGTACCGTTAACTGTCGGTAAAATTGTTACAAGAGATTTGACTGTAGTATTGGCAACAGTGGTAGTTACATTATACTTTCCGCTGATAATACCAAGAGCAATGCTTGCAGTACCATTTTCATCAGTAGTTTTGGTATAAGTTTTACCATTAATATTAATATTTACTGATTGATTAAATACCGGACTGCCCGCATAATCAGTTACTGTTACAACAAATCTTTCAGGCCCATTATAATATTTTTTTACATCAGGCGCATCAACCACTAAAGAATCCCCGTGTTCAACAACAATCATTTGGTGTAGGCCCAAAATTGTTGAACCCGTTGATTCAAAGTAAACATAAGTATTATTTGAGTTCAAATCAGCAGTGAATGTATCAAATGAATTAGCGGTTCCATTCCAAACATTGCTGTAAAGTCTATCGTTGATAATTAAGTTACCTTCACCATTTTGAGCACTGGCAGCAAATACATATAAAATAGCCTTTCCGTCAACTGTTTCAAAGTTTCTATCAAAACCGGCAGGTAAATTCCTATTATTTGTTTTGGACAATAAATCAGCTTCCTCTAAAATATAAACTGTTTTTTTAACAATACTTTTATCATTATTTGTTAAAATTATTAAGTTGCTTGGATAAACTGCAGCATTACCTGAATTTTTATTGAATTCAAAGGTATTTACGCCATCAACGACAAAATCAGTAACATTATAAACAACCAAACCGTATCCATATGTGCCATAAATACCTAAGTTGGACTGGTCACGGTAAGAAGCGACAGGGACAATAGTTTTACCGTTGAATGTGGTGTTCCAAGTGTTAAAATCACCATCTATGACTTTATCCCAATTATAGGGAACATATAACAATGCTTTGCCAACTTTTCCATCAGCCAAATCAACATCATATACATCGGTCCTGTTAGTAGCACTACCTGCACTATATTCAGTACTATTTAAAACAATGACATCTCCAGTGACATTAAATTCTCTGAAGGTAGGATTAGCCTTAGGGTATTCAAAGTCTTTACCTAAATTACCATTATATAAAACAACAAATGAAACATTTGTTGAGTTTAAAATATTTCCTTCCATATCTTCTACAACAAGAGAATAGTTTTCATATTTATTTTTAGCTCCATTAACTGTGTCAGCTGTTATTGGTCTGATTGTAGTGTCAATTATATTTAATTTTTTACTATTTCCACCAGTCAAATGAATATTCTCTGAATAAAATGGAATTTTATTATTATATAATTTTACTATAGCATTGATGTCTTTTTTAGATAAGATTTCCATTGTTAAATTATTTGAAACACCAGCATATAATGTATCTTTATATTCCGGTGTTAATGTGGCAATCACTTTATTATAAGATTTATCTATTTTTAATAATTGAACTACAGATTTAAAAGAACCATAACCGCTTGATGATGGAGCATATGAGTAATTTGTATCAACACCCATTTCAAAACTATCAGTTATATTCCATTTATCATATATGAAATAATTTCCCTGATTTTCATAAATTGGGTCATATAACAATTCATCATTAATCTTAGATACTGCATTATATGAAGACAATGCAATATTTTCAAAAGTCACTTCATCATATTCTCCTTTGAAACTTTTTGTATTGATTAAATTTGAACGCATAGATTGTGTCCAGGATTGTCCAACATTTAACCAATAGGTTATTTCATCTTTATCTGCATCATCATAAGCCAATACTAAAGCTATTAATTTAATTCTGCCATCAAAATTATAACCTTCTTTTTTGGTATTTTCAACAGATATTTTAATAGTATCTCCTGAAGATAAGTTTTTCACATTATCTGTAATGTCAAAGGTAGATTGATAGTCAGAAAACTGTTTTGTAGTATGATTATTAATCCTATAAACCGTAGGATCATTTGCCATATCCTTATCACAATATAAATCTTCATAACCTAATATTTCCAATCCGTTAACTGTATTCAATGTAATATTAGAATATAATGCATAAGTGGGAGCACCACTTCCAGAATAAGTGCTAACAATTACATCAGCAGATTGAATTTGTTCAACATCCTCAGGGATAGTATATTCTAAACTTCCGGATTCTTTAAATGGATTTGAAGAATAAATAACTACATCCCCGGAGACTGTTCCGTTTTCAACTTGAGTCATAGCAGGCATTTCATCAGCAAAAACTGCACCCGAAGTTATTATAATTAAAAATAAAACAAAAAAACATGACATGAAAATTTTAAAATTCATTTTCAACCCCCATTAATATTTACAATAAAAATTTTTTAAAAAATAATATATAAATATAATTAAAGTATTACTAAAATTATGAAAATGCTAAAAAAAGTATTACAAAAAATAAAAAAAGAAGAGAAGTTTAAATTACTTCCCTAGGCAGTTATTGTAATTTTGTTTGCGGTATTCAATCCATTATAACTTGAGGTTATAATGTATTCGCCAGGCAATAAATTAATGTTTAATTTTGCTTGACCAAAACTGTCAGTTACCTTGTTGTAGAATACACCATTGATGTTAAATCTAATGGTTTGCTGTGCATAAGGTTTTCCTTGGCCATCAACAAGTGTTGCAACGAATTGAGTTCCATCTTGATATTTCATTGAAATATCATCTGCAGTTAAAACATTGAGAACTTTAATATCATTTGATACTTTACATTCTTTGTATTCTGCAGTGATTACATAATCACCCGGAGGTAAATTAATATTCAACTTTGCAATACCAAATTCGTTAGTTTCACGAGTGTAGAATACTCCATTGACATTGAATGTAACAAGTTCACCAGCACCAACAACATTACCATCCTCACCTATTATTTTAACAGTATATTGGGTTGCGTTTTTATAGAATTTAGTAATGTCTTTGTTTTCAGTAATGGTGGATAAGACTGTAATATTATTTGCTGCCTTTTCTCCAGTTACTGGGTTCATTGCAGTAATTACATATTCGCCTGCAGGCAAGTTAATATTTAATTTTGCCAAACTTTTATTGCCAGATACTTTACGTTCATACATTACACCATTAATGTTGAATTTGACAGTAGTTCCGTCAGCTAAGTATTTGCCATCGCTGTCAAGGAATGTTGCATAGTATTGAGTAGCGTTTCCATACATTTTTACAACATCAGTACCATTAACAGTTGATAAAATAGTTACAACAGACTCTACAAATGTATTATTATCAATAGCAGTAGTTACATTATATACTCCACTGTTTAATCCTAATGCGATACTTGCTGTACCGTTTTCATCAGTATTTTTAGTGTAAGTTCTACCATTAATAGTAATGTTTACGGATTGATTAACTACAGGATTTCCTTGGAAATTTGTAACAGTTACAACAAATCTTTCAGTTCCGTTGTAGTATTTTTCCACATCCGGTGCCTGAATTAGAAGAATGTTTTCTTGTTCAACAATAACCATTTGGTGTAGGCCTAAAATAGTAGCGCCGGTTGCTTCAAAGTAAACAGCAATGTCAGTTCCGTTTACATCTGCCATAAACATTTCTAATGAACTACTAGTTCCGTTCCAAACATCAGTATAGTTTTCACCGTTGATAAACAAGTTACCTTCACCGCTTTGAGCACTTGCAGCAAATACAAATAAAGTAGCATTACCGTCAACCACATTAAAAGATGTGTTGAATCCAGCATCTAAATTCTTATTATAAGATTTAGATAATAAATCAGCTTCTTCATAAATATAAACTGTTTTTAAAGTAGTTGCATCGTCTTTATCAGTTAAAACAATTAAGTTACTTGGATAAACAGCAGAATTACCTGCAGTTTTATTCAATTCAAAGGTATTTAAACCATCAACAACAAAAGCAGTGACATCATAAACAACTAAACCGTATCCGTATTTTGCATAGGTAGTTCCTAAATTAGATTGGTCACGGTAAGAAGCCATAGGCGCAATAGTTTGACCATTGAATGTTGTATTCCAGCTATTATAGTCACTATCAAGAACTTTATCCCAATTATATGAAACATACAATAAAGCTGTATTAACAGTTCCGTTTTCTAAATCAACTTCAAATACATCGGTTCTGTTAGTAGCACTACCAGCACTATAATCTTCAGTAGTTAAGACAATAACATCACCAGTGACAGTGATTTCTCTTAAATTTGGCTCAGCTTTAGGATATTCAAAGTCTTTACCTAAATAACCATTATATAATACAACAAAACTATAATCAGTGTAATCAATTACATTACCCTCAGCATCTTTAATAATTACAGTATAATTAACTTTTTCATTGTTATTTCCATTTACTGTCTGTGCAGTGACTGGTCTTATAGTAGAATCAACTACAAGAGTAACATTACTTTCACCCATAGCCAATGAATCAATAACAAAACTGCTTAATTTGTCTTCATTAAGATAAACTATAACACTAACATTTTCAAGAGGTGCAGCTTCATTTGTAACTGTTAAGGTTAAATTATTTTCTACACCAGCATAAATAGTGTCAGCATATTCAGGTTTTAAATTATTGTGCACTAAGTAAATAGGGTCTTCTACAACCACTAGTTGGTGTAGACCTAAAATGGTAGCACCGGTTGCTTCAAAGTAAATGTTAACATCAGGTCCATTGACAGTAGTATTATACATTTCTAATGAATTACTAGTTCCATTCCAAATGTCAGTATAGTTTTCACCATTGATAATCAAGTTTCCTTCACCGCTTTGAGCACTAGCAGCAAATACAAATAAAGTGGCATTATGGTCACCCGCATTAAGAAATGTGTTGAATCCAGCATCTAAATTCTTATTATAAGATTTAGATAATAAATCAGCTTCTTCATAAATATAAGCTGCTTTTAAAGTAGTTGAATTATTTTTATCAGTTAAAACAATTAAGTTACTTGGATAAACAGCAGAATTACCTGCATTTTTATTCAA
>Ga0256407_10003361_pt1 | contig 28660 bp, 46 predicted proteins | sample RumenRJG_04DNA_FD_193489 | JGI IMG/M metagenome (GOLD analysis project Ga0256407, IMG submission 193489) | Bovine rumen microbial communities from Lethbridge, Alberta, Canada - RJG_04 | ecosystem: Host-associated > Mammals > Digestive system > Stomach > Rumen | place: Canada: Alberta...
AAAGGAATGGAATAAAAAAGTATTTCGAACTGGACATAGACAGTATTGTCGGCTACGAAAAAGTACTGGAGTATCGAAGAATATTAGAAAATCTTGTCGGCTGGCACTGTATTCCTGTATGGCATAAAGCAAGAGGAATAAAAGAGTTTACGCGCATGTGCGATGAATACGATTATGCCGCCATCGGCGGGATTGTAGCAAAGGAAATAAAGCCAGAACAGTATTCCGCATTCCCTACTATGATAAAAGAAGCGCATAAACGGGGATGCAAACTACATGGCCTTGGTTTTACAAGTCTTGAATGGCTTCCAAAATGCCATTTTGACAGTGTTGACAGCACAGCGTGGACAACAGGAAATCGGTTTGGTTTTATCTATAACTTTGATGGTAAGACCATGAAGAAAACAGATTGTCCGCCGGGGAAAAGGCTCGCTGATGGGCGGCAGGTGGCATTGATAAACTATACAGAGTGGATAAAATTCCAAAAGTACGCGGAAACGCATTTATAGGAGCAACATGCAGATTTTGGTTTTGTTGAGTGGTGGCTTGGACAGCGCGACTTGTCTTGGCCTTGCTATTGAAAAAGTCGGCGCAGAAAAAGTGATTGCATTGAATACCTACTACGGGCAGAAACACAAAAAAGAGATTGAATGTGCGCGATGGCTTGCAAATTATTACGGGGTAAAGTATATTGAACTGGACCTATCGCCTGTTATGCAGTTTAGTGATTGTTCCCTGCTGGAACATAGCGATAAAAGCATTGAAAAACGCTCGTATGCAGAACAAACGGCAGATAATGATGGAAAACCTGTCAGCACCTATGTTCCGTTCCGTAATGGTTTATTTTTAAGCGTTGCGGCTTCTGTGGGATTAAGTGTTGGGGCAGACATGATATGGTATGGCGCACATGCTGACGATGCGGCTGGAGCGGCATATCCTGACTGTTCTCGGGGGTTTGTTGACAAAATGAATGGTGCCATCATAGAGGGGACTGCCGGGCAGATTGCCATTCAGGCGCCTTTTGTCAGCACAAACAAGGCGGGAGTGGTAAAAGAGGGTTTACGCCTTCGAGTTCCTTATGAACACACATGGTCCTGTTATGAAGGAGGTGAGAAACCATGCGGGAAATGCGGAACCTGTATTGATAGGGAAAATGCCTTTAAGACAAACGGAGCAGAAGACCCTGCTCTAAAGTTGTATGCAACTAACCAACTATAAAAAACTACGGAGGAAAAAATGAACAAAACACAAGATAATTTAATTCTGTGCAATATGGTATTTGGTGTCAGCCTTATTATTTCAAATGTTGTGACCGCAAAGTTGATTTATACGGGGGTTTCCTTATTTGGGGTTATCGTCACGTTGCCGGGCGCCGCGCTGTGCTATGCCATTACGTTCCTGATGACCGATGTAATCGGGGAGATTTGGGGGAAAAAAGAAGCAAATAAGACCGTAAGAAAAGGCTTCATATGTCAGGTAATAGCGACTATTCTAATCATCTTTACACAATTTCTCCCGGCGGCAGATGCAGGAACACAAGAAGCCTACAACATCATTCTTGGGCAGAATTATATCTTTGTAATAGGAAGTTTAATCGCCTACTTTGCGTCTCAAACATGGGACGTTTGGGTTTTCCATAAAATCCGTGACAAGTATATCGAAAAGCACGGAAGTACTGCAAGGGGCCGATGGATTTGGAATAATGCCAGCACCATGACGAGCCAGATTATTGACACCGTTTTATTTATCGGCATTTCATTCGGCATTGGGTTTAGGTGGCTGTTTACACCTGAAATGCACGCGCCGTTAATGGCGATGTTCGTGGGCCAGTATGTTCTTAAATTTATTCTTGCGGCCCTTGACACGCCGTTTTTCTACCTGCTGACGCGGGAAAAATAGTCTAAAATTTGCGCGATGCCTCCCGATGCCGTATAATGTGGCAAAGGGAGGTTTTTTAATGGCAAATGAACAGAACTTGCGACCGGGAGGAACGCCGGGCGGTTATGAGTTAAGCCGAGAAGAAGCCAAGAAAGGCGGAATTGCGTCAGGGAAATCGCGTGGAGAGCGTGCGAGCCTGCGGAAAGCCATGCAGGGCATTCTGTCGGGCACATATACAGACAAAAGCGGGAAGGAAATTAGCGGCGCGGATGCCGTGTGCCTTGCTATGTTTCGCATTGCCAGCAACAGCAAGGACAAGCAGGCCGTGCAGGCGTTTCGTTCGATCATGGAGCTGACGGGAGAAGCGCGGATCCCTGCTGAAGTTGACAATCCGGGCATGGAAAAGCTGGACGAGATTCTTGCAGGGTTAAAAGAGAATGCCGAAAATGCAAAAAAGTAGACAGAAGACGGATCTGGAAGGAGGTGGTGCTATGCTTAAAATGACAGAGAAGCAGAACGAATATATCGTAAATGCAAATTATCGCTGGAATTTTAAGGTTGGTTAGGCGCTGTTCGTTCCGGCAAATCATTTGTTGACGTGGCGTTTGTTGTTCCGTACCGCTTGCGGCAGTTGAGAAACAAGCCGGGCCTGAACGTCATTTTGGGCGTAAGCAAAAGCACCATCGAAAGAAACGTTTTGCAACCAATGCGGGAAATTTACGGAGCGCAGATCGCGACGCCGATCAACAGCAACAACGTGTCCTACGTTTGTGACGTGCCAGTGTACTGCCTTGGCTCCGAAAAGGTGTCGCAGGTTGCCAAAATCCAAGGTGCATCTTTCAAATACTGCTATGGAGACGAGGTGGCCAAGTGGAACAAAGAAGTGTTTGCAATACTCCAGTCCCGTCTGGACAAGCCGTATTCGTGCTTTGATGGGTCCTGCAACCCGGAAAGCCCGGGGCACTGGCTGAAGGCGTTTTTGGATAGAGACGATTTGGACGCATACATCCAAAAGTACACGCTGTTCGACAACCCGTATTTATCCCCAGCCTTTGTGGAAAACCTGTGCAAAGAGTACGAAGGAACCGTCTACTACGGAAGGTACATCAACGGAGAGTGGACGCAGGCGGAAGGCCTGATATACCCCATGTACATGGAGGCAGTTGCGGAAGCGCCGGAGCAGAGGGCGGAAAAATACATGCTGTCGCTGGACTACGGCACGCAGAACGCATTTGCGGCCCTGCTGTGGGGGAAATACGGAGAAGTTTGGCACGCCGTAAGCGAATACTACTACTCCGGCAGAGACGAAGGCGCACAAAAGACGGACGAAGAATACGCAGACGATTTGGAACGATGGTTGACAACCTTTTTCCGGCAGTATAAAACGATAGCAGGAGAGCCACAAAGCCCGCCATGGCCGATAAAGACCATAATTGACCCATCGGCGGCTTCGTTTATAGCGGCCCTGCAAAAGCGCAGGACGCAGGATGCGGAGGGCCGGAAGATGTTCGGCACGTGGCAGGCAGACAACGCCGTTTCGGACGGGATAAGAGAAACGGCAACATGCATGAGGGCAGGCCTGATAAAGGTAGCGCCGGGCCTGAAATCGTGGCAGAAAGAGGTGCAGGGCTACGTATGGGACGATACCGTGCAGGAAGATAAGCCCGTGAAGGTAAACGACCACTGTTTAACAGGAGAAACGATGGTTGATACAGACTCAGGCGCAATTCCGATTAAGCAACTGGTAGGCACAACCGGCAAAGTGTGGAGCTTTAATTTAGCGACTCAACAGGCCGAGTTAAAGCCGTATCACGATTGCAGAATGACACAACAGCAGGCCGAGCTTTATGAAATTGAGACTGAAGACGGGAGAATTATACGTTGCACTGGAGAACACCCAATATTGACCATTCGAGGCTATGTGTTAGCAAAAGACTTGCTATTATCCGATAAAATCATTGATGTAATGGACGCATTGCGTTATAATATAGACTAAAGGAGGCCTATATTATGATACAGTATTATGAAGACGGAGACATTGCCATATTCAATGATTTTGTTTTTAGGAGAGACAAGAGAACTGGTTATTATTTGAACGCCAAGACCCATAAGCGCTTGCACGTTTGCGTTTGGGAATATTACAACGGTACAGTTCCGAAAGGTTATCACGTTCACCATAAAGATTTTGACAAATCTAACAACGAGATTGACAATCTGGAACTAATGACAGCAAAGGAGCATTTAAAGTTGCATGGTGCATCTTGGGGCGAGGCGCGTTATAATCAGCAACTGGATATATTAAGCAAGAAAGCTATACCAAAGGCGTCCGAGTGGCACAAATCACAGGCTGGCCGGGAATGGCATAAAAAGCACTATGAGAACATGAAAGACAGGTTGCATTCACAAGAGACTTTTATTTGTGAAGAATGCGGAAAAGAATTTAAGGCGGTTAAATGTGGCTCAAACAAGTTTTGTTCAAACGCTTGCAGGGCTGCAAACAGAAGAAAGCGCGGTGTTGATAATGAGACAAGAATATGCGAATGGTGTGGAAAAGAGTTCGTCACCAACAAGTATTCAAAAGCAAAAACCTGTTGCCGAAGTTGCCGGAATTTCTTGCGTTGGAATAAAGGCAATCCGGAAAAAGGGCTTCGCTGATGTATATAATCTTGAGGTGGAGGACAATCAAAATTTTTCAGTCAACAATGGCTTGATCGTTCATAATTGCATGGACGCCATGAGGTATTTTGTAAAAACAATGCAGTTGGCGAACAAGCGGCGAAGGGCGGAGGTTATGTTTGGAAGTATGAAAGGGGATGAGCACAATTAAGACTTATCAGGACCTGCTGGAAGTGGTTGAAAACGAGAAGACCAAACAGGAATTCATGCTTGCGGCCATTTCGGAGCACAAGAGCAGTCGGCTGTACAGAGTGAGCGAAGCGGCTGGGCTGTACTACAGACACATGAACCCAACCATTATGAACCTTCAAAAGGTGGTATACAACATGTTGGGGAAAGCGGAAGTGGACCCGTATGCGGCAAACAATAAGGTGCCGTGCAGGTACTATTTCTACTTTATCACGCAGGAGGTACAGTATTTGCTCGGGAACGGCGTTTCGTTTGCGGAAGAAGGGACCAAAGACATGCTGGGCGGCCCGGGATTTGACATCGCCTTGCAGAAACTGGCAATAGGAGCGCTGAACGCAGGACAGGCGTACGGTTTTTGGAACTATGACCATCTGGAGGTGTTCAACGCATCCCCGAACGGAGGGGAACCCGCTTTTGTGCCGCTGTTCGACGAAGAGAACGGAGCACTGCGGGCAGGCATCCGCTATTGGCAGGTAGACAGCAGTAAGCCGCTCCGCATGACGTTGTACGAAGAGGACGGGTATACCGAGTACATCCGCAGGGAGAACACGGACATCACCATCATGCAGGAAAAGAGGCCATACATCTTGACGACGGTCACGACGGAGGCCACGGATGAAACGGTGATTTATGAAGGCAAGAACTACCCGTCGTTCCCGATTATCCCGCTGTACAACACAAATAAGCAAAGCGAGTTAATTGGCGGGCAGGAAACGCTGGATGCCTACGACCTGATGGCGAGCCAGATGGTAAACAACATCGACGAAGGGAACCTCATTTACTGGGTCCTGAAGAACTACGGCGGCATGGACGATATTGACGATGCGAATTTCCTGCGGCAGTTGCGGACGACCAGAGTGGTGCACGCTGACGGAGGCTCCGCAGGGTCCGACGTAGATGCGCACACGGTAGAAGCGCCTGTAGCGGCAAATGAGACAGCGCTGGAAAGACTGCGGACGCAGTTGTTTGAGGACTTCATGGCGCTGGACACCAAGAATATCGCAAGCGGAGCGACCACGGCAACACAGATTAAGGCATCCTACGAACCGCTGAACGCAAAGTGCAACCTCTTTGAGGGATGCGTGACGGATTTCATTCTGGGCTTGCTGAAACTGGTTGGGGTGGAGGATGCACCGACATACACGAGGTCCATCCTCGTCAATAAGCAAGAGGAAATCCAGAACGTCATCACGGCGGCCCAGTACCTGTCCGACGAATACGTCACCAGCAAAATTCTCGAGGTGAACGGGGACATTGACAAACTGGATGAGGTGCAGGCACAGAAAGCGGCAGGCGACATAGCCCGGTACTCGGTTGAGGAAGAATACGTGGAGGAATAGCAGATGGACAAGGCGCACATCACGACGGACAAACAGTTGGCTACGATGGAGCGCAAACTGAAAGCCATCTACAGCAAGGCCAACAAGGACGTCGGAAAGAAACTGAAAGAGTACCTCGCAAAACAAGAGGAAAAGGGGAACGCACTTTTAGAGGCCGTTAAAGGCGCAAAATCGCCCGAAGAACGAAAGAAAGCAGAGGATGCGTACAACTCTTTCCTTTTGAACAAAACTTTGCACAGTGAGCATTTTAAGGCCCTTTCAGAGCAATACGCAAACGAACTGTTGCGGGTCAACAAGACGGCGACGGACTACATCAACGGCAGGATGCCGGACGTGTACAGCCTGAATTACAACGAAACGGGAAAAAGTATCGCCGGGCAGGTAAAAGGCTACTCATTTGAAATGGTAGACGCATCCACGGTAAAGAGCCTTGCCACAAAGGACGAAACGCTGTTGCCGTACAAGACCGTGAACGGAAAGAAGGACGTACGCTGGAACACAAAGCAGGTAAACAGCGAGATCATGCAGGGCATCTTGCAGGGAGAAAGCATCCCGGACATATCAAAACGCCTGACGCACGTAACCGAAATGAACCTGACAAGCGCCGTGCGAAACGCAAGAACAGCCACCACCAGCGCCGAGAACCGGGGCCGGATGGACAGTTACCACAGGGCAGAGGACATGGGCGTGCAGATTGTAAAGGTCTGGATGGCGACAAACGACGAACGGACTAGAGAAGAACATCTGGAACTGGACGGGCAGGAGCGAGAAATCGACGATCCGTTCGAGAACAGCATCGGGAAAATCATGTACCCCGGAGACCCGGACGCAGACCCTGCGAATGTTTACAACTGCCGTTGCACGCTGGTTACGAGGGTGCTTGGATTTGGGAGGAAATAGACATGGCAGACATCGACGTAAAACTGACCGATAACAGCGAGGAAATCCTGAAGCAGGCCTACGACGCATTTGCGGCAGGGCTGGAGGCAATCGGACTAGTTGCTGAAGGGTATGCAAAAGAACTTTGCCCGGTAGACACGGGACGCCTGCGGAACAGCATCAGCCACGAGGCGGACGAAGAGGCCGTGTACATCGGCACAAACGTGGAGTATGCTCCGTAAACATACATGCGGCTTTACACAGTAATGTGTATCGAATAATCGGGCAAAATCGGCATTTGTAAAAATGATAATTCTGTGTTATAATAATAATAAAAAACGCAGGAGAAATAGAAGCCGATTATGTATACTATATATGCTATAAAACATAATGATAAAATATGGTATGTTGGGAAGACCGTTAGTTTCAAAAGACGTGTATATGAACACCGTTATAGAAGAAGGTTGGATAAAAGCTATGAATTTGTAATTCTGGAAGAAACTGAGTCAAAAACACAGGCTAAACTATTAGAAGAACAATACATAGAACAATACAATACTGTAAATAACGGTTGGAATAAAACGTTTGGAGAAGGAACAAAGGGTGTTAAAAGCCAACAAGGCGATGGAAGATTTCAAAAGGGTAACACGGCATTTGAAGCAAGAAATAAGAAAAAGGTTCTGCACATTGAGACTGGTGAAATATATAATTCGGTAAAAGAATGTGCAGAAAAAGAAAATCTTTCATTATTTGGGCTATATAAGGTTTGTAACGGTCAAAACAAGTCGTATAGAAGACAGCATTATCAGTATATATAACAGCTAATACCGAGGTAAATAGTCAGATTACGAAAGGCTGACTGTCACCGTAGAGCGTAGATGGTGAATAAATATAATCCTTCCAAGAGTGTCCGACATCCATATCGGATGATGATGTACGCCGAACTTATGGGAAACCATAAGAAGCAGAGGATAAAAAGCCTTTGCGATAACATATTGATGTTGAGTTGGGAACCAGCAGAATGGCGGCCCGGCCTTACCTGCGGCCAGCGGCAGAAAACCACGGCGACGAGTACAAAGCGCTGATGGAACAGGCGATGAAAAACGCATAAAGCCTTGACAGGGAAAAAATCGGGCAATAAAATGAATACGACAACAAATACCAAAAAATCCGAACGAAAAAGAATTTTCGCCGAAGAATAGGAGGACGAAGATGGCACTTACTCGGAAAATGCTCAAAGCAATGGGCGTTGAAGACGAAAAAATTGACCAGATTATTGACGCACACACCGAAACCGTCGATGGGTTGAAGGACAAACTCAAGAAAGCGGAGGAGGATGCGAAGGGGCTGGAAGACGTCCAGAAAGAACTCGATGACCTGAAGGCCAAATCGAAGGACGGAGACAACTACAAGTCGAAGTACGAGCAGGAAAAGAAGGCATTCGAGGACTACAAGAAGGACATTGAAGGCAAAGAGGCGGCGGCGGCAAAAGAAAAAGCGGCCCGGGCCTACTTCGAGAAGAAAGGCATTACAGGCGCAAACCTCGAAATCGCAATCAGGGGAAGCAAGGACGAAATCTCCGTGCTGGAACTGGATGGCGATAAGATTAAGGACACGAAAGCGCTGGATGAACTCTTGACAGGGACCTACAAGGGCCTTGTGGGAAAGGTGCAGACTGGCGGAGCCGGGACGAACAACCCTCCCGGAAACGGCGGAGGCGCAAAGACCAAGGAGGAAATCATGCAAATCAAGGATGCCGGAGAGCGTCAGCGTGCCATCGCAGAAAACCATGAATTGTTCGGCTTTTAAAGCCGAGAAAGGCAGAAAACAATGGCAAACTTAACTACCAGTGCAGAAACCAACCTGATTACACAGGCGCAGATGGCGAAGGCCAGAGAGATTGACTTCGTTAACCGATTCACTCACACCAGCCTCGCAAAACTCATTGAGGTGCTTGGCGTCACCAGAAAGATTCCGATGATGGAAGGCACCACGATGTATGTGTATACGACCTCCGGCACGCTCCAGAACGGTGCCGTTCCTGAAGGCGAAGTCATTCCCCTGTCCAGATACGCAACCACGAAGACTCCAGTAGGCGAAATCACGCTGAAGAAGTGGAGAAAGGCCGCATCCGCAGAAGCCATCAAGAAGTCCGGCTATGAGGCCGCAGTACGAGACACCGATGCCGCACTGCTGAAGGACGTACAGACGGGCATCCGTACTGACTTCTTCACCCTGCTGAACGGAAGCATCACCGGGTCCAGCACCGCAACTGGGGCTGACCTTCAGTCCGCACTTGCGGCGGCTTGGGGCCAGTTACAGGTCAAGTTTGAAAACGATGCCGCAGAGCCAGTGTATTTCCTGAACCCGCTCGATGTTGCCACTTATCTCGGTGCCGCACAGGTAACCATGCAGACTGCGTTCGGCATGAACTACATCGAGAATTTCCTCGGTCTGGGCACCGTAATCATGAACAGCAATATCACGCAGGGCACGTTTATTGCGACTGCAAAGGAAAACATCGTCATGTACTACCTGACGATGAACGGCGACATCGCAGACGCCTTTAGCCTGACCGCTGACGAACTGGGCTACATCGGCATCAAGTCCGGCTACGCCACAGAAGAACGTGCGCAGATTGAGACCCTTGTTATGGACGGCATCCAGTTCTTCGTGGAGTATGCGGCTGGCGTCGTAAAGGGAACCATCACTCCGGCATCTACTGGAACGCACTAATATAGCGGCAAAAGGAGGAGCGGCAAATGATGCTGACTGAATTGTGTCATGAACTGAAGAACTACTTCTTACGGAACCGGGAGGCAGATATTCATAGTGGCACCTTTACCATCAGCGAGGGCGTCATTGAGCCGCTCTCTTTTTTGGCAGAGGGCCAGTATTACCGCATTGTCGGAAGCGTCTTCAACGACGGCGTACACAAGTACGGCGACGAAGAAGACTCGCTGGTTGACGAGACGTTTGAGGGTGCCGTCTGGGCGATGGCTGTTCCTCCTTCGGTCGTCGCCCTTGCCAGCGAAATCGAAACGTGGGTTGCGGAAAACAGCGAGGCCATGAATAGCCCGTATCAAAGCGAAAGTTTTGGAGGGTACAGTTACAGCAAGGGGAGCACAGAAAGCGGAGCAGGCGGCTACACGTGGATGGACCAGTTTGCAGGGAAGTTGAAAAACTGGAGGCGAATTCACTTATGAGCCTACTGAAAGCGACGCAGGAAACCTGCACAATCATGGACAAACGCAGTTTCCCGGACGGTTACGGCGGGATTGAATACAGATGGGTGGAGGGAGCCTCTTTTTCGGCCAGTATAGCGCTGGACAACAGCATTGAAGGGGCAACGGCGCAGGCGCAAGGCGTTACAGCGCTGTACACCGTTTTGACGGACAAGTCCATCAATCTGCAATACCACGATGTTTTCAAGAGGACCAGCGACAACAAGGTGTTCCGAGTCACGACGGACGGAGACGACGACAAGACCCCGAGAACGGCTGGCCTGAACCTGCGAAGAGTGAGAGCGGAAGAGTGGGTGATACCAGATGCTTCTTAACGCATCACAGACCATACAGGCGTTCTTTGAGGGCTTTAACGTCCCGGCCTACGACGAAAACACGGTGCCGGAAAACGCAAGCCTGCCGAGGCTGACATACGCATACGCTGAAGGGGACTTCGAGAACCCGGTATCAATCGCCGTTAGCGTTTGGGACAGGTCCTACACGTGGACGAGAGTGACAGCCCTGAAAGGGGCAATCGGCAACGCTATACCGCAAGGCGGCGTCTTGCTGAACTACGACGGCGGGAAAATCTGGCTGAAGCGGGGAACCCCGTTCGCACAGCGTATGAGTGACCCAAATGACGCAATCCGCAGAATTTACATCAACCTTGAAGCGGAATTTCTTACCGCTTTGTGACGGAGGCAAAACAAATGACGTATACAAAGATTTCGGCGGACGCTTTTAACGAACTGCAAATCAATGCAGGAGTTCTGCTGACAACGTTTGACCCGGAAAAACCGGCGGCGCCTGCGGATGCAGATATTATTTGCACCACAACGGGCGGCATCTCTGTAAGTTGCGTGCCGACGTTTACGGACTTCGGAGAAGACGTGGACAACGTGCCGAACAACATGATGGAGTTTAAGAGGCTGGACGGCTGGGACTGCTCCATGTCCTTTAGCAACATCAAGTTCAATCAGGCAAACATTGCGCTGGCTATTGGTGCGGCAGACAAGACCGGGATCACGAAGGTGACCCCGAGAGCAGAACTGCAAACCACGGACTTTTCGGATCTTTGGTGGGTCGGAGATAAAACCGATGGCGGGGCAGTCGCTATCAAACTGATGAACGCACTGTCTACTGGAGGCTTTTCTATGAAGACCACCAAGAACGGCAAGGGAACAATGGCAATGACCGTGACCGGGCACGTTTCCATCAATGCGCAGGATGTTGTGCCGATGGAGTTTTATGTTATTGCGGCATAGCGAGGTGAAATATGAAGTTATCGGATTACAAGGGAGAAGACGCACTGGAAGTGCTGGCAGAATTGATTGAACCAGCGGCAGAAGTATTTGGGGACCCTGAATTTCGAAAGATTTATAACAGCGGGCCGAAGGCGAAAGCGGTTAAATATGCCCTGAAAGAGCATAAAAGGCCGATTTTATACATATTGGCAACGCTGGACGGGGAAAACCCAGAGACATACAGGCCTGGCCTGCTCACGCTTCCAGCAAAACTGCTGGAAATCCTGAATGACCCGGAACTGGTGAGCCTTTTTCAGTCGCAGGCACAGAGCACGGACAAGACCTCTTCTGGGCCTGCTACGGAGAATACAGAGGCGCACGACGAATAAAGCCTTTTGTGCGGTACGTATTGGCAAGGTGGCGGACAGCCGACCGTGACGAGGCGTGCCGCATTTATTATGCAGATGCCTTGAAAGCGATTGCGGACAACACGTCCAAGATGGTTCAGGGCGGGGTGTGCATGAACATGAGGCTCTACGAAATAATCCGGCCAGACTTGGTTGAGGCGCCGGACGAACGTACACAGGAAGAGATAGTAGCCTCTATTTGGTCGAAAATCGGCCCATAGAGCGACTTTTACCGTAAGAGTGGACAACTATGAACCTATTCGATTTAATGGCCGTAATTCGGCTGGATAAAAGCGAATACGAGCAGGGGCTGAAGGATGCGGAGACCGAGGCACAAGGCTTTGGCGGCAAACTGAAGACGGCGCTTGGAACTGCTGGCAAAGTCGGAGCGGCGGCTGTCGGAGCGATAGCAACCGGGACGGCGGCGGCAACCACGGCGATGATTGCTGGCGCAAAGCAGACAGCGGCCTACGGGGACAACATCGACAAAATGTCCCAGAAGATGGGTATCTCTGCGGAGGCCTATCAGGAGTGGGACGCCATCATGCAACACAGCGGGACCAGCATCGAAGCGCTGAAACCGTCCATGAAAACGCTGGCCCAACAAGCCGAAAAAGGTAGCGACGCCTTCCAAAAACTCGGCATTTCGGAGGAAGAAGTTGCAAATTTGAGCCAAGAGGACCTGTTCTCCCGTGTCATTTCCGGCCTGCAAGGGATGGAAGAAGGAACGGAGCGAACCGCACTGACGGCTGAATTGCTGGGAAGAGGCGCAACCGAACTGGGCGCACTGTTGAACACAAGCGCAGAGGACACCGAGGCCATGCGGCAAAGGGTGCACGAACTGGGCGGCGTCATGAGCGACGAAGCCGTGAAAGCGGCGGCGGCATTTCAGGACAGTTTGCAGGACATGACCACCTCGTTTGACGGCCTGAAGAGGGGCATCATGGGAGACCTAATGCCGTCTCTTACGACGGTCATGGACGGGATTACGGAACTGTTTTCCGGCAACGGGGACGAAGGGATTGCCCTTGTAAGCGAAGGCGTCCAGAGCATGATTGACCAAATCAGCGAGAAAATCCCGGACGTAATAGACGTGGGGAGCCAGATTGTCACATCGCTGTTGACGGCCATAACGGAGAACCTTCCGAAACTGCTGGTCGCAGGCGCAGACGGAGTAATCACCATCACGCAGGGGCTGATAGAAAACCTGCCTACGCTGATTGCGGCGGGGCTGGATGTAATCGTGGCTCTGGCGGATGGCATTTCCGAAAGCCTGCCGGAACTCATTCCGACGATTGTAGACGTGGTCCTGCAAATCGTGTTTACCTTGCTGAACAACGTGGACAAACTGATTGAGGCGGCAGGGAAACTCATAATTGCGCTTGGTAAGGGCCTTATTCAGGCAATCCCACAGTTGGTACGGAACATTCCGCAGATTATAAAGGCCATCGTGAACGCACTGCTGGACGGCGTAAAAGAAATCCGCGACGTTGGATCACAGTTGCTGACAGGATTGTGGGACGGAATCAACGATAAGGTGGCATGGCTGAAGGGCAAAGTCGCTGGCGTTGTAGACAAAATTAAGGGCTGGTTTACCGGGAAAAGCGGCTTCGATGAACATTCCCCGTCAAAGTGGGCGGCAGACGTGTTCGAGAAACTGCTGGAAGGCGGCGCAGAGGGCTTGGAAAGCGGCGAGCGAGGCCTGCTGAACACGGTTGGCGGTGTTGTAGGAGCCGTAAAGGACGCCTTCGAGCCGAAGGCATCTATGGGCATCAGCGGAAAAAGCGGAACCAGCATTGCGCAGACGCAGGAAAGCGGAAACAGCCAGCCTATTAGTATTCAACTTACGCTCGACAGCATCACGCTGGCGCAGTTGCTTGTTGATCCGCTTCGGAAGGCACAGCAATTCCAAGGAGGAAATTACGTAACGATGGGAGGAAGCGCGATATGACGTTAACATACGGCGGTTATAACATCGGAGCAATGACTGGCAAGTACAACGTCAGCGTTGTTCCGCGAGTTGTGGAAGGACCAAACGGAATTGACAGCATTGCAGGCACGCGTGAGCCGGACCCGTTGGCGTACAAAAAGGACGTCGTGGTGCAATGCTGGCCATTGACGGACGCACAGTTAAACACGCTGTTGACGCTGGCGCAAAACGCGGTCGATGTTCCTTACCAGCCGCTGAAATACATATCAGGGGATGTCACGGTTGAGGGCAGTTACAGAATATCGGTCGGGCAGTCACGAACTGTCATTGACACGGCTGAACGCAAGTATCACGGAGGCGTCGTATTGACGTTTACACAGCGATGAACATGAACGTTATCACTTACGGAAAGCAAAGAATAGAAGACGAAAACCTCGCTATCGGTGGCGGCGAAGGGAACAACCTGATGCTGTATCACGGAATGATAGGAGAAGAACTGAAGCCGGACACGTTTTCATTCAACCTGATTTACGACAAGGGAAAACTGCTCTTCTTAATCGACGCGAACGGAAAGTACCTGCAGGACGCGAACGGAAAATTCCTCGTAGTAAAGGCAGATGATTTTGACCCGGAATCATTTCGTTTTGGCGACACGTTGCAGTACTACATAAACGACGGGGCAACCATGGTGGGTCAGTTTTATGTCCAGACCGTGAAGAGAATCGCGAAGAAAATATATCGCTTTACTTGCACGTCTGGCATTGGCATGACGACCTACTATGGACACAACGGCGGCATATATGAAAGCGAAAGCCTCGGAAACATCGTCCGCGAAATCATGGGCAATATTCCGTACACTATTGACGCCGCCCTTGCTGACGTAACATGCAAAGGATGGCTACCAAAGGTAAAAGCGGCACGAGACAACCTGCAGGCTCTGCTTTTTATGAGCGGCGGTTCCGTCAAGAAAAATCCGAACGGAACGATAAACTTCGGGTATATCGGGTCTGGCGTCGTTAAGACCATCCCTGACGTTAACCTTAACGTTGGTGGGAGCATCGAAAACTTTGAGCCAGCAACACGAGTCGAAGTGACCTCGCACGAATACCACGCCTTGCAGACGGACGAGCGCATCACTCTTTATGAGAACACGACGGGAGTCGCGGCGACGCATCTTGTCGTAGACTTCACAGAGCCTTGCCACGATCTGGAAGCGACGGGGCTGACCATTGAGGAGAGCGGCGCAAACTACGCCATCGTCACAGGCATCGGCACGCTGACAGGGCAGAAGTACACGCACGTCACGTCTGTTTACGCCATCGACACAGGGCGCAAGTCGGAGCCGAACGTGATACAGGTCCAGAACAATTTCATGGTCAACCCCGGAAACGTGGCGAACGTGGCGAAGCGTGTTGCGGGATATTACAGCATCGCGAAAGAAGTCAGTTACACAATGCGAGTCACAAACGAGAGGCCGGGCGACAAGGTGAACTTCAAGGACCCGTTCGGCGACCAGCAGACTGGCTACATCAAAAATATGCACGTCACGCTGTCAAAACGGCTGAACGCGGCGGCAACGATTGCGCTGGACTGGACGCCAGGGCCTTTTGGAGATGCATACTCAGCCTACAGGGTCTTCAGGCAGGCGGACATCGTAAATGGGCGGCTGACTTTTCCTGCCGAGATGGTAGGAGCGCAGGCACTGGTAGTACTGCTGGGCGGCGCAGGTGGTGGACAGGCAGGGTTTGACGGAGAACAGGGTCATCACGCAACCGTTATAGATCACGAACCAGACCTTGGTGGCGTTGTATTGGGCGGTGCAGGTGGATCTCCGGGACAGCCAGGCGAACGCGGCAGGATCTATTCGTTCTACGTGAACTCGTTGCCATCCTACTATGACGGTGCGGCCGTCGGTGTAGGTGGTGCCGGAGGCGCGTCTAACGGAGATCTCGGCCAGACAGGCACGGACACGACACTGGATGCATATAGCACAGCAGACGGTTCGCAACTTATCGATGACTACACGAACTTCCTGACGGGCGACTCCTACGGGACGCTGAACACAGAGGGCGAACGTGGCGGAGATGGCGGTATCGGTAGCGGTTACGGCGATTGGAACCTTGATACCTCAACAAACGGCGAAAATCACACTAACGAAGATGAAACCGTCAACTATGGCGGTGCATATATAAACGGGGTTCGTTTCCGTGCATCAAAGCGGAATTATAGAACCGCAGGCGTTGGTGGCGGTGGAGCCGCACATAAAGCAGACGGAAATGTCGGTCAAGGTGGCGACCCATCAACGGGGTTTTGGCGCGTCGTAGGTGGCGCGGGCGCAGATGCGGAAACTTGGCCTCAAGCCACAGAAACGCAAGCAGGCCGAGGCGGTAATGGCGGCGGTGGCGGCGGTGGTGCTTCGGCATCATACTCAAAAACCGATAACCAAAGCGGTTACTCGTATGACCTCGGCACAGGCGGCGCAGGTGGTCTCGGTTCTGCAGGCGGACAGGGCGGCGACGGGCTGATCATCGTCTACTACAACCCAGCATAGGAGGTATATATGGCTTTAATTGACATGAGTGAAACTTACCAGATGACGAACCCCGGGGCGCACATAGACGCGACGGATGTTTATAACTCAAACGACAACCTCCTCGACAACGCCTACTTCGTGGGCGGCGGTTCGCAACTTGGCGATGGGGTGTTCCCGATAAATCAGCGGGGACAGACGAGTTATTCGGCGTATACGAATAGCATTGACCGATGGTATGCCGCCGCCGCTATGACTATTGCGGCAGACGGAATATCCTGCGGTGTTATCGTGCAGAAACTTCCGCAGGTCGCAAACCTAAACGGCAAAACGCTGACATTTTCCGCACTATTAGCAGACGGCACGATGTTGTCGGGGTATGCGGTGTTTAATTCTGCAAGCGACACATACTTCTACAGAGATGCAGGAGCAAGCGAATTCCTGATGTACAACACATACTTCGGTGGGTTTGAAGTTGCAACCGCTGATAAAATTGCCGCCGTCAAACTTGAACTTGGCACAGTTTCCACGCTTGCCAACGATGTACCGCCAGACTTCGGGGAAGAATTAGAAAAGTGCAAGAGATATTTACAACGGGTAATCCAGCCGCAAGGGTATACATCTTCCGTCGGTTTTGGTATGGTCGGTGACGCCAGTAACATTTTGCGGACAACAATCCCCTTATCTTCGCCGCTTCGTAATGCGGCAATTATTACCGCAACGGCGACAAACACAGGGCAAATATTCGTATGGGGCAACGGCAGTCATTATAGCGTAACAGGCGTAACAGGCAGAACGGTATTAAACGGGAACGCCATCGTGGATATTACAGTAAATGGAACGCTTGAAAACTATAAAACCTATAATTTGATACTCAACAACGCCGATACCTACATAGACCTATCCGCAGAACCCTAACCCCACGGGCGGCGAGGTTTGGTCTACTACCAATGCCTACGGGCTGGTGGGACTTCGTAGCCGCCCATTTTTGAGAAACTGAAAGGCAACTAAAGAGATAACTAAAATCTCAAATTCACATTTTGCGGAATTTTTAAGAAACCGCAGAAAGGAAAACCAAATGTTCTATGTTTTAGAAGTCACACAGACCAAACAGGCAGATGGCACCGTTAAGACCGAAAAAGGCGTATATTCCTACGAAACACAGGAAAAGGCCGTTGCCAACTTCCATAAAAAAATGGGCGCATGGAGCGACAAGGACGAATGCGTGTCCCAGCTGTGCATGGTTATTGGCGACGATGGCGCCGTGTATAGATCCGAAAAATACGTAAAGCCTGTTGAGGAAGAACAGCCGGAAAAATAGCAAAGTCTCTATTGACGGGGCGAAAAGCGAAGTGCTAAAATGAGGCCGAAGAGGTGAAACGAGTGGGCAATACAAGCAAATTCTACGTGAAAACGGACGAGCACAACTGCATTCTGGCGATAGCGCCAGTCACAGCCATTTCGCTGGAGGCCGTGGAGGATTATTTCCTCGACTGGGTGGAGGTGAGCCCGGGGCGTCTTTGCGGATGGGTAGGACAGTTGGACGTTTGCGGAATTCCTCTTTTCAAGGTGGAGAACGGCGAAATCGTTGCCCGCTCGGATGCCATGATAAGAGCGGATTTTGAGGGTGGTAAAAATGACGAATGAAGAAGTTGCAGGAAAAATCCTACAACACGACATCGAAATCAAACACCACGCCGAACAGATTTCCGCTTTGCAGGACAACCAAAAGACCCTGCAAGACATGGCAACGTCAATCGCCGTGATGGCAAAGGACCAGAAGACCCTGACGAACAAGGTCGATGCGGTGATTGCGAAGGTTGATGTACTTGAGGGCAGGCCCGGTAAACGGTGGGATGCCCTCATTACGGCCTTAATAGGTGCTCTTGTGGGCATCTTTATCGGCATCGTGATGAAAGGCGGTGTTTGATTTGGAGAAGATTGATTGGAAGAAGAAACTGACCTCCCGGAAACTGTGGATGGCAATTGCTCTTTTTGTTTCCGGCCTCGTCGCACATTGGTGTAGCGATGAGGTTGCGGCCATGGTGGCGGGCGATATTTTGCAGTTTGCCGCCGTAATTGGGTACATTTTCGGCGAAGGCCTCGTGGATGCGGCGGCAGTCAACAAAGACGTAAACCATGACTCCACAGTTGAAAATTCCGAAGACCAGTAATCCGCATCTCGCTGGCAGGTCTGCTAAAAGTAAAAGAGAGAGGAAAATAGAATGAGCGACGAATTGACTCCCATCACGAGAAAAGAAATATTCCTTGCGAAGGCTGGCGGACAGAACGTGGTCACTCCTACTCCCATCACCAGAGAGGAAACCTTCCTGCAGGCTATCATCGACAACGGCTCTGGCGGCGGCGGCGGTACTGGCGGGGGTGTGCTGGTTGTAAATGCTACAATGTCGGGAAGCACTATCGTACTTGATAAAACCTACAAAGAAATCACAAGTGTGTTTACAAGCGGCGGGAATGTAGTGATTTCTCTGCCCGACATACAGGGAAGCGAAAACTCGTTTGCGGCAGTTGTATATACAGCGTACACAGAACTTGGGTATAGAGTCGCGGCATCAGTAGGGAATAGTGCTGTGCAATTTCACGCCGCGACAGAAGACGATTATCCTGTCGTGCAGATGAATTAACCAAACTAACAAGGCTGACCACTCATATCCCAGTATAGGTTCTATATATGCAACCAAGACTCGTTAAACCCGAAAAGGGGAACACGGAAAGCAATGACACCACAGTTGACGATACCGCAGAGCGGTGACCCGTATTACAACCGCATTTCGACAGGAGGATATAACCCGTGCATTTACGGGAACCCGCAACGCAGGGTGACGGGGCTGAATGTACTCCCGAATTGCGTGGGCTACAGCGTAGGACGATTTAATTCCATCGGGAATTATGGCTACTGCAAGTACCTCGGCAACACAAATGCGGCGAACTTTGTGGACCTTGCTAAAAAGCAGGGTCTTCTCATTACAGAGACGCCAACGCTGGGAGGCGTGATGGTCTGGGACGGCGGCAAAGGAAACCTCGGCCACGTGGCCTGCGTGGAACTCCTGATGGGGAGCCGGATTATCACCAGCGAAAGCGAATACTACGGCAAAGCCTTCACCATCTACACCCGCTCCGGCAAGGACTGGAGAGACGGCTGTTACTGGATGGGGAGCAGTTATCACTACATCGGATGTATCAAGAACCCGGCTGTTGAGGACGATATGGACGAGAAAGAAATCCGAAAACTGATAAGGGAAGAATTCCACGGGCTGTTCCTTGAGGAAATGGCGGCATACCTCGAAGAGCGGCGAAACCTGCCAGCAGACGAGTATGCAAAGCCTGCGCTGGAATGGGCAAAGGAGCAGGGCATCATGGTCGGAGACGAAAACGGAAACCAGATGCCGCAGGCGTGGACAAAGCGGCAGGACCTTGCTGTCATAATGTACGCACAGGAGAAGAACCATGGATGAACGGAATATTCCGTACATAGCACACGAGGGCATGATGGCCCGGATGGAGCGCACCATTAAGCGCTTGTGGATTTTGGCGCTGGTGCTGACTGTGCTTCTTGTTGGCACAAACGTTGCGTGGCTGTGGTACGAAAGTTCTTTCGAAACGATTGAAACCACCAGAGAGATCACACAAGACGTAAACGCCGGAGACGGCGGAACTGCAATCATAAACGACGGGGTGCACGTAAATGGCACGAGTGAGACAGACGATTAGGACGACCACGCGGACCCGGCGCAGGAGAACCGGCGGAAAAAGCGGCTACAGAAAGTGCAACGTGTGTGGAGGCACAGGTCGCGTCAAGGTCAAATCATGAGGGACTACACCAACAGCGAAATTTGCGAAATCATAGACGAATACGTGCACAACGCACGAAATCGTGCTATACTAAAGCGTAGGCTGATTGACGGCATCTGTTTTGAGCCGCTGGCGGAAGAGTTTGAACTGTCCGTCCGGCAGGTGAAAAACATCGTTTACAAGGAAGAACAGCACATATTCCCGAAGTTGCCATGATGGATAGTGCTTTTTTCATAACTCCTTTCTAAAAACTATGCACGAGAATTGCACTCGGACTTCATTGTCCGGGTGCTTTTCTTTTGCCAAAATTGAGCCATGGAGGGGAACATGGCTTGGATAGAATACAACCCGAACCCTTTTTGTTCAAGAGTTGGAGATTGCTCTGTTAGGGCAGTTTGCAAAGCATTGGACGAAACATGGGAAAAATCATATGCCAGGATCGCTCTTGAGGGCTTCATAATGGGCGACATGCCGTCGAGCGACGCAGTTTGGGGAAATGTATTGATGCGGAACGGATTTCGCAGAAAAGCCATAATTTCGGACTGTCAGGACTGCTACACGGCGGAGGACTTTTGCAGGGACCACCCGGAAGGGACCTATGTGCTGGCGTTCGGCGGGCACGTTGCGACGGTCGTTGACGGAGACCTATTCGACAGTTGGAACAGCATGAAGGAAATCCCCATTTATTACTACGAATTGGAGGCGTAAACCATGGCTTGGAACAGTTATTTCCCGACGGGCTACCAGCCCATGTATTATCCGCAGGTGCAGGCACAGCCCGCTCCGCAGAACGTACCGCAGTCGCAGATGGCACAGCCGCAGACCGGGAGCAACGGTCTGACGTGGGTGCAGGGTGAGACCGGGGCAAAGTCGTACCTCGTGGCGCCGAATACAACGGTGATGCTCATGGACAGCGAGAACGACGTGTTCTACCTGAAGAGCACAGACGCCAGCGGCATGCCGATGCCCTTGAGGACATTCGAGTACAAAGAGCGAAAATCGCCCGAAAACGAGCCGAAATTATCTAGTAGGGAGAATTCCCCGGAGTACGTAACAAAATCCGAATTTGAGGCATTTAGAGGCCAAATAGAGGCATTTATGAACGCAGGTACAGGGCGGCACGAGAAGACGGAGGTGACCGAGAATGAGTAACGGCCTTTTTAATGCGCTGGGCGGCGGATTTGGCGGTCCGCTGGGCAACATGGCGCAGATGGTCCAGCAGTTTAGGCAATTCCAGAAGACCTTCAAAGGAGACCCGAGACAGCAGGTCCAGCAGATGCTCAACAGCGGGCAGGTATCGCAGGCGCAGTACGACAACGCCGTGAAGATGGCACAGCAGTTGCAGGCGATGCTGGGCGGCAAACTTTGATTTCAATTTCTGGCCGGAAACGAAATAAACACGTATAACTCAAACCACGAAAGGAGACAAACATGGCTCTTAATGATGAAGGCGGCACTGGCATCCCCGCAACGATGCTGGTAGGCCCGGCAAACTTCGCCGGAACTGGCGCAGGAATTCCTTATCCCGTTTACATGGGCGGTCAGCAGGGCGGAAACGCTGGCGGCAACGGCTGGGATAACGGCTTGTGGATTATCCTGCTGTTTATCCTGCTCGCATCCGGCAACTGGGGTGGACAGAATAACGGCTTCGGCGGTGGATACGGCGGCGCACCTATCGTCGTGAACGACGGCGGCGGCGCATCCGTACAGAGAGGATTCGACCAAGCGGCTGTTATGAGCGGCATCACGGGCGTACAGTCCGGCGTGAACAGCCTGTCCGCACAGTTATGCAACTGCTGTGGCGACATCCAGACCAGCCTGTGCAACGGATTTGCAGGCGTGAATGCAACCGTCAACGGTGGTTTTGCGAATGCTGAAACGGCGGCAAATGCGAGACAGATGGCGAACATGCAGACGGCCTTTGCGGGCCAGACGGCTATGGCGCAGGGCTTCAACAACCTCGCCAGCCAGTTTGCGGACTGTGGCTGTGAGAACAGACTTGCGTCCGCAGACCTGAAATACACCATCGCCACGGAGAACTGCGCAGACAGAGCGGCTCTGTCCGACGGCGTGCGGGACATTCTGGCAAACCAGAACGCAGGCATCCAGCGCATCCTTGACCAGATGTGCAACGACAAGATTGACGCCAAGAACGAGAAAATCGCAGACCTTGAGCGCCAGTTGACCATGGCAAATCTGGCGGCATCCCAGACTGCACAGACTGCGGCCATCCGTGCCGGACAGGTAGCGGAAATCGATGCAATGTACAACAGACTGCGTGACTGCCCTGTGCCCACGATGCCCGTTTACGGCATGACGCCCATCTTTTCCTGCAATAACAACGGCGGTTGCGGTTGCGGCGGAAACAGCGGCTTTTAGGAGGTGACCCCGATGGCAGAATTTACGTATAACCCTATCCAGTTGGTGGCGCCGGGGCAGAACGTAATCCTGAACGACAGCATCTGCTGTAACAAGGGCTACGTCCTGCACCGTGACGAAAGCGGTATTGTAATTCTCCGGGGCATCGTCAACAATCCTTGTTCCTGCTTTGCTCGTTATCAGGTAACGTTCAACGGCAATATCGCTGTGCCGGAAGACGGCACTGTTGGGCCGATAAGCATCTCGCTTGCGATTGACGGGGAACCCGTACAGACCAGCCGGGCCATCGTGACCCCGGCGGCTGTGGACGAGTATTTCAACGTCACCAGCACTGCAATAATCACGGTCCCGAAGGGCTGTTGCTTCACGGTTGCCGTGGAGAACACCAGCGAGGGCGCCACTGCGGCGGACCCGGCAACGGCAATTAACGTCCAGAACGCAAACCTGACGGTCACGAGAATAGCATAGGGAAAGGAGGACACCATGCACGGAATTTACAAAGTCGAAGAAATGCTGTGTGAAGAACTGGAGAAAATCGGCGAAAAAGACGAACTCACAGCAGGCAGTCTTGAAACCGCAGACAAACTTTCCCATGCGCTAAAGAACGTCCAGAAAATCATCGACTATTACGAAGAAATGGGCGAGGATGAAGGATACAGCAACGCAGGCGGACAGGGAGGCGGCGACATGGGTGCGAGAACCCGTGGTGGCTCTTATGCGAGAGGCGGTGGCCGGAATAGACGGTCATACAACGACGGCATGGGAAGCAGTTACGCAAGAGGCCGTGGCAGAAACGCCAACAGAGACAGCATGGGCAGATATTCCAGCCGTGGCGGTAGATACTCCAGAGAGGGCGGCTACAGCAGAGAAGACGGCATGGAAGACATGAAGATGGAACTTCAGGAACTCATGCAGGAAGCGCCGAACCAGCAGATAAGACAGCGCATGCAGGATTTAATCTCCGAACTGGACATGATGTAGCAGGAGGTGAGCACGCTTGATTGAGGAAAAAGACCTGCAACAGGCCATCACCGAATGTCAGGCCGAACGCAACCCGAATGCACACACCTGCATGAAACTGGCGGCATTCTACTACCTTTTCGACCGCATGCAAGGGCCAGCAGACAACCCTGTTGGCCCGGCTCCGGCCTATTCCTTTGCGGCAGGCCCAGAGCAACCAGCCGAAACACCTATTATGTACGACAGCGGGACAGAGTTTGCGGAGGCAATAGCCGGGAGGGACCCGGAAGACATTTGGCCCATCATGGACGAACTTATGGACGTGGTGGGAGCCATGCACCCGAAATTGTATAATGCCGTACTGCGGAAAATAGACGAACTATAACCGGGAAATCACCCCGGTTTTTTAGTGCTGAAAAAAATTTTGAAAACCTCTCAAAAAAATGTTGCAATGTGTGTTAACATGTGGCATATTATTCTTGAGCCAAGGCACAGAGGCCCGGCGGAAGGAGACAGGAAATGAAAAGAAATCAGATGGTCAAGAACTTATACGAAATTGTCGTAAAAGCAGAGACGGCAAGAGAAATTTGGGACGCATTCAGCGTATGTGGCGATTGGAACTCCGAGCATTACGAATATGGCGAAGAAATCTTCATGCAGGAATGCGAAGACGGCGTAGCCATTGAAGATGATTTTGTCAGCATCAATTGGGAGGAAATGTAGATGAAAAACTACTACGTTATCGCCGGCACTCAGCCGTACATGGGTGATCCGAAATCGTGCTATGTCAACTATTACTACGGAGAGCGTAACGGTGGATTTTATGGCGGCCCAGATGTCAGGAAGGCTCGCAGATTTGAGTGGGAGGAAATCATCGAACTCATGAAGAGAAGAAGCCAGCTCGTACAGTATGGATGCTCGATCGTTCAAATTGCCGATGTGACATTTGAAGCGCTTGAACAGAACGAAGAACTGGTTCGAAATTATAACGATCCGAATTACGCACTGCGTGGATAGGAGGAAGAAATGAAAAAGCATGAAATGTTGGCTTACATATTACAAGACGGTTGCGATGATTTCGCATATACCATTCACGGGGAAACGGTAATAGACCCACGGAACGAAGAAGAAAAAAGCATGGAAGAACAGTGGAAAGAAATATTCGAAGCAGAATATAATATATAATACAAAGCCGGGGAGCAATCCCCGGCGTATCAAAGCGTAGCGAAAGGAGAACACAAATGGGTAACAGAGCAGTAATCACAACCGTGAAAGAATGGCAGAACGACGGTATCGGAGTATACCTGCATTGGAACGGAGGCCGGGATAGCGTAGAAGCATTCCTGACCTACTGCAAGATGAAAGGCTATCGGGCGCCGGACGAGGACTGCTACGGTTGGGCAAGGCTGTGTCAGGTGATTGGGAACTTTTTCGGCGGAACTACCAGTGTTGGCATCGATAAACTGTGGTTCCTTGACAAGGATAACGGCGACAATGGCGTATACCTGCTGGAGGGCTGGGATATTGCGGAGCGCTTTTACCACGAAGGCCCGGAACAGCAGGAATACACCATGCAGGAAATGCTGAAGGCCATTGATGAAGCACAGCCCGTCAAGGAGCAGTTTGGAACAGAGTTTTGGGAGGCGGAAGAAACACCTACCAGCGAATTAAAAGTCGGGGATGAAGTTTTCGTCATGAGTTACGGCGGCGAGGTCAGCAAGGAAAAGATAATCGGCATTGGTGAAGACCGGGTCGTAAACGGAACCGAAGTAAAGGGCATCCCGTACATCATGAAGTGGATGATTAACAATCCAGCAGGGAATATCAACAACTACCTGCAAGACGAAACGTACCGCAGGGTCAGGAAATAGAAACAGCCTTTGCCGGGTGAAATATCCCGGCACACAACTCGGTAAATAAAAATATTGCATTATGTTGCAAAGTGTAGTAATATAAAGGGGAGGAGGTGATACCGAATGGATATTAGAACAAGGGTCCTGCGATTTCGTGGGGCAACAGGGCTGTCACAGGTCGGCATGGCAAGGGCCTGCGGCGTACACCCGAACACGATACTGAAGATTGAGCGTGGCGGCCATATTCGGCAGGTCACGGAGGAAAAAATCAAGGCTTTTCTGGAGGCGAACAATGGGTAAGAGATACAGATGGAACCGCAGGAAGTTTGCGGAGAACATGGCCAGCCTCGGCGTGATGGTTGCGCTGGCGGGCCTGCTGGTTTGGGTCACGGTAACGTGGATTATGACGGCATAGAAAGAAGGAAAAGGAGTTATGGGAAAATACTATTGTCACGAGTGCGGAGCCGTCTTTGACGAAGACGATATGCACTACCTGAACGAGTACGACACAGGCGAAGGCGGATACGGCAACGTAATGTACAGCATGGCGCTGTGCCCGGAGTGCGACTCGGAAGACATTGAAGAAGCGGCGCTGTGCCCGGTGTGCGGCGAATGGCATGACCCGGATGATGGAGAACTTTGCCCGGACTGCAAGAAGGATATTACGGCGCTGTGGCTGGACCTGATGAGCAACCTGCCGAACGGCGCAGACGCCGGAGCGGTAGCGGAATACATTGCGGAGGTGCTGGTATGACGGAACGGGAATACAGACAGGCGGAAGGCGTGAGCCGCTCTCAACTCTGGAGGCTGACGGAAAGCCCAGAGAAGGCAAAGTGGGCATGGGAGCACCCAGAGGAACCTACCCCCGCCCTGCTGTTCGGACAGTTTGTCCATAAACTGGTGCTGGAGCCAGAGACGGTGGACGAAGAATTCATTGTGGCCCCGAACGTTGACAAGCGCACCAAGGACGGCAAAGCGATGTGGGCAGAGTTTATGGGCCTCGTGAAAGAGGGCCAGCAGATCATAGACAGCGGGACTTGCGCCGTGGGGCTGGAAATGCGGCGCGTGGCGCAGGACAGCCCGTACGTAAAGCGCCTGCTGAAAGGAGAGCACGAGTTGCCGATGTTTTGGACGGATGAGTTGACCGGGGAGCACTGCAAAGCACGGCTGGACTGCCTGACGGAGGTTGACGGGAAGCACGTCATCGTGGACTACAAGACCACGTCGAACGCCAGCACGGACGCATTCATGAGCACGGCGGTAAAGTACGGATATGATTTTCAGGCCGCCATGTACTTGGAAGGCTACAAGGCCGTGACCGGGAATGACTGCATGTTCGTTTTCATAGCGCAGGAAAAGACGGCGCCGTACGCCGTGAACATCTTGCAGGCGGACGAAGTGTTCCTGCGGCGGGGCAGAGATACATTCAGGCAGTTGATAGGCGTATACCACGACTGCAAACAGACCGATAACTGGTATGGCTATTTGGGGCCGTACAACGTAGTAAACAATCTGGCATTGCCCGCATGGTTGGCAAAGGAGGTTGAGTGATGAAAAGAGCAGAATTGGAGAAGGCGGTGCGGTACTTTAACGACCAGATACTGCTGATGAAGGGCGGCAACGTCTATTCGGAGCCGTTACCGCACATGCAGGCCGCATTGGTGGCATGTTGCAGGGCGCTTGACGAACTGGATAGACAGCAAGTCGAACGGGAAAAGGCTATCGTGTTTTTCCGTCAGGAAGTCGAGCGCATCGAACGTGCGCCAGAAATTAACGGACACGGCATGACCCCGGAATGGGAGGATGAAATTAGCATTTGCAAGACAGCCATCGAAGCACTGGAGGGAATGAAGGATGAGTAAGAAGGACACAGCGCTGGTAGAAGCACCAGCAGAGATCGTCGAGAAGGCTGAAAATCGGCCCGTAGAGGCGCCGAACATGCCGGGGCCGACCAATTTACCGACGGACAACATAAATCAGGGCACAGTGGCGATTGAGGCCTCCAGAGCGGTGGCGGAGGCGCAGGGCAAACTGCTGATTGCGAAGCGTTTCCCTCGGGACGAGGTTGCGGCCTACGCAAAGGCGATACAGGCATGCCAGCGGCCCACGATGGCGGCAAAGGCATTCTACGCATACCCGAGAGCCGGACAGACCGTAGAAGGCCCTACAATCCGATTTGCGGAAGAACTGGCCCGGTGCTGGGGGAACATCGACTACGGCATCAAGGAACTGTCGCAGGATAACGGCAAGAGCGAACTTCAGGCCTATGCGTGGGACCTCGAGACCAATGCGCAGAGCGTTCAGAACTTCACGAACCCGCACCAGCGGGAGGTACGTGGCAAGATGCAGAGCCTGACAAGCCAGCGGGACATCTACGAGAACAATGCGAACATGGCAACCAGACGGATGCGTGCCCGCATTCTGGCAATCCTCCCGGCATGGTTTGTGGAAGACTGCATCGCAGAGTGCAAGAAAACGCTGGCCGGGCAGAACGATGCCCCGCTGATTGACCGGGTGAAGAAGATGGTGGTGCAGTTTGCGAAGTACGGCGTGTCGCAGGAAATGATTGAGCGGCGCCTGAAGCGCAAAGTGGAGAGCATGACCGCTGACGACTTCACCGAATACATCGGGATTTTCAACGCCATCAAGGGCGGTGAAAGCAAAGTTGCGGAATGGTTTGAAGCGCCGACTGAAGCAACCGAACTTACAAACGCGCTGAAAGAGGGTGAATAATGTTTTTTGTATATTTTATTACGGATGGTGAATATACCAAAATAGGATATGCTCAAGATGTAGACAAAAGAATGCTCGCGCTCCAAACCGGCAACCCTCACAAGCTGGAACTGCTGTTGAAGCTCCCATTTGCAACCGAAGCCGAAGCGAGAGAAACCGAGGTGTTTCTTCACAAATCATTAAGACCATTTTCGGCAAGCGGAGAATGGTTCAAGATTGATAATATACGCCCCACAGATTATTACGGTAGAAACGAAGAAGAAATAACAGAGGAGCATTCTCAAATAATAGACGGTATTCTTAGCTTGATGGACGGAAGAAATTATGTCCAAATTAGTTTTGCGGAATTTTTTGATAATTATTGCCCCGAATTTTCTGGAAAGTACAAAGTGGCTATTGATAAAATCGGGGAATACTTGTTCCAAAATTATGGAATTAGAGTGCAAACTTCTTGCGGGAAATCAGAAGTAAGGGTTAATGCACAAAGAGGATTTAGATGCAAAAGAATAAACGCGAACGCGGAGGAGGAATAACATGGAAAAAATTAAATGCAGGGTGTGCGGCTTTGAATGGACGCCCACAAAAGAAGACCATTATGTCGCAAGAGAAGATAAGATGGCCACCA